>Ga0315281_10012396_pt1 | contig 11614 bp, 8 predicted proteins | sample YL17G07_0_MG_FD_204540 | JGI IMG/M metagenome (GOLD analysis project Ga0315281, IMG submission 204540) | Sediment microbial communities from Yellowstone Lake, YNP, Wyoming, USA - YL17G07_0 | ecosystem: Environmental > Aquatic > Freshwater > Lake > Sediment | place: USA: Wyoming | collected... | reverse complement strand
ATCCTGTCCGCCCACTTCGTGCAGCATCCGGACTGGTTCGATGTCGTGGTGGGCTCGAACCTGTTCGGGGACATTCTTTCCGATCTCGGGCCTGCGACCACGGGCACGATCGGTATTGCGCCTTCGGGCAACATCAATCCCGAAGGCAAGCATCCGTCGCTGTTTGAACCGGTGCATGGCTCCGCGCCCGACATCGCGGGCAAAGGCGTCGCCAACCCCGTCGGCCAGATCTGGTCGGGCGCAATGATGCTCGAGCACCTGGGCCACAAGGACGCTGCCGCCGCAATCATGCGCGCCATCGAGACCGTTCTCACGCGGGGCCCGCGCACCCGCGACATTGGTGGCGGCGCATCGACACAGGAAATGGGACAGGCTATCTCCGAGGCAATTTGAGGCCCCGATCAATCTGGAGAACACGCACATGAACGTCGCTGAGCACGTGGAACGCGTCGCAGGGAGGACTCCAAGACATCCCGCAATCCGCTTCGAAGGCAAGACCGTCACCTATGGCGTATTGAACGCCTGCGCCAACGCCCTTGCAGGAGCGCTGCGGAAAAAAGGGGTTCGCCGCGGGGACCGCGTCGCGCTGTACCTGCCCAATATTCCGGCCTTCGCGCTTGCCTACCTGGCAGTGGAAAAGGTCGGCGCCATCGCGGTATCGATCAACTCGATATTCAAGTCGGAGGAAACCAAGTACATCCTCGAGGACTCGGGCGCCAAGGTCGTATTCACCGTCGCCGAACTGCTGCCCAACGTGCCGCGCGCCGAGTGCCGCTCGGTCAGGCACGTCGTACTTTGCGAGGGATCGGACCCCGGGACGCAATCGCTCGATGACTGGCTTGCCCTCGGCACCTCCGAGTTCAGGACCGAAAACATGGGACCGGACGATCCGGCGGCGCTGCTCTACTCCTCCGGGACCACCGGTTTTCCCAAGGGCGTGACCCTGACGCACAAAAACATCGTCTCCAATATCCGCACGGCAGCGAAGCATTCCGGCTATCGCGCGGGTGACCGGCTCGCGGTGTTCCTGCCGCTGTTCCACGTGTTCGCGCAGAACTACATCATGAACGGCGGCTTCGAGGCGGGCGCGACGCTGGTGATTTTCCGCCGCTTCGTGCCCGACGTGGTGCTTCCGGCCATCAGGGGCGAAGGCATAACGATGTTCTTCGCCGTGCCGACAATCTACATCGCATTGCTCAGCGCAAGCGTACCGAAGGAAGCGCTCGCCCCGATCCGTTATTTCTTCTCCGCGGCCGCCACCATGCCGGAGGAAATATCGCGACGCTGGACCGATGCCTGCGGGCTGCGGGTCAATGAGGGCTATGGCTTGACCGAATGCTCGCCGTTCGCCGCCTACAACCACATGTCCAGGCACAAGTTCGGCTCGGTCGGCACCGCGGTCGATGACTTCGCCATCAGGATCGTCGATGAGAACGACAAGGAAGTCCCGCACGGCCAGTGGGGCGAGATCGCAATTCGGGGTCCGGGTGTCATGAAGGGCTACTGGAACAAGCCCAAGGACACCGAATGGGCACTGCGCGGCGGGTGGCTGCACTCGGGCGACATCGGCAGGATGGACGAGGAGAGTTACGTCTACATCGTCGACCGCGTCAAGGACATGATCAATGTCTCCGGTTTCAAGGTGTGGCCGGCGGAAGTGGAGAACATGCTCTACCGTCATCCCGCGGTGAAGGAACTCGCCGTCTATGGCGTGCCCGACCCGGTAAAGGGAGAGAAGGTGAGCGTAGCCATCGTCCTGAAAGACGGCGCGAGCGTGACCGCGGAGGACATCATCGCCTACTGCCGTGAAAAGCTCGCGGTCTACAAAGCGCCGGAAAGCGTGGAGTTCGTCCGCGAACTTCCCAAGAGCGCCACCGGCAAGATCCTGAAGCGCATTCTGCGCGACCAGGCGCCGAAGGCCGGCACCTGACGTGTAATGACGATGCAGTGGGTAGACAACCCCTGGTTCTATGCGCTGGCCATCCCCGCGCTAATCCTCAACGGTATTTCAAAAGGGGGTCTGGGGGGCGGCGTCGGCAGCGTCTCCGTACCGATGATGGCGCTGGCGATCCCGCCGTCCCAGGCCGCTGCAATCATGCTGCCGATACTGTGCGTGATGGATCTGCCCGCGATCCATGCCTACTTCGGACGCTGGGACAAGGCCCAGATGCGCATCATCATTCCGGCCGGACTGCTCGGGATCGCGGTCGGCACCCTGACTTTTCGCTACCTGAACGAAAGCTGGCTGCGAATCCTGCTGGGTGTGATCTCGATCGGCTTCGTCCTGAACAGCATACGCAGGAAGAACCCCGACGCAGCCCGGCCGACCCGGGCGAAAGGATGGTTCTGGTGCAGCATCTCCGGATACACGAGCTTCGTTGCCCATTCGGGCGGCCCGCCGCTCACCGTCTACCTGCTGCCGCAGAAGCTGGACAAGACGGTGTTCGTCGCCACATCGGTGATTTTCTTTTCCGTCGGCAATTACGTCAAGATCGTCCCATACATGTGGCTGGGCCTGTTCGACACGCGCAACCTGGCGACCTCCGCAATGCTGTTTCCGGTCGGGATCGCGGGGGTGTATCTGGGCGTCTGGCTGCACAAGCGCCTGAGCCAGGCGCTCTTCTACCGCATCGTCTACGTGCTGCTGCTGGGTACCGGAGCCAAGCTGCTCTACGACGGACTGACGCGGCTGTAGACACCGGCCCGTTGTAACCCGCGCGACCCGCGTGACCTGCGCGCCGGCACCGATTTCACTGTTTTGGGTCTTCGCGCCGGACTCGATAGACGTCCCGGCCGTGTTGATGAATGTCCTGCCTCAACTGGCGACGATCCTCGGGTGTCATGCGCTCGCTCATTCGCTCCATGGCCGGCCGCCCTGGCGGTCCCGCCTGACCGGACTCGCGGGCCGGCGGCATCGGTCGTCCGGGCGGCGGACCCATCCGCTCCCCCCGCCGACCGCCTGGACCCGCGGGACCCTGCGGACCCGACTGGGCCGCCGCCGGCCACGCAGCCAGCAACGCCGAAAACATGCCAGCAATTACCAAGACCCGTTTCACCCGTTCTCCTGAAAACCCGGGGGTCGGAGCGAACATGCTCGGACCCCGCAATTCGATGCCGGTGCGCGGAGGTGCCATGTCCCAGATTCTAGACACCGTGGACCAGAACGCGAAGCTCCATTTGTAAGTATTTGTTTCCTGCATCTTGGTGGCAATCAACTGTTACCCTTCGCTTGGAGGTCGCAGCGCACGCAGCTAATATTGGTCCCTATGCCAGAAACCAGGACCAGAATCCTTGTCGTTGACGACGACCTGCGCCTGCGCGACTTGCTGCAGCGCTACCTCGCCGAGCAAGGATTCGCCGTCTCGACGGTCTCCGACGCCGCGGCCATGGACCGGCTTGTGTCCCGGGAGCGCTACGATCTGCTGGTGCTCGACCTCATGCTCCCCGGCGAAGACGGGCTGTCGATATGTCGGCGGCTGCGCGGCGCAAAGAACACGATTCCGATCATCATGCTTACGGCCAAGGGTGAGGACGTGGACCGCATTGTCGGCCTGGAAATGGGCGCCGACGACTACCTGCCCAAACCGTTCAACCCGCGCGAGCTGGTGGCCCGGATCAATGCCGTCCTGCGGCGCCGCACGGCCCCACCTCCCCCGGGCGCGCCGTCTGCCGCCGACGAATCGGTGTCTTTCGGCAACATGACCGTGGATCTCGCCACCCGCACGCTGGTCAAGGACGGCGCGCCCATTCCTCTCACCACCGGCGAATTCGCGCTGCTCAAGGTCCTGGTGACGCATCCCCGCGTGCCGCTGTCGCGGGACAAGCTGATGGAACTTGCCCGCGGCCGCGAGTACGAGGTCTTCGATCGCTCCATCGACGTGCAGGTGTCGCGGCTGCGAAAGATGATAGAGAAGGATCCCGCTCACCCGACGCATATCCAGACCGTATGGGGGTTTGGCTACGTTTTCGTTCCTGACGGGGAAAAGCGCCAGGGATGAAGCTCTGGCCACGTTCGCTGCTGTGGCGCACGTTTGCGCTGCTCGCGCTGCTGGTGCTTGCCACCACCGCGGGATGGTTTTTCATTTTCCGGGCCTACGAGGTCGAGCCGCGTGCGCGCCAGCTCGCGCAGAACCTCGTAAGCGTCGTCAATCTTACGCGCGCTGCGCTCATCGCGGCCGAATCGGGCAAACGGCGCGAACTGCTGGTCGAGCTGTCAGATCGCGAAGGCATTCAGGTCTATCCTGCGGAAGCGGGCGAGACGATCGCCCCGCCGCCGGACCGGCCGCTGCTGCAGCTCGTCAGCGAATCTTTGCGCGCACAGCTCGGCGCTCACACGCGGCTGGCCTCCGCGCGTGACGGCCAGCCCGGGCTCTGGGTCAGTTTCCGCATTGACGAAGACGAGTACTGGGTGCGCGTGCCGCGCGAACGCCTGGAGCGGCGATTCGCGTTGCGTTGGATCGGCTGGGGATCGCTCGCGCTCACGCTGTCGCTGATCGCTGCGTATTTCATCGTCCGGCGTCTCGGACGCCCGCTGCGCGCGCTTGCCACGGCGGCTGCAGATATCGGCAGGGGAAAGCGCCCTGCTCCGATTGCGGAGTCCGGCCCCGCGGAAATCGCCACGCTTGCACATGCCTTCAACCAGATGTCGCAGGATCTCTCACGGCTCGACGAGGATCGCGCGCTGATCCTGGCCGGCGTCTCGCACGATCTGCGCACGCCGCTCGCGCGCCTGCGGCTCGGCGTCGAGATGAGCGGCGGTGAAGCGCAGATGAAGGAAGGCATGGCTGCGGACATCGAGGAGATGGACCGTATCATCGGCCAGTTCCTCGACTTTGCACGCACCGATGGAGGCGAGCCCCTGGAGAGCCTCAACCTTGCCGCGGTCGCTGCGGAAATAGTCGAACGCTTCTGCAAGCTTGGACATGCCATTGCGGAGGACCTGCAGCCGGTTCCCGACACGGCGCTCCGGCCCATGGCCCTGCGGCGCGCGATTACCAACCTGCTCGACAATGCGCTGCGCTATGGCGAAACCGGGGTCGCGGTGCGCACCTATGTCGCGGACACGAAGATGATTCTGGAGGTGCTCGATCGCGGACCGGGCATACCTGGTGAGAGTGCCGAGCGCCTGAAGCAGCCTTTCACCCGCCTTGAAGCTGCGCGCTCCGGAGGCGGCGGGTCGGGTCTGGGCCTGGCCATAGTCGAGCGCATCATCCGGGACCACAGCGGGACACTGGACCTGCTGCCGCGTGAAGGCGGCGGGCTGGTGGCCCGTATCGCGTTCCCTGCCTCCGCGCCAGCGCCCGAATTGCCGCTTTTCTCGCCCCGCACCGGGTAATCTGGAGGTGTGGCGAGGCGGGATTGTGCCGGGTCGAATACCAACGGCCTGCAAACCCTTGACACCCGGCGTTCCCGCCGCCTAACATTGCAAATATTCCACGCCATAGAAGAAATACATGGTTCGTAGAAGCGCGCTCATTGCACGCGCCGCGCAACCGCAGGTCGAGGCGCTGCTGCGGCAGTTCCCCGCCGTGACGCTGCTCGGTCCGCGCCAGGCCGGCAAAACCACGCTCGCCCGGGCATTGGCGCGGGCGCGCGGGCGGACTGCTGTCTACCTGGACCTCGAGATGCCCTCGGACCTTGCGAGACTCGCCGACCCCGAGCATTACCTTGCGTCGCAGGAGGGCGCACTGGTGATTCTCGATGAAATTCATCGCTTACCTGGACTGTTCCAGGTGTTGCGCGGACTTATCGACCGGGGCCGTGCGAAAGGCCGGCGGGCGGGCCGGTTTCTGTTGCTCGGGTCGGCCTCGATCGATCTTCTCAGGCAGTCATCCGAATCGCTCGCCGGACGCATCGCCTACGCGGAGCTCGCTCCGTTGCTTGAGCGCGAGCTTCCGCCGCAGCGCGCAAAGGGCGAGTCGCTGTGGGTGCGCGGCGGGTTTCCCGACAGTTTTCTCGCCGCGAACGATGCGGCGAGTTTCGAGTGGCGGCAGGCTTTTGTCCGGACCTATCTGCAGCGCGACATTCCACAGCTCGGGCCACGCATTCCGTCCGAGACGCTGCGCCGCTTCTGGACCATGCTGGCGCATGAGCAGGGGCAGCTCGTCAACCATGCGCGCATCGCCGCGGGACTCGCGGTAAGCGGCCAGACAGTGACCCGTTACCTCGACTTGCTTACCGACCTGCTGCTCGTACGCCAGCTGCGTCCCTGGTCGCGCAACGCCGGCAAGCGGCTGGTACGTTCGCCAAAGGTATATGTCCGCGACAGCGGTATCGCGCACGCCCTGCTCGGATTGCGCGGGCGCGACGACGTTCTCGCCCACCCCGTGGCGGGGCCAAGTTGGGAAGGCTACGCGATTGAAAACCTGTGTGCCGCCGCTCCGCGGGGCACCGAGGCATGGTTTTACCGGACTTCAGTGGGCGCCGAGATCGATCTGGTGCTCCAGCTTCCGGGCGCACGACTGTTTGCGATCGAGATCAAGCGCTCGCTCGCCCCGGTGCGCTCAAAGGGATTCGAGATTGGAAGCGACGATGTCGGTGCAACGCACCGCTATGTGGTTTATCCCGGGAGTGAACCGTTTGCCCTCGATCAACGCACGACGGCGATTCCGCTGAGCGCGCTGGTCGCGGCGTTGGCGGGCGCCGCGGGTAGCCGCGGCGAACGATAAGATGCCGCGAAAGTGGCGGCACCTTTTACGGAGGGGCGATATGACATCGATACGGGATCGCCTAGCTTTACTGGCGTGGCTCAACGCACAGCGCTACCGCGAGGTCTTCCTCGTGCAGGACGATACGAAGTAGCTGGACCCACAGGCGTGTATTCCAGGTCCTGGCTGCTGCACAGCCGGGCTTATGTCCGGTGCAGTTGTGCAGCATAATCTGTGCAGCAACCCCCGTTTCCCTGGAGGAAGGCGACCTCATGCGAATGTTCTTTGCTGCGCTTCTCGGCCTGCTGAACCCGGCCGTTGTCCCTGCACTCGCGCAGGCGCAAACCTCCTATCCAGCCCGACCGATCACCATCATCGTCCCGTACTCCCCCGGGACGGGCATCGACATCATGGGCCGCGTCATCGCACAAAAGCTGTCGGAGCGCTGGGCCACCGGCGCAGTGGTGGACAACAAGCCCGGCGCCAGTGGCAATATCGGCACCGAACTCGTGGCCAAGGCACCGCCCGATGGCCATACCCTGCTCATGACGGCCACCACTTTCGCCACCAACGCCGCGGTCAACAGGAACCTGCGCTACGACCCCGTGAAGAGCTTCGTTCCGATCAGTCTTGCAGCGACCGGAACCATGGCTTTTTTCACCAGCCTGAACACGCCCTCGCAATCGGTGCAGGAGCTCGTGTCACTGGCGAAGTCCCGGCCGGGAACGCTTACCTATGCGTCAAACGGCAACGGCACGCCGCAGCATCTCGCGATGGAGCTGTTCAAGCTCGACACCGGCATCGATGTCACGCACGTTCCGTACAAGAGCGCCGGTTACCTCAGCGATGTCGTCGGCGGCCGCATCAACGCGGTCATCATGCCGATACATACGGCGGCGCCGTACGTTCACGGCGGCAAGATGAAAATGCTCGCGGTGATGGGCGCCGAGCGCTCGCCTGTATTTCCGTTGGTCCCGACATTCAAGGAGGCCGGGTTTCCGAACCTGCAGGTCGATGTCTGGTACGGACTGCTAGCACCCGCCGGCACGCCTGCCGAGATCATCGCCAGACTGAGCGCCGAAGTGAACGCCATGCTCGCCCTGCCCGAGGTGAGGGAGTTGCTCGGCAAGCAGGGCCTCAATCCGATGGGCGGACCGCCTGCGCGCCTGGCGGATGTCATCAAGCTGGAACTGGAGCGCTGGCCGCGCGTGGTTGCAAGCGCGGGCATCAAGTCCGATTAGAAAGGCTGCGATGAACGACCTCGCCAAACCCAGGCTGTACAACGAGTACGACCGGCCGCACGCCGACCTGCGCGAATTCCTTGCCCGCGTCGAGCGGGCGGGCGAACTCCTGCACGTGCCGCGCGCCGACTGGAACCTGGAGATGGGAACGCTGGCCGAAGTGGTGAACCAGGCGGGACGGAGCCATCCGCCGGCGATTCTGTTCGACGAAATTTCCGGTTACCCCAAAGGCTACCGCGTGCTCTCCGGCGCGACCAATTCGATGCGGCGCCTCGCAATCACGATGGGCTTCCCGGTCCCCGCTCATCCGCTGGAAGTGGTGCGCTCGTATCGCGACCGGATGAAAATGCACAAGCCCATTGCGCCGCGCGTGGTGAAGACGGGGCCGGTGCTGGAGAACGTGCTGCGCGACGATCAGGTCGACGTGCTCAAGTTTCCCGTTCCCTTCCTGCACGAGCTGGACGGCGGGCGCTATCTGGGCACCGACGACCTCGTGATCATGCGCGACCCGGAGGAGAGCTGGGTCAACTGCGGCACCTACCGTGTGATGGTGCACGACGCAAAGCGCCTGGGCATCTGGATCTCCCCGGGCAAGCAGGGGCGCCAGATCCGGGAAAAATACTTCAAACAGGGCAAACCCTGCCCAGTGCTGGTCTCCTGCGGACACGATCCGCTGCTGTTCCTCGCCGGCGGCAACGAGCTGCGCTTCGGACTGTCGGAGTTTGACTACGCGGGCGGCCACCGCGGGGAGCCGATCGACGTGGTCGAGAGCGAACTCCACGGCCTGCCGATACCCGCACACGCGGAGCTCGTGATCGAAGGCGAGATGGTGCCCGGCGATGTCGCCCCGGAAGGCCCGTTCGGCGAATTCACCGGCTACTACGCCGGAGGCAGGAGTGACCAGCCGGTCATACGCGTACGGCGCATCTATCACAGAAACGATCCGATTCTCGGCATGGCAACGCCCATGCGTCCGCCTTCCGATTTCTCCTACAGCAAGTGCGTGATGAAATCGGGCATGATCTGGGACGAGGTCGAACGCGCGGGGCTGGCTGGCGTCACGGGCGTGTGGTGCCACGAAGCGGGCGGCGCGCGCATGTTCAACGTCATTGCGATCAGGCAGGCCTATGCCGGCCACGCGAAGCAGGCCGCGATGGCTGCCGCGAGCTGCCAGTCCGGCGCCTACCTGGGCCGCTTCGTGGTCGTGGTGGACGAAGACATCGATCCCACCGACCTGTTCGACGTGATGTGGGCCATGTGCACGCGCTGCGACCCGGCCGAGGACATCGACATCATCCGCAAGATGTGGAGCGGCCCGCTCGACCCGCGCATTCCGCGCGGCACTTCGTCGAGCTCCCGCGCCGTCATCGACGCCTGCAGGCCATTCGAGATGTTGAAGGATTTCCCGCCGGTTGCGAGAGCAACGCCTGAGCTGCGCCGCAAGGTCGAAGCGAAGTTCAAGGATCTGCTCGCGCGGCTTTGATAAATGAAAATGGGGTCATGACTCTGACCCCATTTTTCCGATCCGGAACTGATCAGCGCAGCGTCAGCACCACCTGGTAGCGGCCCTTGGTGAGCATTTCGCTATCGGCCGCGGCGCCACTGCCCAGGCCGTATGCGACGATCAACTGCGTTCCTGCGAGCGAACGGAAATCGCCGGTGCCGATGGAAAGCGGCAGCATCCCTCTCAGGCCGCCGGTGTAGACCGCAGGGAGTTGCACCTTCGGATCGAAGAGCGCCCAGCCCGTGGTCGGCGAATAGATATAGAGTTGCCCGTTGGTGAGCAAGGCCGCGAGATAAGCCTTGCCGGTGCTGTTCCAGTGCTCGGGCGCGAACATCACGCCCACGTCCACCGATGTCGTCGCATCGCTGTTCGCCAAGCCCTGCGTTCCGGCGAACACCGGCTGAACCGTCGCGGGATTCCCTGCATTGATGGAGATCATCGTCGGCTTTAGATTGGCGCCGGAGGCGTTGACGTCTCCATCTCCCTGAACGCCGCTGCCCTTCGGGCCCCAGGTCCAAACGCTGCCGTCCGAGGCGATGGCCGCTGCCGATCTGCCCATCGCGACGTTGACGAAGGTAGTGGTCTGGGTCACCTTCAGCGGCCCGACTTTCGTTCCCGTGCTGGTGCCGCTGGTGGTGTTATCGCCCTGCTGGCCGCCGCTTGCCCCGCCGCAGGTCCAGGCTTGCCCGGCCGTGTCCAGAAACACGTCTTCCCCGTCCGGACCGGAAGAGACACTCGTAATACCGGTGAAACCGGCCAGTTCGGCGGGTGGAAATTCGGTCACGCCCGATTGCTTCGGTTGTCCGCACCGGGTCACAGCCGATCCGGTATCGCCCCAGGACATCACTTTGCCGCTGCTCAACACTGCAAAATTGGCGTTCGTGTTGTTGATCGCATCGGTACCGATCGCCACGGCGCCCGAAACGCCCGACACTGCGGAGATCGGGGTCGGTTGACTTATCGTGGCCCACTGGAACACCTGACCTGAGCTATTCAGGGCGATGACCGACGTATCAGCCGCGCGCAGGTCAACGATGCTGGACAGGCCCGGAATGAGCTTCGGGACGGTGACTTTGGCGGGCGTGGCCGATCCCGTGCCCAGCTCCCCATATGAATTGCTCCCCCAGCCATACACCTTGCCGGTCAAATCGATGGCGTACGCGCTGCCTCCCAAGCTCCAGCCAACATCGATACCGATGATGCCGGACAGCCCCGCTACCTGGAGCGGCACTTTGCTGGCGGTATCGGTGGGACCCATAAATCCGTTGCCCCGCTGACCCCACACCCATACCGTGCCGTCTGCCTTCAGCGCCGCCGAATAGCCGCTACGGGCGACCACGCTCACCACGCCCGCCAGCGTCGGAATCTGGGTTGGCGTTGCGGTCGTTCCCGCTCCGAGACCGAGCGCCCCCTGTGCGTCCCACCCCCACGACCACACCGTGCCGTCGGTCTTCGCGAGCAGCATGTGATACTCGCCTACCGATATTTTCGGCAAGGTCGAGACGCCGACAATCGGATCGGCGTGCGCGGTCGCTGCCGCAAGCAGCGACGCGGCCGCGATACAAAATTTCATTCCATGCATGATTTCTCCCCCTTCTGCGTTTTGGTTATCGATGACGGATTCTCGGTCGTGCCCGACACCGGAGTCAAGGTATCATTTTCCGGCAGCCTGTCGCTTTCCTCCGGACGCTCGGAATTTCCGTCTCCGGAATGGCAACGCTACGCCTTGTCGACGTCGCGCACTTCGGTGTTCATGCGCACGTCCTTGCGCCGCCGCTTAGCCATCAGCTTTCCGGTCTTGAAGTAATCGCCTCTAACGGCGAGATCCGCCGCGCGCTCGAACTCCTCCGACCACTCGCCGAGCGAATAGCCGAACCAGGGCGACTCGGGCTTCAGCTTCGGCAGCCCCAGTTCCTCCCAGATAACTTTCGCTCGCTCCATGTACTCGCGTTTCGGCAGCGAGACAGGCGGGAATTTTTCCTTCAGCGTGGCATCGATCAGCACCGATGCGTCCTGACCGGCATTGCGCTTGCTGCGCGGGCCGTGCCCCTGGTCGCGATGGCGCAGGATCTGAAGATCGAGATCGGGATTGGCGCGATAGGACATGGCCCAGAACAGCGCGTCCGCGTTGTCCGGATCGATATCCTCGTTCACCGCGATCACGTATTTGCCCGCAGCGCGATGCAATGCAGCGGCGCCGTACAGGGCGCGCCAGATTTCCG
>Ga0315281_10012395_pt1 | contig 11614 bp, 16 predicted proteins | sample YL17G07_0_MG_FD_204540 | JGI IMG/M metagenome (GOLD analysis project Ga0315281, IMG submission 204540) | Sediment microbial communities from Yellowstone Lake, YNP, Wyoming, USA - YL17G07_0 | ecosystem: Environmental > Aquatic > Freshwater > Lake > Sediment | place: USA: Wyoming | collected... | reverse complement strand
TGACGATAAGTGCTAACATTCCGATTGGGATAGTTACTTGCTTTTCTGATGTTGATTGTATATAATCTATTGCTGGTGTGAACGGCTCGGCTCCTGTGCCCTTGATATAATCTTGTATGCTGAAGTTTGAGTACTTACTACTGCCTTTGATTACCCACATAATTGCTAGTATGATGACTACTACGATAATTAAGTCTGAGTTGACTATGCTACCTTTCTTTCTCATCACATCACTTCTCATAATTTGATATGCGGTTTATCTCTACAAGGGATTTTTCTAGATATATCTCTTGCATGAGACCATATCTTTTTTTGTGTACTTCTTGGTATGCCTATCATATCCATAGACATCATCAAATCATTTTTGCTTATGTATTTTCTTGGCATTTGATTACCTCATTTATGATTGTACTAACCTATATTGATATCTCTTTTTCTTTTTAGGTTCTACTCTGCTATACCAGATTGCGAGAGCAAGTTGTTTCTTAGTTTTGTACTTGTCTGATGTGTAACCATGTTTAGATATGCTCCTCTCTATGCTCTTTAGTTGGGACTCGGTTGGCATTACATACCACCTGCTATTGCTTTCATCTCTTCACCATGTGTCTCATTTCTATTTGAGATATTCCTCTTGAGTTGGCAAACTTTAATGCTTTACTCCTTGCACCTTTACCACTGAACCTATAATATCCACCTTCTCTTGGAGATAATACCATGTATATTCTTTCTAATTCAATTATTGTTTTGTATTTTGGTATGTTTATCACCTTCTCTTGAGGAATTTATGTTCTGCTCTCTTTCCTTTTCCTCTTACTACAAACAATTCGCTTGGTGACATTGAACCTCTTAATTGGTTGTATGTTTTGTATTTTGCTTGTTTGCTACTAGTTGCACTAACAACATGTTTAACAGAGTGAGGTCCACCATATCCTGCTTCAAATACTGTGTATGTTTTCTCCTTAACCATGTTTGTATCATCTCCTTTTGTTATATAATTGAGAACCGAGGGTTATGAGCCCTCGGGTTATGAGTGTTCTCATAAAAGATGAGAGTGTACATCTCATCCAAAGTTTATGCTAACCGACCTTCGAGGTGATTTTCATGATTGATGTGTACACTCTCATAAAGCTTACCCATGCCCTATTTTTGATTTATGGAGAGCATATAGTACCCAGAGGCTTCCAACTATTGTGACAATAGATGAAGCGGTGTATCCTAGGAAACCATATTGCCCTAAATCATAGCCAATCATGCCTAATAGTCCTACGGCTTGTAGGAATATTACTGCTAACAATACCATTGCAATTTGCTTGTTTGTTTTGAGGTTTCTAGAGAATAGTTCCACTTTTACCATCTCCTTTTAAGCTTATAGCCTCATGTACTCGGGTTTGAATAGCTATAAGTAAAATATTACATGACATCTTTCCATCCGCCTTGTTTACTTTTTTTCTTCTTATTTTGGTCACTATACCAATATAGACCAACAGATGCTACTACTAAAAATACAATACTTATTGTACCAACTTCAGATTGGTTTAAAGGAGCTGGACAATCTGAGTTATATGTGGTACTACCATCTTCAGCTAAAAGTTCATAAGTTTCACCATGTGATTTATCGCATACGTTATCACCAACTACGAATGTATCATTCGCTGGTGTTACATATACGAATGTAGTGCTACCACCTCCACCTCCACCACCACCTCCACCAGATGAACCACCACCATGTACAACTCTGAATGTTCCACCAATTGATTGTGATTGGTAACTAGAATTGAAACAGCTTACTGTGTAACCATAAGTTGCTGGACTCCAACCAAATGTGCTAACATCTTGTACATAGGCATTAACACTATCAATGTATTGTATAGGGTATGTTGTACCAGCTAATAGCAATGTACAATTTGGTATTACTGGTACATTCTTAGATGTTTCATAAATTGCAGTAAACTCTTGATATTCTGTTGGTAAGTCATATACTATAGGACTAAATATTGACACAGTCAAGTTTGTTAGACCATAATCAAATGACATAATAGTATCATTAAATGTAAGTGTATAATTATTACCACCAAAGTATATTCTAGATATGTAAAATGTACTAGGAGTTAACCCTAATGTAACATTACTAAAGTAATATATGTAGTGTGTACCATTCCAGCTTAATGTTCTATTAACTGAATTGACTGTAACATTAACAATATCATTATCTGGAGCTGTTACTGTTAGCATAATTGTATCATTGAACGAAGCGTAAGAACCATTTATACTAAATGCTGTTATGACAGAATTATTCTTCAATATATCTAAATCTTGTGACCAAGCCCCTGAACCTGTGAAGTTTTGACTATCATATATCACACCAGTCAAGTTAACTCTTCCAACTGGGAAGAATATTGCTGTACCATTTAAAGTTGTTATGTCTGTGTTATTCCAATACATCTTAGCATTAGCTAGATATTGAGGTATGTTTATTCCAGTACCATAATAAGGAATGATGTAAGGTGTTACTGTACTACCATAATAATGTCCACCACTAAAAGGATATGTCCCTACAAGAGTTGTACTCCTATTTATCTTGTACCATACTGTACTCTGGTTACCAGTTATAGAAGCTGTTATGTTATGTGTACCTGCTGGTAACCATAATAGTGTATTATTCTGAGTTGTTACATTAGTTCCATTATACCAGAGTGTACATATTGAAGAACCAATGCAATATATTGTTATATTAGCTGGGTATTTACTATTAGCTGTATTGTTTGTTATGTTCATTACATTTACAAATGTAGCAGGTGGTGCATTAACTATGTAATGTTCTGTCAAGTAACCAAAACCAGTATAATTCTGGCTTTCTGTTCCATTACACACAAATAAATTATCACCAACTGGGAGAACTACACCAGTACCATTGTAGGTACTCCAATCAGTAGAGTTCTTGTATAAGTGAGGATAAACTTCAGGTACTCCGGTACAGTTTGATACTGTTAATGTACCATAGTTTATAGGTGTGTTTGGTTTGTTATAAAGGTTTAAGTTTGGGTCTGTAGACTTTGAGATTGTATAATCATACTGCATGTTAGTACCAGAATAGTTCTGATTAAATGTTGCATTACAATTAAACCAATAATTACCAGCACCAAGTATTACAATAGTACCATTATACGCATCCCAAAGTGTGTCATTGTTATAAAGATGTATAGGTAATTGACTTGCACCCGTACAAGTCACTTTTGTTGTATCAGGATATACTGGAGAAGGTGGATATGTCAAGTTTAAAACAATACCATTATTGTTCCGTGTAATATAATAAATTACAGTTGTTTGGTTTGACGCTCCGTTGTTTATTGAAGCTGTGAAATTGTAAAGTCCTGCTGCCAATTGAAATGCTGTATTATTCTGAGCAGTTACGTTAGTCGCATTTTTCCACAACGTACAAGCAGATGAACCGCTGCAGCTGATGGTCTTTGTATCTGGGTAGGTCCCGTTAGTTATCCCATTAACTTGAACAAATGTTGGACTGGTTGAACCCTGCTCTTCTCCTATTGTATATATTGGTAATTTCTCAGTAGAGTTTGCTATCAAAACCCAATCAACTAATGGTGAGAGTGTTGGCACAACATATAATCCAGCTCCTAAAGGCACAATAGGAATATGAACAGTAGTAGATGTATTCCACATATTAGAGTCTAAAAAATATTCTGCCATAGTAGAATTTACTTTAATTCTGTATATGTACCAAGTATTACCAGTAAAAGCTCCTCTGTTAGTTTCTACAGAAACTCCATCATTTGATGTTTCAGTATATAAAGTTGGTGAAGAAAATTGTATTCCAGCGAAACTATTAATCATTCCCAAGTCGCTTGTCAAACCAAATAGATATGTATTGTTAAGATAAAATCTTGATTTAAAAAATATAGGTTCTGAATAATTTATAGACCTAAAACTACCAGTTTTACCTACAGCAGTTATCACTCCATTATTTATTGTAAATGTAGTATCATTCGTAAATTTAGATTGGTCTAAAGTAGAACCATCAAAATTATCAAATAATAAAAATGTATTTACTCCATTACTTAGACTACCAACTGGAGTTGAATTCTTATAATACATATCTATTGTCGTGTTGGTTGTGTTAAGCATTATCAGCAATTTCAACCATACATCTGCAAAGTTAGAAGCTGTATAATTCTCTATCCAATAACTTATTTCTGAATTATCAGCATGATTTACAAATCTCAAATCTGAGAAGTCACTAGACATATCGCTATCGTAAGTTACATTGATGAATAATTGGTAGCCATCCATTCTACCTTTCCAATCTTGGCCTGCCCATTGAATAGGTATAGTTCTCATCATAGTAAAAGTAGTATTATACCAAGTTGCATTAGTTATTCCTACATTGAATAAGAAAGTAAAGACTGTAACAATTAGGAATAAGGTATAGCATATCTTCATTCATTTAACCTCACTTCACTACATTTCGTTTAGCCCCTTGTACTGCTCCAAACCCAAACATGAGTACTATGAATCCTACTACGATTACTATTAACAATCCAATAGTACCTATCTCTATCTGCAATTTGTCTTTGTATGTGTTAAAGTCACATGTTAACTTATCTATGTAACATGACAAATCACTAGCAGATTGTTTACATATACTGAATTCAGCTGTACATCTCTTGTACTTACAATCCCAGTAATTAGCTAGAGCATTCTCACAAGCTTTGTCCATAGCACCAAATGAAAATACATTAACTACCCTAGTTAAGAAGCTTTGGCATACTGTGTTCTCCAATTGGTTCCACGCTGTTTCACATTGTAAAGCTTCCAATGGTATCACACCATACTCAGCACAATAATATTTTGTACCACGCTGGTAATATGACAGAGAACAACACTTAGATGTTTCAGTTGCTTCTGAAGATGTTATCTGTATTCCATTAGGATAACCACACTTATCTTTCATATCACCTTCAGTACATTTTATCATCTTGTCTGGACAAGTACCAGTTTCCTCTCCAGCTTCACCACCTCTAGTATCTGGTGTACCTTGAGACGCTACATAACACACTCCACCAGCTCTCTGGTTGTTGCTATTAAGAACTGTAAAGCATGTATCACCTTGTTGTATCTTTATACAATCATCGTTTGTTGTACACTCATTAGGTGGTGATTGACACTCTTGGTTACAACAATTATAGTAGTTAGTGCCAATATCACATTGTTGTGTTCCACAATCTAGAGTACCTTTAAAATAGTCAAATATATTAGCTCCTTTCTTCTTCCAACCTTCACAAGCAAACGTCACTAACTGTTCTTCATTAAGTGGTATACATTTATTCTGAGTACTAGACCATACTTCTGCTGGACTTATATTACAACACCTATCATCAGCGTTACAAGTTAGTCCTGAGTCACAAGGGTTGTAAGTTAAAGTTGTATCATAATCACACACTTCACCCCAACCTATCTTATTAGCTAATGTTGTGGTAGTAGCACCTCGTTGTGTGGTAGTTGTTACAATTGCATCTTGTTCACAAATACCAGCTCCTTGACAATGTTTATAGAATGGTGGGTTAGATGTTTCACAATAATGAGCTACCCAACTAGCACACCCATTAATACTTTCACATTGTTTATATTGTTCAGTAGATACACCTTCACAACTCCTTTGTCCTATAGTACATTGAGGTACACAAGCTCCAACTACTGTAAATATATCAGATACAGTACCTAATACACAATATGGGTTGTTATGGGATGTAGCTTTAACTTCTACTCTCCAGTTACCAGCTAATGCGCTTGAAGGTACTGTCCATCTACAAGCTCCGTATGCACTTTGTCCACAATTGTAATTAGTTATCGGCACAGTAACTTGGTCATAAGGTATACCTGACGGATTGTAAAATGTACAAGTCCAATCTACTATTCTATCAACCAGATTGTTAGCGCATGTCGGACAACTTAACGTAATATATCCATCCCATGTAATTTCTGTACCACCGCTTACTGTTCTAGGTGTAACTGCTTCAGTTTGTTGGTTATGTAACATATTCCAAATAACTACTGCTAGTGGAGTAGTTGAATAAATTGTAAGCTCTGGTGTAGCCATTACTGTTGATAACATCAGCATAGACATTACCAGTCCTAACAATATTATTATACCTTTATTTCTCGTACTCATCATCTCCTTTTTATTATTTCAAATTCATCTTGCTTAAAATATAAAAACCAACCACTACTGCGATTATTATTCCCCAAGTCACTTGACTACCAACAGATATAGGAGTGTAAAATACATAATTAAATGCGTTTGATATCTCAGGTGCAATCATTATATCCATAATATTATCACGCTCCTATCAATATCAAGAGACTGTTGATGAACACATGTAACTCTATTACTTCTAACAGTCTCTTGAATTTAAACACAACTAAAGCTGATATAAAGAAATATATGAAGTCCACAAGTAGTGCCCAATCGTTTAACATTCTAGCACTCAAGTGAAATACACTACCACTTGCTCCTACCATGGCACACACTATTAACATCTTAATGAATTGAGGACTATTTATCGAGTGCCACCTAAACTCTATACCTGCTATCTTGCAATACAACAATAACATGAAAGAAGTAAACGCAACACCCTCAATAACAGGGATTGCAACACCCCACACCCCTAATGCAATATTTGGGTCATCAGATAACACAGGTAATTGAGTGAACTTGTGAAGTTGCTTAAATATTTCTAGATTAACCAAAGAAAATGTACCTAGTGCAACATTAGGTTGTACATAAGTAGTTAATATGGATGTTATCACTAACCAAGCAACTAATAATGCTCCAGCTGTAAATGTGGATTTTGTTATATCTTGACCTTTTATTATGATAGGAACAAAACCTTTCTTTGACATTACTGTAACAAAATAAATAAGAGAGAATATAGAATATACAGTCCCAACATCTTTGTTCACGTTAAGAAATACAAATGTAGTGACTATTAACAATATACCAGCTATAACGTACATTTTATCCTGTTCATTCACTCTTACTCACCTATCATTCTATAATTATTATCTTCCTTCAAAAAAAGAAAAGAAGGAAAGAAATTTATTCTCTTATACACCTGAGAACCACATTGTTGCACAGCTAATTGCTGAACCTACATCTGTTGCGGTACCAAACACAGTAGACTTCTCGTAACCTTCCTGTGGGACGTTATTGTCGTCTGTGTAGATATCCTTGTCAAATACGCAGATGCTAACCTTATCGGTGACAACTGGTGTACTCTTAGGGTCTACAGTCCAATACCTTCTATCAAATCCACCATTACACAATGCAGGAGTCGTTCTCACAACACCACTAGCATCTGTAAAATAGCTAGATGTTGGTAGTATGTAACAACCCATTACATTTGTGTTATCTGCGAGGACTTGTGGTACGCAATTTGTACATTTCTGCAATCCTGTAGGATTGATGCTTCTAAACTTTGCTAGTGTAGAAGCAGTACCGTTAACGCATACCATTATTGGATTACTCAAATATGGGTCACCTATACAAGATACAGAGGCACTTGCTATTTTCAATTCAGCATCTAAATATACTGAACTGTCAACAGTCAAGTTCCATGTTGACTGAGCTGTTCCATCTGCGTATGACGTAAATGATACAGAACTCATCAATGCTGGTTTCACATTCGGACCAACTTGTACACCTTGACAACCAGTGTTTATAGGTGTTTTAACACCATAGTAACCCATTAATGCACCACCTGTATTATATGCACTAAGCAAGTAACCAGCAAAATTTGTTGGTACACTTACTATAGCCATAGGATACGCTGTAACAGTAAGCGGAGCTACAACCCTAGTGTTATCGCTACTATATACAGTATGCGTTAACAGAGATGTGATTGCACTTCCGTTTATGAAGTTACTAGCTGGTGTATTAAGAGTTCCTGAGCTTACTCCACCACAGTTTTCACCGCTAGGTACAGTTGTGGTAGTTCTTCCAACAGTTGAACCCAAGTTGAGTCCACTTATTGAAATCTTACCCATAGCAATCAGGAGTACTGCAACAACCAGTATTACTGCTATTGCACTAATTCCTTTCATGTTTTCAACTCACCCTTTTCGAATTTTTTAGACCAAACCTCAAGTACTAGATATCATCAAAACCATTAAAATTAGCAAACTCGGGTTTACCTTCCAATGCCGTTACCAAATTGTATTTCAACCATCTTAAAGCTTAATCTATGGTCTGGATTTGTAGTTCTAAGTTTATATAGACCTAGATACTATAAAATAGATATCATTATGTAGATATCTTAGAATATTCCTTGTTTTCCCTTGATTATTTTAGCTTTGTTTACAAACTTCGGCTCTTCTTGTATTGCCCATTTTATGTATGATAAAAGCATTTTACTTTCGTCTGTAGACATGAGTTCACCTTTTAAAGCGATTAACATGTTAAGCCTCTTCAAATCATTACCTTTAGACCTAACAAACCTCTCAAAAAATATTTCATCTTCTAAAAGTGCGTAAGCTTTATCCATTATATATTGGTGTCTACCACTACCTCTTCTCATTCTTACTTCATTAATAAAATTGTTTTTCTTAGCATCATACGCTTTTAAAAACTCTTTATCTTCTGGTGTATTAGTTATAATATAACCTAGCATGTGTTGCCTATGGTCAAACAAAATACTTTTAGTATACATCCATTGTTTATCTATCGATTTGTTCCAATCCCATTCACCCTCAGTCCCCATCTGCCAAGTCTCTATAAAGTAATGAAAATTATGAACAAAGAACTTAGGAGCTAAGAAAAAGAAACACAATTTATGGGCGCGAGTAGTCATTTCAACATTATCTAATATGTGTCTCTCAACTTGTGAACCATAACCAGCAGTATGTACTTGTTCATCTAAAATAAACACTCCACCCTCTTCTAGTCTCTCTACCACAGTTAACAAGTCATTAATAGTGAAACAACAATTATCTAAATCTATTTTTTTTAACCCCTTGTACTTCAAAAACTCCATTACTATCATAGCTATAGTATAACTCTTACCACTACCTTGAGTACCAAAACATGACATAATAAAATTCATATTTGTGTTGGCTATAATCTTTAAATGCCTAAAAAAATCTTCTGTCAAGTTCTTTTGTAGTGCTATATTATAGTCAGTATTGTAAAACTTAGCCATTTTTATACTTGCTTCTTGTAGTGGGAGAGTTGCCCAATCTATTTGTTCTGACATAAGTAAAAAATTGGGCATTAGCCCAAATTAAATTTAATTACTGCAATGTTGTGTATCACTTGTACAATGGTCACCATAATGGCAACAATGATTACAACAATCTGAATTATGGTTACAATCTTGCCCATTACTCAAACAACTTAAAGTTGTTGTCGTAAATGGATTAGTTGTTGTTGTTACTAGAAATGTAGTTGTCGTAGTTGTTGGTGTTGGACATATACAATATCCATTACTTGTACAATCTGATGGTAGAATATATCCTTGATTTGTACACGTTGGACAATCCTGTACAGGTAATATTGATTGCTGTATGATTAAACCACCCATTGTATACACAGAATTCATTTGTATGTTTACTGTTGGACTTGAACAACTAAACCCTAATTCTCTATATATTGGACTCAAATTAGTCATGTTTATATAGAATACACCATTTGGGTTTATTGTAAAGTTCATTACGTACTCATAATCTTGCCAACTCATTATTTTTTGGTATACCATACAAAATGCTGGATATCCATCTGTTGAGAAATAATACACTTGAATATTTCTCATTTGTGGTCTGAGTATCATCAAACCTGTTGATGGTACACTTTGTGCATTTACTGTTGAAAGCATTAACGTTAACATTAATGCAATTACCAATCCTATTCCTTTCTTCATTTATTCACCTCTCTTTTTCTTTTACATGTAAAAGATAAAAAAACGTATCCATTCATATCCACCCCATTTTAATGAATAACAAATTAGTAAGTATTGAAGTAATAAAAATTACCAATATCGAGATTGCCAAATTCTTGACTTTCTCTTTCATTATATCACTTTCTCTTTTAACACCTCTGGTACAGGCTCTTTTTCTTTCACTTCCCCATGAGGCATTTTATTAGGTTTTAATAATCTCTCCCTCTCGAGTACATGTACAATTGCTAAATTCTCAAACCTATCTAGAATTTCAGCACTCAACTCACCTATTTTTTTAGTGTAGTTCTCTTTAGTTACTTCACCTTCTATAACATACTTATCACACAATATCTGGAGTTTAGAAACGTCAACTTCTTCAGTTACAATCGTCAAATCTATGTTATGAACAAAATCTAAATCCTTGTGATAATCACTAGCTAGTAATTCTACTGGATGTATTGGCTCAAACTCTTCTTTTATCATAAACATTACCTACACTTGGTTAGGACATCTCCGTAACTTACATATCATAGCTTGTACACCATTTATTTTGGTTGACTCTCTACCAATCTCTTTTACACCCAATTTAGATAAAAGCTTTATCACTCTCTCCTGTTTGTTAATATTAGTACCCATTGCAGACACTTCTACATCTACATTAGTCTCAAACTCTACAACTACCGCTGATATATAATTCATGATGTTCTTACTACCAATTATTATTTTACCTTTTTCCATGATGTGTATCTCCTTTTTTGTCTATACCAATATACATCTTCACCACTTACATAAGATTTGTATATTGACATAATCACCATTGCAATAAAAGACAAAGTGGCAATCAAATAAGCATCAACAAACACAAAATACAAAAATATCCCTAAATATATATACCACCATGTTGTTGTTCTGTGAAACAACCTAAATAACCTCCTAGGTTTCTCAATCAACCAAAACAACACAAATGATTTGTAATGAGTCACTGTTGTTCCTCCCCCTCTTTCTTTTTCTCCATAGGTTCTTTGCTCTCTTTAGGTGTGGCTTTAACCGTTCTAAATCTAGGTGTGTTAGTAACTCTAAAACTAGAAGGTAAATCTATCTCACTTGTACCCATTATAGCTCCATACTTTGACACTCTAACTAAGTAACCTTTTAAAGAGTCACCATCTACAACAACACCCACATCCCAGTTATCATGTTCTAGTGTCGGGTTTTCTGTAAGGTATTCAATGTCTTTCATTTCTGTCTCAATCATAAGACTAACATTGCCAGATATGACACCTTCTTTATTTTTTTGTTTCTCTAAAATCTTTTTATATCCAATATCCCTAGCTTCATCATAACTTATCTCACTCTTCTCCATTCTGTACATAAGGAAGCACACTCCACCTATTACAATAAATATGAATAACAAATCTGTAGTTAATTGACCAATTATCCACAAATACGCAACAGAAGCACCACACAATACACATACTATTAACATTGGTGACTTCTTTAGTTTCATACTAAAGTTCATACTCTTTTAGCTCCTTGTTGTAACGCCCTTATTCTTTCTAGTGCCACTTTGTATTGCTCTCTTAAAGTCATGTTATCACTAGATGCTATTTTGAGTTGGTCATTCAATGAAACAATCCTATTACTCCACTTAATTACTTCATCACCAA
>Ga0315281_10012394_pt1 | contig 11615 bp, 15 predicted proteins | sample YL17G07_0_MG_FD_204540 | JGI IMG/M metagenome (GOLD analysis project Ga0315281, IMG submission 204540) | Sediment microbial communities from Yellowstone Lake, YNP, Wyoming, USA - YL17G07_0 | ecosystem: Environmental > Aquatic > Freshwater > Lake > Sediment | place: USA: Wyoming | collected... | reverse complement strand
TAAATGAGCCAATACTTTAGAAATTGCTGCTTTAATTTGTTCAGAAGGGTGTTTTGATAAAGATTGTTCAATTCTATCAAGAAGAATGCCTGTAGATTCTACAATCAATTTATCATCTTTAAGAATAAAAGTATCGTATCCAGTCAAAAATTCCAGAAGAACTTTCTCTTCATCAAGATGATTAGCACTTTCATTAATTTGTTTTAAAAGACTCATTTTTTAAACTCCTACATATTAACACATAATGGTATTTATGTGTTTATGAATCATTCAACTATTATTTTTTATTAACGTCTATACTCGTTGTGTTATGCGTTACAGTATATTTTACAAGCATTTCATTCTTTTCATTAACTGATTCTAATTCTACGTTAAATCCCCATAAACGTCTAATATGTTTCATTGTATCTAATGTATCTGTATTATTCAACAATCTACGATTATTAATATAATGTCTTAATATTAAAGTTCTATCTTTATCCATTTTTGCGTCATATACTTGTATATTGGGGACATATTCTGACATTGCGTAAGATTGAGACAATACGTTCCGAATATGACGATATCCTTTTTTATCGTGAATTGCCGATATTAACATTTCATCATCGGAAGAATCATCAACAACAGAGAATAATTTAAGGTCTCTTATAACTTTCGGCGATAAAAATTGTTGAATAAAACTTTCATCTTTATAATTTTTAACGGCGTCTTGAGTTACAGAAATCCAATCTTGGCATCCAGCAAATGTAAAACATTCTCTATCTTCTTCGGTTGGGTCTAAACAAATTCGTTTAATATCTTTAAAAATTGAAAATCCGAGAGCATACGGATTTATACCATTAAACCATTTACTATGATATGGTTGTTGGCCAATTACGGCGGAATTAATATCATAATATTCCATCATTTGTCCATCTGTTAAAAATCCTTGGTCATATAATTCGTGAATAATTTCGTGGTGTGTATGTACCGCGAATCCTTCATTAGCGATTTTTGTCAATCTTTGTGGATAAAAATATTGAGACATCTTACGAACAATTCGTATAATTTCTCTCTTCCAAGGTTCTAACATTGGAGCATTTTTTTCAATAAAATATAAAATATTTTCTTCTGGTTCGGATATAAATTTAGTGGATTCAGTGTTATCTTTAGATTGTGAATCTTTGGGAATGGTTCTCCATAATTCATTTACTTGTTGTTGAATATTTTCTTCTCTTTCATTTTGTTTTTGTTGTTCTTTTACCATTGATAATTTGGGAGGTCGTTTATACTTATCTACACCATAAAGTTGAAGGGCGTGGCAAGAATCTAAAACCTCTTCAACCTCTATAATACCATATTTTTCTTCACATTCGGAAATATATTTTTTAGCAAAAACAAGATAATCAATAATAGAATCTGGAGATGTCCATTGTTTAAATAAATAATTATTTGCAAAATAATAATTGTGCCCAAACGATGCATGCGAGATTACTAATGCTTGTAATAGTGTCGTATTATCTTCCATTAAATACGCAATACACGGGGAACTATTAATTATTATTTCATACGCTAACCCCATTCGGCCGTGTTTATATGCTTCTGATTCCCGAACAAATTGTTTTCCATAACTCCAATGTGAATATCCCACGGGGAGACCCACGCTAGTATAGATATCAAGCATTTGATCTGAACTTATTATTTCCATTTGATTTGGATATACGTCGTATAATTTTAATTTTTCTTGAGCAATTTTTTCTATCTCAATATAAAATTTATCAAGAACTTCTGGTGTCCAGGAAGCGGAGGGACAAATAGGGAGATTTAGTTTGTTCATCGTTTTTTAAACACCTCACGAAATACGGGCAATACTTGATTATCATCTTCAATTTTAGCCATACTAAAATTATCATAATCTTTCAAATTATGTCCATATTCATTCCACAACATTCCAGGACCATTTTTCGTGGTTTCAATATATAAATATTGTTGAACTATTGGCAGTAATTTATTCTTAATAATATCAAGCGTCGGTTCATTATCGTGACGATAATTATCACCATCAGATATTTGTGTTACATATATATTATATTTGTTTAACGGGTATCTATCTTTAATAATATTATGTGTTAAAGTCAAAGCAGGAGAGACCATCGTTCCACCAGTTTCCCGAGAATTAAAAAATTCTTCTTCATCCACTTCAAATGCTTCTGTATGGTGACGCACAAAGACTAATTCAATTTTTTTATAATTTTTTGTTAAGAATAGATATAATAACATAAAGAAACGTTTTGCCATCTCTTTTTCCCATTCTCCCATACTTCCTGATGTATCAAGAATACAAACCATTACGGCCATTGTAATTGGGATTTGTTGCTTAACATAGTTATGATATCTTAAATCTATAGTATCAATAAATGGAACATTATCTAACCTACGTTTTAAATTAGATAATTCAGTATCAATTTCTTCAATCCGTAACAATATATTACTTTTTTCTTCTGGAATACTTGTTAATTCTAATGCTAACAAGAGTGTTAATTTTTCTTCTTCCAATAATTTAATTTTTTTCTTTTTAGGAGTTTTTAACGCGCGGCGACGTGCAGAAGAATTATGCATAGAACGAAGTAAGTTAATTCTACCTGGGTCACCTTCAGGGACAAATCCGGAACGCTTCATTTGATATTCATCTATATGAAGGCTTTCTTTTTTAATTAAATCGTGTAATTCTAAATCATCAAACAAATAATGTAAGAATTCATCTCTTGAAATAGTAAAAGAAAATTCATCTTCTCCTTCACCACTATTTGAACCTTCTCTACCTTTACCCTCCCCTGAAGGAGGACGAGGAACCCTATCGCCAGTCGTAAATTGTTTATTTCCTGGATATACTCTTTCTTTGAATCCACCAGAAGAATGTGTAAATGTAGGTTCTTTAATATCTTTAGCAGGGACTGTTACATTTTCCCGCTTCTTGGATAAGATATCAGCGATATTTCCATTTTTAATAGCATCTTGCACCGCTTCCTTAACTCTACTTTTAACACGATCGAGAAATTTTTGACGATTAACTACATTTTTATTCTTATTATCTTTGCGTCTATCTATAAAAATGTATGACATCGTCAAAGTTCCTGTATTATTAGGTATTTATAATAATATATATGTTATGAACTCTTTCTCACTCTCATATAATAATCACACAATAATCTGATTTGTTTTAACGAATACCCACGAGATGTCATTCGTTCAATGAAATTATTATGTTTCTTTTCTTCATCTTTTGATTTTTTTGAACCAAAAGATATAACTGGGAGTAATTCTTCAGTATTTGTGAAAAGTTTTTTCTCAATGGCATTGCGCATTTTTTCATATGCATTCCAGGCAGGATTTTTACCTCCATTTGATGCTCTATAACGTAGACAAAAATTGACAACTTCAGATCTGTAATCCTTTGGATTAGAAATTTGAGCAACTTTTTCTAATTTTTCCAATTCCTGATTAAGAATTTCTCTATCATACATCTCACCAGTATCTGGGTCACGAAAATCATTATTCTGTATCCAAGCATCGGCAAATAAAATATATTTTTCAAATAAATTTTGACCTAATTCTTGATAACTTTCAATAAATGCCTTCTGTAATTCATCACCAATAAATTCAGCATATTTAGGTGCTAATACCCCTTTAATAAAGGAAATATAACTTTCTTCTACATCTGCTGGATATTGTTCTTGCTGAATTTGTTTCTCTAAAACATACATTAAATGTACTGGATTAGCACCAATTTCGGTTGGGTCATAATTAAATACTTGTGATAAAATCTTATACGCAAATCGTGTCGATAACCCATCCATTCCTTCATCTACCCCAGCAAAATCTTTATATTCTTGTAATGATTTAGCCTTTGGATCAGTTTCTTTTAAATCTTCACCATTATAAATCTTCATCTTGGAATATAATGTAGCATTTTCTGGTTTCTTTAGACGTGATAAGATTGAAAATTGTGCCATCATCTCTAATGTCCCAGGAACAACGGGCGCGTCTTTTAGAGTGCTATTACCCAATAATTTTTTATAGATATTTACTTCTTCGTCTAATCGAAGACAATAAGGAACTTTAACAACACAAACACGATCAAGAAATGCTTCATTAGTTTTATTATTTTTAAATTGTTCCCACTCACTTTCGTTACTATGAGCAAGAATGATTCCTTGAAATGGTAATGCTCCAAATCCTTGGGTACCATTATAGTTACCTTCTTGTGTTGCTGTAAGAAGAGGATGAAGCATTTTAATAGGTGCTTTAAACATTTCAACGAATTCAAGAATTCCTTGGGTAGCAACATTTAATCCACCACTATAACTGTAAGCATCTGGATCATCTTGAGAAAAATCCTCTAATTTACGAATATCTACCTTACCTACAAGTGTGCTAACATCATTTGTATTCTCATCAGCCGGCTCTACCTTGGTAATAGCAATTTGATTTAATCGAGATGGCCATACTTTAATGACTGTAAATTTTTCAATATTGCCTTCAAATTCGCGGAGGCGCTTCATTGCCCAGGGCGAAGTAACACCAGAAAGATATCGGGGAGAAATACCATAATTTTGTTCTAAATCTTCTCCATCTTCTTTAGGATTAAATAGACCAAGAGGGGATTCATACATTGGAGAAACTTGATTTCCTGCCTTAAGAGCATAAATTGGATATGCTTCCATAAGATCTTTTAATTTTTCTGCTAAACTACTTTTTGATGACCCTACTGGTCCTAGTGCGTATAGTATTTGTCGTCTTTCTTCTAATCCTTGAGCAGCATGATGAAAAAATGCTACCAATTTTTCAATTGACTCTTCGATACCATAAAAATTCTTAAATGCTGGATATGTTTTAATTACTCGATTAGAAAAAATTCTACTTAATCGTGGATTAGTTTTAGTATCCACAAAAACTGGTTCCCCAATTGCTTTTAACATACGTTCTGCAGCAGAGGCATAGGCCATCTTATCTACTTTACATAAGTCTAAATACTCTTGTAATGACATTTCTTCTACTTGATGTTCAGAGTATCGCTTTTTAAACTTTGATAAAGTATTTGTTGTCATTAGTTCGTTACTCCTTAAGTTAATTCTGTATAATATTATTTACTAAATATGGAGCGGAAGATTAGGACTTTAACCTAAACCTCTGGGATGGACTCCCAGTGTGCTAATTACACAATCCCCGCATTATAATCTGGAGAGGGGTAGGAGAATCGGACTCCTATGCGACTTTCGTCTGCCAGTTTGGAAAACTGGTGCCTAACCATTCGGCCAACCCCTCATAATATATTTAAACTTTCCAATTTGATAATGAACCTAAATTATATACTTCTGTAAATCCCATCTGTAAAGCATAATTTTCTGCTTGAATCATATCCTTATCATCGTCTGATAATCCAACAAAAATCAACGGAATATTTTTCTGAATTTTTAGAAGTTGAGAAACATTTCTAATCGGCATATTAACAGCATTAGGAATAGAACCTTTAGAAAAGTCGATTGCGCTACGAACATCAATCAACTTCGCATTTTTCTTTTCCATTAATTTCTTTGCCTTTGTGCTATCAATTTTCATTTCAATATGCTCTTAGTGAATGTAAATTAATCATATATTAATAATTAATTGTTTTCAAGAATTTTTCTTTCTTTTTCTAAATCTCTATTCAATGCGTTATCTGTTGTGAATTTTTCAGGATATCTCGCTTCCAATTTTAATTTTACTTTATTTAACATAATATCCCAATCAATTCCTACGGAATCCATCATAAGAAATAAATAATAGGCAATATCGGCACCTTCTTCTTCAAGATTTACTAAATCCAATTGTTTCCCATAAAAAATTGTTTTCTTTAACGCATCTAATAATTCATTAGATTCAGTAGATAATCCCATTACCGCGTGTAATAATCTTGGATTAACCAATGAGATATTAAATTGAGGGCTTTCTGTCCTTTTTACTACATCTGTAAATTCTTTTTGATTCATATTTTTAATCTCATACTGTATGAGAAATTATACATAATAGTATCAAATAAATCTACTATTTTTATTTGTTATTCTTTGTTGAAGAAATGATAATTGGTCTGCTAATACATTTCTATTTAAAAGAATGAGATATTCATTATAGCAAGGGACATACGGAACATATAAAATTTCCATTCCTACTGATTCTAATATCTTATGTCCCTTTCTACTATTACAATTCATACAACTTGTTACTACATTTGTCCATATATCTTGACCGCCTTTACTTGTTGGAATGATATGGTCCCTCGTTAATTTTGAAGGAGTAAAAGTATCACCACAATATCCACAAACATTTTTATCACGGCGAAATAATGCCTTATTATTTAATAATGGAGGATTTATATAACGTTTATTGTTTTTATGGGATAACCCTTTAACTGCTATAATAGAATTAAATGTAAGAATGGATTGTTGGCCTGAAGATTGTTGGGTTCCTCCGTGTAAAATATTATTAGTTTGTCCTACTGACCAAGCGACCATATTTTTTGAATAATATCCAGCAGTTTGTTCATATGTAATCCACCTTAATGGCATTCCATAAGAATTTAATTGGAGAATAAGTGGGAATTGTCGCATTTTGTTATATATACATACCTTCATTTATTGGGTGTGTGTAATTCACATTATCTGCTAATAATTCAGAACGCTCAGGAATACATAGAAACATAAGACAACAGGAATCAATTTGTTCTAATATTAGTCGTAACCCCAATTCCTTATCATACAATTGGTCTTTTGGGACATCTTTAAGATCTAAGATTTTCTTTTTTTTAACATCCAATACTTTAACTGGCAATTCTTTCATTAATTTTTTCCATACTGATATTGTTTCCGGGGATTGATCAACGTCACTAACCAATTTGAGTTTATATTTACTATATAGTGCCTTATATAGGGATGTTATATATCCTTTGTTTCTCTCCGTAGGAATAACATATGTTCGTTGAATAACAAACAACTCGCCTCTTATTATTTCTCGTCTTCCTATAATACATCCTATAATCTTATCATCTTGATAAAGAGCATATCCTTCCAAATCAGATTTATTCTTGGGAGTTAATTTTACAATTGGGATATTTTCAGCAGTTCCGAATTGTTTTCCTATATCAAAATCATCAAGATTAAATCCTGGGATTGTTTGTTGGGTAATTTTTGTTATTTCTGTTAATTTCATTTAAACATTCTCACACTATTGAGTATTTATTTCATCATCGATTCCAAGGTCTCATATAATCTATCCTATTTAAAAATACTTGTAAATATCTAATAAGAATTGTATATCTTCTTCTGATAGTTTTTCAACAGGAATTTTTTGTTCTTGTAATTTGGGAGGAATTTTGGGAGTAGTGACGTTTATTATCCCGAAAGAGGTACCTTTAATCATTTGTTAATCATCAAGTGATAATGATTTATCTATACTTTTATCATAACATTTATGTAATTTTTCAATATATCCATTATTTCTTAATGTTTTGAACACAAGATTTTCAATAGAATATTCGCCACCTTGTTCTAAACTTGATTTTCTCATTTTCTTAATTTTTTCTTTTACTTTAGTAATATCATCAGCATTTTGACATTCAGAATCAACTAATTCATCAATGTTCGACATAATTTCAGCAGTTTTAGATTTAATCAAATCTCTATCATAATTGTGTTTATCCCCAATAGTTGGGTGAGATATCCATTTATTTTGTTTTATGGAAAATATTCCAGCAGATGATAAATGTTCTTCTACATCTTGAACATATAATTCTACAGGAATTCCACGAATATGAATATCGTGGGAATCGTTCCATATCTTTCTTTTAGCCTGAAGAAATTTATCTATTAAATCACTATGTTTCTTTCGTAAAAAGTCTAAATCAGTTAATATATGAACATCAATGTCTGATTGTGAGGTCCAATTATAATTAACATTACTACCGACAAGAAGGATATCTTGTATTTTTAGATTAGGAATATCCAGGAAAGTAATATACGTTTTAACAATATCTTGAACTTTATCCCGAATATCGGACGATATGGTATCTTTCTTCCAGAGAATTGGATTTAGTGTATTATGATGACTTATTTTTAATTTGACATCGGAAGGTTTAATATCTTCCAATATTGAAGAAATTTTCATTAAATTTCACACTATATTATCCAGTATAGTATTTATGGATAATATAGTGTGAATATAGGAACTATTTTAAAACTCCAATTACGTGTGTTTCAGTAATCATATAAAACTTTTCAAGGCCGAATTCAACTACATCTCCGTCCCAATCTTGGAACATCACTCTATCCCCTTGAGTTACCGTATTGGGGATAAATTCACCTTTTTCTGAATAAATTCCTGGACCAGCCTTAACCACAATACCAATAAGTGGGGCTTTTTTATTTTTACCAATAATAAGAATTCTACCATCAGCATTTTCTTTTACTGGTTCTTCTCGAATAAGAATTCTATTGCCCAATAATTGTAAACTTTGAATCATATTCTTTTCTTCCATATAAATCTCCTATTTTGAGGAGACATTATAATATGGTTGAATTAAAGAAGACAACAATTATTTCCACTTAAATTCACCACCAATCTTAATAAGAGAATGGTCTGGTTCTGATTTAAACTTATTGTTATTACACCAAAAATTTTCACCTACTTCTTTAGGAGCACCAGAAAGAGAGGTTAGTTGGTTATTATCACAATAAAAATTTCCACCTACTTCTTTAGGAGCACCAGAAAGAGAGGTTAGTTGGTTATAATTACAATAAAAATCTCCACCTACTTCTTTAGGAGCACCAGAAAGAGAGGTTAGTTGGTTATAATTACACCAAAAATCTCCACCTACTTCTTTAGGAGCACCAGATAGAGAGGTTAGGTGGTTATGACTACAATGAAAATTTCCACTCACATATCCAAATTGAACTGGAATTTTTGTTAGTTTTTTACGAGAAATATCAACATTACCCTTAACATTAACAACTCCATCTTCATATTTCCAATTTTTAATCTTCATATCTTCAAGCCATTTCAATTGAGATGGAGAGAGTTGATTAATTATTTCAGAGAGTTTCATATTTATTCTTTTTTAATTTTCACTTCCTTAAACAAATCTTTCAAATCTGTTACTTTCTTTCCACCACTTATTAAGAATTTCCACACAACTGGAGGAATTTCTTGAACGACTGGTGTAGAATGTTGATGTAAATTCAAAGCAACCATTTTGGGGTCCATACCATCTTTTAGACCTTGTTCAATACCGTGAACAACTTGTGATAATTTAAAATACCAATCACAAACATCTTGTTCTTTATTCATATGCTGCTTAATCTTCTTCTCGCATTCTTCTTTTTTCACTTTTAACGCAGCATACACTTCTGAAGGAATAACTACTTTCTTCATAGGTTCTTCTGGTTTAATTTCTGGCATATCCAACATTTTAGGTATTTTTTTAACGTCAATAGATTCTTCTACTTTTTTCTCTACCTTTTTTTCTTCTTTCTCTTCTGGCACTTCTTCATCTACCACTGGATTTAATAATTTGTGGAGTTCGGCTTTAATTTCTATACTTCTAACTACTTTAGTAGAAAATATTTAGTTGGTTTATCTAATTTTTTAAATAAACTCACTGCTTTAGACATATTACCACTCTTAATACTATTATGTATACGTTCTACTTTATCAGCTTGAGAAATCGCAGATGCTTTCGTTTCACGGGATGTTTCTTCTTCAGCGTGTTTATCTAATAACGTAGCAGCTTTCTTTAAGACTCGTAATACGTTTTTATGAGGATGGAATATTACATTATCAGCAGATTCCGTTACATCTTCCCCAATATCTCCACCATTAGTAGGAACAATAACATCTACAGTTAATGTATCTGGAACAGATGTGTTCTCAGGTGGAATATTAGGAACAATTGCTGGAATCGGCATTAATAATGTTGGATGATGAATCTTCATATGATGATAAAAATGCTTACAACACATATCTAAGTTACAATGAGGACAAGGAACCATTTGTTCCAAATCCATATTTTCATTAATTTGAATTGGTCGTTTTTTATCTGCTGCTGAATATTTAAATGGGACACCACCCATTTGACGAAGTTTATTTCTATCCATTGTTATATCCCATATGTTAAGAAGATTCTTTTATATTTATACATTTTTAATTATAATATCCTACAAATATCTTACAAGAGGGTCGGTTATAACTAATTGAGGACCTTGACTGGTACGTCTAACCATTATATTTTGGTCATGTATATCTGTTTGGGAATTTGTAATATGCCGAGCCTTACTAATTAATTTTAACACTTTTGAAAGATTTTCTTCTTTTACAACATCTTTTCCATAATTTGACGCATAATACGCCGTTTCTAGTCTTTTTGAAAACGATTTGGTCGAAGGTGGAATATCCCTATGCTCCGTAAATGTTTTATTCCACAATACCAACATTTCTTTATCAGATAATTTATCTAAATGAACTAATGGTTCCATTTTAAATGTATATATAATAGGAAATGATGTTCCTGAGGAGGTTTCATATTTTTTGATATCATATACTTTCGGGAAATATGGATTTTCATTAGAATATTTTAACGACATTAGTATGTATTTAACGAATGGTATTTCATTAACATCTTTTAAATGGGTTCCCAATGCTTTAATAACATTTGGAGAATCCTTTGTTTTATACACTACAGCTTCTACCCCTTGACCTAATATTTCAACATTTTTATCTTGTTTTAAATCTCTAATTTCAGCTTTATAAGGTCGTGCCATTGTTTTAAATGGTAATTCTTTTGGGTCACTGTTCTTAATTAATACTTCGTCTAGTTTCATATTAAAATTTCACATATTCTGCTTTATCGGAGGGACGATCAGCAAATGTGCTACGCCAGGGCCCATCGGCTCCACGATTTTTAGATAATTGATCTACAGCAAAACGAATTAATCGTTCATATTGATTCCATGCTGCTTTCATACTCGGAAGTGGTCGTTCAACTTTTCGCACATCGTAAACTTTATGGACAAGTTCAAGGGCATTAGACCAAGCTTGGTCAAAATCCTTCGCACCTCTACGAATATCATTTTCTAAATTCTTGACGACATCTGGTGGAAGTTTGGATAGATCATCCACAGTCCGTTTAAATAAATCTTGTAATTTTATACATCACCCGCATATATTGCGGTATATGTTATTATATACCGATAATTATCTATAATGTTTCCTACTTCATAACCTATATAAATAGATGCCCATTGGTTTGAAGATGCTCTAAAATATAGAGTATAGCCTTAATAGGCTGTTATTTTCTAATAGCATCCAACATTACTTTAATTTCTTCTAACTTACTCTTTAATAATTTTATTGTCGCTACATATTTAGTTACAACTTCACCATCTGTAGATTGCTCACTTATGCTATCTATGGGCAATATTCCTATTTCAACAACTGGTAACTCTGGTATAACATATACTGGAACTTCTACTCGTTGAATAACAGTTTTTTCGGCGACCGTAGCGAAACAACCCGAAAGGATTAATACTAATGGTAGTATATAATATTTC
>Ga0315281_10012393_pt1 | contig 11615 bp, 11 predicted proteins | sample YL17G07_0_MG_FD_204540 | JGI IMG/M metagenome (GOLD analysis project Ga0315281, IMG submission 204540) | Sediment microbial communities from Yellowstone Lake, YNP, Wyoming, USA - YL17G07_0 | ecosystem: Environmental > Aquatic > Freshwater > Lake > Sediment | place: USA: Wyoming | collected... | reverse complement strand
ACAACCTGACGAACTCCCTTTGCATCACTCTCAAAGGCGAGCCTCTTGTCGTCAGGGGAGAAGGACGGAAAGTTGTCTCTCGAGTCTTTCTTCACACTGTAGGTGGTCACATCCGATGGATTGCCTCTCCTGAAGATCATGATCTCTTCACTCTTGGGACTGGCCGTCGCATCGCACGCAATGTATTTGCCGTCATGAGAATAGGTCACAGTTCCGATCGGAGGCGTCGGGTCCTTCAGCATGAAACACTCGCCGGTTGCCGTGTCGATAGTCTCCAGACCGCAGGATTCCTTCTTAGTGACCGCACGAGTGACTTCCTTTCCGTTCGGATTCCAATCGAAGAGCCCCCACATCCTGTGTGGGGTCTTGGTGATCCTCCGTGGCCTTCCACCCTCTGTTGGCAGCAGATACATGTCAAAGGTCTCGTTTCCGTCTCGGTCTTTAGGGAAGACGAACTCAAGTCCGTTCGGAGAGAAGAGTCCGAGATCTACGGGATCCTTGCCTTTGGTCAGCTGAACTGGCTTCGAGCCAGGCTTCGCACGCTGGCGATAGATCTCGAGATTCCCCGTCCGGTTCGAAGAATAGAGCAAGGTCTTCCCATCTCGAGTGATGTCGAAGACCTCGTAGAACGGAGATATCACTGGGATCTTGAGCACGTCCAAGTACGACGCCAGAATGTTGACCATCCGATTGGGGGAATTCCATTCCGTCTCCTTAGGTCTTTCCATCAGTTTCTCAACGATTCACGAAGTTCGGGAACTACCACTGTGATTGATGTTTGAGCACACTCCGTGTCTTGTTTTGAACATGAGAGGCCAATGGACGATTAGCCTTGGCCAGATCCCGCTTCGGCCCGGGGATCATTAGAATTACTTGCTGGTAAAGATACCCTCTTCTGAGGCATCAATTCGATGCAGTCGCCGCTAGGGCCTTTTGAGAAAAGTCAACTACGAACTGACCGACGTGTGATATTAGTCGGCTAGTCCACTTATATAGTCTCGGCTGGTGTTGAGAAAAGCCAACTTTGTCCCTATTAGTGGCAGCCTCTGGGTGCGGCCCTCCCAAGATGAGCACCGGGGGCACCAACCATGGGGGCTCGGCTATTCCTGTCTCGAGACATCACTTGGTCGATTCAGAGATAACGCGGGCCAATCGCTCATCCTCGAGTAGCTTTCGTCTTTGTTTCGGGGACATGGTAGCCCTGAGGGCACGTTGGTACTTCTTCAGGCGGAGATCGAACCTCTTCTCAGCAGGGGAATCAGGGGAGGGCAATGGCGAGGAGACGCTAGCGGGCCGGGGTTGTTCGATCCTCGCCCGAATGGCTTCACGGGTTACTAGTGCAACGCGTTCCTGGTCCTTCGGAGCGACTCCGTGGAACTTGTAGGGCAGGTTGAAGAAGCAGGGCTCTAGCCAGAGGACATCGTCGATCGTGAATTTCACGGAGTAGAACTTCTTCTGCATCCGCCATTCAGTCTCGTCCACCCAGTCTTCCGGCAGCGGCACGATGCAGGTCCTCTTTCCCGAGAGGTACACTTTGACGAGATACCCTATCTTGTCGTGCCCCTCCATGTCTTTGATCGCATACCTGAAGTCGCGACGCTTTCCCTTCCTCCGCAGTCTGTATTCGCTCTTCTCCATCAGAGAGACCACGAACTCATCGCCTTCGCCAAAGCGTCGCAGACCCGCAGGCTGTATGGCCAAGCAGCCGTCTTCCTCGTACATCTCCACGGCGTTCAGCGTATCGTGGTCGCTCATGGCCTCGACATAGCGAATCCAGCCGATTGGAAGCGAGACGACGTACTTGCCAACGGGATGGTCTCTTTGCACCTTCCGGGTAACTATTGACGTCACTCCTAGCCCCCCATAGGGGAGCGCTCTCCGCCCTTAAAAAGGCTCACACGTTTCTATATACTGGCTATATTTCTTTACTAATTTTCCCCTATACGGTGTCTTCTGGGTCACAGAATCTGATGACCTTGAGCACTAGCATTTCATCCCCCGGACTAGGTCCCCGGTGTCGTCAAAGTCAGGTCCACCTCTCACCGAGAAGAGCACTGGTTCTGATCCGAGCCCTCCGCACAGATTGATTCAGGGCCAGAATAATGGGTCTACATCCCATTGCATTTGAACCTGTGGGATTGGCCGTATCGAAGAGCCCGTTCTGAGATTGTCGCGGGGTCGAAGCTTTGACAGCGGGGTTAAGCGCGAAATTCCTCTCTCAAAACTGGTAAAGCAAGACGGATTTCCACTACTGAAGTGCAGCAGAATCACAATTGGGCAAGAGTCAGTTCCAGCTGATGCTCATTCAGCCATCTGTCATAGATGGTCTCTGGCAATCATGGCTAGATGCGACACTACCGGCCAGAAATAGAGTGCAGCATCGCGCTATGGCTTATTCATGGGCGCCTGAGGATCGTCCGGATGATCTCTCCTTCCTGTTGATCTAGTTCTTCGATTGGATGGCATCTGAACTTCATAAACCGCTCAACTGCTCCGAGGTTCTCGTGCCTGTAGATTTGATCGATGATTCCCATTGCATTCTTGAGAGTAATTATCAACTCCGGAGCTGCTTGCACGATTCCAAGCTCTCTCGAGTAATCCTTGGGCTGGAGAATACCCTTTCGCTGCGTTGGATATCTGGTAGTCCAGGCATGAGGCGTAGTCACTATGGCAATGTTGTTGATGTGGAGGATGGCTAGCATCTCATTCCTCGGCGATACTCCTGTCTTTGGATTTATTGAAAGTGGAGATGAGTGTGTATTCGTAACCCTTTCGAAGGGCGCTACTAGTTCCTTCTCGTCTATGCCTAACACGAACTGTAGTATGGAATCCCTCGATCCATTGGCCAGCGTAGTCAGGGGTGGAAGGACTTCACTCAACGATGTGGAAGCTATCTCTCTCTCGGCACCCGGAATAACTGACTCTAGGTTCTTGGCGACCTCGATCAACTTCCGGTTGACGAAAGGTTCGGCCTTGAGTCTGTCATGGCCTGCTTCCCTCATCTGGCTTTCGTCAAGGAAACCAGTGTATACAAAGAACGACTTGCATGCCTTCTCGGCCGCTTGTTGTAGATGATAGATCGATTGAGGATAGAAGCCCGGTTTGAACAAGAAGCTAGCAGCTAGTAGGTCTCCCACGGCACAGTCTAGAAGACCGTACGCAAGTTCAATCTCCTTCTTCCTAGCTCCTCTCCGTTTGGCGGTCTTCTTCACGGCACATACCTCCTCTCAAGTCAGACCCTCGTATTTACTCCATTCTGACCACGCCTCGCCGACTCTCGACATAATCTAGCATGAGGGAACGAACCTGGCCCGAGGTATCCACCTCAATGATCATCGTGTCCTTCCGTCCTATGTCCTTTATTGATCCTCCGATCATCCAGGCGCGCGTGGGAGACACGATGAATCGGTCATGTGGCTTCTCCGCACTCTTCACATTGAAGACTCCAACCTTCAGCTGCCACCCTCGATCGCGTAGCCTCCTGACATAATCCATGAACTTCGGTCGGTCTTGGATCTTCTCAGTCAGCAGAATCAAGCTGACAGATTGCGGAACCGATTCCAGAGCAGTGAGCGTGTCAGCTGAAACATATGGATCGCACACTATCAGCGGACCCTTGTCGATGCCTTTTAGGATACGGACAATCTCCTCTCTCCCTTCTAGGACTCTTCCCCCCACAATTACCTTACCCCGGGGGCGCCACTGAGTCTCGAGCTTTGTAGCATCGATTACAATTCGTGAGAGCGTTTTGGTGGCTCTCAGGACAAGAATTCTGGCGTTCTTGATGTCACATTGTTTTGCCAAGTCCTTCAACCATTTCCGTTTCAGGGTTGCGGTAACCTCGCCTCTGCGTCTGCCGGTTGGCACCTCAGTGACTGTTCGGCCTATCTCGCCCAGCCAGTTCGCAATCTCTTCATGCAATCTCGTCTCCTGCACTGATCCTTGAGCACCCAGGAGCCGCTCCGCTGCGCGAATTAGGCCACGGCGTTCCGGGAACCACTCCTTTCCGACTACACCCGCCAGACATACGTTCCCAGCGGAAATCTTCAGTTCGGATAGTCTCCCTGCTATAGTCTGACCCTCTTTGATGAGAGACTCGAGCTTGAGCTTGAAGAGACTGAGTGGATTCTCGGGCATAGCAGACCAGGATCGCAAAGTGGACTTAATATTGTGACTCAAACACAGAACTCAGGCGAGGTCAATAGTGCCGAGCCGAGGTTCGTAATGGAGCTGAAACACTCGGACAATTGAAGAGAATGTGCCCTATTGCCTATTCTCGTGAAAGGTCCGTTACGATTGTGAATCGTACCCGTTTGGCAAGCTCATCCTTGCTGCAGTATTCCTCGTCGCCTGGATGCAGAGGATGCCACGGATTTCGACGGTGCAAGATTCAGGGCTCAAGCGCATCCACTGGCTCAATCCCTTCGCTCCTTACTTGTCAAGTCCAATCTGGCGATTCGAACACTAACATCGTGTTTGACCTGGGCCGGTATGCTTCTTGATATATGCACACTGATGTTTGACCTGTCTGACGACGAAGCTAGTCAATCAGTTCGTTGATCCTTCCCACCATGTAGTCGTCTATAGCTTCCCGCTCTTCTCGAATCCTGAGTCGAATAAGCCGTTGGAAATCTCTGTCCTCAAGAACGATAATGTATTTGCGATTCCTCCTCTTGTCCCGGCATCTCTCAAGTATCTTTTGCGTTTTGTCGATATGTCTACACGCAATGAATCCGAGCATGCCACGGTCCGGACTATCCAGTCGATCAGACATTTGGTTAATTTCGTCGACGGAGATGTCCGTTGAGTAGTTCTTGCACTCTATAGGGATTGTTGGGCACTTGATATCGTAAAGCTCCTTCGCGTTCTTGAAGAATCCTGGCGCGTTTCTGTTCTGGAATCGAATGTCGATGAATCCTCTCCCGTTGTCGATGGAAGCTTCGGGACGCGGATTCTTAAGCTGCGTATCGAAAATTCCAAGAAATTCCCGCATCACTAAGTGCTTGTACTTGTCTGCCCCTTCAATGCCGGGTTTCACAGTAGCCATTTCATCAAAGTACTGCTTCAGGATGCTCGGCCGCTGGGATTCCTTCATTGGTACCTCTGGTTCATGCTTCGGTAACCCCCGCTCGATTTCCTTCAGATGGAGCGTGTTTTCAATCAGTATTGGGCTATTCGCAGCGAAGATATAGGAATGACTTCCGCCTGTTCCTTCGATGTCAATCTCATTGTTGCGGGAATAGCCAGTGGCTGCCAACATCTCAAAGGTCTCCTCACGGGACCACTCCGCATGAAAGGTCATGACTTCGCGACCTTTGCCGCAAAACCATCCATCGTTTAGCCTTGTCGAGTCATTGTACTTCTCCGGATTTGAGGACGCGGGTCTCCAGTTCAGCAAGTAAAGTAGACCATCTTTCCTAATCTTCTTTCTGCACAAGGCCAGGACGGCAAACCTTTCCAGCGGAACAGGCATGACATTCAAGACGTTGATGAGCAGGACGACATCCATCATCTCTCTGAGCTTGTAGAAATCGACAGGAAACACGAGTTTCCTGAAGTTAGGGTACTGCTCAAGCTTGTCCCAGGCTACTCTGGCCTGTTTCTTGTGCTTTGGAAGCTCAGGGAACTCTGCAGCATAGACTTGATAGCCCTGCTTGAGCAGATAGAGCGTGTTTCTCATCTTGCCCGCGCCGAAATCCAGTATCTTCGTCTTTTCTGGATCTCTGTCCGCCAGAATCAGGCTGAATACACCCTCGAGATACTTGCCAGGATCATCCATGGTTGGGGCGGAGTCGGTAACATCGATGACAATGTTCCCCTTGCCGGCACTGCCACTCTTTCCGGAAAGGTCCACTTCGAATGTGTATATCGAACTCTCCCACATGATGTCTATTGGTCATATCCCAACTGGCTCAAAACACTTCCTATCACGGAGAAAACCGAGCGCTCTCGATTCATAGCCCGAAAATCAATTCCAGAGTCTTCTCGTTTATCGCATCGGGGGTATGATTCCGCTACTACAAGTCATCCATCTTACTGTCTGCCTCTTACTCTGCAGAATCATTCAAGCTGCGGTCACGAGTTCCACTGGCCAGTCTGCATCCTGTTCCATGCATTGCCTGAATCGCAAGTCCGAGACGTGGCCAGTATTCGAGTCTACGACACGCTAAGATAATATAGGCTCAACCCGGTTTCTTTTCGATTGACAGCAGTTGAATCACCGCCGCTTTCGACCCGACGCAGCCCACAAAGCGACCAGGAAATTGCTATAGCCATTCTCAGAGACCTCTTCGAACGCAAAGACAGAGGAGACAATTCAGCTGTATCGGTTCACGCGTTGAGTGGTCTTTCCGGCATTCCCACTCAAAGAGACCAACGCGTCAAAGAAATACTCGTGTCTATCTGCGAGAGAGGATACATAGAACAAATTCGGATTGACGAAAGAATGGGGTACAGAATGACTCCTGAAGGAGAACGATTCTGGAGAGCAAACGGCCCCACACTAGTTGTCTTCTTCGGAATCCGCCGCAAACCTCTACGTTGAATGTAGATCCTCGTCGACTTTTGTAGGCAGGTAGTAGCGTGTCCCCAGCTCGAAAACGAGCTCAATATTGAAATTCACTTCGTCAGAGACATCCTGCGCATAATCAAGAGCCTCGTTCGAGAACCCACAGGTTGAAACGATAAACATGCTGACTACTTCGCTGGAGCTCCATTTGAGGTCATTCCTTGTTCCTTGAATGATGTGACGCAATTCTTGCACTTCAACCTGCCTCTGTGTCTCGATGCGCTTGACGAGGATGTACTCAGGGGAAGAGAACCGGTTCAGCAGGCTCGGGAATCTGGGGTAGTTCATGTTAATGACTAGGTCCCACTTGACGGACTTCTTCTTCCCTAGACCGACGCCTCTTTCGATTGCCGCAGGCCTCTTAGCCAGATAGGGGGGCACGTCTGTGTATATCTCCGAAATCTTGTTGAGGATTCGGTCGAGCGGAGTGGCTCCTTTCGTTGGAAGCAGCTCGAACGTGACTTCGAAAACGAGATCAGAGACGGCATCGCGCCAGTTCCTCAGAGGTCCAATGAGGCCAATCCCGTTGTAGAAAGCCACCGGAAAATAGATGACTATGATACTTGCGTAAACAAAGAACGGAAAAAACAGCCAGTCACTGATAGGTTTCAATCCGTAGGCGGCCCACACGACAATGATGAGTAAGAACAACGAGAGAGCAACAAAGTAGACTATCGTCTTCCAGAGCTTATCAGCGTATTTGTCGATCTCTCGAATCAAAGCAAACGCTGACGGTGTGGCTATTGCTTCCTCGCCACTTCTCTCATTTGACTCGGCGCTGCCTGTGCTTGGTTGCATGATTCGAGGGATGGGGAAGTCCATTATATGAATCAGGTTGGATTCGGAATCCAACGTAGCGCTCCAGCTTGGATTCCGATTCCAACGAGTTGGCGTCGCTGTGGATTGCATTAGAGTGCCAACCCTTCCCTACCTATATTGCCTCCTGAGAATCCATCCTTCATGGAAGGCAGGGAAATCGGAAAGGTAACGCTTGAAATAGTACCGACGAAGCACCTGGCGGAGAGATGCAGGGAGAGATTGGACGGCATCTGGTCAGATTCGTTTGCAGGCCCCACCGTTCGAATCTCCGGGACTCTGGTCAGCGGGAGAAGGCCGGGCACTGCATACCTTGATGTTGACGGCATCGGCCGATTCGTTCTTGCGTTTTGCGACGGGAGTTTCTGGGGGATCACGTACCTCCCGCGGATTCACTGCCACGAACATCGCGGAGGATTCTAGTATGTCGCGAAGAGCGAGGAGTGTGTAACCAACATGGAGGAGCAGTATCGCCGATTGTCAGTGAAGGACCTGGAGAACAACCCATGGCAGCCAAGGGAAATCTTCCCGAGGGACAAACTGGAGGGCCTGGCAAATTCTGTAAAGGAACTTGGCGTCATCGAACCTGTGGTAGCCAGACCACATCCAAAGAAGAAGGGTGTGTTCCAGCTAGCAGTAGGCGCGATGCGAACAGAAGCATCTCGTCTCGCCGGGCAGAAGGACATCCCTGCGGTGATCAGGGATTTGGATGACCGGCAGATGCGATTGTACGGACTTGCCGAGAACTTCCACCGCGCCGATCTAACAGATGTCGAGAGAGAGAAGGCCATCTCTGGGCTGTGGGAGAAGTTCTATGAACCCGAGAAGAAGAGCCTTCAGGATTTCGCCCGAGATCTCGGGATTAGTGCTGGATATGCTAGGGATATTCTTGATGCTCATGAAACGAGGGGGTCCCTAAACGCCGGTAGCAAGGTTTCGACCGATTCACTGAGTCGCGTTGCTGGGATAGCCGAGGAGGACAGGAAGTCGGCGAAGGAGCTTCTGAAGGCGAGAGAGAAGGATGAGATCTCTGACGACGATTTCAAAAAGGTCGTGCCAGTCATCAGAAGCACGCCCAAGGAGATGCGGCCGGCAACTCTTGACGAAATGGTCAAGGCACATGTCCAGGCCAAGGAGTACGTCTCCGCAATCCACGAAGAAATGGAGATCCGCAAGGGGAAGCCACGAGTCGAGATTCGTCAGATTAGCTCAGCAGACGAACGCGCCGTAAGCCGACTCGCGGACGTTTTCAAGGACCTGAAGTTCTACGCAACGATGTCCTTCGTAGGGACTGTCCGGGACGCCAAGGCCAGGCAAAAGGCGGTCAAAGTCATCGAGGACATGGAAACCCACCTCTCGCGTGAGCTACAGCGCATCCAGAAGCGCAAATGGTGAGCCTGAGTAAGGGGGAAAGTAGAGGAAATGGCGAGGACGTGGCGTGGTGGTCTTGGTGGCACCAGTGCTCCGAGAGGAACCAAACAAAGGAGGATGAGGATCTTCCTCCTGAGGTTCTATCAGGAACACAGAGACAATGTCCACGATGCGACTTTCACCTTGCGGGAGTTCATGGAGAGCGCAGGACTTGACCACGAGAACACCAAGGACTACCACGCCGCGATTCACTTCCTGATGGACCAGCGGAAGAAGACGGGCACCGTGCTAGACGCATTCTTTTCGTCGCCCGACTACCAGCACTACGTGAACGATGGCCTGACAAACGACCAGCTGTTCGACAGAATGATGGAGGCGGCTATCTCCTGGGAAGTGTACCCTGTTATGAGCGCCGCAGCGGTGAATCCTGGGAGCGAGGAAGGATACCGTCTGATGAGCCTGGACGACTTCATCGCTCTGAAAGAGCGTAGAATGAATTCGATCGTCAATGAGATCCAAGGATTCGTCCCGACTTACCTTAAGTTGACACAGAAGTTCCCTGAACTTGCCGCGAGATACAGTGCTCCCGCTCTGCCAGAGATAGACGGCACCCTACGTGTTACATGCGAAAAGTGTGGAGCCACATTCAGCGGCCAGAGCTATCTTATTCAGCACTATCTGAGAAAACACTTCGGGGTAACGCAACACGCAAATGACGGGCGAACATGATTCGAGGGTGCATGCGTTAGTCTTTGAACCTGAACCGCGAGAGCCCTTGCCGGTCACTCAATGCGGTCCCTTTTGGCAATATTGCATTTTGAGCACAGCAATTGAATGTTGTCAGCTGACAGGGAGGACCCGCCTTTTGAATACGGGATAACATGATCGAAATGGAGATCCTGCTGACTCCCACATTTGATGCATCGCCCTTTGTCCCTTTTCCAAACTTCCACCTTCACAGGTGTTGGTATCATTCTCGGATGCTCGTCGTCCTCATCGTTGGCCTTTGATTCAGCAATGTCCTCAACGACCTCCAGCCTATATTTGAAAACCTTCCGCGTTCCGACAACTTCCTGCCAGGCATCCACCAATCTGAAGTATCCATTATATGTCCAGATACCTGGTCTAACCTTCTCGTAGACCTTGACCAATTCTGTTTGAGCCTCGCCATGCTTGAACTTTTCTGCCGCCTCAAAGAACAGTCCATTTTGGGAGAGCTTGCCCTTGTCATGCATTGGTTGATCCATTTCCTTCGGCCTAGTCGAAGGATCCCTTCTCGGCATGTCATGTCCTTCGTAAATCAGAACCCTGCCACTCTCTTCGACTCTGTCCGCGTAAGGGGCACCCCGCCGTACGCTCATCAGAACGACGCTTGCCTTGTTGCGCAATCTGAAATTCATTCCTCTTTGGATCATGGAACCCTCTTCTTTGCACATATCCCAGTAAGAGATCACATCTCCAACCTTGATCATTCAACAACCCCGGACAAAGAATCAAACGTCTATCCCGATCACGTAGATCGGAACTTGGATAGCGCTCTTGAAGTGCGGCAGATATCGCACAACCTTCTCGAAGGTCAGGCTTCCCTCCCAGTTCTGGTTGAATTCGACCTTCATTCTCTTCTGGAACTCTCGCGTTGTCGTTATGTAGACGCCAATATCGATCTTGTTGATGCCTGAGTAGGAGGCGACCTGGAACTTCAGCAGGTCAATCCCAAGAAACGAGGAATGCCCAAACTCAACCTCGATTCCAATCCGTTCCTTCAAGAAGTCCATCCGAGCACTCGGATCACCTTGCTCATCGAATACGGTAGGTTGATCTTCCCAACCCTTCTCAACGAATGATTTCCTTAGCACTTCGTTGAAGTGGGGACGAGAAAGAGTCAGGGGATCTGCTGTCTGAGACGCCAGAACGGATTCAATTTCCTTTTTGATGGACAGCTTCGCATTCAATACTTCGTCAGCGAATCTGTAGGAATATGTGATGAGCCTCAAGGTCCAATTCCCCTCAACCTGGACGCGGAGAAGGAGATCTGTAGGTTTGTGTACACTATGTACACAAATGATCTTATGTACATCATGAATCTCTGGCAACGATGGCCAAGGAGCAGATCTTGAGGGCAAGGAAACATCCAGGATCCAACTCTCTCGACCTGACCGTTCCGTCCAAGATCTGCACGAATTATGACATTCAGCCAGGAGATGTTTTCGAAGTAGATGCTGTGCTTGACCGCAGCGAGGTCAAGCTCACCTACAAGAGGGTCTACAAGAAGAGATGATGACCCGGACAATGAGCCCTATGCTTGGCCAAACCCTTCAATTCTTGACTTGAAGAAGCGTTCGGTGTCCTTGTCAAGGAAGCACACGTAACACCCCTTCATCCCTCTCGTCAGCAACACCCGGTACGTATTCTTCACGAGGTCCGTGAACATGGACCCTGATCTCTTGACCTCCGAATCGTGTGACTCTTCCTTCACACCCATCCACTTCTGTCCATCTAAATCGTAGACAAGATCCTTCCCGAAGATGACGCCGACATAGTCGAACTCGAACCCCTGCGCGGTGTAGACGCATCCGACCTGATTCAGTCCACCGCTCTCGTAAGCCCATGTCACTTCCTTCGGTATTCCCTTCGCGAGCTTCCCTGCGTCGGACCTAGCGTTCCAAGGTCTCCTGTAGTCCCCAATCTCAACGTCCGTTTCAAGCGTACCATCAGGCTTAGGATCGGACCACCTCCAGCAGAACCCTGCAGTCATTCTCGCGGTGAACCCCTGCGCTGCCTTCTCGAATATCATCTTTTCCAGGGCCTCCGTCGACTCGAAGATCCTGAAATCGAACTCCTCCTCACGCCCCCACAGGGC
>Ga0315281_10012392_pt1 | contig 11615 bp, 10 predicted proteins | sample YL17G07_0_MG_FD_204540 | JGI IMG/M metagenome (GOLD analysis project Ga0315281, IMG submission 204540) | Sediment microbial communities from Yellowstone Lake, YNP, Wyoming, USA - YL17G07_0 | ecosystem: Environmental > Aquatic > Freshwater > Lake > Sediment | place: USA: Wyoming | collected... | reverse complement strand
AATATAAACGTAATAAAACATATGGCGGAACGAAATAAATTTATTCCGTAAATTTAAACGTTCCAGCAGCGTTTAAATTCAAAGAATTTATTACGCTGCGGAGGAGACAGGATTTGAACCTGTGTGAGTCTTACGACCCGCTCGGTTTTCGAAACCGGCCAAATAAGCCACTCTTGCACTCCTCCAGGGGCGAGACGTAATAAATTTGCTGCACAAATTTAAACGTCTCAGCAGCGTTTAAAATGCATCGCATTTTATTCCGCTGCGCTCTCGAAAGGATTTGAACCTTCGGCCTCGACGTCCGCAACGTCGCGCTCTATCCAACTGAGCTACGAGAGCATGTCCTATGGGTATTTTACTTCAATTTATATTTTTTAACAAACTTGACCCGATTAAATCGGGGTTGACATCTATTTAAAAATAGGACAAACTATATTTAGAATGAAACTGGCTGTCCGATTTTATTTCACAACTTTCCTGATTATTGTTTTTTGTTTACTGTTCGTTAAGACACCTGCTTTTGCCCAGACTCCAATTCAACCACAAACTCAACAAACTAACTCTTACGCCGCGCCAAACACAAATCCTGATGTCCCGAATAATCTGCATAACTGGACGCAAAACGTAATGATAGAAGTAATGTCGGCAATGACTTGCCAATTAGCAGGCATTGATCCCACCAATCCTTCGGCAAAATGCCTCGGCGTTGACCCTAAAACAAACAAGATAGGCTTTGTAGAGAATGGCGGCGGCGCAATCGGCCTAATGGGCAATTTAATCTCCATGACTTTTGCATCACCCGTTCATACAAGCGACTACATCGCCTACTTATCCAGAAACTTCGGCGTATCAAAACACGCCTATGCGGCTTCGTATTGCGACCCAAATGCAAGAGGACTTGGTTTTTGCGGACTTTCGCCTCTTATGAGTCTTTGGACTGCTTTTAGGAATATCGTTTATCTAATATTTATTCTGGTATTTATAATTATCGGACTAGCAATTATGCTTAGGGTTAAAATTGATCCCAGAACCGTAATGACTATTCAAAATCAAATCCCAAAGATAATAATTGGCATTTTAATGGTTACATTCTCCTTTGCCATCGCCGGTTTTTTAATCGATATCATGTATGTGTCTATTTACCTTTTAACGAGCATCCTGGCTTCGGCAGATGCTAACATAATAAAAGATATACCAAGAATCGCTCAAGCAACTAATCCTTTTGACGCCGCAAGCGCTATTGCCGGAAGCACGGGATTGGGCGGAATAATTGGCTCTAGTAGCGACTCTGTCAGCAACATCGTGGGAGGAGCATTTGATAACCCGGTAGGCCATGGATTTTTTGGCTTAATAGGGGGAATTATAGGAGCTGTTCTTGGGGGTAAAGTTGCCGGTGCGTTTGATTCCATACCCCTGGTAGGAAGCATTATCGGATTTTTAGTCGGAGGCGCAGTAACAGCTCTTGCAGCAACAGCAATAGCCGGTTTTATAGCAAAAGTTATTGCTCTTCTTATAATTGCCATTGCTGTTTTATGGTCACTTTTTAAATTATGGTTTATTCTTCTGGAAGCGTATATTATGATTTTAGTTCATACGGTACTTGCTCCTTTTTGGATTGTTACAGGGCTTTTACCGGGAATGCAATCCGCGGGATTTGGCGCGTGGTTAAGAGAAATTCTGGCAAACTTGGCGGTTTTCCCAATAACGATTGTCATTCTTCTTTTAGGTAGAATTTTTATTGATTCCTTTGGAACATCTTCTTCAGTAGGACAATTTGTCCCGCCGCTTATGGGCAGTATTGGCTCTACAAACGCCATTGGAGCCCTGATCGGTATTGGAATAATTTTTCTACTTCCCAATGCAGCAACCATGACAAAAGCAATGTTTAAGGCTCCTAAGATTGACCTCGGCTCAATCGGCAAAGCAGTTGGAGTCGGAACCGGTGCTCCCGGAGGCATCTTTAGTAAAACTGGGCAGGTTGGATTTTCTCTCTCGGGAATGGCTAATGTTCCAGGAATAAAGAACCTTCCGATTATAAATAAGATTGGTCCTCCTAGGGGTGGAGGCGGAACAACCCCTCATCCTTAACCTCTTTCTTCTTTTGAAACTTTTAGAAACATGTAAAATGCCAGCCCAAGCATTATAAGAGGAACAACTGTCCTAATATAGCTCCACACGACTTCTTTTTTACCTCCCCCTGCCTTATTCTGTAATTCATGCTGCTGCTCAACATTTAACATGCCTTTATCTCTAAGCTGTCTTGTAAATTCATTTAGCTGCAACTCATCCCATGCCATAGCCCCTCTCCCATAGGCTATTTGTGCATATGATGATTCTCCGGTAATAATTCCCATTAAAGATCCTATGCCAAGCGGCAATCTAGCCTTATAATCCTTCCCATAAAACTTCATTATGCCCTCTGCCAATTTTGATGTGAATTTTTTGGCATCTTCTTCGTTATAGTTTTTTATGCCATCATAAATCGGTTGAATTGCTTTAATTACATCTTCCATACTGCTAAAATGCTCTATACCATGACTAACAAGTTCTCCTAACGCTTTAGACGCTGTGGCGGCTGATGCCATATCACTCCATCTTCTCGCAACTGATCTTGGACCAGTAGTTTCAAAACTGTATTGATCATAGGGCACGTCATCTGTTCCAAATGTATAAGGAGTTGCCCATTCTTTTTCTTTTAATGTTTTTAGAAAGCTTTCCCTTTCTCCCCTGTTCCATACATTTCTAATTCTAGCAACAAGCTCCTTGGTTGTATCTGAAGCTCCGTTTATAAAAGAGTCTAAGGGCTGCTTGGCTTGATTAGCTTTTTCCTGAAGCAATACCAACTCCGAAAAACTTGCGCTCAACTGATCCATAGTCATCCAACCGCGAAGAACCTCTTCTTGAACGCTTCTAATATTTAAAAATAAGCGCAAAGGGGTCCTTTCCCCCATCTTTATTAATTGATGTTCCACTGCCTGAACCGCCCCCGCATCTCCGCTAACTAACTTTCCTCTTTTCTGCTCAATTTGCACTCCGGTTCCAATCCATGCTTCATTTGGATCCCCGCCTGCACCAAGGGGCTTTATAAGCTCATTAAGCAATGATACTCCTCCTTCTGTTGTTAATCTCCATCCTGTTCTAGATAAAATTCCACCGATTTCAAGGGGATTTAAAATGCTATAGAATCTTTCTTTACCCTCGGGAACTAAGGCGTTTAATACGTCTATCTGCCCTTTATGTGTTAGTTCGGCAAAATCCTCAATATCCTGCGTTGTCCACGGTTTCCTTCCTCTATTCATAGTATAAGCAAGCACGCGACTAAACTTACTCCCCGTATAGAACTTAAACGCATGTCTAAAAGGAGCCAACTCAGCAATAATTCTTTGAGCATATTGATCGGAAAATGCTTCGGCACCGGGAGGCAAGATACTACTTGCGGCTATTTCTATTGTTCTTCCTGTAACGATAGACATTCCTCGAGCAAAAGCTAATGCCCTATCTATTTGCCATGGTTCTAGGGGTTCTCCTTTTTCGTTTTTTATTTCTCCTGCTGCGTTTGCTTTATTTAATAATTCTCTGGCAAGCTCGTTAACCTTACCTTCACTATTTGTTTTCATTTCTCCTACCACCTCTGCAGGCTTTAAATATCCCCCTGCGCTTTCGCGCACAATAAGCAAGGCCTGTTCATAAAAATGCATTGCCGGAGTTACCCCTGGCTTATTAAAAGCCATGTCTGCCCAACCAGACAGAAATCCCTCTATAAATTGACTTACTTTTTCCGTATTAAGCCCAGCCATCACGGCATAGTATGCATTATGAATAACCTCCCTTGCCTTTTTTTCATTGGCAAATTGCTGTACTATTAAATTGAGGTCTCTTGCTCTATGAACATTTCCTCCCTCATTATTAGTTGTTATTTCCTCATTTAAGGTTTTCATGAACTCCTCGAATTCAAACGTCCCAGCGTTACCAAATGCTTCGCTAAACTCTGCTTGGGGACGAGTATCAACCCTGTCAAACATTCTGTTAAAAAGGTCTTCTAATTCCTCTGCCTTTTTTGCGCTAGTTATCCGTCTTTTTTCGCTTGGGGTTAATTTCCTTTCTCCGTAAAGTCCTTCTTGCCTTATTTCTGGGGCTCTTGGGGCACTCTTAAGCACATCATCCATTCTTCTCAAAACTTCACTTTTTTCTGCACCATTTACTCCCGTAAGGAGCATTATGTCTTTCAAATTATCTAACAATACTGCCTCTTGTGGATATCCCAATTCTACTTGTTTGTTTATCAAATCTATATAATTTAGCAACTGAGCGTCTGCAATACCCGTCCTATCAATAGTTGGACCTGTCGCAGCTAAGCCTGATTCAATAACAGTTCTTATTTCTTCAACTGTAAATCCTTCAGCTTTAAGAATTTGTACTTTTTCCGCCAATTGAGCTCTTGTATTGGCAAAAACTTCTACTCCGGTAGAATGAGCTTTTAATAACGCTTCCCGTTGTTTTGGAGAAAGCTCTCGATGCAATAAGCCCTCTGCCTTAACTATGCGCTCCGGCTCGGAAAGAGAAGAATTATCTATAACTTCTTTAGCCGTGGGTGACTCTATGCTTTTTCCCGCTCTATCTGATGGACCATAGCCTAGTGAAATTGCTGCCTCAACTGTTTGCCTTTCATCAGACGGCAAACTAGTTAGATCTTTTCCATATAAGTTTGTCCACGATTCCCTAGCTGTTTGTTGTCTTTCCGGTGTAATTGGCTGACGATGTCTAGCGGCAACTCCTGGCTCAACCGATTTAGCAAGGAGTTTTCCTGTTTCTACTAGTGGTTTATGTATTGGCGGAGCTTCTCCTCCCCCTGGCTCTGGCATAAAAATATCTCCTCTTCTTTCCAGTTTAGAAGCATGAGCTTGAGTTGTCAAATCAATTTGTCTTGGTTGTTGCTCTATCATATGCCTGCAGTTTACATTGAGCAAAGCCTGACTGCTTGATATTTAGCTAACAAAAAAATTACAATAGAGTTATATGGAACCTGAGCACTTTGATGCGCTTTATCCCGACGCAACTCGCTTTGCCGAGATAGAAAAAATCTTGTCTTTTGTTAAAGAAGGGCATTCATGCCAGCTAATCGGCGTGCCGGGAACAGGAAGGTCAAACCTGTTGGGACTTTTGCCTTACAACAAAAATGTCCGCATCAAACATTTGGGAGAAAAACAAAAATGGTTTCATTTTGTGCTGTTAAATTTTTCCGAAATAAGAAAAAAGCCGCTTCTTGACGCAACAAAGTTTATGTTTTTAGGACTTTTAGATTCCTTAAGGGAAAGAAAAATGGATAAAGAATACGAGGTTGTTAACACTATTTTTAAAGAAAGTATTGGCCTTAACGATGAAATGGTTTTATTTCAAGGACTAAAAAAAACCATTGATTTTTTAGTAGTTGAAAAAGAATTAACCATTGTTTTCTTGTTTGACAGATTTGAAGAATACATTCCAACAGTAACCAGCGGTTTTTTTGCCAATTTAAGAATTTTAAGAAACAGGGCAAAATACCGTTTTTCTGTTGTTTTTTCTACTAATAGGCCCTTAGACGACGTCTTGGAACCTGTTTTTTTTGCCGACTTTTATGAATTTATGGCCGGAAAATTCGTCTACTTGCCTATTTTAGATAAACCGGGGCTTGATTTTAGAATTTCCTATCTTGAAAAAATAACCAATAAAAAAATAGATAAAAAAATGCTTGAAGCAATAATGAATTTAACTGCCGGTCATGGAAGTTTAACCAGACATTGTTTGGAAGCTATTTTAGCGTCTAGCAACGAACAGTCAGCAATTAGCCATCAGCCACTAGCCACTAGTTCAGGATTGGTTGAGTTTTTTCTTAAACAAAAACCCGTAAGAAGCGCTCTTTTTGGAATCTGGAATTCGCTTAATCCTTCCGAGCAAAATATTTTATCTTTGCTTGATTTTACAAATCATGATCTTTCTTATTTGCAAAGCGTAGGCCTTATTAAAGAAAATGCATTGACGATTCCACTTTTAAAAGAATACGTTAAGGAAATGTCAGTAAATTCCGCAAGCATAAAAGAAGCACTTTTTTATGATGAAGTTGCTAATGAAATAAAAAAGGGGGATTTGGTGATTTCGGATAAATTAACTTCTTCCGAATTTAAACTTTTAAAGTTTCTTATCTTAAATACCGAAAAAATCGTCAGCAGAGAGGAAATAATAAATGCTGTTTGGAAAGATACGCCGTCAACGGCCGGAGTAACAGATCAAGCTTTAGATCAATTAATTTTTAGACTTAGAAAGAAAATAGAAAACGACCCAAACAATCCTATGCTTATTCAAACAATAAAAGGTAGGGGATTTAGGTTTACAGTATGATAAAATGGCTAAGTCATGAAAATAGCTATCTTAGGCGGGAGATTTGATCCGCCCCATATAGGACATTTTTTAATAGCAAACCAGGTTCTTGAATTTCGTCCCGATATAGAAAAGGTAATTTTCGTGCCAACTTTTAAGCATCCCTGGAGTCCGATTGTCGCAAGTTCGGAAGATAGAATAGCAATGCTTAGTTTATGCCTTAGTCAGAATATGGAAATTTCTGATTTTGAAATTCGGCACGGCGGCACAAATTTTTCAATTGACATAACTAAATGGATTAAAAAAGAAACCGGAGCAGATATTTATTGGATTGTTGGGTCGGATATTGTCAGTGAATTTAAGCGATGGAAAAAATCAAAAGAGTTACTAAAGCTCGCAACTTTTCTAGTTTTTCCAAGAGACCCGCATGTCTTGCCAAAAGTTATTCCACAGGGGTTTGAAATAATTCGCTCGCCAAAACTTCTGACAACTAACTTTTCCTCGACCGCAATACGCGAAAAAATTAAAAATGGAGAGTCAATTAAATATCTTGTCCCCGAACGTGTTGAGGAGTATATTAAAAAACACAATCTCTATGCACGATAACTTATTAAGCATTAACGCAAAAGAAGAAACGGAAAAGATTATTGCTTTTATCAAGGTTACTTTAGAAAAGCAAAAAATAGAAAAAGTTGTTGTTGGTATTTCGGGCGGAATTGACTCGGCCACCAGTTTGTATTTACTTAAAAAGTCTATTCCTCTGGAAAATATTAATGTTGTTTATTTGCCGTATTTTGATAACTATCTATCCAGCATTAACGAAATTATAGAACAAATTCATTTACCAAGTAAGCAGCTTACCACTATTTCCATTAAACCAATCGTAGATTCAATGGTGAAAACACTAAGCATTCCCGATAAAGATATCGTGAGAAAAGGAAATGTTATGGCAAGAGTGCGTATGGTTATTCTTTATGATTTTGCTAAAAAACTAAACGCCCTGGTTTGCGGAACGGAAAACAAATCCGAATACCATTTGGGCTACTTTACCAGATTTGGGGATGAAGCATCAGACATTGAGCCTCTGCAGTATTTATATAAAACTCAAGTTTATGAGTTAGCTAAATATCTTGGGGTTCCGCAAAGCATTATTGATAAACAGCCATCCGCAAATCTCTGGGAAAATCAAACAGACGAAGACGAGCTTGGGTTTTCTTACGAAGAAGCCGATCCGGTACTTTATTTATATTTTGACAAAAAAATACCGATTGAAGATATTAAAAAACAAGGTTTTGGAAATGCAAAAAAAATAATTGATTTTGCAGAAAAGAATTCTTATAAACATAGCGCTCCTTATACTCTTTAACGCTTGCATTTTATTCATTTTTTAGAGTACGATAAAAATGTGAGAAGAATTGTTTTATTTTTTGTTTTCTTTCTTTCCATATTTCTATTCTCTAAGCAAAGTGCTTTAGCGGCAAGTTGTACTTTTAACATTAATGAGCCTCTTTTGGTTGGCGCTAAGACTATAAATGTCTCGATAGATAGCGGTAAAACTATTGTTGATGATAAATATAAAATTGTATTTGATGGTAATTCCATAAGTCTTCATACCGGTAGCTATGAAAGTTTTTCCGTAAGCACTGAGGAATTTAAAAGCGGAACTGCTAACTTTACAAAGAATTTTGCAAATAGCTTATATGAGGGCACGTTTAAAATTTTAGTTTATGATAAAAATCAAACTAGTTTTTTTAATCCTGGATTGGCTCTTTGCTCTTCAACAAATGATTTTACGGTTAGAGCAGCCTCTTTAAGCAATCAATGCGCCGTAACCGTAGCAAGCGGCAATAGCTCTACCAATGATAACGTATCATTTAAAGTTGCCTTTTCTAACAGAAATAATGATACCCGTAAAGTCTCGTTGTATAGAGATGGCAATGAGGTGACCGGCGCATTACCTAATGGCTGCTACGCTATAGCAGATTTAGAAAAAGGAGTTAGTTTGGGAAAACTTTCTGCCGCCAATTATTACATTTGGATAGGGGACGGCTGTGGTCTTTTACCCGCCAGTAAGGCTTGCGCTAGTGTAACATTTCCGATTACGGCAACCGGCGGAACAGGACCGATTCCAACTCCTCAGGGATTATGCTATGCATGCCCTGCAGGATGCACTTGGAATGGAACAGCCACAACGCCTTCGTGCAAAAAATCATCATCGGGAACAACATGTGAGGTAAAGAACGGGTACTGTTCAGACCCGACGCCCGTATGCGACCTGACACATGTGTTCGGGTGCGTTGCTGCGAATGGACTCCCTATCGGCTCCAGCGACGTACCTCTCAATCCTCCGTTTTGCGCTCCAAGCTTAAGCGGTGGTAATACCATCTACACGTGCCATACCGCGATTGGCGATATAGTAGCATCGCCTCAAGGCTTTATTGCCAGAATTTTTGGTTTAATTCTTAGTATTTCCGGAGGGATTGCTCTTTTGCTGATAATCATTTCCGGTTACAAAATATTATCTTCTCAAGGAAATCCCGAAGCAATAAAAGGCGCACGGGAACAACTTACCGCGGCAATTGTCGGTCTTTTATTTATTATTTTTGCTCTTGTTATTCTGCAAATAATCGGATTTAATATCTTACATATCCCGGGATTTGGCGCAAGCGACACGGGAGGAAGTAGGATTTTGCCGGGAGGAAGAATAATTCAATGAAACAATTAGCATTATCAATAAATGGAACCCCTATTTCCGCGCCGGGAGGAATTCCAACAGGAGGGTTTGGAGACAAGGGAATAAGTGTAATCCAAATTGCTACAACCTTATTGTTTACGTTGAGCATAGTCTTAGCTTTAGTTTTTATAATTTATTCCGGCATTCAGTGGGCAATGTCAGGCGGAGACAAACAAAAAATTCAAGCTTCCAGAAATAGACTCATCTATTCTATTGTCGGCTTAATTGTTGTAGCACTTTCTTTTTTTATTGTTAAAACCGTTACTGATTTAATTTTTGGAGGCGGAGGCAGTAGTGGACGCATCGGAGGCGTCTAGATTTTTATAAAGACTACTTGACAAATTAATTTTAACGACATATTATTGATTTAATGAAAAAAGGATTAGGCTTTATTTTAGGTTCAGGTTCCGCTTTACTAGCCAGTGCTGTTTCTTTCGCAGCAACAGGAACAGAAATAAACCTCGCTCCTCCTACGGGAGCAATTGCGAGTGTCGAATTGAAAAATATTCCTCAATTCATTATTACTCTTCTTTTCGTTGTCGGAATAGTAACAGCTCTTGCTTTTCTTATTTATGGAGGAATAAAATGGATTCTTTCTGGTGGAGACAAAGCGGCGGTTGATGCAGCCAGAAAGCATATCGTAGCCGCAATTATTGGCCTTGTAATCGTAGTAACTGCTTTTGTTATCCTAAACTTCGTATTCACAATTCTTTTTGGATCAAGCTTTGACCTAGCTCATCTCTGCATCCCAAGCTTAACCAACCCCACCTGTAAATAACGGCCTCTTGTCTTTTCTTTTTTCATTTGCTACGCTTAATTTATGGATTGGGGAAGTTGCGTACAAAACGGAGTAGCCACTCTTGGGTGTATTCCTAAAGTTTTCAGTAATGTTGTCGATTGGGCGGTTGCGCTTGCAGGACTTACTGCGGTATTTTTTATTATTTTCTCCGGAATAAAATTCTTAACCTCCGGCGGAGATCCAAAGCAGGTCGAAGGAGCAAAAAAAACCTTAACCTATGCCATTGCTGGTTTAATTATAGTTTTTATATCTTTTGCAATCATTAAGTTAATCGGAACAATCACCAATGCCAACTGCATTAATACGTTTGGATTTGATACCTGCAAATAATTTCTTCAAAGAGCAATTTTCACGGAACAGGCTAAAATTAATATTTTTTGACCTAGTTTGATAATCTTGCAACGGGATTTTTCACGGTAAATAATAGTTAAGATGGAGAATCATCCTATACCACAAGACATAACCGGTTTTCAGTTTAAGCTAATCGGCGACATGACTGTAAAGCAATTTGCCTATCTCGCCGCAGGAGTTATAATTGGCTGGATTATTTTTGTTCTTCCGCTAATTGCAATCATTAAGATTCCTCTTGCCGGAGTATCAATTCTTTTAGGCGTTGGTTTTGCTTTTTTACCAATTGAAGGCAGGCCGATGGACATAATGATTTCGAATTTTTTTAAAGCTATTTTTTCTCCGACACAATTTATTTATCAAAAAACAGGCGGGCATTTATGGCTTCCTATTCAACACCTTGCTCAATCCCAAAAACAACACCAGGCCCAGCAGGAGGCGCAAACCGCTTCGCTCTCCGGGCAAGCGCTAAAAGATTATTTAAACGCTTTGCCAAAAAGATCAAAAAGCCGGCTTGACCAAAAAGAGATGGTTTTTTTTGAATCCTTAGCCAACTTGCAGGCGAATACTGCTTTACCACAATTGCAAATGCCTCAACCTGTAATTCCTCATGCTTTTGCTAATCAGGCTCCCCAGCCGCAAGAAGAACCTGAAAAAAGAGAAAGCGTCCAAACTCATACAAAAACAGAAGAAGCTTTAGCTAGGGAAATGATGCTTTTACAACAACAATTAGCTCAAGCCAAGGCAGTGGACGAAGCAAGGTCTGATTCAACAGGCTCTCAGCAAGCGCATTTAAAGGTTCTCGAGCTTGAAAAAAACTTAAGTGATACCTCAATGGAAAAACTGGCTTTGGAAAGACAAATTCAAGAATTACAAAAAAGGCTTTCCGTAGAAAAAAAGGACGTTTATTCCGCTTCTATTGCACAGGCGCCAAAAACAGAAACGCAAAACGTCAGAAGTATTCCGCAGAGTTTAGGAAAAAGCATCGGCCTTCCGATTGCGCCTGAATTTCCAAACTTAGTTACGGGCATTGTAAAAGATCCGCGGGGCAATCCTTTGGGCAACATCCTGGTTGAAATAAAAGATGCGGAAAGTAATCCTGTTAGGGCATTTAAAACTAACCCTTTAGGACAATTTGCCTCGGCAACGCCGATAAATAACGGCACCTATACTATTGAGTTTGAAGATCCCAAGGCAGAAAATAAATTTGATATTATTCAATTTAGCGCAACAGGACAAATAATACTTCCAATCGAAGTGCTCTCTGTTGATACAAGAGAAGAATTAAGGAGGTCTCTTTTCAATTAGCGTATAGCGTTTAGAAAATAGCGTTTAGTTATGAAAATACTAATAAACAAAGGTGCTCTCAATTTTCAGTTA
>Ga0315281_10012391_pt1 | contig 11615 bp, 10 predicted proteins | sample YL17G07_0_MG_FD_204540 | JGI IMG/M metagenome (GOLD analysis project Ga0315281, IMG submission 204540) | Sediment microbial communities from Yellowstone Lake, YNP, Wyoming, USA - YL17G07_0 | ecosystem: Environmental > Aquatic > Freshwater > Lake > Sediment | place: USA: Wyoming | collected... | reverse complement strand
CTCGTGACTTGCGGCACCTGATGCAGCCTGGACTCCCCTTCCCCCTCAAGGGAAAGGTTGGGATGGGGCGAACTCTCCTTCCCCTTCAAGGTGGGGATGGGGATGGGGAATGCCGGAAGTTCTGTCATGTATTTTGGAAGGTTCAATAAGTGCTGAGAGAAGGGCGGTGCTGGGTGCTGAGAAAAGGGCGGTGCTGCGTGCTCCCCGGCTACGTGGCGTCGCGAGGGGAAAGGGGAATGAGGCCCCCGGGGTACCCCGCCGGGCGGTTCGGGGCTGTCGTTTTCCGCCGGATGCACAGGGCGGTGACTCGGATTGCGCTCCAGGCAAAAGCCCCATAAACTGTACAGCCTGTACACAAAGAGGTTGTCCAAAGGGGTTGTCGGATGGCATCGAAGCGGACCAAGGGCGTGCAGGAAGCGCGGCAGCAACTGCCGGCGCTGGTAGAGGCTGCGCATCGGGGAATCGGGACCATCATTACCAAGCACGGCAAGCCGTATGCCGCAATCGTTCCCGTGAACGAAGCGATGAGCAAGAGCCGCGGGGTTACTGTGGCGCAATTGCGCGGTACCGGGCGGAAGATCTGGAAGCGGGACGCTGCCGAGGAGGTATCGCGACTGCGGAATGAATGGCGGTGAGTGCTTCACCGCTTGGCCAGTTTCCGCGCGGGGCCGTGATCACTCTGGACACCGCCCCCATCATTTATTTTCTGCAGGATCACCCGATTGTCGCACCCTTGTTTGCGCCGGTTTTCGAAGCGGCGGACCGGGGCGATCTCAGCATTGTCATTTCAGCGGTTACGCTAGCCGAAGTACTGACCGGACCTCTGCAGGCAAAAAACGAAATGCTTGCGGCACGGTACCGGGAGACGTTGACGCGTTCTCCGGGCTGGGAGTTGTGGCCCGTCGACGAGGAGGTGGCAGCGACCGCAGCGCGTTTCCGGGCAGAGTACAAACTCAGAACTCCCGACGCGATCCTGGTGGCGACTGCAATCGCGAGTCGCTCGCATGCCTTGGTCACCCACGACAGGCGACTGCGGAAAATCAGCGGGATTCTGGTTCTTGTGCCCGAAGAACCCCGATGATGAAGAATCTGAATCAGCGTGAAATGCAATCGCTGGGTACTGCATGAATAGGTGGGACGTAGGACTCGGTATGCAGTGCGGGAGCCGAGTGCTGGGAAAAGGGCGGTGCTGAGTGCGGAGTGCTGCGTGCTGAGAGAAGGGCGGTGCTGAGTGCTGGGAGAAGGGCGGTGCTGAGTGCTGAGTGCGCCCGACTAAAAGGGTTCGCCGCTCAAAGCGGGTGCAACGCTCGTCGGGTGAAAAACCTGTCGGGTGAAAAACCTTGGATCACGGGAACGGCGTGCGTAAGATAGGACCATGTTCAACGCACTCTCAAGAATCGCCCGCTCCGGCCTTTGCGCCGTCGCTTTGATCTTTGCACTTTCGCCTTTCATCTCGCATTCCGCGCCGAGCGCGCAATGCCGGGTCGCGGACCCCGAGTTGCAGGGTTCTTACGAGGGCGGGTGCAAGAACGGCCTGGCGCACGGTGACGGCCATGCGCGCGGGACGGCGCAATATCAGGGGGAATTTCGCCAGGGCCTCAAGCACGGCAAAGGCGTGAAGACCTGGGCCTGGGGCGATCGCTACGAAGGCGGCTTCGCCGATGACCGCCGGCACGGCAAAGGCATGTACACCTGGGGGGCGCGTTCACCCTGGGCCGGCGAGCGTTTCGTGGGCGACTACGCCGCCGACGAACGCGAAGGCTGGGGAACCTATTACTGGCCCAACGGCGATCGATTCGATGGCGTCTGGAAGCACGACCGCCGTTACGGTTCCAGCGTCATGGAGCAGCGCCGTGAGGCCGCGGCGGCGGCGCGCAGCGAGGCGCTGAAGCCCGGTACCCAGGTCTGCTCTTGGGGGCTGACCGGCATTGCCCACAAAGTGTTACGGGTGGGAACGGTGGAAACAGCGCAAGCCAATGCCCTGCACGTGCGTCTGCTGCGTCTGGAAGGCCTGACGCAAGCCGTAAGCGGCAGCAACCTGCAACCCGGCATGCTGCTCGATTCAGCCCCGGACGACTGGACCCCTTGTTCCTAGGAGCCTGTCGGTCTTAGGTGTTCATGGAAGACAATGTCGTTGTCACGGCCCTTCCGACCGTCACGCCGTCACGGCCCTTCCGACCGTCACGCCGTCACGGCCTTTCGGCCCGTCACGCCGTCACGGCCCTCACGACAGTGGCGCTATTCACCCTGTTCACGGCTTCTCCGGCGCACGCCGATCCGAACATGATGGGGCAGACCGGCCTGATCACCATGCCGGATGCGCGCATCGATCCGGATGGCACGTGGCGCAGCGGATACAGCTTCGCCGATCCTTATTCGGCATTCTGGACCAGCCTGACGGCGCTGCCGCGCCTCGAGGGAACGTTTCGTTACACCGCGATCAGGGGGGTCCCGGCTTTTCCGAACAATCCGACCGCCGACTACGGCGACTTCAAGGACAAGGCTTTCGACGTCAAATTTCTGCTGCTGGAGGAAGATCGTTTTTGGCCCGCGATCGCGCTCGGCGTCCAGGATATTATCGGCACGGGAGTCTTTCACGCGACCTACGCCGCCGTCGGCAAGAAGATGGGCGATTTCGATTTCACGCTCGGTTACGGCGCGCAGCGCATCGACGGCCCGTTCGGCGGCGTGCGCTATCGCCCGCAGTGGCTGAAGGGCTGGTCGCTGGTGGCGGAGTACGACGCCAACGATTACGCCAGCGACATCGGCTCTTCGATCACCGGCGTGGACCAGCGCAAGCATGAAGTCGTTGCCGGCGTCGAGTACCGCTACGGGTGGCTGGGCTTGCAGGCCAGCTACGGCCATGACGAGGCCGGCGTCAACGCCTCTATCTCGATTCCATTGCAGCAGCGCGAATTCGTGCCGCGCATCAACGAACCCGCGCCTTACACCAGAATTACACCGCGTCCGCGGCTGGAGCAATGGAACAGCGATGCCGAATATCGGAGCCGCATGATCCAGGCGCTCGTGAGGCAAGACTTCAAGAATGTGCGCGTCGCCACCGAGGGCGATCGCCTGACCGCAGTGCTGACCAACGCGCGGATCTCGGAGATGAGCCGCGCGGTCGGCCGTGCGGCGCGCACCATCCTCGCGCTGGCGCCGATCGAGATCCGCGAAATACGCATCACGTATACGCTGAACGACATGCCGTTTGCGACCTATGAGTTTGTCGATGTGCGGCGTCTGCAACAGTATTTCAACGGGCAGATCGGACGCGCCGAACTGGCTGACTACGTGAACGTCACCTACGCCCTGCCCGGCAGCGAGGACGTTGGCTCTGAAAAGGAAAAGGTGATCGTCGCGCTGGATGACGAGCGCAAGTCGACCTTCTTCGACCAGACCGAAGGCGATATCTACAGTTTTCGCGCCGATTCCAGTTCGCTGTCCCGGTTCAAGATCAGTCCAAAATTCGCCCTGTACCTGAACGATCCGAGCGGCGCTTTCCGCTACGACTTGTTTTTGCAGGCGAACTACAGCTACAACCTTGCCAGGGGTCTGTTCTTCGATGCCGAAGCGCGGGTGACGCTGCTCGAAGATGTGAGCGACGTGACGCAGTCATCCAACAGCACGCTGCCGCACGTGCGCTCGGATATCGCGGAGTACTACGACTACAAGCGTCCAAGGATCACGAGACTGATGCTCAACAAGTATTTTCGTCCCGCAGAAAGGGTGTACGTTCGCGGCTCGGCGGGTATCTATGAAATGATGTTCGGCGGTGTCGGCGGCCAGGTGCTGTACCACCCGCGGACGGCACCCTGGGCAATGGATTTTTCATTGGACCGCTTGCGTCAGCGCAGTTTCGACGGCTTGGGTTTCCAGGATTACAACACAGTCACTGCACTGGCGGCGGTCCACTATCGCGTGCCGTTCTCCGGGGTGACGGCCACCGTGCGCGCCGGCCGCTTTCTCGCGAAAGACGTGGGCGCACGTTTCGAACTCAAGCGGCGCTTTGCCTCCGGAATCGAGATCGGCGCCTGGTACACGGTCACCAACGGTAACGACATTACCAGCCCGGGCACGCCGGACAAGCCGTACCACGACAAAGGCCTCTACGGTTCGATCCCGCTGACGGCGATGCTGACCCGCGATACCCAGGCGGTCGCCGCGTTCTCGATTTCCCCGTGGACGCGTGACGTCGGCCAGATGGTGGTGTCGCCCGGGGATCTGTATAACCTGGTCGAGCGCCCGCTTGCCAACCTGAACGATCAGGACGGCATGGTGCACTTCGGCGACCAGAACGACGATCCTTACCGCCCGGAGCCGTGAGCGAGATCTGAGTGCTGAGAAAAGGGCGGTGCTGAGTGCGGAGTGCTGCGTGCTGGGAGCAGGGCGGTGCTGTGTGCTGAGAGAAGGGCGGTTCTGCGTGCTGGGTGCTGGGAGAAGGGCGGTGCTGTGTGCGGAGAGAAGGGCGGTGCTGTGTGCGGAGTGCTGGGTGCTGAGAGAAGGGCGGTGCTGGGTGCTGAGAGAAGGGCGGTGCTGAGTGCGGAGTGCTGCGTGCTGAGAGAAGGGCGGTGCTGGGTGCTGAGAGAAGGGCGGTGCTGGGTGCTGAGAGAAGGGCGGTGCTGCGTGCGGAGAGAAGGGCGGTGCTGTGTGCTGCGTGCTGAGTGCTGAGAAAAGAGCAGTGCTGAGTGCTGAGAGAAGAACCGGCACTGCCATGCCAATTATTTCCGGCGATCACGTCGCCTTTGCACCGCTGCGCGAAGTGCGCCGATAATCTTCCCCGTGTTTTCCGCCATCTCCCCCAGCCTTTTCGACTCCGCTTCACTGAGATGGCCGACGTCCAGCGCAATATAGAGATGGGATCGAACTTCGCCGCAGGAACCTTTGGAGATTACAAGAAACTGATGAAACTCTGCCTGACCGCCCCGTTCGAAACCTTCGGCAATATTGGCCATAATTGACACTGCGGCACGGCGTATCTGGTTAACAAGGGAAAAGTCCCGGCTGATTGGACCAGAGCTCGTGGCTGCGTAGATTTCCCGATTCAGTTCGCGCGCTTTCTGCCAGGCAATAAGGTCTTCGAATCGCGTTACGCCGCTCATGCTTGTCCTCCATTGAGGTTGAAAGGTTTTCCACGGAATTACGATACTTGCAACCGCGAATAGCTACTCCCGCTCGGAGCACTGCTCTTTTCTCAGCACGCAGCACCTCCCTTTTCTCAGCACGCAGCGCTATCAGCACTGTCTTTTTCTCAGCACTCAGCACGCAGCACTCAGCACCTCCCTTTTCTCAGCGTTCAGCACTCAGCACTCCGCACTCAGCACCGCCTTTTTCTCAGCACGCAGCACTCCGCACTCAGCACTGCCCTTCTCCCAGCACGCAGCACTCCGCACTCAGCACTGCCGTTTTCTCAGCACGCAGCACTTCTCACTTCGCACTCAGTCGTGCGGCGAGCCTCCCGGCCGTCTCCGCCGAAACATGCAGACCCAGCTTCGAGCGCCGCCAGAGGATGTCTTGCGCCGTTTGCGCCCATTCCTGGTTGGTCAGGTAGTTGATTTCCGCTTCGTATAATCCGCCGCCGTAATCTTCGCCGAGTTGCGTCAGGCTGTGCGCGCCGGCCAGCAGGCGGTCGACGCGGGTGCCGTAGGCGCGCGCGTAGCGGCGCGCGAGCGCTTGGGGCAGCCATGGCGCCGAGCGGCAGAACGCGGCGAGAAATCCTTCAAAGTCGGCGTTGGAGATGTCGCCGCCGGGCAGCGGCGCCGCCGCCGTCCAGGCGCCTTTCAATGCTGTCAGGCTCGGCGCGAGCAGATCGAGCGCTTCTTCCGCGAGACGCCGGTAAGTCGTGATCTTGCCGCCGAACACGGACAGCAGCGGCGCGCGCCCGCCGGTGGCGTCGCACTCCAGCACATAGTCGCGAGTGACGGCGGATAGATTGGCCGCGTCGTCGGCCAGCAATGGGCGCACGCCGGAATAGCTCCACACCACATCGGCGGGCGAGATGCCGTGCGAGAAATAGCGGTTCGCCATTGCGCACAGGTACACGACTTCGGCATCGGTGATCGCAGCGCTCGACGGGTCGCCTTCGAATTCGATGTCGGTGGTGCCGATCAGGGTGAAGTCGCGCTCATACGGAATCGCGAACAGGATGCGCTTGTCGGGGTTCTGCAGAATGTAGGCATGATCGTGCTCGAACAGGCGCGGCACGACGATATGGCTGCCCTTGGCCAGGCGCAGACTGCGCCGTGAGCTCATGCCGAGAGAATCCGTCAGCACGTTCATCACCCAGGGCCCGGCCGCGTTGACCAGCGCGCGGCCGCGCACGATCCGCGCGCTATCGCCACCCGCAGGCTGCAGGGTCATCTCCCACAGGTCCGCGTCGCGCCGGGCGCGAACGCAGCGCGTGCGCGGCAGGATCTTCGCGCCGCGTTCGGCCGCGTCGAGCGCGTTGAGCACGACGAGGCGCGCGTCATCCGCCCACGCATCGGTGTACATGAAGCCCCGCTCGAATTCCGGCTTGAGCGCTTGCCCCGCCGCGTGCGTGCGCAGATTCACCGCGTGCGAAGCGGGCAGCAGTTGGCGCTTGCCGAGGTGGTCGTACAGGAACAATCCGGCGCGAATCAGCCAGGCGGGACGCAGTCCGGGGTTGTGCGGCATCACGAAGGAAAGCGGCCGGATGATGTGAGGCGCGGCGCGCAGCAGCACTTCGCGCTCCTGCAGCGACTTGCGCACCAGGCCGAATTCGTAATATTCGAGATAGCGCAATCCGCCGTGGATCAGCTTGGTGCTGGCCGAAGAGGTGTGTTGCGCCAGATCGTCCTGTTCGCAAAGCAGGACGGACAGCCCGCGACCCGCGGCATCGCGAGCGATCCCGGCGCCGTTGATGCCGCCGCCGACGATCAGCAAATCATAAATCGGGCTGTCTCCCGGAGAAACGCTCAAGGCATGCTCCTCATGATTGAATCCGTCGCGTGGTCCGTGCGAATTATGTCGAATCGACGATGAACCTAAATCCAGCAGTTCATTCACCGCCAAGGACGCCAGGGACGCAAAGGAAGGCGATAGGCATGTCTGACCGAACTCACCCAAAGGGTTAACGGGCTCATAAATCCATGCACTTGTTTTCCTTTGCGTCCCTGGCGTCCTTGGCGGTGCAACTGTTCTTGCCCGGATGAATTGTCCGCATCGTAACAAAACGTCATTTGTCCGGCACTGCGCTCTGGTGCTATAACCGGCCGGACAACATAACAGAGGGACAAACCGTGGCCTACATCCTCGCTCTCGATCAGGGAACGACTAGTTCACGCGCACTGGTGTTCGACCATGCCGGCAATGTGCGCGGCAGCGCGCAGAAGGAATTCCGTCAGATTTTTCCGCATGCCGGCTGGATCGAGCATGACCCGCGCGAGATTCTCGTGTCGCAGACCGGGGTGGCGGCGGAGGCGCTGATCCATGCAGGGCTGTCGGCCCGGGATGTCGCCGCCATCGGCATCACCAATCAGCGCGAGACGACGGTGGTGTGGGATCGCGCAACCGGCACGCCGGTTTACAACGCGATCGTGTGGCAGGACCGGCGCACCGCCGCGCACTGCGACCAGCTCAAGGCCGCGGGCAGCGAAGCGCTGTTCACGCGCAAGACCGGCCTGGTGCTCGACGCCTATTTTTCCGGGACCAAGCTGCACTGGATCCTGGCCAACGTTGCGGGCGCGCGCGAAAAGGCGCGGGCCGGCCAGCTCGCATTCGGCACGATCGACACCTGGCTCATCTGGCATCTTTCCGGCGGCAAGTCGCACTACACCGACGCAAGCAATGCGTCGCGCACGCTGCTCTACAACATTCACCGGGGTTGCTGGGACGAGGAACTGCTGGAGATCCTCGACATTCCGCGATCGGTCTTGCCCGAAGTGGGGCCATCGAGCGGAATGATCGCGGAAACGGCGGGCGATCTGTTCGCCGGCCACATTCCGATCACCGGCGTGGCCGGCGACCAGCAGGCGGCGCTGTTCGGCCAGTGCTGCTTCACGCCGGGCATGGTCAAGAACACCTATGGCACCGGCTGCTTCATGCTGATGAACACCGGCACGCAGGCAACGGTGTCGCGCAACAGACTGCTGACGACGGCGGCGTGGACGCGTGGTGGCGTCGCGACCTTTGCGCTGGAAGGCAGCGTGTTCGTCGGCGGGGCCGTGGTGGAGTGGCTGCGCGACGGCCTGGGCATGATCCGCTCCTCGGTGGAAATCGAACCGCTTGCCGCCAGTGTTCCCGACAGCGACGGCGTTTATTTCGTGCCGGCGTTCACCGGCCTCGGTTCGCCGCACTGGGACCCTTATGCGCGCGGAACGCTGATCGGTCTCACGCGCGGCACCACGCGGGCGCACATCGCGCGCGCCGCTCTGGATGGTATCGCCTATCAGGTGGCGGATGTGCTCACCGCCATGCAGGCGGACGCGGCCATCCCGGTGACCGAGTTGCGCGTGGACGGCGGCGCCGCGGCCAACGATCTGCTCATGCAGTTCCAGGCCGATCTGCTCGGCGTGCCGGTGGTGCGTCCGCGCCAGCTCGAATCCACCGCGCAGGGCGCCGCTTATCTCGCCGGCCTCGCCGTCGGTTTTTGGCAGGACGAAGCGGAAATCCGCGCGTTATGGAAAGTCGATCGCGTCTTCGAACCGTCGATGGACAAAGGCCGCCGCGGGGAATTGCTGGCCGGTTGGGCGAAGGCGCTGGGGAGGGCGAAGGGATGGATTGAGCGATAGCGCGACGAGGCTGAAGAAAATAGGCTGACGACTTCACATAGCCATTTCGTCATGCCTGCGCGCAAGCATTCCCCATAAAGACAGACCTCCACTCACGCCCCGGGCTTCTTGAACAGCGAAATGAAACGAGCCTTCGAGTCGTCTCAATCCTTATGGGTTAGCCGTCTTGCTCACTGGGCTACCCGCTCCTGCAGTGCCTCTTGGGCCAACGTGTTGATGCTCTTGCCTTGAGCCTGGGCTTCGATTGCAAGCTTCTCGTGCAATTCGGGTGGAATGCGCAAGTTGAATTTCCCCGAGAAGTGGCGGCGTGGCTCGATGCCCTTTTCCTTGCACACCTCAAGGAAGATTTGAAGGGATTTCTTGAACTCGGTTCGAAGTTCTTTGGTGTTTTTGCCGTAGAAGTCCGCACCCCCGCTAAGCCCAAGAATCTCGCCTCGAAAGAGATCGAGCTCTTCGTCGTACTCGATCTTCGCGTGATACCCGTCTACTGTCATGATGTTCATGGTTCAACTCCGTGCTGTTCTAGCCACTTGCGGATGCTTGCTACGGCGCCTTTGTCGGTGTTCGGAGAAGGATGCGGCCGGTGAAAGACTCGAACGTCTTCAAACAGGACAACGGCAACGCGACTTCCCTCTCGTTCCGTGACTTCGGCGCCAAGCTCTGCGAACAGAGCCTCGATGTCGCGCCACTGAACGTTCCCGCTTGTGGGCCGAGCAAAGATCAGTTCGAGGGTGCGCTGGTGCTTTCGCTTCACGCGGGAATGGTACCACTATCAAGTACCGATGTCACGCAGGGGTTCTTGAAGGCGGCCATCGTTTGAACTGAGCGCTGTGTTGGACGAAGCCGCTACGCGGAGGATTCGCTCACTGCTGTGCCACGAATTATCCTACACCTTCATTCCCTCTTTGCTGAGGAGTTTAATTTTGCGATATTTCGTGAGGATAAACCAGCATGACCTGACGCCTACCTGCGATGAGTCGGAGAGGGCGGACATTGCCAGAGTCTACTGGGAGAGGATGCTATATTGCAAGACCTGACGCCTATGCGGGAGACGCCTATGCGGGATGGCAGCGGGCGCTCGGGCGGGCGAAGGGATGGGTCGAGCGATAGCGAGACGAGGCTGGGAAAAAGAGATGCTGAGTACTGCGTGCTGGGAGAAAGGCCGTGACGGGAAGAGGCAGTGCTGCGTGCTGAGAAAAAGCGAGAGCGGCAGCGCTATAAATCTTTTCGCCTTTACTCGCAGCACTCAGCACTGTTTTTGCTCAGCACGCAGCACCCAGTACGCAGCGCGGCTTTTAAGCTAAAATCTCGCCCTTTTCTACACCGCATCCCCAATGCCTTTGATCGTCCAGAAGTACGGCGGCACGTCGGTGGGTTCCACCGAGCGCATCAAGAATGTCGCGAAACGCGTCGCCAAATGGAAAGCCGCCGGTTACGACGTGGTCGTGGTGGTCTCCGCCATGTCCGGCGAAACCAACCGGCTGATCGCACTCGCCAAGGAGATCCAGCCGCATCCCGATCCGCGCGAACTCGATGTTGTCGCCGCGACCGGCGAGCAGGTCACCATCGGTCTGCTGGCGATGGCGCTGATGGATCTCGGGCTCAAGGCGCGAAGTTATACCGGCGCCCAGGTGCGCGTGCTGACCGACGACGCCTTCAACAAGGCGCGCATCCTGGACATCGACGAAAGCAACATCCGCCGCGATCTGAAAGAGGGCTATATCGCCGTGGTGGCCGGCTTCCAGGGCGTGGACCGGGACGGCAACGTCACCACGCTGGGGCGCGGCGGTTCGGATACTTCGGGCGTGGCCTTCGCGGCGGCGCTGAAGGCCGACGAGTGCCAGATCTACACCGACGTCGACGGGGTCTATACGACGGATCCGCGCATCGTGCCCGAGGCGCAACGGCTGCGCACCATCACCTTCGAGGAAATGCTGGAGATGGCGAGCCTCGGCTCCAAGGTATTGCAGATCCGCTCGGTCGAATTTGCCGGCAAGTACAAGGTCCGGCTGCGCGTGCTCTCCAGCCTGACGCCGCCGGAACTTCCGATCGCGCAAGAAGCCGTTTCGGGAACGCTGATCACTTTTGAGGAAGATGCAGACATGGAACAGGCACTGGTTTCCGGTATCGCGTTCAACCGGGATGAAGCGAAAGTCACGGTCCTGGGCGTGCCCGACACCCCCGGCATTGCGTATCGGATTCTCGATCCGATCGCCGAGGCGAACATCGAAGTCGATGTGATCGTGCAGAACATCGGCCGCGACGGGCTGGCCGACTTCTCGTTCACGACCCATCGCAACGACCTGAAGAGGACGCTGGATATTCTGAAGGCAGTGTGCCGGCAGATCGGCGCGCGCGAAGTCATCGGCGACGACAAGATCTGCAAGGTCGGGGTGGTGGGCGTGGGCATGCGCTCGCATGTCGGCGTGGCCAGCAAGATGTTCCGCGCGCTGGCGGAGGAGGGCATCAACATCCAGATGATTTCCACCTCGGAAATCAAGATCACCGTCGTGATCGACGAGAAATACATGGAGCTGGCGGTGAGGGTGCTGCACAAGACCTTCGATCTGGAACAGACGAGGTAGAGCCGTGACGGCGTAAGAACCGTGACGGTCGGAAGGGCCGTGACGATCGTGACGGTCGGAAAGGCGAAAAGGCCGTGACGGACGTGACGGTCGGAAAGGCCGTGACGGTCGGAAGGGCCGTGACGATCGTGACGGTCGGAAAGGCGAAAAGGCCGTGACGGACGTGACGGCCGGCGGCAGGAGAAAGAGGCGAGAGGAAAGAGGAAAGAGGAAAGGTAAAAGGTGAAACCCTATCCGGCATTCCCCATCCCCATCCCAACCTTCCCCTTGAAGGGGAAGG
>Ga0315281_10012390_pt1 | contig 11616 bp, 11 predicted proteins | sample YL17G07_0_MG_FD_204540 | JGI IMG/M metagenome (GOLD analysis project Ga0315281, IMG submission 204540) | Sediment microbial communities from Yellowstone Lake, YNP, Wyoming, USA - YL17G07_0 | ecosystem: Environmental > Aquatic > Freshwater > Lake > Sediment | place: USA: Wyoming | collected... | reverse complement strand
TGTGGAACGCCTGAACAACAAAGGTCTGCAGCATGAAGAGAATGAGAGCAATCTCGATCGCGGGCCACTGGTGCAGCATCCAGTCGCCTGTGTGCACCTTGCCCACGGGATTAGTGCCGCCGTTGTCGATCGTCGTCTTCATGAAAATGCCACCGTTGAGGTGCACGATGACAACGATCGCGATCGCCACAAAGAACGTGGTGCCCCAGTAGAGCGGCACCAGGAACAGCGTGAAAAACTCAAAAGCCCACGTCTTGAAGCTGCTGAGGATGAGCAGGCTGAGCAGCAGTGTGCAGAGCATGAAGTTCTGGTAGGTGAAGAACGACGGGTCGACCGCGCCAATGCCAGCAAAGTAGCCGAGCACAAAAACACGGAACAGCAGGAACAGCACCAGCATCCAGAAGATGAAGTGCTGCATGTTTGCTACACGTGTGTGTTTGTGCTGCCCTACTATGGAAGCTTCTCTCTTTCTCCTACAAAGACAAGTAGAATGCCAGCACAATGGAAAAGAAGAGAAAACTCTATTTTGTCACACCTGTGAGTTCTCAGTGATAGGTAGACAGAAGACCGCATCACAACTCTAGATCTGTGACACGGAGTCTTTTACTAGTGCCCATTGAAATTACCGATCTCAGCATGCTTTTGGTCGCGGAAGGCAAGCGCGTTGCGGAGACCTTCCTCTGTGTTGGGAAAGTATTTGTGCTTACGAACGCTTCCAAGACACCACTTGACAACATGATGGGAAGGCTGGACGCGCGGCTGTGGAACTAACTTGCCCTCGATGCCGTTGATTCGGAGTTGTACAATGAACTCCTCAATTTTGCCCGGGATTCGCTCGTCCTCCGGATTCCGATTCCACCGTTTTTTTTTGGCCCGACGTTGCTCACGCCAGGTCAGGTACCAAAACGGCCATTCTTTCTGCAGACAAAGACCGTTGAAAGTTGAGGTGTTGTTGCGGTAAAGTTTTTTGTTATTGCAATTGATCTTGCGAGTGACAATCCTCAAATTTCCCAAACTGTTATTCAATGTGTTGCGATCGAAATGATCCACCTCGAGCAGGCCGGTGTAGTTCATGAGATAGCGCGAAAGCGCAACTAGTTTTTTGGGATGTTGACAAATTCTTGGTGGAGAATCTTTTGTTTTTTGGGTGTAAATATACCATGTTCCTGATGTTTTGGTCGACTCCACCGCACGCCAAGTAATTCCTTGTATGTCAACCAGAGATGCTTCGTCTACAAAAAACGTTATGTCCTGCTGCGTTTGGACTTCAGCTCGACCATCCCCAAGAAGGCGATACTGGTTCTTCATTTGTTTCCTACTGACATGACCACCCTGCCACTCCCCAACCGCGTTCTCCTGCATGGCAGTATTTTGTGTGCTGCACAATCCGTCCGAAAAAAAAGATTTCTATTTAATTTATGTTTCTGATTTTGAGTTCTATGCATGGATTGATTAATGCGTCCATTGATTAAAGGATCGGCATCGCAACAGCAACTCTGTGACATGGAGTCGATTGAGGGTAAACGCTTGCCTGGCAGCGGAGACGACGAACAGAGTGCGAGCAAAAAGCTGCGAACAACTAGTGAGGAGGAAGAAGAGGAAGAGCCGTTTCCGGAAAATCCACTGGAGCAAGAGCTCTACACCACACATCCTTTCCCTGTGCCGGCATTGGGCACTGTGACCCTCACGGCTGACCGACCCTATGTGAAGAACTATCGCCAGCAACTGCATTTTCCGCATCTGAAGCTGGCGCTGTCCTCCGTTCCGAACAGTGGCTACGGTGTGTTTGCGCAAGAGACCATTCCGCAGCACGGCTTGATCACCGTGTACGGCGGTCATGTGCTATCGGCCTCTGAGGCTGGCGAGCTGCCCGAGAGTGACCGGCGTTGGATCAAAACCCTGGAGTATCACCAGGTTGGAATTGACGGCCGTGTCACGCCGGACTACACCAGAGAGTTCTACGCCAAACATCACTATTTGGGCAGCTTTGTGAACGAGAACACATTGCAAGGCATTACGTTGCAGGCCATCAGACGGGGCCGAAATAGCGTCTACGTGCTCTTTGATCCACCGGCCAAAACACTGGGTTTCCAAATGCAGAGTCCTGATGGCAGGCTGCAGGTTGCGCCCAAAATCATTGTACTTGCAGCCACGCGGCCCATCGCAGCGGGCGAAGAAATCTTTGGATACTACGGCGACTACGACCGCTTCTACCTCGACTAGGCAGTCTCTGCTATTTGCGTTTTTTATTTTTTAAAAACTCAGGGACAGACTATTGCAGAAGGGTTTGAATCTCTTTCCCCACGTCCTGCAATCTGCGCCGATTGTGTTCTTCCGAAGGGCTATCGACGGGCCGTCGAGTCATAGGCCTTTCCATGGTGCGAGGAGGAACCGGAAAGCTAGAAGGCACGACAGGCTCATCGCCAGAGGATGAGTATTCATCGGAGGACGAGGAGTCGGTGTCGCCCTCCTCTCGAACCTCAGCATAGACCAAACCGCTGTCGTGGTCGATGCCGTCGTCACCCCAGGCAACCCATGCCAGCAGTCCCAAAAGCAATAGGCCCACGATCAAAGCGCCGGCAGCAACCCATATCCAGCCCCACCCGTGTTCGTCCAGGCACACGTTGTTTTCGTGATCCCAGTGTTGGCAGACGCTCTCATGTCCATGGTCGCCACGCACCAGTGTCGCCATCCACAGCATCAAAATACAGGAGATGAATGTGCAGCAAGTGCTCGGTCCACTGCAAAACCCGCCCATTTGTTGTGCTTTTTTTGCTCTGCAGTATTCTAGAAACAGACACTGGCATTGTGGACTTCAAATATGTTTTTATTCCTGGAGGCCTAGTGCTGTCAGGCGGAAGTTTTTGGAGCCGCGCACTCTCACTGCTCAATAGTTCTCCTCACTCAGCTCGCTCTCGTGCAGCGCCACACGCTGCAGCAGTTTCTGCCGGCGGGCCTCCCGCAGCTCCGCCTGCTCGCTGTACTTGCGCTTCTCCAGCTTGAACTCGGCCTCGCGCTCGCCGACAACATCGCGCCGCTGCCAACCACCCACCTTGAAGGGCCGCACCAGCTCGGCGATCTTGTCGGCTATCTGCACCGCAATCTCCATGTTGGTGCCGCCGAGAATCGTGTATGCACCCTCCTCGAAGATGTTGGCCTTGCAGCCCTCGCGCTCGGCCTGTGGAAACGGCCGGTAGCAGGCACCGGAGAACTCCCGCGGCACGTAGTTGGTGTTGCTGCTGTTGGCCGCGTGCATTGCAGCGATGTTCAGCGAGTAGTCGAACATCGCCGCGAGCACGATGTTGCTGACCTGCGGCGGCGACACAAACTTGATGCCGGCGTTCTTGCGGTCGTCGCTCAGGTACTTGCGCAGCTGGTGCAGCGCGTAGAAGGCGGCGTTTGGGGTTTTCGCACCGACCACAATGCTGCGCCCGGTAGCGAAGTAGTTCAGAATCGTGCAGCGTGGGTCCTTGTACTTGAGGCGGAACGAGGCGAACTGGCCCTTGTTGTACTTGCCGTTGAGCGCGAACATGGCCACCGAGTCGATCGAGTGGCAGTTCTCTAGCCAAATGGTGATGACAACGTTGTGCGGAATCGGAATCATCTCAGGATTGCCGTGGCGCCAGCCAATGCGCTGCTCCACCGTGCGCCAGGGCAGCGGCTGCACGGCGGCCAGCGAGTCGGCCAGCAAGGGATGCATGCGGCCGCGTCTGTTCCTGTTTAACTTTTTCTGCTATAGGTCTGGCAGAACAAAGCAAATATGGGCGGGAAAATTTGCATTTTTTTTCTCTTTTCTCCACAGAGTGTTGTGTGTGCTTTTTTGCAGAATAGCTTGCAGTGGACAGTCCAGTTTTCCAGCAACCAGCAGCAACAGTCGCCTGTTGGGAGGGGACTGCCTTTTTTTGCTGTGTGTTCTCCATTGCAAATTCTGGGAGGGGTTGACCGCTGTCCAGCCGCGAGCTGGTCGGATACAAGGGAAACACAAGCCAACAATGATGGCCGATGCTGTCGAGCTGCCCCCGCTGAGCGCTGCCGTGTGCGACTGCTATTTCGATCCGCTGCAGAAGCGTATTCTGCCCACGGAGCATCTGCGTGCCTGGGCTCTGTCGCTTAGCCAGCACATTCTGTACATAGAGTCGGCCACCTTCAAAGACGCGATTATCCCCGCGTGGCGCCGCCTCGACAAGCGTCTCAGCTCCGATGAGTTGGAGCGCCTGCGCGACAGCTCTGCCTCGGCGATTCTGCAGGTGCGCGGGGAGCCGCTGCGCAGCGGTCGACCGCTGCCCGACCACGTGCTGGAGTCCACAGAGATGCAGCCGTTTGTCCGGCTGGCCAACGCACTGCCGCCGCACAACGCGATCACGTGGATGGTCTTCAGCGTGGAGATGGACAACGGCACCAACTTCTGCATGCTGGCCGACCTGGCCACGCGCAAACTGGAGATCGTCAGCTGCGTGTGCGAGAAGATTGAGTACTCCCTGCTCAATGACATTACGCAGGCGGCGCTGTGGTTCTCGGCATTTGCACTGCACAAGATCTTCCAGCAGATGGTGGTGTTCCGGAGCAAAATCGAGCACATCTACTGCACCCTGTTCTCAATGTACTACTTGCAAATGCGCATTGGCCAAAGCATCCCGCTGACCAAGCTCGGCGCACTGCTGACAATGGAGCACCTACAGCAGTTTCTGAGCCACTTTGTCTCGCGAGCGAGTCTGACACAGCGCGCCCGACAGGCCCAGCGCGCTGCACAGACGGCCCAGCAGCGCACACTGACCAAGGCACTCTATGTGCTGGAACAGTGCCGTCTGGCGGCGGACCTGGGAAAGTGCGAGCTACTGCTCGCTGCATCACTGCTGGAGCCGGCCAGCGTTGCTGCCTTTCTAGAGGAGCGTGTGCGTCTCACGCTGACCACTATGCCTGATAATCCCACCCTCACTAAACTAAGCTGGTCCTAGAGTACGCACTTTACTGAGAATTATATTATAATGATAATTAAGGCAACAGTCCACAGCACAGAGATCATAGCATATAATTCAGGCCCAATAAAGTCCACCACTTGAATGGTCCAGTGATGGAAGTAATTGTAGACTGCATCGACTGCAGCTATACAATACATTTTCTCCTGAGTGGCGAAGCATATGTCCAGGTTCTTGCACACCTCCTCAATACAAAGCAGCCAGCTCCTGATCAATGCGGCTAGCATTCTCTCTCTCTCTCTTTCTGAACGGTGATAAATACTGACTCTGCGACCCAATGTTATCGTGCGGTTTACAGGAAAGAAAAAAGGTCAGTGTCCGTGTGGTGAGCCGTGGTGGCCGTGGGCGTCGTGGTGATCGAACCCGTCGGTGAAGAAGAACCAGAAGCCCAGCGGGATCAGGAACAGCAGGATCAGGCAGCAACAGATGCCACCGGTCACTGCCCAGTCGCCGGACCACCAGGAGGAGCCGCTGTGCGCACCAGCATGGGCATAGGTGTTACCACCGCGACGAAATACACTCGCATGCGCGCCGGAGGCAGCAGAGTAGGGATCGACATAGTCGCCGATCCGCGCGTCCGTAGACTTTGGCTTTTTGGCCTTGGACTTGTACTTGCCGCTGCTACGTTTCCGCACCACCAGCACCAGAATCACAACGAGCAGAATGAAACAGAGAATGGCAAAGATCATGGTGACAATGAGCACAGCACTGGCGTCTTCCTGGTTGTGATGGCTGTGGTGGTGCTCATCATCGTCGGTCATTGTTGTGTTGGTGTCAGTGGGCGAGGTAACAACAGCACTCTCCACAAACAGACCACAGCTGCTCAACACGCCCTCGGCCACCCGAGTGCCCGTCGCCAGGCCCAGAGCGTTGTCGGCCTGGAAGTGGATGCCGCCATAGATACGGCTCTGGCCGGCCTCCGCCGCAGCCAGACTCAGGCTGGTGAAGCTGCGCATCACGCCGGCGCTGGAAGCGGTGAACTCCGGCTGGGTGTCGGAGCCGAGCACCGACGCGAGAATGGTGGCGCTGGCACTGGAGAACGTCGAGTGGCCCGAGATGTAGGCCGGGAAGGGCGGTGTCGTCAGCAGTGAGGTCCAGGCAGCATCGCCGTCCAGTGTGATGGCGGTGATTGGGCGCCAGCTGGTGTATGTACGCTTGGTGTGCCATGCAGTGATGGCTGCATCTGCAACAGCGATGCCCAGCAGTGCAAAGAGGCGCGCCTCGTCGGCAAGCGCGAGCGCGTTGGACTCCGAGAGCTGGGCAGCAATCTCAAACCACATGCCGGGCGGCGTCACAGTGCCGGGATCGGCCTCCCAGAGACGGGCAATGTCGGTCTGCTCGGCAGTGCGAAGGCTGCTCACACTGCCGCCAATGTAGCGGACTTCCTCCAGCTCGGCTGTGTACTGAGTTTGGAGAGGAAGCGGGGGCGCTGCCGGTTGAAACTGTGCCCCATCGTTCATGGACCACGGCTTGACATTGCCCCAGCCGGGCAGCAGGTAGGGCTTGAAGCCGGGCCCGGTCGGGCGCCACTCTCCATCAGTCAGCGGCGACGGGAGCACATAGGCCGGCGTGCCGGCCGTAATAGCGCCGTCGTCAGTGCGATTGAGCAGCAGTGCCTGCGCCGCGGCGGTGCCGAGTGCAACGCTGTGCGTGCGCACCATCCCGTTGTAGGACAGGAGCGACTCAGTGAGTGCAGCCGAGAAATCAGCGCTGGCCGCGGGGAAGAGCGTGGTCAGGATGTCGTGACCGGCCTGTGCCGCTGCCGGCTCGGCAATTGCCAAACTGCCGTGGGCAAGCGGCTGGTCAAAGAGATAGGGCATGCAAGTGCCTGTCAAAGTATTGATCGCCTCGTACTGCGAAACATGCAGCAGTGCAAGGTGTCGCGTAGCAATGGGCGGCGGGACCTTGTTGGCTTTGATTTGCGCAAGCAGAAGTTTGTTCCACTTGACGATTTCGCTGTCGGCCGCGAGTGCTGCCGCAGCAAGGCTGCCGAGAAGCAGCAGGACACTCCTCATCTGGAGAACAGCGAAAGAAAAACGGCAGGAACTCGACCGTAGAAAGACGTTTTCCGCCGCGGGGACTTTGTCTGGAGAATAGCTGCGCCGCACTGAGGCCAAGTATGCAAAAAAATCAAAATGCTGCAGACTTCCCGCGTCAGTTATTTTGCCAACAAGACAGATGGAAGAGGAGGAGAACGAGGAGCTCATCGCCGCGGACCGCAATGCGTGGTTGGAGCGCGTGCTGGCCGCCTTTGTACGCGAAGCAACGCGTCCCCTGCGACCGTCGGTGCTGTTCCGCGCTGGCACCTGGGTCAGCATCGAGTGCCAGCAGCACGGCGCAGCGCTGCTCTCAGAGCACAGTGATCTAGCTGCTGTCGAGCAGGCAGCTCGCCAGTGCCTGCTCAACAGCGAGCTGCCCGTCTCGATTTTCGACCTGCACTTGGCACTGCCCATGGGCACCGACGGCGTCTGGATCGTCGCGTGGACCAGCGCCCGTTGCTGTTCAATAGGCGTCGAGAATCACGGTTATCCCGTCCCTCTGCTGTCCGATGCACTGGAGCAGCGTCGGAAGGACCGCCAGCAACCAATGCCCTATGCTCTGCTCCGCGCAGACGGCAGCGTCGAGTATTTTCCGCGCGCCGCCGCTGCGCCGGCCCAATAATCAATGTATGGAACTTTTGTTAAAAAAATTCTCAGCGCCGCCAATAGAAAGATCAATTTCCCAGTATAGAAAGTGCCGAGCATACCTCATCTCTCTCAGGGGAAAGAAGGAAACGTGCTCTGTTTTCCGGAAAAGAACACACATACGTGCATTTCAGTTCCCCTCCTCCACCATGTATCGACAGTTTGCTGAGAAGCGAAAGGAGGAGCGTCCTGCTGTGGCAGTAGCAGCAACAGTTGGAGCATCGCACCGCAGTGCAGCGGAGGCGCCCAGCACTCCAGCCTCGATCTTGGCGTTCCCTCGCGGCGTGAAAATCGGCATCTGCGGCGAGATTGGCGCCGGCAAGAGCACTGCCGGACACAACCTGCGGACCTGCCTGAGCCGGCTGCGGCCCGAGCTGAAGGTGGACTTCTCCGAGGAGTCGGTGCCCCAGCGCCTGCTCGAGAAGACCAACCAGCAGCCGACCCGCTGGTCGGATCACTTCCAGACGATCATGGCCATGCGCGCTGCGACGCGGGAGTCTCTGGCGCTGAGCGCGGCGCCGGACGTGCTCTTCATTGAGCGCCCGCTGAAGGAGAACTGTGTTTTCGCGGACGCCAACGTCGAGGTGGGAAACATGTCGAAGGAGTACTACGAGGAGTACTACAGGCCGATCTGCACTGAGCACCGGGAGACGCCGGAGCTGGACCTCATCGTGTTCCTGTTCGTCACCGAGCACACTGCAGCGCAGCGCCGCGACGCCCGGCACCGGCCCTCGGAGGAGCTCTACAACAACACCTACATGAATGCGCTGGGCGATGCGTACTTCCGCTGGGTGGTCGAGTGCTGCAGCGAGCAGCGCATGCTGGTCATCGACTGGAACACCGACTTTGCAGCACCGGAGCTACTGCTGGCCCGCATTGCCGAAGCCCTGCAGGAGCCGGCCAAGCTGCCGCGCATCGTCTACCAGCACCCGTCGGAGCTGTCGCACTCGGCTGAGATCGAGCGTCTGACCCAGCGGAAGAAGGCCAGCGGGAAATCGATTTCCCCGCTGGCGATCATGCTGTTCGAGGACGGCGTGAAAGCACCAATGTCGTCTTCATCTGAAGAGGAGGAGGCAGCACCCAGCCCTGTCGTCACCTACTTCAACACTGAGACGGCCAAGCTGCGTCGCCAGATCCAGAACACGATTCTGCGCAAGCTGGCCGCCGGCCAGAACGACATGCGCATCTCAATGTAGATCACTCGATAAATTTTTCCCTCCACATTGATTATTGGGGACCAGCATTGCGTCTCATTTTCGAAATGCCTCCAAAGCGCGTAAGTGTGTCGCCGAAACGCAAAGCCAAGCCCCAGAGCAAATCGCCGCTGGAGAGCAAATTGCCCAAACCCCAGGCAAAACTACATGAACTGGAGCAAAAAATCACCCAGCTCGAAACTGAACTCGAGTCTGCAGCAGCTGTTAACAAGTTGCTGACGAAACAACGGGAACGAGTTACCGATCTGCTCGTTGTTGCTGACGACAAAGTGGAGCACCTGAACAAGTTGATTGACGACAATAACCGTCCGATCGAGACCGAGATCGAGCAGTGCAGCCACTGCGAGGTGTATGAACTCCTTTCGAAGGGGTACGTTGATCGTGAGAAAGACAAGTTCTACTGTCGCTGGTGCCACGACGAGGAGGCGGAGAGTTCTTCAGAGTAAAGAAAAAAAGCAGTTCATTCCTTTCCCAGAGTTGCATTTGGCGGTATCGGTGATTTTTTGCAGGCGCGAGGAATCCGACCCAACATTGATTAATGGGATAGTGCCTGTCTGGCTCAGAAAAACAGTTTCAAAAGTGCAAATCACATGGCCACTGTTGAACCAGTTTTCTACGACAACCCCTACTGCCGCAAGCACCTGCTTCCGGACACCGCCAAGCTGTTGGAGCTGGGTGATGGCATTGCACTGTTCCAGGTTGAGACAATGGGCAGCTTGACCAAGGTCATGCAGACGATTGCTCCTGCTGTACAGTCTTCTGTTGCTGCGACTACATGCACCGCTCCTTCTTCTCAAGTTCAACCGAAGCGAACCTCCACCGAATTTCCCACAGGCGACGACGATGGAATAATTAACAAGACCATTGCCCAGATTATTGATGTGGTCTACAAGCCCAAGAAGTCGGCTGCCAACCCGGATCCCGACAGACCTATGCAGATTCCTGCTATCCAGCACAAGTTGGGCAGCCCTGCAGTCTCGCCTCCCGTCTCTCCGCCCAGGAGCCAGAATGAAGCTGGAGCCGCCTCTGCTCTGCCTGAACAGACTTTGGAAGAGCCGCTACCTCGATCTCCTGCATCCACAGTCGCTGTAAGCAAAGCAAAGGAAATCCCCGAGCCGCCGCCGCCACCACCATCATCTCCTGCTGCGGTACCTGTTGAGGCTATGGCAGAGCTTGAGACTGCACAGCCTGAAGAGGAGTTGGACAACGACAGCGAGGCGGTCCAAGGTCTCGATCTGGAGAGCGACTCTGAAGAAGACGAGAAAGAGGTGCAGCCGACCCCGGTTCCAACCAAGCCGGCTGCATCACTGCCGACTTTCCTGGCTACCCTTGCTGCTGCAAAACTCATTGAGAGTTCTGACGATGAAGAGGAGGAGGAGGAAGAGGAGGAGGAGGAGGAAGAGGAGGAAGGCGAGGTGGAAGACGACGAGGCAGAAGAGGAAGACGAGGATGAGGATGAGGAGGAGGAGGAGGAGGAGGAAGATGAGGAGGAAGACGATGATGAAGAGGACGACGAGTCAAGCCAAGACTTGCAACCGCCGCCAAAGCGTCAGAAGCCGCTGCAGGCGACCTCAACGGGGCGCACCGTCAAGCCAGTGGTTCGCCTGGAGCAGCAGTTTGCCAACGCATTCGCCAAAGCCAACGCCATCGATGAGGCCAAGCAGCTGAAAAAGATGGCCGCAGCTGGGAAGCAGACAAAGAAGAAGGCTGTTCTGCTGACACCGACTGCCCAGAGCAAGCCGCTGTCCCGCTTTCAAAGCACCCAGCCCAGCGCAGAGCCTCCCAGCAAGCGCCAGAAGAGCGTCCGCTCCGCAACGCCGGGTCTGAAGCCGTACGATCCCCGTGCCGGCCCCGAGATTGATCCGATGCGGCTGATTCGCAGCCTCGACAATCCCCGCGAGCACAGTCCCCAGCTCTACGACTTGTTTGCTGCCGCCTGGCGCGACTGCATTGCCTACACGGTGCAGCAACACTTTCCCTCCAGCGGCGAGGCGCCCAGCAACATGGCTGGAAAGCTGGCGCTGGAGACTGCCATCCTCGAAGCGTGCAAGCAAACAGTCTACCCGAAGACGCCGGCGCCAAACGCGCTTCTGAAGCAGGTGCTGCACTGGCAGCGACTGTTCTGGGCCTACAACCAAATGGAGGTACGCCAGGCCAAGGAGGGATACCAGCTTGTTTTTACCAAGCCGTTGGGCAATCAACGACTTTTCACCACATCAAAGCGCATCATGCCGCTGCGAACCGGTGCCCTACCGTCGTTGAGGTACGCGCGTTGTGCCGTGCGTCCCTGGGAGTGGATCTGTAAGTGTGTCGATGAAGTTGTGGCACAGACGCTGGCCGCACGCGATCACATCAAGACCGCCGACGCCCTGAAGCCGTACCTAGCGTACACGGAGAAGCGCTGCGACGCAGCGTTCGTCGACTGGCTGAACATGCTGATTGTGAGCCGCTACGACATTGTCTGAAACGGCGGTGTTTTTTTTTAAAAATCTCAACTTCTTCCGCTGCATCATTTGTGCTTTTTCTCCGGGAACATAACTTGGATGCCCTGGATCCGATCGAGTGTGCCTGCGACCTCTGTCTCCGCGACCACCGGCGCTGACGCCTGCGCCTTGGCTTGTGTCTGGCCGCTCAGCCGGTCGATCTCGCGGAACAGCTTGAAACTGGTGTAGAGAAAGATTGCCAGGATTCCGACCTGCACCAGCAGAACGCCCAGCGCCGAGGTGCGGTGGTGCGACTTTC
>Ga0315281_10012388_pt1 | contig 11617 bp, 11 predicted proteins | sample YL17G07_0_MG_FD_204540 | JGI IMG/M metagenome (GOLD analysis project Ga0315281, IMG submission 204540) | Sediment microbial communities from Yellowstone Lake, YNP, Wyoming, USA - YL17G07_0 | ecosystem: Environmental > Aquatic > Freshwater > Lake > Sediment | place: USA: Wyoming | collected... | reverse complement strand
TGACGCACGGGATTGCCAACGCGTCCGAAGCACTCATTCGCTGTCACTCCGCATTCCAATTCGATACTCTGAATATATAGCAAATCCCACCGACTTGCGCGAGGATCCAATCGTAGAAAGGAAGTCGTGGGGGAGTACGGAGCAGTCACAAGGTCGCTCGAATATCCAGACAGAATCTACATAGTCAGCAATCGCATAAATGGACCAGCCAAATATCCGAACAAAAACAGAAAGCTACCTTACAGCAATCTAGATGATGCGAGTGCTAGAGCTGAGGATCATTCGAGTTTGAATTGACCCGTCGGAAAGACCTCAATCTCTACCCAAGCTCGGGCGTTGTGTTTCCCGACGGCTAGTTGTGCCTTGTGTCGACCACTCCCCTTCACGGGCTTGTCAACTTTCTCTATCTTGCGAGCCTCTAGGATTATCTTATCACCCATTATCGCGTCGTTCACGTTCTTGTGCCAGACTAGCCCGCTCACTTTACGCCAAGCTTCCCTTCATTTATCATGAGGGCGATCATCTCGCGCACCGTTCCATAGTCCATGCCAAGCGCGTCGGCCACATCACTCACATGCAAGGATGCTTTCTTCTTGAAGGCCTTCCTGAGGTAGCTCTCTACTGTTGAGTAGTCTTCGTCGAGGAACTTGAAACCACCTTTTCCCCTAGTCTCTCTGATTGAGATACGAAAATCCTTGATGAGGGGTTCCTCCAGAAATGGAACGCTCTCGATACGCGGTCCATTAGGCTTGAGGGGACCCAATCTTGCATAGGGGCGAGGATGCTTAATGGGGTCGAAGCGAGAAGCGCCAGCGTATCGATGACCGAAGACCACATGCGTTCTACTGCTGGAAATCATCGAGCATGCCTACGTATGATTCTTAGGTAGTTCATGCATGTTGCCATGAAGGAACTAACAAATGTTTTCCCATTCGGGCTAGTCGCAATAGTGTCGTGGTATAAGAAGTCAAGGTGATCTGGGTGGAAGACTGCTACGTCCAAGTTTTCTGAGAGTTGAAGAAGGAAACTTCTCACACTACTGTGTTTTCCAAAAGCCTGCATAAACCTCCGAGTTGGACTAAATCGCACGTTCTCGGTCAAGAATCTCTTCGAGGAGTACCCCACCAGTATCAAGTGCAAACGTGCGTCTATCTCGAAGTCCACGCGCTTGTGCGCTGTCTGTTTGGCCGCCTGGAGAAAAGCAGTTATGACCCGCTGCACTTCAGGGCTTTTGCTTGGTGCAAACTCCCGATCATATATGATGAGTTCGCCATCATCGGACGGAAGAATCTCAATACTCCCTACCCGATATTCGATGTGTGATTCACCTGGACCACCGCTTGCAAAGTGATCTACCTCTGGCCTACCCAAGGAGTCCCGAAAATCGTTCCCCAGCAGGCTCTGCCAGAACTTTCTCTCAAGTGATGAGGGCAACTTCCTCTTTGGTTTGAGAGTGATGTGCAAGTTCATGTCTGTAGCTAGCTTTGTCCGAGGCATCAGAATCGCCATGTGGAGGTTATTCACGCAGGTATGTTGTCAGTGAGTTATGATCTGGAGCGCTTAATGCTTTCCCTTTGAGGGCTTTCTCCCGAGGACTGAGGTGAACGACACTGGCTATGGAGACCCGATTCACCCACGGCCGTACGGGGAAAGTCGCACAACGATAACAGGCATGGAAAGGCGAATACGTGGGCGCAATCTACTTGCTCGACAAGACCATATAGAGACGCCAACAGGTTTCCAAGCAAAACCTCAGAGCTACCTAAAATACGCCTTCTAGGTACGTAGAAGGAAGTCTTCTGAGTGACTCAAGTTGATTCGTCGAAGCCGCAAGTTCTCAATGGCAGACATAACCTCCAAACCAGAGGTCCTTAGGCAGGCTGTTGCTTCAGGCAGGATCCAACTCAAGCCATCAACAATTGCAAGGGTCCGAAACGGTCGCATAGCAAAAGGCGACCCAATAGCCGCGGCAGAAGTTGCAGCCGTCTTAGCTGCAAAGAATACCCCTCAAACGTTACCGTTCTGCCACCCTATCCCCATCACCAATGTTCTAACGGAAGCTGAGATCGATCGATCGTCAATCACCGTTCGCTCAACGGTGAGAACCACCGCCAGGACTGGCGTTGAAATGGAGGCGCTGAACGCCGCCTCGACATATCTGCTAACGATCTGGGACATGGTCAAGCCGTACGAAAAAGATTCGCGCGGCCAATACCCTGACACTCGAATATCGGATCTCAGAGTCGTAACGAAGTCCAAGGGATGATTCACGCGATGGATATTCCTTCAATGCACAGAGAGCATGGACGGAAATCCGCAGCGATCTTCATTCTAACGTGTAGCACATCGAGGGCAGAAGAGAAGAGAAAAGTGCTGCCAGTAGAGGATCCTTCAGGCGACATAATTGAGAAGCTAATGCGCGAAGCAGGACACCGCATCACCGGTCGGGCGCTCATACCTGACAAGATCAGCCTTTTGCGCACTACCATTAGACGGGCGCTGAAATCGGAGGCCGACGTGATCATCATTACCGGTGGCACAGGCATCTCTCCTTCGGATGTAACGATAGAATGCATCGCTCCAATGCTCGAAAAGGAGCTCCCTGGATTCGGAGAGCTCTTCCGAAAGATCAGCTACGACACAATTGGATCAGCCGCCATGATGACACGGGCGACCGCAGGCGTAGTGAGGGGGAAGGCAATATTCTGTCTGCCCGGGTCCCCCGATGGAGTCAGAACCGCTGTGAGCAAGCTCATAGTTCTTGAGCTGGGGCATGTGCTCTCAATGGCAAGACAGGGTAAACCCTAGGCGGTCTTCCTCTTCCGTCTGAGTTTTGCTGTCGTCCGAGGCTTTGCTCGTTTTAGCTCCGTTTTCTCGGGAGCGGCCGGTGGCTCTGTAGACGTCCGCTTGATGCCCAAGTACTCCATGGTGTCTTCGCTTAGGCCGAACCATTCGACGAGTCTGGCTCCTTCATCCGGGTTCTTCTCGAGGACGTACTTGATGTACGGTAGGTAGTGAGGAATTGCCCGTCTCGATGAGATGTGGCAATGTGCACCTATGCTCTTACCCAACTCGGCCTTAATGGATCTCATCTTTCTCGTTCTGGACAGGAGTTGTATTCGCTCGGGAAACTTCATGGGAATCCAAGCTGGCTTCGTGAACTCCTTTGACATGGCAACCCCGGCAGTCTCCATCTCAAGAGCATATGGCAGCAACTCCCAAGCACGGGTCCGGTTGATTCTTGCTCGATAGAGATCGGCTAGGGCAATCGCGTCCATGGCGTGAGACAGGTCGCGTGGATCGTTGAGTTGTCTAGGCGCGTTTTCGTAGACCCATTCAAAGAACATATCCAGATCCATACCCGCCATGTCTGTCGCCCTTCGTGCTTGGAGGCAAGTGGGCGACGTGAAGACAGTCTTGAGAGCGTCGAAGATTGTGGCTCTTCGATCCCGGAAGCCGAGCCAAGTTGTCTCATCATATGTCAGCCTCTTCCGTCCCGAGGTGAGCATTTGAAGATCGTTCATGATCGAGCGCATGTCTCCCTGGTTCCTATCTATGATCAGTCTAAGCGCTTGTTCGTCGACTTCGATGCCTTCCTCTTGGCAGATCTTCTTCAGATAGGGTAAGGCGTCTCTGAGGCCGAGTCTCTTGTACTCGACCATGGTGGTCGCGTTTCTGATAGGGCTGATCTTTGGATCCCAAGGATCGTTTGCAGTGAGTATCACAGGAACCTGAGTTTCCTCCACGAGTCTGACGATGGTGTCGACGGAACCTCGATCCTCGCTCAGATTTATCCCATCCATTTCATCGATCAGTATCAGACGCGACCTTCCAAAAAGATCCGACTGCCTCGTGGCGAGTCCAACCGTTTTCTCGAGAGCATCCCGGTTTCTCTTATCGCTCGCATTAATCTCCACGAGGTCTAGACCGCGTTCGTTAGCTACTGCCTCAACAGATACGGTCTTGCCTGTTCCGGGAGGGCCATGTAGCAAAAGGGCCCTCTTCTTTGGAGGACCTTTCTTCCACAAGTCCAGCCAACCCAGGATCTCCTGGATAGCAGGCTTGTTCCCAGCTATCTCAGCGAGAATCTTGGGCCGATGCTTAACAGTCCAAGGCGCATTCATTCGAGCAACTCAGCTCGAATGCTTTTGTGAAGCTACCAAAGCCAAGCGAGCCAGCAAGGAGGAAAGCTGGACCTCTTCGTCCGCGCCCTGAATCAGTCTATAGTCTATCTCCCCCGTCGCGTCGATCAGCTCGATCTTACTTTTCTCCGGGATCGGCATTCGTAGGATTTCCGAATGGATCTGCTTCAAAATGTCCTTTCCCGACAAGCCTTGCTGAATCAGCAGCGCCCTGAGTCTTTCTCTTGCTTTGATGAACTCCCCTTTCGTCGCGATTTCAAGAAGCTCTTGAACGTCACCTGGTTTGGCTTTGCCGACGACCTCGTAGACCACCTTTTCGTCGATGGATCCTCCTAGCGAGGAGGCTCCTTGGAGCGTATTGATGGCCTTCCTCAAGTCACCTTCAGAAGCGTTTGTCAGTGCTCGCAGTCCATGTTCTGTCAATTGAACGTGTTCTTTCTCGGCTACCGTCTTGAGGTAGGCGGCGACGTCTTCCTCACCTAGCGGAATGAACCTGAAGATGGCGCATCTGGACTGAAGTGGTTCGATTATCTTACCAGAATAGTTGCAGCTCAGAACGAAGCGACAGGTGTCCGTGTAGCGTTCCATCGTGCGCCTAAGCGCATGCTGAGCGTCCGCAGTCATGTTGTCTGCCTCGTCAAGGACTAGGATCTTGAAGGGGACCTCGCTGATCGTTGCGATCCTCGCAAACTCCTTGACTGTGGTTCTGATCACGTCTATGCCTCGTGCGTCACTTGCATTCAGTTCCATGAAGGCGTCCATGAACCTCTGTCCAAACAGATCGTGGGCCAAGCACAAGGCTGCGGTGGTTTTTCCGCTCCCAGGAGGACCAGCAAAGAGACAGTGAGGCATAGCCTTCGTCTCGGCAAACCGCTTCAAGCGGTTGATCACGTCAACTTGATTCCGCATCTCAGCAAGTGTTGCCGGCCGATACTTCTCAGACCACATCGCGCTTTCCATACGGAACACCAAGCACTCAATACATTCAATGAAACGAAGGCAGATGCTTATTCAGGGCTCGATGCCTAAAAAAGGATGGGATGCCTTCTACCATCTGAAGCGTCAACCATTTTCACTTGCCTCTCACGAGGAAGAGCTTATGTGTGAAGTCGCCTTCTTCGAAGTGACGGAGAGGAATTATTGGACGTGGCGTCCTCAGTAGCGGATGTCGACTTTGACTTCCAGAATCTACCGGTGAGAGTAGTCCTGACGCGTGAGATCCCGTTCTCTCATCCTGCAACTGAGAGACTGCAGTCAGTGAAGATTGGTCAGGAAGCCGAGGTTCCATTCTGGGTAGCTGATGAGCTTGTCAACGCGGGCTTTGCCAAGTATCACGAGGAAGATATGTTGGATCTTCCTAAGCTTTCGAAGACGCACTGGAAAGAGACGATTCCGTCTTCGACCCAGCTGCCATCGCTTCAAGCTGGATTCTATTGTATGCTTAGGCGCTTTCTCGTAAGACTGAGGGCCGGAGGAAAGCAAGATCCATCCCAGATAAGAGAGTATGAGAAGGCTGACAATCTCTCCCGTGACATAGTTAATTGTAGACTTCGTAAGATTGCTTCATTTGCCGCCGCGCCAGGCCCTTCCAGCGATCTTCTCAAGAACATGACCTCTGAGGAACAAGCTCTGTACAAGCAACTTAGATCCACGATAGCCGAGTGGAAATCCTCGGTTCTGGAAGGTGAGCCATCGTGACTGTTCTAACAGGGCCCGAAGAGAGATTCCAGGAATTTCTCCGTACATTTCAGCCTGAGAAAGGCGAATACAAGTACAGGAAGAGGCTCGGCCAGCTTCGGGGTCTCAGTCAGCATTTTGTTGTAGTGGATTTCGAAGATCTCTTGGGATATGACTCGGAGCTCGCGAAGCTGCTAGTTGACAAGCCTGACGAATACCTTCCATACATCGAGCGGTCAGGCTGGGCGCAACTCAAGATCGAAGACCCCGAATACGCAGAGATGGTCAAGAAGATCAGGGTCCGTTTCAGAAGACTTCCTGAACGCTACTCACTTAGAAAAGTGGGACAAGCACAGCTAGGTAAGCTTCTCCTCGTCGATGGGATCATAGTCCGTGCAACTCCAGTTAGACCGCTTGTAACACGAGCCGCGTTCCAGTGTAGGAAATGCAATTCGCTCACTTTCGTGGAGCAGTCTGGGCTTGTGATGCGTGAGCCCGAGCTGTGCGGGAAGTGTCGCTCGAAGCTTCTCGACTTCGTGGAGAAGCAGTCCACTTTCATCAACTCGCAGGAACTTCGAATGCAGGAGCGACCAGAAGACCTCCCGCCAGGTCAACTGCCTAGAGCGATTGACGTGAAACTCTTCGAAGACCTAGTCGATGTGGCGAGGCCAGGTGACAGGATCTCGCTTACAGGGATCGTCAGAGCGCAACAAGAAATACTCAGTCGCGGGACACGACTTCGCACGTTCGACCTTTTCATCGACGCGAACTTTCTTGACATATCCGGAAAGGAAACGGAAATCGTTGAGATCACCGCCGAAGAAGAGGCTCAGATACTCGAGATGGCGAAGGATCCCTGGGTCCATAGAAAGTTACTGTCCTCGCTTGCTCCATCAATATACGGGTACGATGCCATCAAGGAAGCGATCCTGTACCTGCTATTCGGTGCTGTCCACAAGACGCTTCCAGATGGAGTCACGATAAGAGGGGACGTCAACGTACTCCTCATCGGAGATCCTGGTACGGCCAAGAGTCAACTCCTCAAATACGTGGCACGCGTCGCGCCGAGAGGCCTCTACACGAGCGGAAGAGGCTCTACCGCGGCAGGCTTGACTGCGGCTGTTGTACGTGAGAAATCTGGAGGCTTGGTTCTAGAAGCGGGCGCGCTGGTGCTCGCGGACAAAGGTGTCTGCTCAATAGACGAGATCGACAAGATGAGACCCGACGATCGAGTCGCGATACACGAAGCGATGGAACAGCAGACCGTCAGCATCGCAAAAGGAGGCATCGTGGCAACGCTAAATGCTAGAGCATCCGTGCTCGCAGCCGCGAACCCTGCGCTTGGAAGATATGAACCCTACAAGAACGTAACTGAAAACATCAACCTGCCCGTCACGATCCTCTCCAGATTTGATTTGATCTTCATCATGAGAGACGCTCCCGATTCTGAGGTGGACACCAAGATGGCAGAGCATATTCTCACTCTGCACAGAGTAGGGGCACCACCTCAAGAGGTACCATTGACTCCCCAGATCTTCAGGAAATACGTGAGCTACGCTCGAGGAATAGACCCAGCCCTCACCGAAGAGGCATCAAAGGCCCTCAGAGATTTCTACCTCAAAATGCGCTCGACATCAACCACGGCAGACTCGCCGATCGCCATCACCCCACGCCAGCTCGAAGCACTGGTGAGGCTGTCCGAGTGTCGAGCCAGATCATTTCTGAGAGACAAGGTCACGGTGGAGGACACGGACGCGATCATCAGGCTGATGACAATTTCTCTGCAGCACGTCGGAATCGACACGAGCACGGGTAAGGTCGACATTGACGTAATAATGACTGGGAAACCCAAGAGCCTACGCGACAGAATGCAGACGATTCTCAGCACAGTAGCCGTCATGGAACGGGAAACCGGAACCGTTCAAGAGTCGAAGCTCTACGAGGAACTCTCGAAGACAGCAGGACTATCCGAGGGCGAGGTGCAGACCCTCGTCAACCAGCTCATTAGAGACGGAATCCTGTACTCACCCAAACCTGGTCAATTGAAGCGCACCGCCGCCTAGAGCGAGGAAGCCCCTATCCATTGAGGGTCCAAGAGCTACCAATCGCGGAACAGATCAAACGCATCCTCACAGAGAAAGGATACGATGAACTCTACCCACCACAAGCCGACGCGATAGCCGCAGGCGTTCTGCTTGGCAAGAACATCGTCCTCGCAAGCCCCACCGCTTCAGGGAAGACGCTCGTGGCCGAACTGGCTATTCTGAAGAAGGTTACAGAAGGACAAGGCAAAGCGCTGTACTTGACTCCTCTTAGAGCACTTGCAAGCGAGAAATATGACGAATTCCAAAAGTACTCAGAGATCAGGAAACCCGACGGCCACAAAGTCAGGATAGCGATAACAAGCGGCGACTATGACAGATCCGACGAGCAGCTTGGAAACTATGATGTTGTAATCGCAACGAATGAGAAAGCAGACTCTCTCCTGCGGCACAAAGCGAAATGGATCTCAGATGTTGCGCTCATCGTTGCCGACGAAGTCCACCTACTCAACGAAGCCGAGAGAGGCCCCACCCTTGAAGTCGTCATAACACGCCTGAGGAAACTAAACCCGAACATACAACTCCTGGCGCTGAGCGCCACAGTCAGGAACGCAGCAGAAGTGGCAGACTGGATCGGAGCATCAGCCATCACCACAGAATGGAGACCTGTCCCACTAAAAGAGGGCGTTTATTGTCAAAACGAGATCCATTTCAAGGACGGATCTTCCAAGACGATCCAGCCAATCACAGGCAATCCAATCATGGACATTGCATTGCAAACGCTCCACGAAGGCGGCCAAGCACTGCTGTTCGCCGAGACGCGCAGATCGGCCGTACAGATGGGGAAAAGAGCTGCGGCCGTTCTTGGCAAGGTGGTTTCGCCGAGGGAGAAACGATCTTCCGAGCTTGTAGCGCGTAAGATAAGAACAAGTGGCGAAAAGACGCGGCTCAGTGAGATCCTCGCCGATCAGGTCACTCAAGGAGCGGGCTTCCATCATGCGGGGCTTCACGCCACGCACAGGAGGATAATCGAGGACGCGTTCAGGGAGGGCAAGATCAAAATCCTCGCTGCCACCCCGACGTTGGCTGCTGGCGTCAATCTGCCCGCACGCCTTGTTGTGATCACAAGCCATGAGCGATATGAAGCGGGATACGGAAGATACCCCATCTCGGTGCTAGAGTACAAGCAACTATGCGGCCGCGCGGGGCGGCCCAAGTATGATGAATATGGGGAAGCAGTCCTCATCGCGCAGACGGAAGAGCAGCGGGACGCGCTTCTTGAGAACTATGTCCTCGCAGAACCTGAGCGCCTTTGGTCAAGACTTGGCGTCGAGAAGGTTCTTCGACCACATGTTTTGTCAACAATCGCAACAGGCTTTGCACATACTGATGAAGGCCTCCGCGACTTCTTCTCAAGCACGTTCTACGCTTACCAATACGGCCCACGGGCCATCGGCTCACGCATGGCGGACATACTGAAGTACCTCGCCAAAGAAGAGATGATCACCTATGACAGGCGAGAGCTCGTAGCGACGAGGTTTGGGCGAAGGGTCTCAGAGCTCTACATAGACCCTGTCTCCGCCGTGATCATCAGAGACGGCCTCTACAGAGGAGCTACGGATCTCGCGGATTTCAGCTATTTACACCTCATTGCTCGCACTCCGGACATTGCGCCCAGACTGTACCCGAGGCGCGGTGAAGACGAGAAGCTCGCTGCAATGGTGACTGAAAGGGCCGAGCAGTTCATGTGCGAGGTTCCGGACGAGCTACTTGGATCATTCGATCCCGGCTATGAAGATTTCTTGTCAGAGGTCAAAACGGCAGCGGTTCTCTTGGATTGGATTGATGAAACCTCAGAGGATACGATATTGAACGCACACAGGGTCGAGCCAGGCGACCTCATGAGGTTGGTGCAGATTGCTGACTGGCTTCTCTATTCCGCGTACGAACTCGCGGAGCTGTTCGGGCATAAAGACCTGCGGAAGCCGCTCGGGCAGTTGAGATTAAGAGTGGAAAAGGGAACCAAAGCCGACGTGATTCCACTCCTAAGCCTGCAAGGAGTAGGCCGAGTCAGAGCTCGAGCGTTGCACAATGCAGGGTTCAAAACGATTGAAGACATACGGAAAGCTTCTCCATCAGAGCTTGCCACGGTCCCGCTCATTGGAGCCAAGCTGGCTAAGAAGATCAAGGAGCAGGCAGGCGGGCTCATAAAGTCGGAAGAATGGGAAGAAATCAGGTCAATCCGCGACGAAACAGAACAAAGCCTACTGACGGAATACTCGAACAGTGATGAGGCTTCGGCTTAGGAAGTCGACCCCCGCCCACGACGCTCCTTTAGTGTCTTCTCGACAGCTATGTGGATCAGCTCTTTCGTCTTTCCGAGGTAGTTACGCGGATCGAAGATGGCCTCCAACTCACTTTTCGACAACAACCTAGCAACGTCAGTGTTCTCGCGAACCAGGTCCTGAAATGATCTGTGATGAGTGGAGCTCTCGATCGAGATGTCTCTCACTAGGTTGAAGGCCTTTGGCTTCCGCATGCCCTTTTTCACGAGCGCGCCTACGAGCGCTTCTGACAACTCCATGCCTCCCGTGAGGTTTAGGTTCCGAGTCATTTGATCGGGCGAAACCCAAAGGTTCGAGAGGACCTTGTTAGTGTTCGTAAGCATATGCTCCGTTAGTATGCACGCTTCAGGTATCGTGAAACGCTCCGCCGCCGACTGGGTCAGGTCTCTCTCGTGCCATGTCACCACCGATTCTAGAGACGGTTGAACAAGACTTCTAACAACCTTCGCAACACTGGAGATGTTCTCAGAGAGTCTCGGATTCATCTTGTGTGGCATCGCAGAGCTGCCTATCTGAGACTTGACATCGAACGGTTCTCGTACCTCGTCGATCTCTGTGCGTTGGAGATTCCGGATTTCGGTTGAGAATTTGTCGATCGAACTGGCAAGGTTCGCGAGCGCACATACAAGTTCAGCGTACCTATCTCTCTGGATTATCTGTGTGGTCACTTCGGCTGTTCCAAGTTTCAAGTCCTGCATTACTAGACGTTGAACCTCGAGGGCACGGTCTCCTAGACCTGCCATCGTGCCTACTGCCCCAGTTAGCTTGCCGACCACAACGCGCGGTGTGCACTCACGAAGCCGCGAAATGTGCCTTGAGATCTCCCGCACCCAAACCGCAAACTTGAGTCCGAGGGTAATCGGCAGCGCGTGTTGGCCGTGCGTTCTGCCAACGCAGACAGTGCTCGCGTATTTCTGCACAAGCGTGAGGAGCGTCTGCTCAAGCTGGTCAAGCCGCTTCAGAATCAGTTGCAGAGCATCCCTGACTTGTAGTGCTGTGGCTGTGTCCAAGATGTCGCTTGAGGTTGCTCCCATGTGAACGTACTGTCCACTCTTTCCGCAGGCCTCAGACAGGGCTTCAACGACCGCGGCCGTCTCATGTTTCGTTCTTGCCTCGATCTGTTTCACACGCTTGAGCTTGACATTTCGAGTCGACGCTTTCTTCGCTATCGTCGTGGCGTCCTTAGGAGGGATATCTCCGACCTTTGCCTGCGCGCGTGCTAGGGCGGCCTCGATATCCAGCATACATTGCAGCCTGTTCTCCTCGTCAAAGATTCGTCTCATCTCGGATGAACCGTACCGGCCCGAATCGATAGGCAGAATCGTCGCTGAACACCGCCTTTGGGGACAGACATATCAAAACCGTGATAGTATAAAGGCCCTGCCAACGCGGGGCAGGCCATTGGGCGCAG
>Ga0315281_10012387_pt1 | contig 11618 bp, 12 predicted proteins | sample YL17G07_0_MG_FD_204540 | JGI IMG/M metagenome (GOLD analysis project Ga0315281, IMG submission 204540) | Sediment microbial communities from Yellowstone Lake, YNP, Wyoming, USA - YL17G07_0 | ecosystem: Environmental > Aquatic > Freshwater > Lake > Sediment | place: USA: Wyoming | collected... | reverse complement strand
GACCGGTTCACGGACGCCGTGACCAAGGCACTTGCCAGGGCGCGATTCGTCCCGGCCGAGCTGGGTGGCAGACGAGTGCCGCAGCGCGTTCAGATGCCGTTCGTGTTCTCGATGCGGCGTTGAGGGCACACGACGACACAAGACATCTGGATTAAGAAAACGTCAGGTAGTCAAAGGGCATGCGCAGCGGTCTCTGTCACACTCACGAACATTTCCTGCCATGGGCCGGCCGGTTGCCGCTCGCCGCTGCCTGCTGCTCGCTCGTGTAAAACCCCGCCTTTGTGGACCCATACCATCGCGTGCCCGGGCAGTGATACACGCTGGACGAACTGTTCACCCACACCCGCGCGACCCCAGGCGCAGCCGAGTCGGGAGCGGTGGGCGCACGGCCAACGATTCTCGCCGCCAGGATCGGGTGCAACTCGATCCCGTTCGGTGCAACGCCCCGTTGTCCGTGCACGTAATCGAAGAACGCGATGCCAACCAATTCGATGAACGCGTCTTTCGGCGCGGCGCGCAGATCGCGTCGCGCGGACGCAAACCGGGCCGCATAGGCGGAACCAGGCGCGCACGCCGAGTCCGGTATTTCCCCCACCATCGTGAACCCGGGGCGGTCCGGGTCTTCAAGCACCAGGTGCCAGTCGCCATCTCCTTCGGTAATCACCTGTCGCAGCACGGCACGAACACGAAAGGTCCTGAGTTCCCAGGGCGCAATCCGGGTGTTGAACGGCAGCGGGCGGGGCGGTCGCGGGAGTGCTCGCAACGCCGACACCGTTGTCGCAACAGGCACCGTGTCCACTCGGCCGGCATGCGCGTCGGTTACGATCTTCACCGGCCAGCGTTCCACGCCACACGCGCGCGTCGCCTGGGCGTTCAGCCAGGATGGCGCGACGACGCGCGCCAAGCCGACGATGAGCAGGAATCCGCGGATACGACTACCGGGGCACGGTGACCATGAGCGCCATCGAGCAAGGATGGCGCCCGGCTCATTCGCGCGCCATCGATCTATCGGGACACGAGTTTGATTCTGCCCGCGGCTTCGCGGGCCTTGAGCACCGCCATTACGTCCGCGAGCGGCAGCGGCGTGAACTCGCCGGAGAGGAAGTCGCGGATCTGCAGCACGGTCATCTTCTTTGCCATAAGGGCGTTGAACTCCGCGTTGAACTCGTCGGGGAGAGAAGGGCCCTGCACTCCTCCGCCGGGCGCACCACCGCCGCCACCCGGCCCACCCCCGGCGGGCCTGCCACCGGGGCCACCGGCGCCCGGCGCGGTTGGAACAGCCTCGACCGTGGTCGACGCCGCTGCCTTCTCCTCCGCCGAGCTCAACGCCTCAGTGGCTGGTATTCCGCGCTGCGCCGCCTGCATCTGGTACGCGGCCTTCACTTCATTGAGCAGCGCGCTGGCGCGCGCGTCTATCAGCGGAGCGAACGCGGCCACTCTCTTCTTCCCCTCCTCCACGTTGGTCCACAGCACCGACGCCGTAGTCACGACGGCCTTCTCGATGCCGGCCTGATGTGAGATGGCAACGCGCGCCTCCTTGTATGCCAGTGGCAACGTCGCGTTCGTCGCATCCGCCATGTAGCCGAGCCCCTTGGTGTGCGACTCGCCCATGCGCGAAAGTCCGCGGCCGAGGTTGTCCGCCACCACACGCGCGGCCACTTCATCGGTGCCCGTCGCGATCACAGCGAGCGAGCCGAGTCCAACCGTCGCGGCGCGCTTGTACTGCGTGGGGTCCTGCTTGTCGGGCGTGTCTTCGCTCGAGTGGTACCACATGTCCGGCCAGGTGATGAACATGACCGCCGGAATCCCGTGCTGCATGTACGTCACGTGATCGCTCGAGCCGTAGTGCTTGTCGATCTTGATGTAGAACGCGTCCTTGCTGCCACGCGGGCTCTCCACTGGCTGCGAGGGCGCGTAGCCGCCCCGGCGATACCGTACGCGCTCGCGCGAGATGTCTGCCACGTACTCCATCATGCTCTGCGCGATGTCGTTCAGGTACGACGGAAACGTGTCCGGCGTGCGCTGCAACACCCAGAAGCTGCGACTGTCGGCCACGCGAATGGCCTCCATGTCGAAGTTGAGCGTGCCGATCATCGCCTTCTCTTTGTCCGGGTGCGCGGTGAGCCAGGCGTTCGTTCCCGAAATCTCCGGCACGAACTGAAAGTTGATGGTGCGCTTGGGACGCGGCAGCTTGCCTTCGGCGATGAGCTTGATGTATGCGCGGCCGATTTCGAGAATCAGCGCGCAGCCGGAGTTGTCGTCGTTGGCGCCCTGCTTGATGACGCCTTCGTATAGATGTCCGCTGATGCCCACTTCCTGCGTGGTGCTGCCGTCGCCCGGGATCTCGGCGTGGACGTACTCTTGCTTGCTCGGCACCTGCTCGCTCTTGACCACCGAGCGGATGGTGATGTTCTCGCCGCGGAGGAGCTGCGCCTGGAGGTTGTGGTGCACCTCCGGCGTGACGGACCATGCGACCGTGTTTGGCTGCGCATTCACGTTCGAGGAGACAATCTGATTCGGGAAATCGGCGGCGCGTTGGTAGCCGATGGCAGAGATGCCGAGCACTCCAATGGCGCCGCGATTCATGGCTTCGCGGTAGGTGGCGGACGTCGATCCGCTCGACAGCACGAACTTGCCTTTGACGTCCCTGCCTTCGAAGTCCGCGGCGCGACCCGCGGCGACATCCACAAGGTCGGCTGACAAATCGCCGTTGGCGTTGAGCGACGCGAGCGCCAGCGCGATGTCGTGGATGTCAAAGAGCTTTGTGAGTTTCGGCGTGGTCATCCACAGTTCGCCCTGCGTGGGCTGCCACGCCATCTGGCCCGTGGGCCCGAACGTCTCGATGGAGACGTTGCTGAAACCGTACTGCTTGGCGAAGTCCGCGATCACGCGGCTCTCGCGGAACGGGCCCGAGTATTCCGAGGGCAGCCGCACCCGCTGGTACGGGACCAGCTCGAGCACGTGGTGCATCGCGCGCTCGCCCGAGACCTCGTTGATGATCGCGGTCATCTGGGCTTGGGAGAGCAGCGTGCGATCTTCGCGCTCCTGAGCGGCGAGGATCGATGGGAGAAGTACGAGCGCGAAGGCGCGTGCGGCTAGCGAAGGTGTCATTGAGTCCGTCCAATGGGTTTCATCGACCGACCGAGCGGCAATCGCGCGGGACCACCGTCCGTCGTGGGACCGCTCTTGGGAGTGTCTGCAGAGCTTGGAGGCCTCCGGCGCGTCACGTAGAGGGCCAGAATCGCGCCGATCAGTCCCAGCAGGATCGGGCCGCCGAACGCAATCAGAAATCCCGCGCTCATCGCAGTACCCTCAGCTCACGGAATAGAGACATGCTGAAGAAGAAAACGCCCGCCACCACAAAAGGCCAAAGCGTCGTGCCGGCCATCGCGCCCGCATGCATCGCGTAGTCCAAAGGAGTGAACGCAATCAGGAGCACACCAACTTCCCGTAAACCTTCCGAACTCCTGCTGTAGAATGTAGCGCGCTGGAGGTCGTTCATTGCCATGTCGCCCTGGCTCCTGTCGTGCGCGCGCGACACGAATGGGCGTTGGCGCCGCGCATGGGAATCGGCGGACTGTGCGCGAGCGAGTGCATCGGCCGCACGGGACTGTCCGTCGCGAACGTGCGCGCCAATAGACATGGCTGCAGCAGCAGGATATCGTCAACGCGCAATGAAACTCACCCCACTCGCACTCGGGATTGTGTGCCTCGCGTTGCCGGCGCGGCGCGGCGACCTCCGCATTCCCGCCTATACGGCCTACATCGCTCCCAACCCCGAGGGCGCGAGTGTGTCCAGGGACCGCGGCGTGAGCGCGTGGACCCGCGAGGGTTCGAGCATCCTCTGGTTCGGTCAGTTCAAGACGGCCGGCAAGGTGCAGACGTCGGTTGCCGTGAAGGTGGCCAAGGGCCGTTCCCTCAGGCTGCGCCTCGGCGTGGCGACCGAGACGCACGACGCGACAGCGCAAGGCGACGACGGTGAGGTGACGGTGCCATTCGGCGAGTTCAGCATTGCCGCGCCCGGCTATCACCGCTTCGAACTGCAGATACTCGACCCAGCGAGCACTCCCTCGGACGAGATCACCGCACTTGTCCTCGATGGCGCCCCAGCGGCAGATGCGCATTTCAATCTCGATCCGCGGCGCAATGCGGCGAGCGTGCATCTCCGCTACCCGATCGACACGAGCGCGCAGGTCGTTGGCTTCTACAACGAAGTCACCGCCGTCGAAGATCCGGTGACCACGTACTACATGGCGTGCGGCTTTTCGCGGGGCTATTTCGGCATGCAGGTGAACTCGCTCACGGAGCGGCGCATCATCTTCTCGATTTGGGACGCGGGCGCCGGGAGCAACGCACGCGATCGCAGCACCGTGGCGAAAGACGATCAGACGCAATTGCTCGACCGGGGCGACGGCGTCGTCGCGAACGCGTTCGGCAACGAGGGCACGGGCGGCCACTCGCATCTCGTTTACAACTGGAAGACGGGCTCGACGCAGCGCTTCTACGTGACCGTCACAACGGACGGGACGTTCACGGACTACAGCGGCTATTGGTTTCACCCCGACAAGAACGCGTGGCAGCTCATCGCCCGCTTTCGCGCGCCCAGGGACGGCAAGACGCTGCGCGGCCTGTACTCGTTCAGCGAGAACTTCGGGAGCGCCACGGGTCACGTGAAACGCAAGGCGCTCTTCGGGCCGCAGTGGATTCGTCTTGCCGACGGACAGTGGAGGGAACTCGTTGATGCGACGTTCAGTCACGACGCGACCGGCAAGGAGAATCGCCTGGACCGTTTCATGGGAATCGAGGCCGGGCGGTTTTTCCTCAGCCACGGCGGATTTGTCGATGGAGTCACGACATCAGGGGAGAAGTTCACCCGCCCCGCGAGCGGCGTGCCCCCTGATGTGCCGATCAACCCGGGACGCGGGCGTTAGCGAATCCAGTCCGTCGCGCATGACGTTCGCCCTCCGGTCGGGCCTGCGTTGCGCGGCCCGTTTGTCGCTGGTGATCGCTGCCGGCGCGTCGTGCCGTGCCGACCCGAACGGCCCCACAACGGGTTCGGGCAACGATGTCGCCGGTCAGTCGTACTTCGGGCGCAACAGTTATGTCGAGTATGTGGCCGGCAATGCACCGGTCATTCTCACGGCGCCGCATGGTGGCGCGCTCACGCCGTCATCGATTCCCGATCGGACGGCGGCAGCCTGCGGAGGATCCGCGACGACCGTGACCGACGCCAACACGGTCGCGCTCGTCCGTTCGATGCAGCAGCAGTACTTCGCGCGCTTCGGGCGGTATCCACATGTGATCATTGCGCACCTTTCGCGCCAGAAGCTCGACGCCAATCGAGTGGGTGTCGAAGCCGCCTGCGGAAATCCCGAGGCCGCAGCCGCGCTCGACGAATGGCATGGATTCATAGACAGAGCGAAGAATGCCGTGCTCGCCGCGAGCGGAAAAGGCTGGTACATGGACATCCATGGGCACGGCCATTCCATTCAGCGGATCGAGATCGGTTATCTGCTGACACCCACCGAACTCGGTCTGTCGGACGCCGCCCTGGACGCAACCGCGGGATACGAGGAGCGCGCCGGCATTCGCACGCTGTCGCAGGTGGCGCCCATTGCATTCTCCGCATTGCTGCGCGGCAGCTCGAGCCTTGGAACGCTGTACCAGAGCAATGGAATTCCCGCGATTCCGAGCGCCGGTGATCCGCAGCCGAATGGCGCGGCCTACTTCGACGGTGGTGACAACACGCGGCGCCATACCTGCGGAACCGCTGCGACGCCGCTCGGCGGAACCTCAAACGGCAACATCTGCGGCGTGCAGATTGAAACGAACTTCACCGGCATCCGTGACAACGCGGCGAGCCGGGATCGATTTGCCGAGGTGACCGCGCGGGTGCTGGAGCAATACCTGCAACTGCATTGGGGATTGCGACTCGCGCCACCGTGACGAAGCCCGTCCTCTGCGACGCCGAGCGCTTCGCCGTGCGGCACAAATATGCGGCGGCTCAGCCGCCGTCTTCGCCGCCCGGGATCGCGGTCATTTGCGCGGCCAGCTGCCGCGGTCTCTCGCGCCCGCGTTCATCCTGTACCCAGCCCAGACACTCGGAGTCGATCTCGTTCATGTGCATCGGGAACACCCGGCAGTACGACGGTCTCACCGCCAGGATCGCGAGTGCGTGCGCCTGATGATCGAACACGCCCAAGACCCGTCCGGCGCCTTTGCTGTCGATCACCACAAACACCTTGGGTCCCTGAAAACTGGGCGCCTTGCGGCCAGCCTTCCAGGACATCCGTGGCACCTTCATGAACACCTCCTGCCGTAGGTGAGGCCGGCACCACTCGCCATCGCGCGCAGCTCGCTGGTGTAGAACCGAGCTTCGGTCCAACCGTGCCATCGCGCTCCAACGCAGTGATACACGATGCACTGACTGCTGACCCACAGAGTATCGGCTCCAACCGCTGTGGTTTCAGGGTGAGTTGCGCGCGTTGTGCCCGTGGTTCCGAAAAGAAGTCCCCACCGCCGGCGCTGAGCGCTTGGTCGGGGTACGCGGCGCAGCCGTATCAGGGGATGCGGTGACCGCAGCATTACCGTATTGTTGCGGTCATGAACAAAAGAGAGTTTCTCCGCACCGCCGGTGGCGCCAGCCTCGGCCTTCTCTTCGGCGACAAGCTCTGGGCCCAATACGCCGCCCAGCCCGTTGAACGCCTCGCCGAAGACGAAGCGTTCTGGGCCGCGATCCGCGGCAAGTACCGCCTCAAGCCGGACTACATCAACCTCGAGAGCGGCTACTACAGCATGCAGTCCCAGCCGGTGCTCGAGGCGTTCATCGCCAGGGTCCGCGAGGCCAACTACCAGGCCTCGTTCTACATGCGCACCACGCGCGTGCCCGACAAAGCGGAGGCTCGCGACAGACTGGCCGCCATGGCCGGCTGCGAGCCCGGCGAACTCATCATCACCCGCAACACCACCGAGTCACTCGACACGGTCATCAGCGGGTACGACTGGAAGGCCGGTGACGAAGCCGTCATGGCCGAGCAGGACTACGGGCACATGCTGGCGCAGTTCAAGCTCATGGCGCGCCGGTACGGCATGCTCAATAACCTCGTGTCAGTGCCGTTGGACCCCAGGAGCGACGACGAGATCGTGCAGCTGTACGCCAACGCCATCACGCCGCGTACGCGCCTGCTCATGGTGTGCCACATGGTCAACATCACCGGGCACATTCTGCCGGTCCGCAAGATCGCAGACATGGCCCACGCTCGGGGCGTGGACGTCATGGTGGATGGCGCGCACGCCTTCGGTCACTTCGACTTCAAGCTCCCGGATCTGGGCGTGGACTACTACGGCGCCTCCCTGCACAAGTGGCTCGGCTGCCCGCTGGGCACCGGCATCCTCTATGTAAAGAAGGACAAGATCCGCGGCCTGTGGCCCGTCTTTGGCGACGCGGCGCCAACCGATGACGCCGACATCATGAAGCTCAACCACACCGGCACGCATCCCGTACACACCGATCTGGCCATTGCGGATGCCATTGCGTTCCACAACTCCATCGGCACACAGCGCAAGGAAGCCCGGCTCCGCTACCTCCAGCACTACTGGGCCGACAAGGTGCGCGGCACGAAGAACGTGGTCATGAACACACCCACGGACCCGAAGCGGTCGTGCGGCATCGCCAACGTGGGCATCGCCGGGATGAAACCGGCAGACCTCGCCAAGACACTGATGGACAAGTACAAGGTGTTCACGGTGGCGATCGACGGTGCCGGCGTGCATGGCGTGCGCGTGACGCCACAAGTGTTCATCCAGCCCACGGAGCTGGACACGTTCGTTGCTGCGATCGGAGAGATGGCACGGACGGCGCCGGCCTGAGCCGGCACTGCCCTCGAACTGCGATTGTGATTGTCGTGGCAATGCGACGATGATGCTCCCGCGCGCCCATACCACATCCTTGGGCCAAGTCACCGGTAGCCATCCTCACCGACTTGCGAAAAGTAGCTTCCGGTAGCTACTTTTCATCCAATGCGCTCTGTCGGCCTGAAAGTGCTCAAGAACAAGCTCAGTGAATACGTCCGTATCGTCGCGAGCGGCGAGTCGGTGCTGGTCACGGACCACGACCGCGTGGTGGCCGAACTGGTGCCGCCGCGCGAAGGGCGGAGCCCTGCCCTGGCGGACGCACAGCTGGCAGAGGCTGTGCGACAGGGATGGGTCACGCCGCCGCGCATGGTTCGACGCGGCGCTCCCCCGCGCAAGCCGATAACCACGCTCAAGGCGATCCTGGCAGATCTCGACGAGGACCGGGCAGACCGGTGATCTATCTGGACTCCTCGGTCGTGCTCGCGCAGCTACTTGCCGAGGAACGCCACCCCAAGGAAGACCTCTGGGATCAGGCCCTCGTCTCCAGTCGTCTGCTCGAGTACGAAGTGTGGAATCGGCTCCACGCATATGGCGCTGGCGTGTCGCACGCTGAGGAGGTTCGCGATGTTCTCGACCGCATCGCATTCCTCGAGCTCACGCAGCCGGTACTTGCACGCGCATTGGAACCGTTTCCAACCCGCGTGCGCACACTCGATGCCCTGCACCTGGCGTCGGTGGAGTTCCTGCGTGCGCAGGGACAAACCGTGAGGCTGGCCAGCTACGACGCCCGACTGATGTCCGCGGCAAGACGACTCAAAATCCCTGCGTTTGAGCCACGGTGACCGTTTCCGGACGCGACCGTGGTAAACGCCATGGGCCGTCCATAGCGGGTTCATGCACTCGTGCCGAGCGCGAGCAGCAAAGTGAGCTTTCGTTGCAAAGAGACAGCCGCCAAGGTTTGGGTTCCGGCCACCGTAGATATGCGCCTGGCGGGGACAGGGACCAGCCGCCGCCACGCGCATGTCGATAAGTTGCCACAATGACCGCCGAACCCCTGCTCAAGCTCGCCGCGAAAATGCTGGCGAAGCATCGCTTGGACGCGGTGCTGATCGGCAACGCCGCTGCCGCGCTTCAGGGCGCGCCAGTCACGACTGAAGACCTCGACTTTCTCATTCGCCGGACACCGCTCAATGTGCGGAAGCTGCGAAAGATGGCCGATGACATCGGCGTTTCGCTGGAGCAGCCATTCTACCCGGCGTCGCACTTGTATCGGATGGTGAAGCGCGCGGAGTCCCTTCAATTCGACTTCATGGTACAGATTGCCGGGATTCGATCGTTTGAGGGACTGCGATCCCGCGCCAGCCTGGTCGAATTCGACGGCTATCCACTGCGAGTGGCTTCGCTCGAAGACGTGATCAAGAGCAAGGCGGCGGCTGGGCGCGACCAGGACCTGGCGGTCATGCCCATCCTTCGTCGCACGGTCAAGGAACGCGACGCCATGTACCGCGCCGCCAAGCGCGCGCGTCGTCATGCGTAACCGCAAGCCCTCGGTCAGGCGCAAGCGCCGGATGGGGTGGCGCGAAGCGCTCCGTCGCGAATCCGACCGCGCTCGGGGCGAGATGATTCGTGGCAAACTTGCGCTCCCCATGGCCAAGCGCGTCGGCTTCCTGCGCGTCCGCCTTCCCGACGGCAGCGGCTCGCACGTCTAACGGTCGAACAACACGGTCGACGTCTTCGGCTCGCCCCAGATGTACGCGTTGAACCACTCGAGATTGTGCTGCATGACGGCGCGGCTCGACTTCGGCTTCGACGGGCCGTGGCCGATGCCCTCGAAGCCTCGGTACACGATGAGCTTTGAGGGCACGCCTACGTCCTGAAGTCCGCGGTACAACTCGAACGCATCCGGCAGCGGCACGCGCTGATCGGTGGCGCCGTGCTGAATCAGCGTTGGGGTCTTTGCGCCCTTGATGTACGTCATGGGACTCGTCTTCGCGTAGATCTCCGGGTCGTCCCACGGTGTGCCCTTGAGATACTGGCGCGTGAACGGCGTGATGTCGGTGTTGACGTAGTACGTCATCCAGTTCGAGATACCGGCGCCGACAGAGATCGCCTTGAATCGAGCGGCATCGTGCGTCGCGAGAAACGCCGAGATGTAGCCGCCCTGGCTCCAACCCATGGCGCCCACGCGGTCCGGGTCGGCCATCCCCTGCTTGATGAGGTGGTCGACGCCGGACACCACATCCCACGCATCGCCGACGCCAAGGTTGCGCACGTTGAGCGAGCGGAACTTTTCGCCGTAGCCGGCGCTGCCGCGATAGTTGGGCTCGAGCACGAGCGCACCCTTGGCCACCCAGAGGTCGATGGGATATTGGCCCGCGCTGCTGTACGGCGTGGGGCGCGACGTGCCGGTTGGTCCGCCGTGGATGACCACGAGCAACGGATACTTCTTGCCGGACTGGAAGCCGATCGGCTTGTGCAGCACTCCTTCTATAGAAGCGCCGTCCTTGCTGGACCACGACACGACTTCGATGGGCGCCTTGTCCCACGCGGCGGACTGCGCGGCCATGTCGGTGAGTTTTTTCGGTTTCATGGTCGCGAGCGGTGCGACGTAAACCTCGGGGAAACTGGCCGCGTCGGCTGCGACGAACGCAGCGCTGGTCGCATCGGCGCTCAAGGTGAAGCCGGAGCCGATCCATGCGTCGGCCGCGGCGAAGCGTGTGGTTGCCTTCGTGGCGGGGTCGAGCGCGTACAGGTAGCTCCAGGTGCGCGCCGACGCGCTCATCATAATCCCGCGCGAGGTCCACCGGATGATCGACGGGTCCTCATCGAACGCGGCGGACAGGTCCTCGATCTTGCCACCGGCCGCGGAAACAACGGCGACGTGCGAGTTCGTGTAGAAGAACGACGCGCTCGCCATGGCGCTCTGAAACGCGATGCGCGTGCCGTCCGGCGACCACACCGGATTGGCGTCCGGCCCGTCCTGTGTCACCAGCGCACGCACCGCGCCCGAGGCCACGGTCACGATCGAGATGTTGGCGGTGCCGCCGTTGGCGTTGGCGTTGTTGATACGATGGTCGAACGCGATCTCCTTGCCGTCCGGCGACCAGGTGAAGCGGCCCACGGTGAAGGCGCCGCCCGTGAGCCGCCGCACTTTTTTCGTCGCGACATCGAGGATGTGCAGGTGCGCCATGCGGCGTTCGCCATCGATGACGTCGAACTCGCCGAACGTCTTCTCCCGGTCCTTGTCGGCGTCGCTGCGCGCATCGGTGGCCGTGAATGCGATCGAGAGCCCGTCCGGCGACCACGCGAACCCGCCCGGGCTTTCCTCCAGCGTCGTCAACTGCTCGGCTTCCCCGCCGCGTGGATTGATCAGGTACAGCTGTCGCTTGTCCGTGCGATCGGACCCGAACACAATGCGACTGCCGTCGGGCGACCACTGCGGCGCTGTGCTCGATTTCTTCGCATTGGTGAGCCGCCACGACGCGCCACTCTGCGCGTCCGCCACCCAGATGTTCGTCTCGTATGCGTTCTGGTCCCAGTTGGTCTCGCGCACGGTGTACGCGACCAGCTTCCCGTCCGGCGAGATCTCCGGCGAACCCACGCGTCGCAAGGAAATCAGGTCATCGATGCTCGGACTCCGTGCCGGCGCCTGGGCCACCGCGTGCGAGGCGAGAGCGATCAAGGCGACAACCACTACTTGGCGAGCGGGTCTGGGCGCGTGCATGAAAATCTCCTGGTCGATGGTCAGTAAGATGCGCTGTTGC
>Ga0315281_10012386_pt1 | contig 11620 bp, 11 predicted proteins | sample YL17G07_0_MG_FD_204540 | JGI IMG/M metagenome (GOLD analysis project Ga0315281, IMG submission 204540) | Sediment microbial communities from Yellowstone Lake, YNP, Wyoming, USA - YL17G07_0 | ecosystem: Environmental > Aquatic > Freshwater > Lake > Sediment | place: USA: Wyoming | collected... | reverse complement strand
AACCTCGCGAAAGCGATCGACTCGGCGGTGTTCCCCGGCGTGCAGGGAGGTCCGCTTGACCACGTGATCGCCGGAAAAGCGGTGGCATTGCATGAGGCGCTGCAGCCGTCGTTCATCTCATACCAAAAACAGATCTTGAAGAACGCGCAGGTGCTTGCGAAGACGCTCATCGACGAAAAAATCAGCGTGGTGTCGAACGGAACAGACAACCACCTCGTGCTCGTCGACGTGTCCGCGTACTGCTCGGGTGGCGAAGCGGAAAAGAATCTGGATGACGTGGGCATCTACACCAACAAGAACATGATCCCGTTCGACACGCGCAAACCGATGGATCCATCGGGCCTGCGCATCGGCACGCCGGCGATCACCACGCGCGGGTTGGGCGAAGCCGAGACGCGCGAGCTCGGTTTGGCGATCGCGTCAGTGATCAAGACACCGGTAGATGGAGTGAAATCTCGCGTTCGAACCCTGGTCAAAGACCTTTGTACTAAGTTTCCGTTACCATACTAAGTGAATCTTGAATTTAGAATCTTGAATCTAGATTCAAAATTCAATATTCAAAATTCAATCAAATGTCTGCAAAAATCCTCGACGGCACCGCCGCAGCGCGGACGATCCGTGAAGAATTGAAGGCCACCGTGGCGCGCGAGGGATTGCACCCCACGCTTGCGGTGATTCTTGTTGGCGATGACGAAGCCTCGGCGCTCTACGTCTCGCTCAAAGAGAAGGTCGCGCAGGAAATCGGCATCACGGTCACCCGCTTCAATTACCCGACCGCGACCGACGAACGCGAAGTGATACACCAGATCCGTGAGCTCAACAAGGACACGAACGTGAACGGGATCCTCGTGCAGCTGCCACTCCCGCCGGAGTTGAACCCGAACGCAGTGACCAATGAAATCGATCCAGAGAAAGACGTGGACGGTTTCAATCCGCACGACCGCACGGACTGGCTCCCGCCGGTGGTCGCGGGCGCGGTCATCCTCTTGAACAAGACCGGAGACATCGCAGGCAAGCACGCGGTGGTGATCGGCAATAGCGCGGTGTTCACGCAAACGTTCTGCGACGCGCTGCGCGAGCGTGACGTGCGCGCCGAGCCGACGTTCCCGGATAACGTGGAGCTCATCCGCGCGGCAGACATCGTCGTGACCGCGGTCGGTCGACCGCACTACCTCACCGCGCAGATGGTGAAACCGGGCGCAACGGTCATAGACATCGGCACGAGCAGGCTCAATGGCAAAACGGTCGGCGACGTTGCGCCGGACGTGATGGGGGTCGCCGCGTTCGTCTCACCGGTTCCCGGCGGAGTGGGACCGATGACTGTTGCGATGGTCTCCCGAAACGTGGTCGAGTTGTGTAGACGACAATCCTCCCCTCACCCTGCCTCTCCCCGCTAGGGAGAGGAATTCAGATAGCCTTTCGCAAACCGAACGCCACGACGTTCGCCACGGCGAACGCGAGCGAGAGCGCGAGAGTGATGGTCGCGAGCGAGTGGAGCACGGTGTTCCCGGTCCACGCAGAAAGCAAAACGAACAGCAGTCCGAACACCTGAAGGCACATCTTCATCTTCCCCAGATAGTTCGCCATGTACACTTCGCCTTTGCGGTGCGAGTAGAGCCCGGCGAGCGCGACGACCAGTTCCACCCCAATGATGGTGATGCCGAGGTAGAAGCTCAACTTCTGGAGCACGAGCACCACGAGCACCGCGCCGACCAGGAGCTTGTCAGCGATCGGGTCGAAGACGATCCCCCATTTGGTGATCTGGTCGCGGGTGCGGGCCATGCTGCCGTCCATCGCGTCGGTGAACGCCACCGCGAGGAAGACCGGCACGCCCCACGCGTAGTTGCCGATATAGATGAGCCACACCACCACCGGGGTCATGAGCAGGCGGAACATGGTGAGGTGGTTGGGCTGGACCAGGCGCGGGAATAGCCGCAAGACCGAGCGCTCGAGCACACGGTCATGCCAATAAACCTGCGGATTCTTGTATACTGATTCCATGGACAAAGGGATTTCCTACAGCATAGCACTCGGCGTCGCGCTCGTCGCGGCCCTCATTTCGGCGATCGGTGGCGCGGTGTATGTGGCGTGGGGGATGACGTTTCCGGCGATGATCCTCACCCTCGCTCTCTCGGCGGCGCTCGGCCTGTTCTTGCTGCGGAAATTCCGCACGCCGCGAGACCCGAACGCGCCGGAGACCGCGCCGCTCCCGCCCAAAAGCGGGTGGTGGCGCCTAGGACTCATCCCCCTCTACACGCTCGCCGGGGTGTGCATCACGTTACTCACCCGTGCGCAGACCGATCTGACGCTCGTGACCCCGTGGAGCGCGGTGCCAAAACTATTTTGGATCGCGCTCGCGCTCGCTGCCGTGAGCGGCGTCGCGGTGCTGCTGCGCGCGCGTGGCGCGCTCACCCAGGTACTCGCCGCGTTGCCGATCCTCGCGATCGGCGTCTCGGTCGCCGCGCTCGTGTACAGGATCGGCTACGGCTTCGATCCGTTCATCCACCAAGCGGCAGAGAAATATATCCTCTTGAACGGGGTCATCACGCCGAAGACGCTCTACTACGCCGGGCAGTACGCGCTCGTCACCATCATCGCGCGATTCTCCGGCGCGTCGGTGCACGTCCTCGACGTCGCACTGCTCCCCGCGCTCGCAACACTCGGGATACTCGGCGCGCTTGGGTACGCGAGCCGCGCGCTCAAGTTCGGTAACGGTGTGCTCGTCGCAGCCGCGCTCGCGTTCATCCCGCTCTCACCGTTCATCGCCACCACGCCGTTCGGACTCGCCACACTCTATGCGCTGCTCGCGGCGCTGCTCGCGCTCGCGCGCCAGGCCCGCCCGCGCGCCGCAGGAGCGATGATGTGGATCTGTACCGCTGCGGCGGTACTCACGCACCCGCTCGCGGGAATTCCCGCGCTCGTGCTCGCCGTGCTCACCCATCTTGAAGGTCGCGGCACCGTGCGATGGATCGCGCGGAGTGTCGTGATCGTCGGTGGAGCGGTCGCGCTCCCCGCGCTCTTCATCCTGCTCGCGCGCGTCTCGGGGAACGGTTCTGGGGTGAACTTCGACGCGCTCAAACATCCGCTCGAAGCGCTCGCACAAGTGCCTCTTCCTTTTGCATTCCCGCTGACACGCTTCCACGCGCTCGGCGACACGGTCTATGCGCTTGGCATCCTCGCCACGATCGCGATCTTCGGCGGGATGGTCGCCGCACTATGGAATCGCGCGATCCCGGCACGGAGTTTCCTGCTCGCCTCGATCGGGTCCGCGGCTTCCGGCGCGCTCCTCGCGCTCACGGTTTCGTTCTCGTACCTGCCTGACTACGAACAGGGCGGGTATGCAGCGCGTCTCTTACTCCTCGCGGTACTGCTCGCCGTGCCACCGGCGTGCGTCACGATCGCATCGCTTTTGGAAAAAGTTTCGGCTCACCCGCTACGCGCCATGACCGCCATCGGACTCATCAGCATCTTCTTCACCGGCGGCGTGTACCTCGCGTATCCGCGCAGCGATGCGTATGTGCTCGGCCACGGGTACAGCACCTCGCGCACCGACATAGAGACCGTGCGCGCGATCGCCGACGACGCGAAAGAGCCGTACATCGTGCTCGCAAGCCAGCCGGTCTCTGCGGCCGCGCTCAATGAGTTCGGATTCTTCAGCTACTTCAACACGCCGGAAGGTCCGGCGTACGCGTACCCGGTGCCGACCGGCGGGCCGCTCTACCCGTTCTATCTGGAGATGGTGTATGACGAGCCGTCGACTGAATACATGAAGCAGGCGATGGAGCTGACCGGTGTAAAACGCGGGTACCTGGTGGTGAACACCTACTGGACGCGCTCTGACCACATCATCAGCCGCGCGAAAGCGACTTCAGATTCCTGGTTCGCCATCAACGAGGCAGACTACGTGTTCAAGTTTTCAAGATGATGTCATTCCGAGTCCCCTCATGTCATTCCGAGCGCAGGCGAGGAATCTCAGACTCGACCAAGGCAAGAACTTTCTAAACATGTTGAGATCCCTCACCTGACGTTCGGGATGACAATATGCAGCCAAAAACCTATCACGTCTATATCATGAGCAACCCGACCAACACGGTCACGTACATCGGGGTCACCAGTAATATTGAAAAGCGAATCTGGGAACATCGGGAAAAGTTGGTCGATGGATTCACGAAATATTACAACATCACGAAACTCGTGTACTACGAGGAGACGAGCGATGTTCACTCGGCACTGGCGCGTGAAAAGGAGCTTAAAAAATGGAGACGGGAAAAGAAAACGTGGTTAATCGAATCGATGAATCCTGAATGGAGGGATCTACTACCGATGCAGTGATGAATCGTTGGGATCCCTCACCTGACGTTCGGGATGACATTGTTTATTGTCCTGTAAAGCCCTACGTACATCTCGCCGCACATCTTCCACGTGCGGGATTCGGCGAAGATGCGCGCGGTAGCGCCCATTTTCTGTCGACACGAAGTGTCGACAAGAAGGCGGTTGATTGCGGATGCGAGCGCATCGACGTCGCCGGGCGGGACGAGCAGGCCGGTCTCATTGTCTTTGACGACGGTGCGGACGCCCGGGAGCGCAGAGGCGACAGATGGGATGCCCGACGCCGCAGCTTCCATGAGCACGATGCCGTACGCTTCCGAGCGATCGATGGACGGCAGGACGAGTAGGTCGGCGGCGCGGTAGAAGTCCGGTAAGTCCTTGTCTGAAACTTTTCCGGCGAAGAAGACGCGCTCTCCAATCTTGAGGGCGTTGGCGCGACGAGCGTAGTCGCGTTGAAGTTCGCCGCTGCCGACGATAGTCAATGTTGCGCCAGGAACTTTGGTGAGTGCCTGGAGTAAGACATCGAGACCTTTGAAGTAATGTTGTTCGTCAAGGCCGCCGACAAAAAGAATGCTATGAGTTTGCTTCGTCGCTCCCGCTCCTCGCAATGACATGGTGGGGGCCTGGCCCTCCCTGTCTCCCTCCCCGACGGGGAGGGAAATATTCCCCCCTCTCCCTAGCGGGGAGAGGGTCAGGGGTGAGGGGGAGAACCGTTTTGTATCGATGCCGAAAGGGATCTCCACGACCTTGGTCATGAGCTCCGGATGTTTCGCGAGCAACGAATGTTCTGCGTAATCGCGGGAGGCGACGACGATCTTTTTGGCGCGGCGGAGCAGGCGCGGAGCGAGGAACTTTTGATGGAACCAGAACACCGGCTTCCGTATTCCCCTCCCAACGGCATCCATGTGATACGAAACGATGAGCGGCGTCTTGGCACCGAGCCATAGCGCTTTGTGCACGACCGCTGCGTTTCCGAAACACGGATAATGGAGATGTAAAAGATCGAACTCCGTTCTTATCTTTTCGCGGCCGCGAATACTTAAGAAACCGTTTTTGATTATGCCGAAGAGGGCGGGGGTGAAAGACAAAAAACCCGCACCCGGGATGCGGAACGAGGGCAACGTTTGAACATTCACGCCAGCGATCGGTTCGTGTCCGAGCGAAGAGACGAGCGTGATATCCGCGCCGGCGGCGGTCGCGCGCGCGATCTCGCCCGCAGCGACGGCCATGCCGGAGCGGTGGGGAGGAGCAACCGGAGTAATCTGGAGAACCTTCATAAAATTCGAATATCGAAATACGAAACCCTAAACAATATCGAAATTCGAATGTATGAGGGTTTTAAACATTTGAATCTTGATCTTTCGGATTTGTTTCGGATTTCGGATTTCGGATTTCGGATTTACCCAACGCGACCTGGCGCACGAGTTCGGTGATGTTGCGTTCAAGTTTCTCGTTCTTCACCGTGAGCCGGAAGACGAGGTAGAACAGCGCGAGTATCGACACGTACACCACGAGATCCACGCCGCGGGTCACACCCAACCGGGCGGCAAGGAGCGAGGTGGTCCACGGGAGCGAGACCACGAGCCCGACTACGAGCCAAAAGAGTATCCAAAGCACCCCCCAGCCGCGGGTGAGTGACTTCTGTTTGATCTTCTGCGCCACGCGGAAGATCGCATAGAGCGCGAAGAGATTGATGAGGATCTGGATTGCCAACATATATGCTGTCCGAATGCCCGAATGGTCCGTATTCTACGAATTCGTACAATTCGGAACAATACGATATTCGGACTGTTATCGTGTCCAACTCGAGATGATGAGGTCTTTGATGATGCGGAAGGCGCCGGAGAGTTTCTGGCCTTTCTGCATCGAGTAATCGGTATAGCGCACGGTAACCGGCACCTCGCGGTAGCGCAAGCCGAGGTGCGCGATCTGCTCCAAGATCTCCGAGGCGTGCGCCATGCGGTCACAGCGGAGCGTGAGGAGTTTCGCCGCCGCGCGCGAGAACGCGCGCAGGCCGTTGTGGGTGTCCGTGATGTTGAGGCCTGTGGTGAGTTTCGTGAAGACGAGAGCTGACTTGAGGGTGAGGCGGCGGAGGGGCGGGATGTTTGAATTTTGAATTTTGAATTTTGAATCTAGATTCGAAATTCCAGATTCAATATTCTGATTCAAAAACCGCGACCCCAGTACCACGTCACACAATCCTGCAGCTACTGGTGCAACGACGGCAGGAATATCTTCCGACCGCATCTGGCCGTCGGCGTCATAGGTCACGATGATGTCTGCGCCGTCTTCGAGCGCGGCGGAAATACCGGTCTGAAGCGCCGCGCCCTGACCGCGATTGAGCGCATGCCGAAGCACGGTCGCGCCCGCCTCACGCGCGACGCGCGCGGTGTCATCCGCGCTCCCATCGTCTATTACAAGAACGTGCGGACAGTTCAGCCGCACCTCGTGTATGACATTTGCTATCACTTTTGCCTCGTTGTAGGCAGGGATGACTACTACGGTCTTCATGCCAGTATGGTGAATCTTGAATTTAGAATCATGAATATAGAATTCCAAATTCAAAATTCATTATTCAAAATTCATCCGGTCCGCTGCATGTCTATCAATGCTTTATTCGCGCGCGTGTACTCGACCGAGCGCATGAGGCCGTCCTCCAGTCGCACGAGCGGGATCCAGCCGAGCCGCTCCTTCGCCTTGGTGAGATCCGGCAACCCGAGCGGGGTCATGAACAAGAGCGGCGCCTCATACTTGATCTGCGAGGTGGACCCGGTGAGTTCGATGATCTTCTGTGCGACGTCCACGATCTTCACCTCAAAATCAGAACCGAGGTTCACCGCCTGCACGGCGGCGGGCGCGGCCATGAGCTTGATGAGGCCCTCGACGATATCGCTCACGTACGTGATGGAGGTGGCGAACGTCGCATCCCCGTAGATGATCACGTCCCTGCCGTCGAGCGCATCCACGACGAAATCCGGGACCATCTCACCGTCAAAGAGCCGCTCGCGCGGGCCGTACGTACGGAAGATGCGCGCGATCTTGGCGTTCAGCTCATGCACCTGGCGGTACGTTTCCACCATGGTCTCGGCGAAGCGCTTGCCCTCGTCATAGCAGCTCCGCGGCGAGAGGTGGTCCAGGATGCCGAGATCGGTCTCCTTGAACATAGCGCCGTTCGCGCCGCGCGGACCGTACACCACCGAGGACGAGGCGTGCACGAGCGCGGCGTTGTACTTGACCGCGAGATCGAGCACGTTGCACATGCCCACCGAGTTGGCCTGCACGGTCTGGATCTTGAACTGCGTGAAGTTCTTGGCCGAGGTCGGACACGCGAGGTGGTAGATCTCCTGCACCCCCTGGAACTTGATCTTGAAGCGTTCGAGCTCTTTGAAGCTCTCGAGATCGATCGGCTGACAGACGTCATGTTTGATGAACTCGAAGTCCGGGTTCCGCAGTAGCAGGTCGATGTTGCGCTCCGAGGAGTTCACGAAGCTGTCTATGCAGATGACGTGCGAGTCAGCGAGTAGCTTCTCACAGAGGTGCGAGCCGATGAAGCCCGCCCCGCCGGTCACGACGACGTTCTTTTTCTCGAAGATAGGACCTTTTGCCATAATTTATCTCATTCTATCGTACTTGAGGCCGAAACGTCCACACACGGTTCATGATGAAATTCCACGCTCCGGAGAGGATGATCGCCGCTACCTTCACGTAGAGGTCATGGATCCCGAAGCGCAACCCGATCCACAACACCGCCGAGCTCACGCCGAGCCCGATGAGATTCACCGCCCAGAAGCGCAGGTACTCGTACCCCGCGTGGCCGTTCGAACGGAACGTCCAGGCGCGGTTGCCGAAGAACGAGACCACGTGCCCGGCGAGATAGGCGCCGAGGTTCGCAGCAAGTTCCGGAAAGTGGACCGCGCGGGTGAGGCCGACGTACACGAGAAAGTCGACGATGCCCGAGGACACCCCGACCACGCCGTAGCGGAATATCTCGGCGATGAATTTACCCATGCGCTACGGTTTATCCGTTATGACTCCGGCGAGGTAGGCGCCGTAGGCGAACGGCGAGGTGAAACTGAAGCTATTGATGTTGCGCCCCTCGGCGTCCGTGAGGCGCACCTTGCCCGCGCCGGTCGCGGGTGCGGAGAGGATGTCTGAGTGGCCGTCGTTGTTCATGTCCACTGCACCGACCGTGAGGCCAACCGCGCCGGTGAGGGTGAACGGATTGCGCGGCTGCGCGCCAGAGGTGATGACCGTGATGGATCCGACGCCCTGCGTGCGCGAGAGGATGATGTCCCCGTGCGCGTCACCGGCGACATCCGCGACCGCGACCGTGACCCCGCCCACTGCAGTGGATTTGAGGAAGGTCACTGATCCCAGCAGCAGCAGACCTGAATTGTAATACTTGACCGGCTGACTCCCGGCGCGGCTCGCGGGCGCGGTGACGATGTCGTCCTTGCCATCGCCATCCAGGTCGCCGGCCGCCACGTTCACGCCGGTGGTCACCGACCTATCATAGGCGAAGAACTGGCCAGCCACCGCGCCGGTGCGATCGAACACGCGCACGTGCGGCCCGCCGCCCGGCCCGGCGCCGGTCACGATCCCCATCTTTCCGTTGCCGTCCCAGTTTCCCACCGCCACACTCACCCCGCCGCGGAAGGCGGGCATGTACGCCATGAACTGGTTCTTGAGTTTGCCGCGCAGGTCGAAGACCTTGATGAGCGGCCCGGGACCGGTGCTCGTCCCCGGTCCGGGCGCGGTGACGATCTCCGCTATGCCGTCGCCGTCCAGGTCCCCGGCCGCCACGCGCACCCCGCCGCGGAAGGTGGCGGGGTAGGCGAGGAATTTGGAGAAGACGATGCCGTCAGGCGAATAGACGCGCACCTCGGGGGTCGTGCCCGCGTTCGCGCCCACCACCACGAACGAGAGCTTGGTGCCACCGGTCTTGGTCACCGGGGTCGGGAGCGTGACCGGAAGGCCGAGGGCGACCATCACCGCACGCGCGATGTTCACACGACCATGACCGAGTTCGCCGCGATAGAGCGGGTTCCCGTTATCGATGGGATCAGCGGTCTTGAAGAGGATGTCCATGAGCGACTCACGCGAGAGACCGGGGTTGGCGGCCAAGAGCAGGGCGGCGGCGCCGGTGACCATCGGTGAGGCGATGGAGGTACCGTTCCACCCGGCGCGCGTGAACGCGTTGAACGCCGCGATGGTCGGCTTGTAGAGCTGGGTGGAGATGATGTTCGCGCCGGGCGCCGAGAGGTCCACGCAGCTCGACCCGTAGTTGGAGAAGTCGGCCTTGAGGTCGTTCACGTCCGTGGCCGCGACCCCGAGCACGTCGTTGCCCGCGCCGTCAGAGCACACCGGGAACATGGGCGTGGTGTCCAGGTTGTCTCCGCTGGTCGCCTTGTTGTTGCCGGCAGCGGCCACCACGAGCACGCCGGCGCGGGCCGCGCGCGCGATCGCGGCATCGAGCGTCGGATTGTGTTCGGTGGTGACGAAGCTGAAGTTGAGCACCCGCGCGCCGTTCCGCACCGCGTAATCGATGGCGGCGGCGGCGGTCTCTGACTCCCCCACTCCCTGGGAGTCCAGTATGCGCACCGGCATGATCTGTACGCGCCAGTTGATGCCCGCGATGCCGGAGAGGTTGTTGCCGGTCGCGCCGATGATGCCGGCGATGACCGTGCCGTGCGTGATGCCGGCCTCGGTCCAGCCCGGAGAAAACTGCGGCGTGGGGTCGTTCGTGTCTTCGACGAAGTTCCAGCCGTGCACGTCGTCCACGTACCCGTTGTGATCGTCGTCGATCGCGTTTCCCGGGATCTCTCCCGGATTGGTCCAGACGTTGTCCTTGAGCTCCGGGTTGGTGATGTCCACGCCGGTGTCCAGCACTGCGACCACGACGTTACCGCCGGTGGTGTAGTCCCAGGCGGTCTGCGCGCCCATGGTCTGGAGGTACCACTGGCGTGCGAAGTCAGGATCGTTCGGCAGCGTTGCGGCCGAAACCTGCGTCGCGCAGATGACGCTGATGAGAGAAAAAATGACGGCCAATCGGAGTTTCACAGAGCATAATCGTAACATCGAAGGGTGTATAAGGGAAGATAAGGGAATAGAAGGGATCGAGCCGGAGTGGAAACAAAAAAAGAAGGGTTGATAAGGGAAGATAAGGGAGGATAAGGGAATAGAAGGGGGAAAGAAAAAGGGGACGGTTCCCCCGTTGTCCCCTATCAGCCCTTTTCCACCCTTCTGATCCCTTCTACTCCCCCGTCACCCCTTCTCTTCTCCCGGCTTCACATCTTCCTTCTTCACCACCTGCCCATTCGGCAATCGGACACAACCGCTCGCGCGGATCGAATCCGTGATGAACTTGTTGTAATCATTTTCACGACGGCGAACGGCTTGCCATTTTTCACCCGCCGGCCGCGTGCCGTCTGCGTCCATCTTGCGCTCGAGCGACATGATCTGCCGGCCAAGCATCACGTCCTCGCCGCGGAGCAACGTGAGAAGTTCTGTGCAGTCCGTCGGCGGGAATTGGCGCAGTCGCTCGCACTCTTCGTAGTCGCCGCGCAGTTCCGCGAGCGAGGCGATGGCGAAGCCGAGGAATTTTATGTACTCCGCGGTGGTCGCGCGTTTGAAACCTTCTTCGATGTTCCTTTTTCCCGACCGAGCGGAGGAGACCATCTGGTCGATGAGGCGGGAGTCTTTGATCGGGTGGAGAGTTTTGGTGAGTTCGATGGTGCGGATGTAGATGCGGTCGGCCTGGCTCCAGGTGAGAAGGTTTTTGTAGCCGAGCGGGTTGCGGGCGAAATAGACCATGGGTGGAGAAGGGATTAGAGGGGAATAAAAGGGATGAGAAGGGGGTCCGGTTCTTCCCTTATCCTCCCCTATCTTCCCTTCCCCTTCAATTAAAGCGTCAGCAGGGGCTGACAGGGGAAGAAAAGGGATGAAAAGGGAGGAGAAGGGGGCGGATCCTGATCGTGCACGTCGACGCCGGTTCCCTTGTATTCCCCTATCATCCCGTATCTCCCCGTTTCTTCCCCTCTCGTCCCCTGTCCGTCAGCAAGGGCTGACAGGAATGGTTCTCGATTCGCTCTCGCTCACTCGAACAATAATTATTCTTCGAGCGCAGTCGAGAAGTTCCAATAACAAAACCCCCGGGCCGAAGCCCGGGGGTTTTGCGGTGGTCAGGCCGTCTTTATCACGACCTGAGACCGGAGTGAAATACTCGGACTAAATCCCCAACGCTTGGGGCGAAGTCGAGAGCACGTTCACGTTGAATCCGTTGGTCCAGTCG
>Ga0315281_10012385_pt1 | contig 11620 bp, 14 predicted proteins | sample YL17G07_0_MG_FD_204540 | JGI IMG/M metagenome (GOLD analysis project Ga0315281, IMG submission 204540) | Sediment microbial communities from Yellowstone Lake, YNP, Wyoming, USA - YL17G07_0 | ecosystem: Environmental > Aquatic > Freshwater > Lake > Sediment | place: USA: Wyoming | collected... | reverse complement strand
AGTCGCTGCCTGCGGGGCAGCGTCTACTCGACGAATAGAGTCTGGCCCCGTTTCCTTATAGCACCGACAACGATAAGGTCGCAACACGCAGCGGCGGCGACGGCCGGCCGGCGAACGTCGGGCTGGACGAATCCTGACGGTGTACTACTCCTTTCCCGGAGGCGGGACCCGCGACGCCTTCGGCTTGTCTCCGACGCGCGATCCCACTCGAAAGAGAGTTGAAATAATACTTGCAATTATTAGTCCGCCGGGCTAAACTCTCCGGCAAGGAGGACTTATGGCTCAACGAGCACCTGCGAGGCGGTTCCAGAAACGTTCGGCAGCCACAAGAGAGCGTCTGCTCGACGCCGCCGCCGAAGCGTTCCTGGAACGCGGCTACGAACGTTGCACAGTGGCCGACATAGCGCGACGGGCCGACGTCACCGTCGGCGCCATCTACTCCAACTTCCAGGGCAAGGCTGAGATCCTCCTCGAGGTCATGCGAAGGCGTCTGAAACAACAGACCGATGTGGTTCAGGCCTACGTGAAGTCGGCGCCCGACATCAATCAAGCCTTCCTGGCGCTCAGCCGTGACCGTGCTGAACCGGGCACGCCGGAAACTCGCGCGCTACTCCTGGAGATCTTCGCCGTCTCCCGACGAGACCCTGCCGTCCGCGAGGTGGTCGCTGAACTGACGCTGGGAATGGTGCGGTTCATGACCTCACGCATAAGGGCGGCCCAACAGGCCGGCTTCATCGACGACAAAGTCCATGCCCCCAGCCTGGCTTGGCTCTACCTGGTCCCGGCGACCGGCGAGGCATGGGCGGAAGCCGCCGGCCTCGAGTTGCCGCCGCAGGACGAATGGCTGGCGCTGCTGGAGCGAGTCGTCCAGGCGATCGCCGCTCCAGGCGCAGTACCGACCAAGGAGGATTTTGCCTGACGGGGCGGGCCTTTCCGGCACGGCGCTTTCAACAAGAGTTCTTGGACCAGGAGGGATAGGGAGGCCGACAATGCAAGACAGGAACTACTGGCTTAACCGGGAGAGGCGGCGGCTGCTCGACAGGCGTCTTTCGCGCCGCCGGCTAATTCAAATGAGTGCTGCGGGGTCGGCGGGAGCGTTGCTCCTGGCGACGGGGTGCGGCGGCGGCGAAAACGAGCAGGCATCGCAGGGGACCGTCGTGGCGGCCGGCACGCCGAAACCCGGCGGCAAGATAACGATTGCCTCTAACGCCGGCGTCTCCTCCCTCGATCCGGCCGTCTGGTCGCTGGCCAGCGACAAGTACATTTCCTATAACGTCTTCGACTGGCCCGCGACAGAGGGGACGGACACAGACGGCAACCTCACTGTCTTTCCCAACATCGCCGAGTCCTTCGAATGGATCGACAACACACATATTCACTTCCGCTGGCGCCGGGGCATCAAGTTCCACGACGGCGTCGACTTCAACTCTGACGCCATTCAAGCCTACTACGCGCACGTCCTCGACCCGGCGACCAAGTCGCCGCGCGCCGCGGAGCTGCGCACCCTCGATCACGTCGAGAGCGCGGACGCCTACAATTCGACCTACATACTGAAAGAGCCGGACGCCGTCGTCGCGAGTCTTACCTTGAGCTTCTGGACGTCGTGCATTCCTTCGCCGGCAGCGACGGACCTTGCGGACAGCCCTATCGGCACCGGGCCGTTCATTTTCAAGAGCCAGCAGCCGGGCGCTTCCTATGAGCTCGCCAGGAACCCGGACTACTGGCGGCCCGGCGAGCCGTATCTCGATGCCTTCTCCGTCAGAGTCCTCCCAGATAAGGCGGTCGCTGCCGCGGCGCTGAAGGCGGGAGAGGTCGATGTGGTGGGTTACCTTGAGACCCGCGACGTCGCGCAATTCAAGCAGGACTCCGGCTTCAACGTCTCCAAGCTGGGCCAAAACGTGATCAAGGTCTACGTCAACAACAACCGCGGCGCCTGCCAGGACGAACGAGTCCGCAAGGCGCTGTCGCTGGCAATAAACCGCGACGACTACATTCAGCGGTACGCCGGCGAAGCCTTCGTCACCCCGGGCCCGCTGGTAAAGGGAGGGGCGCTGGCGAACCCGGATGAGCCGGACCCCGCGTCCGATCCCGAGCAGGCCAGGCAACTACTGGCCGCGGCCGGCTATTCTGACGGGCTTTCGTTTGAGAAGCTCTTTACGACAACCGAACCAACGGACCAGACCAACGCTGAGATACTCCAGGCCCAGTGGGAAAAGGTCGGGGTGAAAGTGAACGTTGAGTACGTGGCAATTGCCCAGGCCGGAGCAAGACTCGCTACCGGCGACTACGAGCTCGCGATGGGCGGCTCGTTCGGCGAGGGCGACGACTACGAGCTCCGCAACGTCTATCACAGCAAGGGCGTGTTCAATGCCGGAACGATCACCGACCCGGACATCGACCGGCTGATCGACGCCGCGAAGCTGGAGCTGGACCCGAACGAACGAAAGAAGCTGTACTGGCAGGTCCAGAAGATCATCATGGAGAAGACGATCGCGGTCTTCATCATCGGCGTACCCACGAGCGTAGTGCTCGCGAAGCGCGTCCAGGGCTACGCGCCCGACCTGGCAATCAAGGGCCTGCCGCGCATGCAGAACCAGTGGCGCGAGATATGGGTTAGCTAGCGGAAATCGCACTCTGCCAGAGGAACGGACGTGCTCAATTTCGTGATTGGCCGGCTGCTTCAAGCCGTCATCGTGCTAATGCTGCTCACGCTGCTGGTGTTCTCACTCCTGCGGCTCGTTCCGGGAGACCCGGTCCTGCAGATCCTCGGTCCTTACGCCGACAGGGAGACGATGGAGGAGCTGCGAGAGCAACTGGGCTTCAACCAGCCCGTGCCTGAGCAATACGCAACGTGGCTCGGCAAGGTCGTTCGCGGCGACCTGGGCGAGTCGATCATCAGCCGGCAGTCCGTGACCGAGACGCTGAAGTGGCGCATTCCCGTCACCGCTCAGATCGCCCTCGGCGCCTGGGCCGTTTCGATGGTCATCGGGCTCCCGGCCGGCATAATCGCGGCCCTCAATCGAAACCGATGGCCGGACTACTTATCGTCGGTCTTCGCCGTCGCGGGCATCGCCATGCCCAGCTTCTGGCTGGCGATCATGCTCATCCTCATCTTCTCTGTCCACTTCCACGTCGTGCCGACCAGCGGTTTCGTCAGCCCGGCGACCGATTTCTGGCGCAGCATGCGCCTTTCCATCTTGCCCTGGTTCGTCGCGGGAATCGGCGGCGCCGCTCTGCTGATGCGACAGACGCGGTCCGCGCTGCTCGAAGTGCTGGGGCAGGACTACATCCGGACGGCAAAGGCGAAGGGGCTGGCGGAGCGCGTCGTCATCATGCGACACGCCATGAAGAACGCCATGATCCCCGTCCTGACCATCGTTGGCCTTGGAGTCGGCAACCTGCTGGCCGGGACGTTAATCGTCGAGTTCGTCTTCGGCATTCCAGGCATGGGCCGGCTGCTCATCGAATCGCTACTATCGCACGACTACCCCGTGATACAGGGGATCGTCCTCGTCGTCGGTATATGCGTCGTGATGTCGACGCTCTTGGTCGACATCGCGTACGGCTGGCTGGACCCCCGAATCAGATTCACGTAGGCCACCATGACCACCATAGAGCAGAGCTTTGACGTACCTACACCCGGGCGAAAACGATCCGCCTATATCCTGACCCAACTCCTCCGGCGACGCACCGCCTTCGTGGGGCTGGTCATCATAGCCGTGGTGGTACTGATGGCCATTCTTGCGCCGCTCGTCGCTCCCTACGACCCGCTTGCGCAAGACATACCAGCGAGCCACCAGATGCCCACGCTCTCACACCTGCTCGGCACCGACGAGCTTGGCCGCGACATCCTGTCTCGCATCATCTATGGCTCGCGCAGTTCGCTGGAGATCGGCGTCCTCGCCATCGGGCTGGGTGGCGCCGTCGGTGTCGTGCTCGGTATGGTTTCGGGCTACTTCCGCGGAATCATCGATCCTATCCTCATGAGGATAGTCGAGGCCCTTCTGGCGCTCCCGGGGTTGTTGTTGGTAATCGCGCTCGCCACCTCGCTCGGGACCGGCATGAAAGCGCTCATCATCGCGGTCGCCGTCGGGTCCGTGCCGCACTTTGCCCGGTTGACCAGGGGAAGCGTACTGCTAACGAGAGAGCTTGACTACGTCCAGGCTGCCAGGACCATCGGCGCCGGCAACGTCAGGATCATGCTCCAACACATCTGGCCGAACTGCCTGCAGCCGATCATCGTTCAGGGGACGCTGGGCATCGGCGTGGCGATCCTTGTCGCGGCGGCCGCCAGCTTTATCGGCGTCGGCGTACAGCCGCCGACGCCGGATTGGGGGCTGATGATCGCGAGCGGGCACCAGTACGTCTTCAATAACTGGTGGCTATCCGTGCCGCCGGGGGTGGCGATCATGCTCACCGTGATGGGATTCAACCTCTTCGGCGACGGCCTGAGAGATGCACTCGACCCGCGCTTGCGGGGCGCAAGTTGAGATGTCCGCGAAAACACATCAGAACAGGAAGGGAGCTTACGCATGAGCTACGAGGACATTCTGGTCGAGAGGCGCGGCAGGGTGGGGATCGTAACGCTGAACCGGCCCGAAAAGCGCAACGCCCTCGGCGGCAAGATGGGCGCCGAGATACGCGACGCGGTCGACGCATTTAACCAGGACCCCGGCATCGGCGCCATGGTCATCACTGGCACGGACCCCGCATTCTGCGGCGGCGCAGACGTCGGCGACTGGAAGCGCGATCTGGACAACGACACCCGTGAAAGCTCGGACGGCCTCTCGCGTGGAACGAACTGGGTGGACTTCTTCGGCGCCTCCAAACCCATAGTCTGTGCCGTCAATGGGCCGTCGATTGGCGCAGGACTAACGATCACGCTCTCCTCTGACGTCCGCATCGCCTCCGACCGCGCCCGCTTCTCGATGCGTTTCGTCCGGATCGGGCTCATTCCTGAGCTGGCAAGCACAAAGCTGCTGCCCCTGATCGTCGGTTTCAGCCGGGCGCTGGAGCTAATGCTGACCGGCAAGACAATCGACGCGCAGGAGGCGGAGCGAATCGGCTTGGTCAGCAGAGTGGTCCCGCACGACCGGCTGATGGAGGAGGCGGTAGCCCTGGCGGGTGATATCGCCTTCAACCCCACAGAATCGTTGCTCGCGATCAAGAAGCTGACCTGGGCCAGCCTGGTGGAGACCGATCTACACAAAGTGATGACCAGCGAGGCGCAGGAACTAATGGCCGCGGCGCTTAGGCCTAGCTTCCGGGAAGCGGTGAACGCCTTCCTGGAGAAGCGACAGCCCGATTTTCACGCGTCAGCCTAGACAACGGTCCTGCTCACTTGATCGTTCATCGGCGGGAAAGAGAAAGAGGGAGAGAAGGATGTACCTGGATCTCAACGTTGACCTGAGCGAGGCCGAACTCGCATTGAAGGAGCAGGCGCACCGGTTTGCTGCGGAGGTGGCTCGACCCGCCAGTCTTGAGCTCGACAAGCTTGCCAACCCCGAAGACGTGATAGCCGGCGATTCCGCATTCTGGGACGTCTTTCGCCGGTATTACCAGCTTGGCAACCACCTTGCCGGTTTCCCTGAAGAGATCGGCGGCGCCACGGTGAGTCCGCTGGGGTCTCACATCGTTAGCGAGGAGATGGGATGGGGCTCGGCCGACTTTGCCATCGGGCTTGGAGTCGCCGGAATGCCCTTTCGCGCTGCTCTCTTTGTCGCCGAGATGACCGGCAACCGGCAGCTTATCGACGAGTTGGTCCTGCCGTTTGCCAACGATAGAGAGGCGAAGTACGTCGGTTGCTGGGCCATCACCGAGCCGCAGCACGGCTCCGACACCCTGATGGCCGTCTCTCCCGAATACGGCAATTCGCTGTCGTTCCTCGACACCCGCGGTAAGCTCGATGGAAGCGATTGGATAATCAACGGCGCCAAGGCCGCCTGGGTCTCCAACGGCACCATCGCGACCCATGCGCTCGTGCACATGGCCGTCGATGGCTCCAGCGGCGCATGCATCGCCTTCGTCCCGCTTGACCTGCCCGGGGTATGTAAGGGAAAGCCTTTGAACAAGCTCGGGCAGCGCGCTCTGAACCAGGGCGAGATCTATTTCGACAACGTTCGCATACCCGGCCACTACATATTGATGCCGCCCGAACTGTACGCGTTCGCCAGCGAGCTGATTCTCGCGCTCGCCAACGGCGGCATGGGTCCGACGTTCACCGGCGTAGCCCGCGCCGCATTCGAAGAAGCGCTGAGCTACTGCAAGCAGCGGGTGCAGGGGGGCAAGCTCCTCTGCGAGCACCAGCTTGTCCAGCGCAAGCTGTTTGACATGTTCATCAAGGTCGAATCCGCGAGGCATCTGTCTCGCGCCGTCATCGTCTACAATGCGACGACGCAGCTTCCGCTGTCGCGCTACAGCGTGGCCTCCAAGATCTATTGCACCCAGGTCGCCTTTGAGGTCGCCGGCGACGCCGTCCAGCTCCTCGGCGGCATGGGGCTCTCCAAAGGGACCCTGGTGGAGAAACTGTTCCGCGACGCTCGCGCAGCCATGATCGAGGACGGCGCCAACGACGCCCTCGCCCTCGCGGTTGCGCCGCAACTTATCGCCAGCTACGTCTGACCCCTTCACGTAGGAGCGACCCCCTGTGGTCGCCCTGGGGAAGCTGCGCGCCGGGAAAGCGCCATCCCGACCCCACGTTGCAGTCCGCCCGTTTACACGCTATTCTCCACTTCGAAGAAGTCGTTCACCGAATGGTGAACGTTCTTGAACGCGGCTGACCTGAAAAGCTCATAGGTGCAGGCAACAGTGGAATCCCGACGTTCGACCATTACCTGGGCGTAGCCATCCCCCCGTAATGCCCGACTGGAAACGCGGTTCCCCCCCTTGTCGCCCCCGCGCTCGTTGGTGACCCAACGCTGACAGACCGCGGAAGTAGATCTTGGGTAAGGTAGAGCCCCTGCTGGAGAAGAGGGCGGGCGCCCTCATGCGTTCCCTTAGCCATTTGCTGGGCTCCGCGCCCTCCTCCTTTGCGAACGCCGATATCCCTGAGCGGCCCGGCATCTACGTCATCTTCGATTGCGCCGGACAGCCCTGCTACATCGGTCAGTCCGGCAACCTGCGACGGCGGCTCCTCATCGACCATCGCAAAGGCAACGGCAAGGCCAACATCTTCCGCCGCAAGCTCGCCCGCCTCAAGCGACTCGACAGCGAGCCCGCCGTCACCGCCTACATCGTCGAGAATTGCAGCCTGCGTTTCCTCGAGCTCGAATCGGAATGGGAACGGCTGGGGATGGAGCACTTCGCGACCGCCATCCTCGCGCCCGTGCTCAATGCCCCCGCGGGCTGGTACAATAGGCCCATCTCTCCCAGGGAGGGCCGGCAATGCTCGCAAAACGCGTCATCCCCTGTCTCGACGTCGACCGCGGCCGCGTGGTGAAGGGCATCTCCTTCGTCCAACTGCGCGACGCCGGCGACCCCGTCGAGCTCGCCGCCTACTACAGCGAGCAGCGCGCCGATGAACTCGTGTTCCTTGACATAACCGCGTCGTCGGAGGAGCGCGACACCGTCTACGACATGGTCAAGCGCACCGCCGACAAGGTCTTCATACCCTTCACCGTCGGCGGCGGCATCCGCAGCGAGGAGGACGTGCGACGCCTCCTGGAGTCGGGCGCCGACAAGGCATCGCTCAACACAGCCGCCGTCGCCGACCCGCCGCTCATACAGCGCTGCGCCGAGCGATTCGGCAGCCAGTGCATCGTCGTCGCTGTCGATGCCAAGGGCATCGGCGAAGGCCGCTGGGAGGTCTACACGCACGGCGGCCGCACGCCTACGGGCATCGACGCCGTCGACTGGGCGCGGAAGGTCGTCGACCTCGGCGCCGGCGAGATCCTGCTCACCAGCATGGACACCGACGGCCACCTCGACGGCTACGACATCCCCTTGACGCGCGCTATCTCCGAAGCCGTGACGGTGCCGGTCATCGCGTCCGGCGGTTGCGGGACGCCCCAGCACATGGTCGATGCCATCGTTGAGGGGAAGGCCGACGCCGTGCTCGCCGCCAGCATCTTCCACTACCGCACCTACACCATCCGCCAGGTCAAGGAGTACCTGGCCGAGCGCGGAATCCTCGTGCGGCTCTGAGGGACAAAGCCGATGGTCCAGGCTCGTGAAGGCATGTTCTGGGACATAATCGCCGGCCGGCGGCCCCTTCCGGCCGTGCTGGGCTTGCTCGGCTGGCAGGTGCTCGAAGCGGAACCCGGCCTTATCCGGGTCACCTTTCAGGGGAAGCCGGACTTCTACAACCCCGTCGGACTCGTGCAGGGAGGCATACTGACGGCGATGCTCGACGGCGTCATGGGCGCGGCCGCGGTGTCGCTGCTGGGGCCCGACGAGAGCATCACCACCCTCGACATGCACACAAGCTTCATGCAGTCCGTGCGGGACGTGAAGCTCGTCGCCGAGGGCCGCGTCATGCACAGGGGCGGCGCTACGGTGTTCATGGACGGCACGCTCACGCTCGAGGGCGGCTCGCTGGTCGCGACCGCGACGGCGACGGGTCGCGTCGCGCGCATCCGCGAAGGCTAGGAGGCTTTCGATGGTCGATTTCGACAAAGGCCAGGGACTGATTCCGGTTGTCATCCAGGACGACGACACGGATGAGGTCCTGATGCTCGCTTACATGAACGCGGAGGCTCTGGAGCGCACCCTGGAGTCGCGACAGGTCTGGTTCTACAGCCGCAGCCGCCACGAGCTATGGCACAAGGGGGAGACGTCCGGCAACTACCTCAACCTGCGTCGCATCCTCATCGACTGCGACGACGACTCGCTCCTCATCCGCGTCCAGCCCACGGGTCCGGCCTGTCACACGGGCGAACGCTCCTGCTTCCACCGCGAGTTCGACGGCCGCCTCCTTGAAGGCCAAACACTGTAGGGGAGGACTTCAGTCCTCCCGCGCCCTCAAAGAAAAACGTAGCCGAGACTTTCCAGTCTCAGCGAGAAACACATTTTTCGCTTCCGTTGCTTGTCACGGCTCCGCCTCCACCTGTCCCTCGCCGACTAATGGGCGACCGTCCGTCGCCAGGACTTCGCGCAGCGCCCTGATCGCCACCTCGATCTGGCGGTCGTCCGGGTCGCGCGTCGTCAGCGCCTGCAGCGCCAGGCTCGGCCGCGACAGCCATCGCACGACGCGGAACCGCCGGAAGTCGGCGCTCAGGCGGATGATCTCGTAGCTCACGGCCGCTATGACCGGTATCAACAGCACGCGGGAGGCAATTCGCCACCACCAGCTCGGCGTCCCCAACGCCACGAACAGCACCAGCGAAACGACCGCCACCGTCAGCAGGAACGCCGTCCCGCACCGGGCGTGCTCGTTGCTGAACCGACGCACCGATTCCACCTCCAGCGGCACACCCGCCTCCCAGGCGTTGATCGTCCGGTGCTCGGCGCCGTGATAGGCGTAGACGCGGCGGATGTCGGGCACGAAGCCGATGCCCCAGATGTAGCCGAGGAGCATCAGCAGCCGCACGATGCCTTCGACGAGCACGACGAGGCTGCCGTTCACGCGAGAGTTGAGCCAGCCCGTCAACAGCAGCGGCGCGACGAAGAAAACGGCCGCGGCGAACACGAGCGTGACCCCCAGGACGATCCAGATGTACGCCGGGCTCGGCTCCTTCTCTTCCTCCTCCGTCATGCCGGCCGCCACCTCTGACGAGAAGACCAGCGCCCGCATGCCCAGCGCCAAGGTCTCCCAGAGGACGATGACGCCGCGAAGAATCGGGATCCGCCGCACGCGGCCCACGTACAGGCCGCCCAGCGACTCCGACTTCACGCGAATCCCGCCCTCCGGCTCTCGCACAGCGACCGCCATGCCGCGGGCGCCGCGCATCATCACCCCTTCAATGACCGCCTGGCCACCGTAATGCTGGATCAACCGCTCCTGCTGCTCTGCCAACTCTACACCTGCCATCTCGCCAATAAGAATGTGGGGGAGGACTTCAGTCCTCCCGTCCCCCTCCCGGAATCGGCCGCGCCATCCTTCAGCGGACGGCGGTCCTGTCAGAGGGGGCGGATGCCGATGCCGCGTCCTTCAGGGCGCGGTCTCGAAAAGCCACACAATCACGTACCATCCGCCCCGACGATTCATCGACAATAAAGAAAGGGCCGGGATGACTCCCCGCCCCTTCTACTCGAATCGAAACCTTCTACTTGAGGCCGTAGCGCCGCTTGAAGCGTTCGACGCGCCCCGCCGTGTCGACGATTCGCTGCTCGCCGGTGAAAAACGGGTGGCAGCGACTGCACACCTCAACCCGTAGCTCCTTCTTCGTAGAGCGGGTGGTGAACGTGTTGCCGCAGGCGCAGTGCACCGTCGCCTCGACGTAGTCCGGATGAATGCCCTTCTTCATGTTACTCTTCACTCTCGTACACGCTGACCTGCTTGCGCCGGCCCTTCGCGTACGGCTCGAATTTGACCTTGCCCTGAATCAGGGAGTAGATCGTATAGTCGCGGCCGAGCCCCACGTTCTCACCGGGATGGAAGCGGGTGCCGCGCTGTCTCAGGATGATCGTACCGGGCAGCACCAGTTGCCCGTCGTAGCGCTTCACGCCGAGGCGCTGTCCCGGGCTGTCGCGATTGTTGCGGGAGCTGCCCATTCCCTTCTTGTGTGCCATCTCTATGTCATCGAGGGCTTAGCCCTCGCTCTCCTCTTCCTGCCTGCCGCTAGGCACGGCCTGCTTCTTCGCCCGGCTCCGCCGCGGCTTCTTCGGCTCGGCGCTTTCGCCGCCGGGCGCGACGATCTCTTCGATGGCCAGGCGCGTGTACGGCTGGCGATGGCCCGTCCGCTTTCGGTACCGCACCTTCGCCTTGTACTTGAAGACGACCGCCTTTGGGCCGCGGCCCTGCTCCAGCACCTGCGCCGTCACCTTCGCGCCCGCGACGAGCGGATTGCCCGCCGTCACCTGGCCGCCGTCCGCGAGCAGGAGGACGTCCGCCAGCTCGATCTTATCGCCCTCGGCTGCTGCCAGCCGCTCGACGTCGATCTTGCTGCCGACTTCGACCCTGTACTGCTTGCCGCCGCTGCGGACTATTGCGTAGATGGGAGTCCTCCTTTGACGCAGAACCAATCCAGTCTACCGTTCAGGCGCTGAACCTGTCAACCTGCGCGTCGCGGCCACAAGAATAGGCCCGTCTGGGCCCATTCCCGTCATTGGCTGCCGGGTACCGCCGACTACGTATGCGTCGGGGGGCTTCCCCAGGCCAGCCCGGGCTTCGGCGCCTGCGCCTGGCCCTCCTGGCCCTCTTGCCCTTCCGGCTTCGGCTCTTCCTTCGGCTTCTCTTCGCCGTTCGGTTCGACCGCCGGCGGGAACTGCTCGTCCAGCGGCGCGTTGAAGACCCTTTGCAGCTCGTCGCCTTCCAGCGTCTCCACCTCGATCAGGCGGCGCGCGATCTGGTCGAGCTTGCCGCGGTTTTCCATCAGTATCTTCTTCGCCACCTGATAGGCGTGGTCGATGATGCGGCGGACCTCTTCGTCGATCTCCTCTGCCACCTTCTCGCTGTAGTTGCGCTGCTCGGCGATCTCACGTCCGAGGAACACCAGCTCCTCCTTGCGACCGAACGTGCGCG
>Ga0315281_10012384_pt1 | contig 11621 bp, 9 predicted proteins | sample YL17G07_0_MG_FD_204540 | JGI IMG/M metagenome (GOLD analysis project Ga0315281, IMG submission 204540) | Sediment microbial communities from Yellowstone Lake, YNP, Wyoming, USA - YL17G07_0 | ecosystem: Environmental > Aquatic > Freshwater > Lake > Sediment | place: USA: Wyoming | collected... | reverse complement strand
TTTCGGCCGCGGACTGGCTGGCCACGGCAACAGAACAACAAATCCGGGAGGCAATCGCAAGCTATGGCGAAGAACGGTTTGCTAAACAGGTTGCAAAGGCGATTGTTGCTGCTCGGGCACGCGAACCGCTCGTCCGCACCGAGCAACTTGCCGCTGTCGTGGCTGCGGCGGTCCGCACACGCGAGGCCGGCCAGAATCCGGCGACGCGCACCTTTCAGGCTCTACGGATTCTCGTCAATCGGGAGCTTGAGGAAATCTCGATGATGCTGCCGCAGGCCACCGCGCGGCTCGCCCCCGAGGCCCGGCTCGTCGTGATCGCCTTCCATTCGCTGGAGGACCGGCTGGTGAAGCGGTTCCTGCGCGCCTGCGCCGCGGACGGCCTGCCCGCGGATTTGCCGATTCGCGCCCGGGATTTGCCACAACCGCCGCTCAGAATCCTGGGCAAGGCGCTGCGTGCCTCGCCGGCCGAGGTCGCGGCCAACCCGCGCGCGCGCAGCGCGACCCTGCGCGTCGCCGAGCGCACGACAGCAGCACTTGATCCATCGATATTGCATCGCGCATTTTCTGAACACGGGCCCGACGCGTGGCGAAGCTGAACCTCCTCCTCCTCCTGGTTCTCATCGTCTGCGCGCTCGGGCTCGTCACCTCCCAGCACGAGTCGCGCAAGCTGTTCAGCCAGTTCGAACGCGAGCAGGAGCGCGCCCGCGCGCTGGAAGTCGAGTTCGGCCAGCTGCAGCTGGAGTCCAGCACCTGGGGCCTGCATTCGCGCGTCGAGAAGATCGCGGCGGGCACGCTCGGCATGCGCGCGCCCGATCCGCGCCGCGTCAGGATGGTCGAAGTGCATGGGGAGCAAAAAAAGTGAGCGCCGCCAGCGTGCCGATGATGATCCGGCTGCCGGCGTGGCGCGCGCGCCTGGCAGTCGCGCTGCTGCTCGCCGCGTTCGTCGTGCTTGCCGGGCGATCGGTCTACCTGCAGTCGATGCATACCGTCTTCCTGCAGGGCAAGGGCGAGGCGCGCTATGCGCGTGTGCTGGAAGTGCCGGCCACGCGCGGCCGGATCGTGGACCGCAATGGCGAAGCGCTCGCCATCTCGACGCCGGTGAAATCGGTGTGGGCGATCCCGGAGGACGTGAAGGCGACGCCCGCGCAGCTGAAGGACCTCGCGGCGCTGCTGCCGCTCGAGCCGCGCGAACTCGAGCGCAAGTTCTCGGCAGCCGAACGCGAGTTCGTCTACCTGAAGCGCCAGATTGCGCCCGAGGTCGCCGCCCGCGTCCTCGAGCTGGGAATTGCCGGCATCCACCAGCAGAACGAGTACCGCCGTTACTACCCGGGGGGCGAATCGATGGCGCACGTGGTCGGCTTCACCGGCGTGGACGACGCGGGCCAGGAAGGTATCGAGCTCGCGCAGCAGGCGCTGCTCGCCGGGGCCGCCGGCAGCCGCCGCGTGATCAGGGACCGGCTCGGCCGCATCGTCGAGGACGTCGAATCTATCCGCGCCGCGCAGGACGGACGGGATCTCACCTTGTCCATCGACAGCAAGATCCAGAACCTCGCCTTCGGTGCGCTCAAGGCGGCGGTAGAGGCGCACCGGGCGAAGGCCGGCGCGATCGTGGTGCTCGATGTGCGCACGGGCGAGGTCCTCGCGCTCGCCAACATGCCTACCTACAACCCGAACAACCGCGCCCGGCTGACCGGCGCGCAGCTGCGCAATCGCGTCATGACCGATACCTTCGAGCCAGGCTCGACATTGAAGCCCTTTACCGTCGGGCTTGCCATCGAGACCGGGAGGATCACGCCGCAGACCGTGATCCAGACCTCGCCCGGCGCGCTCACCATCGCCAACTACACCATCCACGACGCGCATCCGGGCGGCGCGATGAGCGCGGCGCAGGTGATCCAGAAATCCTCCAACGTCGGCGCGGCGAAGATCGCGCTCTCGATGCCGCGCGAGGAGATGCACGACATGTTCAAACGCGTCGGCTTCGGCAGCGCGCCGCAACTGGGCTTTCCGGGCGAGGCGATCGGCCGGGTGCGCGAAGCCAGGACCTGGCGTCCCGTGGAGCAGGCGACCATGGCCTATGGCCACGGTATCTCGGTCAGCCTGATCCAGCTCGCGCGCGCCTATACCGTATTCGCGCGCGAAGGCGAACTTGCGCCGCTTTCGCTGGTGAAGACCGGCGTGCCGGCCGAAGGCAGGCGCGTGTTCTCGCCGGAAGTCGCGCGTGCGATGCGCGACATGCTGGAAGCGGCCGTGCAGCCCGGCGGCACCGCGCCGCGTGCACGCATCGTCGGCTGGCGGGTGGGCGGCAAGACGGGCACCGCGCACAAACAGGAAAATGGCGGCTACGCGGCGCACAAGTATGTCTCTTCATTCGTCGGCTTCGCGCCGGTGTCCGGTCCGCGCCTGGTAATCGCCGTGATGCTGGACGAACCCTCGGCCGGCCAGTACTACGGCGGCCAGGTGGCGGCGCCGGTGTTTTCCCAGGTCATGCAGGGCGCGCTGCGCCTGCTCGGCGCGCCGCACGACGCGCCGCTCGCGCCGATCGAGATGCCGGGCGAGGGCGACGAGGCCAAGGAGAACACCTGATTGACGACGTTCTCGCGCTGCTCATGGGGGCCGCGATCGAACGCCTGACCTCCGACAGCCGGCGGGCAGCGCCTGGCGCGGCTTTCTTCGCCTGGCCGGGCGCGGCCGCCGACGGCCGGCGCTACATCGCGCAGGCGATCGAGCGCGGCTGCGCGGCGGTTGTCTGGGAGAGCGAAGGCTTTGCCTGGGATGGCGGCTGGAAAACGCCGAACGCCGGCGTCAGGGACCTCAAGGCGCAAGCAGGCCGCCTTGCGCACGCGTTCTATGGCCGCCCGTCCGAGTCCCTCTGGGTGTGCGGCGTCACCGGCACCAACGGCAAGACTTCCTGCTCGCATTGGCTTGCTCATGTGTTGGTCTTGAAAGAAGTAAAAACAGGCTTGATCGGAACTCTGGGAAGCGGCTTTCCGGGTTCTCTTGCCGCGAATCCGAATACCACTCCCGACGCGCTCGAGTTGCATCGCCTCCTTGCAGAATTCAAGTCCGCCGGCGCAAGTGCGGTGGTGATGGAAGTGTCTTCGCACGGCCTCGATCAGGGGCGCGTCAACGGCGTCGCTTTCGACTGCGCGCTGTTCACCAACCTCACGCACGACCATCTCGATTACCACGGCACGCTGACGGCGTACGCGGAGGCGAAGGCGCGCCTGTTCGACGCGCCGGGCCTTGCCGCGGCGGTGCTCAATCTGGACGACCCTTTCGGCGCGCAGTTCGCGAAGCGCCTCGCGGCGCGGGGCGTGCGAACGATCGGCTATTCACTGTCTGGTGTGTCGGCTTCTGAATTCATATCTGTTTCAAACGCTGAAGGTCAAAAGACGGAAATCAAGTCAAGCTGGGGAAGCGCTGAAGTGTCGATTCCGCAGCTCGGGCGGTTCAATGTTGCGAATGCGCTCGGCGTGCTGGGGTGCCTCGTGGCGAAGGGAGTTGCGTTCGAGGAGGGCGTAAAGCTCCTCGAGACGCTGCCCGCCATCCCGGGCCGGATGCAGCGAATCGCGGAGCGACCGGGACGCCCGCTGGTGGTGGTCGACTACGCGCATACGCCCGACGCGCTCGATCAGGTCCTGCGTGCGTTGCGACCGGTCGCGCAGGCGCGCGACGGGCGGCTGGCCGTGGTGTTCGGCGCAGGAGGCGGGCGCGATGCGTCGAAGCGCCCGGCAATGGGCAAGGTCGCCTCGGCGCTCGCTGATTGCGTCGTGCTCACCTCCGACAACCCTCGCGGCGAAGACCCGCTCGCAATTATCGAGCAGGTCCGGCGCGGCATTTCGGGCAAGTCCATGGCGGAGACCGATCGTGCAAAAGCGATCGAAACCGCGATCGCATCCGCCGCTGCGGCGGATGTGGTGCTGAGTGCCGGGAAAGGCCACGAGGAATCCCAGGAGATCGCGGGCACGCGTCGGCCATTTTCGGACGCCAAGGTCGCCGCCGCGGCGCTCGGCCGTCGGGGGGATCGATGATGAGCCTCGCCGAAGCCGCCGGCGCGATGGGAGCCCGCCTCGCGAGCGGTGGTGAGGACGCGAGATTTGACGGCGTGTCGACCGACACGCGCTCGGTGGGCAAAGGCCAGCTGTTCGTCGCCATTCGCGGCGAGCGTTTCGACGGCCATGATTTCCTCGCGATGGCGCAGGAGCGCGGCGCGGCGGCGGCACTGGTAGATGAAAAGCACGCCGGGAAAGCGCCCCTTCCTCTGTTGGTAGCAGACGACACGCGGCGTGCGCTCGGGCGCCTGGGCAGGAACTGGCGCCTGCGTTTCGCGCCTGCGGTGATCGCGATCACCGGATCGAACGGCAAGACCACCACCAAGGAAATGCTCGCCGCAATCCTGCGCCGCCACGCCGGCGAGGACGGGGCGCTCGCCACGCGCGGCAATCTGAACACCGATATCGGCGTGCCGATGACGCTGCTCGGCCTGCGCGCCAGCCATCGCTATTGCGCGATCGAGCTCGGCATGAACCATCCGGGTGAAATCGCGCTGCTCGCGCAAATCTCGCGGCCCACCGTGGCCCTGGTCAACAATGCGCAACGCGAGCACATGGAATTCATGCAATCGGTCGAGGCGGTGGCGGCCGAGAACGCGAGCGTGTTCGGCGCGCTGCCGGACGATGGCATCGCGGTGCTCAATGCCGAGGATGCGATGGCCGGCGTGTTCCGGGAGAAAGCCGGCAGGCGCAGGCGCATCGAGTTCGGCATCGAGGCGGGCGCGGTCACCGGCCGCTATGTGCTCAAGCCGCTGGAGAGTGAAATCGTCCTCAAGACGCCCTCGGGCGAAGCCCTCGCGACCCTCGCGATTCCCGGGCTGCACAACGTGCGCAATGCGCTCGCCGCCGCGGCCTGCGCGCATGCCGCCGACATTCCAGTTGATGTGATCGGCAGCGGGCTCGCCGCGTTCCGGCCCTCCGCCGGCCGGCTGCAGGTGAAGCACACCGTCGCCGGCGCGACCTTGATCGACGATAGCTACAACGCCAATCCGGATTCGGTACGAGCCGCTATCGACGTGCTCGCTTCCTGCCCGGGACCGACCGCGCTGGTGCTGGGCGACATGGGCGAGGTTGGCGCGCAGGGCCCCGTATTCCACGCCGAAGTTGGCAAGTACGCGAAGGAGAAGGGGATCAATGCTCTTCTCGCCTTTGGGTCTTCGTCCAGGGAAAGCGTCCTTGCGTTCGGAGAGGGTGGAAAGCACTTCGACGACTGGAATGAAATTTCGTCCAGTCTGAAAAACACAAAAACCATGCTGGTCAAGGGTTCCCGCTTCATGCGCATGGAGCGCGTCGTGGCCGCGCTGACCGGCGAGAAGGAAATGGCGCACTGATGCTGCTCGAACTTGCCCAGTGGCTGGCGAAAGACATACGCCTCTTCAATGTCTTCAATTACCTCACGCTGCGCGCGGTGCTGGCTTGCCTTACGGCGCTGGCGATCTCGCTGATTCTCGGGCCCTACGTGATCCGCAAGCTCACCGCCTACAAAATCGGCCAGGCGGTGCGCGATGACGGCCCCAAGTCGCACCTGACCAAGGCGGGCACGCCCACCATGGGCGGGGCGTTGATCCTGCTTTCGATCGCCATCACCACGCTGCTGTGGGGCGACCTGGGCAACCGCTTCATCTGGGTGGTGCTGCTGGTGACGCTCGCCTTCGGCGCCATCGGCTGGATCGACGATTACCGCAAGGTCGTGCACCGCGATCCCAAGGGGCTGCCGGCCAAGGCGAAGCTCCTCTGGCAGTCGGTGTTCGGGCTGGCCGCGGCCTGCTATCTCGGTTGGCTCGCGCAGAGCACCCCCGCGCTGAATACCCTGATCGTGCCGTTCTTCAAGTTCGTCGCCTATCCACTTGGCGCGGCCGGATTCGTCGTGCTCTCCTACTTCGTCATCGTCGGCACCTCTAACGCGGTGAACCTGACCGATGGGCTGGACGGGCTCGCGATCATGCCCACCGTCATGGTGGGCGGCGCGCTCGGCATCTTCGCCTACGTCGCGGGCCACGCGGTGTTCTCCAAGTACCTCGGGGTGCCTTACGTCGCCGGCGCGGGCGAACTGGCGGTGTTCTGCGGCGCGCTGGTGGGCGCGGGCCTGGGTTTCCTCTGGTTCAACGCCTATCCGGCCGAAGTGTTCATGGGCGACGTCGGCGCGTTGGCGCTGGGCGCCGCGCTGGGCACCATTGCGGTGATCGTGCGGCAGGAAATCGTGCTGTTCATCATGGGCGGGGTGTTCGTCGCCGAGACGCTGTCGGTGATGATTCAGGTGATCTATTTCAAGGCCACCGGCGGCAAGCGCATTTTCCGCATGGCGCCGCTGCACCACCACTACGAGCTCGAAGGCTGGAAGGAATCCCAGGTGGTGGTGCGCTTCTGGATCATCACCATGATGCTGGTGCTGTTCGGCCTGTCGACGCTGAAGCTGCGGTGACCATGAACATGCGCCAGCCGTTCTTCAATACGCTCGCCCTCCCGCAACCGATGGCGCTCGCCGGCAGACGCGTGCTGGTGCTCGGCCTCGGGGACAGCGGGCTGTCCGTCGTGAAATGGGTGAAAAGCGAAGGCGGAAACGTGCGCATCGCCGACACCCGCACGTCTGCGCCTCACAAGATAAATCTTCCAAATGAAGAAATCGTCACCGGAAAATTCAAGGCCTCCCTTCTGCAGGACGTGGACCTGGTCTGCATCAGCCCGGGACTGCCTCTGCAGGAAGAAATCGTTCAAACCGCGATCACGCGAAATATTCCGGTCGTCGGTGATATCGAATTGTTCGCGTGGCATGTTCGCGCGAGTGCCGGTAACAAAGTGCTGGCGGTAACAGGGACCAACGGCAAAAGCACCGTCACGGCGCTCACCGGGCATCTGCTGCGCTCGGCGGGCATGGATGCCGAAGTCGCCGGAAACATCAGCCCACCCGCGCTCGACGCGCTGATGAAGCGCGGCGCAACGCAACCGGCGGCATGGGTGCTCGAACTCTCCAGCTACCAGCTTGAAACCACCTGGTCGCTGGCACCGGACGCGGCCGTGCTGCTGAACCTGTCGGAAGATCACCTCGACCGCTACGCGGGGCTCGCTGCGTATGCCGAAGCCAAGGCCCGCATCTTTGCGGGCAAGGGCGCACAGGTGCTGAACCGCTGCGATTCCGCCTCCATGGCGCTCGCGCTGCCCGAACGCACGCAGGTAACTTTCGGGCTCGACACACCGGAAATTCCCGAAGATTTCGGCATCGCGGATGGATGGTTGGCGCGCGGCAAGGAGCGCATTCTCGCCGTTGCCGATCTGCCGCTTTCCGGCACGCACAATGCCTCGAACGCGCTCGCTGCCTGTGCTCTTGCGCATATCGCGGGCGTGCCGATCGGATCGTTTGCGAAAGGCTTGCGCAGTTTCCGCGGCCTGCCGCACCGCATGGAGCGCGTTGCGCTGCGCGGCGGCGTCGAATGGCTGGACGACTCCAAGGGCACCAACGTTGGCGCCACGGTGGCCGCGCTGAATGGCTTGTCGAAGAAGGCTGTGCTGATTCTTGGTGGCGAGGGTAAGGGGCAGAAATTCGCACCGCTCGCGCCGGCGATCCGCGAACACGCGAAGCATGTGCTCCTCATCGGTCGGGACGCCGCGTTGATCGAGATGGCAATCACCTCCAGCGGCGTTGCCGTGGAACGAATTGCATCAATGGAAAAAGCAGTAGAGCGCGCGGCTCATATTGCGGCGCCGGGCGATGCTGTGCTGCTCTCGCCGGCCTGCGCGAGCTTCGACATGTTCCGCGATTACAAGCATCGCGGAGAGACTTTTGCCGCAGCTGTGAAAGCGCTCGGCCATGAATAGTCTTGTTTTTGCACAAAACAAAACAACAACGGAGTATGACCGCTCGCTCGCCTGGGCCGCGCTGCTGCTGGTCTCAATCGGACTGGTGATGGTGTATTCGTCGTCGATCGCGACCGCGGAAGCGGGCCGCTATTCGGGCAACAATCCCGCCTACTTCCTCCTGCGGCACGGCATGTTTCTCGCGCTCGCGCTAAGCGCCGCGACCGCGGTGTTCCTGGTGCCGGTGCGCGTCTGGCAGAAAGCCGCGCCATGGTTTTTCGCCGCCTGCATCGTGTTGCTCGTGCTGGTGCTGATCCCCGGCATCGGGCGCGAGGTGAATGGCGCGCGGCGCTGGCTCAACCTGGGGGTTGCCAACATGCAGCCCTCCGAGTTGATGAAGCTCTCGGTGGTGCTCTACGCCGCCGATTACACCGTGCGCAAGCACGCGGTGCTGAAGAATTTCCGCAGGGGGCTGCTGCCGATGCTGGCCGTGATGCTGGTGGTGGCGTGGCTGCTGCTGCGAGAGCCCGATTTCGGCGCCCTGGTGGTGGTCGCGGTGACCGCGTTCGGCGTGCTGTTCCTCGGCGGCATGAGCGGCCGGCATTTCGTCGCGCTGCTGGGGATGTTGGGGGCGGGCTTCGTGCTGCTGGTGCTGTCGTCCCCCTACCGCATGCAGCGCATCCTCGGTTTCATGGATCCCTGGTCGGATGCGTACGGCAAGGGCTACCAGCTGTCGCACGCGTTGATCGCATTCGGCCGCGGCGAATGGCTGGGCGTCGGCCTGGGTGCGAGCGTCGAGAAGCTGCTCTACCTGCCCGAGGCGCACACCGACTTCCTGCTCGCGGTGATCGCCGAGGAGTTGGGGCTGCTGGGCGTCGTGGCGGTGATCGCGCTGTTCGTCTGGGTCGTGCTGCGGGCCTTCTTCATCGGCCGCCAGGCGGCGCTGCGCGAGCGCCACTTCCCCGCGCTCGTGGCGCAGGGCATCGGCATCTGGATCGGCTTTCAGGCGCTCATCAACATGGGCGTCAACATGGGCCTGCTGCCAACCAAGGGCTTGACGCTGCCGCTGATGAGCTTCGGCGGCTCGGGCCTGATCGTGAATAGCGTGGCCGTGGCGATCCTGATCCGCATCGACTGGGAGAACCGCCAGCTCGCGCGAGGGTTGAATGCATGAGTAGAACAATCCTAATAATGGCGGGCGGAACCGGCGGGCACGTGTTCCCGGGGCTGGCAGTGGCGGACGAGATGCGCGGCCGCGGCTGGAACGTGGTGTGGATGGGCGCGCGCGGCGGCCTGGAGGCGCGCCTGGTTCCGGCGCGCGGTTATCCGGTGGAGTGGATCCGCGCCGTGGCGCTGCGCGGCAAGGGTTTCGCGGCAAAGCTTCTGCTGCCGCTCAACCTGCTGATCGGTTTCTTGCAGAGTGGGCGAGCGATTTTCCGCATTCGACCCGACGTCGTGCTCGGCATGGGCGGCTACGTCGCGTTCCCCGGCGGCATGATGGCCTCGCTGTTCGCCCGCCCGCTCGTGGTGCACGAACAAAATGCCATCGCCGGGCTTACCAATCGCCTGCTCGCCGGCGTCGCCGACAAATCGCTGGCTGCATTTCCGGATGCGCTGAAGAACGCCGAATGGACCGGCAATCCGGTGCGCGCGGAGATTGCCGAGATGGCGCAACCCGCCGCGCGCTATGCGGGCCGCAGCGGACCGTTGCGCCTGCTGGTGGTTGGCGGCAGCTTGGGCGCGCAAGCACTGAACGATGCCGTGCCGAACGCTCTTGCCCTGATTTCAGAAAATGCTCGTCCTTCTGTCTTGCACCAGTCTGGCGAGAAAAATCTTGAGGCCCTGAACGACAATTACCGGTCCTCCGGAGTTCGCGGCGAGTTGGTCGCGTTCATCGAGGACATGGCGCAGCGCTACGCGGAGGCCGACCTAGTCATCTGCCGCGCCGGCGCGATGACCATCGCCGAGCTCTCGGCGGGTGGCATGGCGAGCGTGCTGGTGCCTTTTCCGCACGCCGTGGACGACCACCAAAGCGCCAACGCGCGATTTCTGTCGGAGCAGGGTGCGGCGATTCTTGTGCCACAGGAAAAACTTACGCCAGGAAGCCTGGCCGAGCTTATCCGGTCGCTCGATCGCAAGGCACTGCTGGCGATGGCGGAAAAAGCAAGATTGCTGGGAAGGCCCGAGGCAACCCGCATCGTCGCCGATCGCTGCATGGAACTCGCGCTGGGAGGAAGCGCATGAAGCACAAGCTCAGGCGCATCCATTTCGTCGGCATCGGCGGCTCGGGCATGAGCGGCATCGCCGAAGTGCTGGTCAATCTCGGCTTCGAGGTGAGTGGCTCGGATCTCGCTGAAAACGCCGCGACGCGCCGTCTGGCGAAGCTGGGCGCGAAGGTTATCCTAAAGCACGACAAGCGCAACATCGAGGGCGCCGACGCCGTGGTGGTGTCCACCGCGGTGAAAGGCGACAACCCCGAGGTGGCTGCCGCGCGCGCCAGGCGCATCCCGGTGGTGCCGCGCGCGCTGATGCTCGCCGAGCTGATGCGCTTGAAGCAGGGCATCGCGATAGCGGGCACCCATGGCAAGACCACCACCACCAGCCTGGTGGCGAGCGTGCTCGCCGAGGGCGGCATGGACCCGACCTTCGTGATCGGCGGCAGGTTGAACGCCGCCGGCTCGAATGCGCGCCTGGGCGCGGGCGATTTCATCGTGGTCGAGGCCGACGAGTCGGACGCGAGTTTTCTGCACCTGCAGCCGGTGCTTGCGGTGGTCACCAACATCGACGCCGACCACATGGAGACCTATCAACACGATTTCGCGCGACTGAAGCAGGCCTTCATCCAGTTTCTGCAGAACCTGCCCTTCTATGGCAGCGCGGTGCTGTGCGCGGATGACGCGTATGTGCGCGAGATCCTGCCGTTCGTCTCCAAGCCCGTGGTGACCTACGGTACGGGCGCGGAGGCGATGGTGCGCGCCGAAGGCATCGAACATGCGGCCGGGAAGATGCGATTCCGGGTACGGCGCGCCGGTGTTCAGCGACCGGGCGCGCAGCCGATGGAGGTCACGCTGAACCTGCCCGGCCACCACAACGTGCTTAATTCCCTCGCGGCGATTGCGATCGGCATGGAGATCGGCATCCCTGAGCCATTGATCCTGAAAGCGCTAGCCGAATTCAGGGGCGTGGGGCGGCGCTTCCAGCGTTGCGGCGAGATCACCCTGGATGCGGCGAATCCCGGCGGCGGGCGCTTCACCCTGGTGGACGACTACGGCCATCACCCGGCCGAGATGGCGGCGACGATCGCGGCCGCGCGCGGCGCGTTTCCCGGCCGGCGGCTGGTGCTGGCATTCCAGCCGCATCGCTACAGCCGAACGCGGGACCTGTTCGAGGACTTCGTCAAAGTGCTGTCCACTGCCGATGCGCTGGTCCTCACCGAGGTCTACGCGGCAGGCGAGCCGGCGATCGCCGCTTCCGATGGTAATTCCCTGGCGCGCGCCGTGCGCTCGGCAGGAAAAGTCGATCCGGTATTCATCGACGACATCGGCCGGATGGCAGAAGGCTTGCGGCAGGTGGCGCGCGATGGCGATGTGGTGCTCACCATGGGTGCCGGGTCCATCGGCATGGTAGCGGGGCAACTGTCGTGAGCACCGAAACGATCCAGTTCCAGGGACTGCGCGGCGAGCTGCGGCGCGATGAGCCGATGTCGCGGCACGCGAGCTGGAAGGCCGGCGGCCCCGCGGACCGCTTCTTCGCGCCGGCGGACCTCGAGGACCT
>Ga0315281_10012383_pt1 | contig 11622 bp, 13 predicted proteins | sample YL17G07_0_MG_FD_204540 | JGI IMG/M metagenome (GOLD analysis project Ga0315281, IMG submission 204540) | Sediment microbial communities from Yellowstone Lake, YNP, Wyoming, USA - YL17G07_0 | ecosystem: Environmental > Aquatic > Freshwater > Lake > Sediment | place: USA: Wyoming | collected... | reverse complement strand
CGGTGCGAAGGGGGTGAGCGAAGGTTGGAGCGGGCTACGGGGATCGAACCCGTGTCCGAGGCTTGGGAAGCCTCTGTACTACCATTGTACTAAGCCCGCGCTCCGGCAGGCCTGAAGGCCTGCACTACGACCGCGCCGAGACTGCACTACGACCGCGCCGAGACTGCACTACGACCGCGCCGAGAAATATATCACGCGCGGATGAGCGCCAGCACCTCATCCCGCTTTCTGGCCATCATCTCCCGGGTCGTCGCCTCGAGGTTGAGGCGGAGCAGCGGTTCGGTGTTCGACGGCCGGACGTTGAAGTGCCAGTCGGGGTACTCGACCGAGATGCCGTCGAGCTCGTACTGCTTCCCGTCCGCGTACTTCGCGCCGATCGCCACCAGTTTGGCTGGCACGAGGTTCATGCTCGCCAGCTTCGTGTTGATCTCACCCGAGATGAAGTATTTCTGCGAGAGCGGCTTCAGGAGTTCGTGCAGGCTCTGGCCCTTCTTCGACATCAGCTCCAGAATCAGCAGCGCCGGGATGAAGCCGTTGTCCGCGTAGAAGTTGTCGCGGAAGTAGTAGTGCCCCGTCACCTCGCCGCCGAAGATCGCGTTGGTCTCGCGCATCCGCTTCTTGAAGAACGCGTGGCCCACGCGGTTCATCAGCGCCGTACCGCCCAGCCGCGCCGCCGTGTCCTTCACCGCGTAGCTGGCGCGCAGATCGTAAATCACGGTCGAGCCCGGATGCTTCAGCAGGAACGCCTCGGCCAGGAGCGCCGTGATGAAGTCGCCGGAGATGAACTCGCCCGTGCCGTCGATGAAGAAGCACCGGTCCGCGTCGCCATCCCACGCGATGCCGATATCGGCCTTCTCGGCCACGACGCGCTCCACGATGTCCTTGCGGTTCTCCTCGATCAGCGGGTTCGCCTCGTGGTTCGGAAAGCGGCCGTCGATGTCGAAGCACAACCGCGTGGTCTTGCAGGGGAGCCGGTCGAAGAGTCTCGGCGCGACGAGGCCGCCCATGCCGCTGCCGGCGTCGAGGACGACATTGAACGGCTTGATCACCGCGACATCGATGAACGACATCACGTGCTCCACGTACGCGTCGAGCACGTTCTTCGTCGTCACCACACCGCGGCGCGCGGCCGGCGGAGGCAGCGCGTCGTCGGCGATCATCTGACGGATCTCGGCGAGGCCTTCCTCGCCGCTGAGGGGCCACGCGTCCTTACGGACCATCTTCATGCCGTTGTACTGCTTCGGGTTGTGCGACGCGGTGACCTGGACGCCGCCGTCGTGGCCGTCCCGCGCGACCGCGAAGTAGAGCATGTCGGTCGCCATCATCCCGTAGTCGACGACATCGGCCCCCTGCGACGTGGCGCCGTCGATGAACGCTGCCGCGATCGTCGGCGACGAGAGACGCATATCGCGGCTCACCGCAATGCGCGTGGCGCGCAGATACACGACAAACGCCGCGCCGATCGCCCGCGCCGCCTCCTCGTTCACCTCGCCCGGGTACACACCACGGACGTCGTACGCTTTGAAGATGTCGGGGTTCAGGGTGGGGGACATAGGGATTAGGGATTGGGGATTGGGGATTAGGGATTAGGGATTAGGGATTGGGGATTAGGGGCTACAGTCGGCTGTAATCGGTGACGACGGATTTGTCGCCGAGGACCACGCCGTCCTCGACGAGCGCATTGCGGCCGATGTGGCAGTGGCGGCCGAGAATCGATCGGCGGACCACCGCCTCCTGGCTGATGCGGCTGTTCGCCCAGACGATCGCGTTGTCGATCACGGCGTGCTCTTCGACGTGGCACTGGCGGCCGATGACGCTGTAGGGGCCGATGTGCGCCCCCGTCTTGACGATCGCCCCTTGGTCGATGAAGCAGGGGCCCTCGATGATGGCACCCGGCTCGATGCGGGCGTCCGGCGACACCCAGGTCGCGCCAGGATGCGCGGCGAAGGGCGCCGAGCGATGGCCAATGTAGCGGGCATCCATGATGTCGCGGTGCACCTGGATGTACTTCTCCGGCGTGCCGATGTCGATCCAGTAGCCGCGGTAGACGTAGGAGACGAACGTCTCCTGGCGCTCGATCAGCGACGGGAAGAAGCTGCGCTCGATCGACCACGGCGTGTCTTTCGGAATCCGATCGAACGTGTCCGGCTCGAGGACGTAGATGCCCGCGTTGATCGTGTCGCACGTGATCTCGTCGGCGTTCGGCTTCTCGAGGAACCGCTTGATGTTGCCGCGCGTGTCGGTTTCCACGAGGCCGTACGCGCTGGGGTTGTCCACCGGCGTCAGCACGATCGTCGCGTTCGCCTTGCGCTCGCGGTGCAGCGCGATCACGGCCGCGAGGTCCACCTGCGTCAACACATCGCCGTTGAAGACGACGATCGACTCGCGCAGCGATTCACCGGCGTAGCGGACGGCGCCAGCGGTCCCGAGCGGCGCCGGCTCGACCACGTAGCGGATCGCCAGACCCGAGTCGCCGCCGTCGCCGAAGACTTCCTCGATGCGCCGTGGCTGATAGTTGAGGCTGAGAATCACCTCGTCGATCTCCGGCACCTGCTTGAGGAGATCCAGCTGGTAATGGAGAAACGGCCGGTCGAAGATCGGCACGATCGGCTTGGGCGTGTGAACGGTCAGCGGGCGCAGGCGCGTACCTTTGCCTCCCGCAAGCAGAATCGCCTTCATGGCAACCACCGATGTTATCATGTGAGGCCTGGCTGCTGATGAACCTCCCGAACTCGCTCACCGTCACGCGCATTTTCCTCGTGCCGCTGCTCGTGGTCGTGCTGCTGACGAAGTTCGAGGGCCATCAGATCTTCGGCGTGCCGAAAGACATCGTCGGCGCGCTGATCTTCGCGCTGGCCTCGCTCACGGACTGGGCCGACGGGTATCTCGCCAGGCGGCGTAAACAGATCACGCCGCTCGGCCAGGTCATCGACCCGCTGGCCGACAAGCTCCTCATCTCAGCCGCGCTCATCTCCCTGGTGCAGATGGATCTCGCGCAGTCGTGGATGGTCGCGGTGATCATCGGCCGCGAGTTCGCCGTCACGACCCTGCGCAGCCTCGCCTACGCGCGCGGCGTGGCCATGCCGGCGTCGCCGCTCGGCAAGATCAAGATGGTGGCGCAGGTCGTGGCGATTCTGGCGCTGATCCTGGCGCACGGTCAGACGTGGCCGTTCTATCTGATCGGGCAGGCCGCGCTGTGGGTGGTGGTGATCTCCGCGCTCGTGTCCGGGGCCGACTACTTCCGCCGCTTCAACGACATCCTCAGCCCGCGCGTCGCCGACTTCCAGGTCCAGCACAAAGACAGAAAGGCTGGATGAGAAGAAACCGCGATCTCCGCGGTTACTTCCGGAGTGCGACGTAGTCGCCGCTGTACACGGCATCGCGCGAGCGGGTGATCCGCGTGAGCGCCTGAGCGTTACCGGTGGAGATGACGACGCCTTCGCCGATGCTGGTGAGCGGCAGACCGCTGACGCCGACGTCGCGGTAGATCGCAAAGCGCGCGCCGGCCGTCAGCCCCTGGTCCCGGCCCCAGTCGATCAGCACGAAGTCTCCGGCGCCGACCGTCGTCCGATCCTCGTTGCCGGCGACGATGTGGCCGAGCGTGGTGAAGTCGGGCTCTCCGGACGTCACGTCCCGATCGGCATCCGCCGGCAGCACGGGCGCGACGAATGGCTCGAGGTAGTCGCTCGTCACCATCCCGCCGCAGACGTGGTCCACGGTGGCAATCGCGGTCGATTCGTTGACGGCGACCACACGGACCCAGCCGAGCGTCCTGGCGCCGCGTCCGCGCTGGCTCGAGCCGAAGTGGATCGTGCGGCGGACAAAGAACTGCTGACCCAGCTCCACGCCGGCCGAGGTGCCGCCGCCGATGACGAGGAGGTCGCTATTGCCGAACAGGCTCCGCGGCACCGCGTCCTGGGATCCGATGATCCGCAGCGCGGGGGCCGGTGCGTTGTCGCCAGAGGTCGGCGGTGCGCACGCCACGCCTATCTGGAGCGGTGACAGCGTGTCGCCGGTCTGGGCGCCGGCTGTCGCCGCGCACGTCACGAACAACATCGCCGCGAGGACGAGGTGGGAGCGTCGCATGCTTAGCCTCCGGGGTTTTTGCTTTGCGCCAGCGTCTTGAGCTCCGCGATCCTCTTTTGCGCCAGGACCAGGTGCTGGCTCTGCTCGAACTCCTGCACGAGCCGCTCGAGGTAGGCGAGCGCCTCGGGTTCCTTTGATTGCTTCATCTGCACGAGCGACTCGGCAAGGTAGAAGTAGACGCTGTCGCGGCCGGTGAAGCCGGGATCGTCCTTGAGTACCGACTTGAACCGATCGACCGCGCCCAGATACCACTTCTGGCGATAGTAGAAGTACCCGACCTGATAGTCGGCCTCGCTCAGGCGATCGCGTGTCTCACGCACCTTCACTGTCGCTTCCGGCATCAGGCTGCTGTCGGGATACCGGGCGACGAACGTCTCGAACTCCTTCAGCGCGGCCCGCGTCTCCGTCTGATCGCGCTGAGGCAGCCGCATCTGGCGGAAGTGCCCCATGCCGAGCTTGTACTGCGCGTAGTCAGCGCGCCGGTTCGTCGGGTAGAAGGAGAGGAATTCGGTGAACTCGTTGATCGCGAGGACGAGCGCTTCAGATGTCCCTTCGCCGAGGTACGTGTCGCCGATTCCGAGCTTCGCGTCGGGACGATACGGGCTTGCCGTGTACGTCTCCGTCACCTGCTTGAAGAACTCGCGCGCGGCGAGCCACTTCTTGTTGTTGAGCGATTCGGTTCCTCTGTCGAAGAGGAACTTGTCCGGTTCCGTCGTGCCTGCCGGGACGGTGCCGCGCGGGCTGGAGGCGCACGCGCCCGCGGCGGTCAGCGCCGCGACGGCCGCGCACACCCGCAGGCCCGACTTGAGACGATGACCGAGGTGCTCGTTAATCACAGTATTCCAATCAGCCACTGATACTCGGCCGCGAGGCCCTCTTCGAGTCCGACGGCGGGCGCATAGCCCAGGTCCGCACGCGCAAGGGACGTGTCGGCGTAGGTGTGCCGCATGTCGCCTTTCTGAACGGGATCGATCGTCACCAGGGGCCGGCGCCCGGCGACGCGCTCGATGATCCTGAGCACGTCGTTCACCGAGACCCGCGATCCGCCTCCGATATTGTACACGCGCCCGGGAACGCCTCGGGTCGCCGCCAGCACGTTGGCGCTGACCGCGTCGGAGATGAAGGTGAAGTCGCGCGTCTGGTCCCCGTCGCCGTACACGGCGATCGGCTCGCCGAGGATCGTCGCGCGCAGGAACTTGTGGAACCCCATATCGGGCCGCTGCCGGGGGCCGTAGACGGTGAAGTAACGCAGCGCCACCGTCGGGACGCCGTAGTTGGCGAAGTAGAGGTAGCAGAGCTGCTCGGCCGCCAGCTTCGACACGCCGTACGGCGAGACCGGCTGGGGCAGCGCGTCCTCACGCATCGGCATTGCCACGCGATCGCCGTACACGGACGAGCTCGAGGAATAGACCAGCCGTTCGAGCGATGGCATCCCGCACGCCGCTTCGAGCAGGACCTGCGTCGCCTCGATGTTGTTCACGGTGTAGATCTCGAAGTCGCGGCCCCAGCTCTTGCGCACGCCCGCCTGTGCCGCCAGATGGAACACGTGCGTGCGGTCGTGCAGCAGCGCCGGGAGATCGACGTCCTGGATCCGCGCGTCGATGAACAAGAACCGCGGATGCTTCAGCGCGTCGCTGAGATTGCGCTCCTTGATCGGCCGTGGGTAGTAGTCCGTGAAGCAGTCGATGCCGACGACGTCGGCGCCGTCAGCGAGCAGCCGGTCGGCCAGCGTGGACCCGATGAAGCCGGCGGCGCCGGTGACGAGCGCCTTCACGACAGCACCGTCCGCACGCGCTCCGGCAGCCGGCATGGGCGCCCGTTGCGATCGAGCGTCGCATGCACGGTCGTGCCCGTGGCCAGCGTGACGGCGTCGGCCGGCCGCACGATGTCGTAGGTGAATTGCACCCGCACCGGCGACAGCATCGCGCCCGTCGTGCGGATCTCGATCTCGTCGTCGTACTTCGCGGATTCGCGATACGTGCACTGCGCTTCGATGACCGGCAAGCCGAACCCCTCGGTTTCCATCTCGCGGTAATTCCACCCGGACTCGCGGAGCAGATCGGTCCGGCCCACCTCGAACCACACGAAGTAGTTCGCGTAATACACGACCCCCATCTTGTCGGTTTCGGCGTAACGCACGCGCACGCGGGAAATGGATTGGAGTGCGCTCACCGTGCCGCCGACGTGACGGCGCCGAGCGCGGCGGCCTTGAGCTCGCGGGTCGCGCGCTCCGGGTCAGGGGTGTTGAACACCGCCGAGCCGGCGACGATGATGCGCGCGCCGGCGGCCACGACCCGGGCAATATTGTGCTGATCCACGCCGCCGTCGATTTCGACCTGTGCCTGGCTGCCGATCGCGTCGAGCAGGGCGCGCACCTCACGGACCTTAGACTCGCTGCGCGGGATGAAAGTCTGTCCGCCGAACCCGGGGTTCACCGACATCACCACGACGAAATCCACGTCGGCGGCGACCTCCTCAATCGCACGGGCCGGCGTGGCCGGATTGATCACCACACCGGCTTTGGCGCCCAGCGCCTTGATGGCGTGCACTGTGCGATGCAGGTGCCGCAGCGTTTCGACGTGGACCGAGATCATCGCGGCGCCCGCCTCGGCAAACGCGTCGATGTAGCGATCCGGATCCTCGATCATCAGGTGCACGTCGAGCGGCACCTTGGCGATCCGCTTCAGCGACTTTACGACCGGCACGCCGATCGTGATGTTCGGGACAAAGTGCCCGTCCATGACGTCCACGTGAATCAGATCCGCCCCTCCGCGTTCCACCGCGGCCACCGCCTCGCCTAGTCTGGCGAAGTCGGCCGACAGAATCGACGGCGCGATGCGCACGCTCATCGGCTGACCTCGAGGGAAATCGGTTCGCCCGGCCCAATCTGGAATCCGGCCTGCGGGCTCTGCCGGATGACGACGCCGGCGGCGACGCCGGGATACGGATTCGATCCGACCACGGCGACACGGAAATTGCGGTTGCGCAGGACGTCGGCGGCGCGGTCGCCGTTGGTGCCGATGAGATCGGGCATCACGTAGCTGGCGCCGCGCTCGCCGCGATTGATCAGCAGCGCCACGCGGCCCGCCGGGCTCTTGGCCGCCGGCGTCTGCGCGACGACCACGTCAGGGGCGAAGTCCTGCGAGCGCATCTCGGCAATGTCGGACAACGTGAGGCCGTCCTGTGTCAGGCGCAGTTGCGCCGTGCGCTCGGTTTCGCCGATCAACAGGGGCATGGTCGCGGACCGCTGACCGGCACTCAGCCAGACCTTGACGCTGCGCTGGCGGCGCGCCACCGATCCCGCGGCCGGCTCCTGGGTGATGACGCGCCCCGCGCCGACCTTCGGATCCGGACGCCGGCTCTCGTCCACCTTCAGGCCGAGCCCGAGGTTGGCCGCGAGCGCCGTCGCTTCGTTCGCCGTGCGGTTCGAGAAATCCGGCACCTGCACCTCGCGTGCCCGTAGCGCGAGGCGCATGGACGCGGCGGCAAACAGCACGTAGGTCGCCAGCAGCGCGCCGGCGAGCAGGACAAGTTTTCCGGCGCTCCAGACGCGCGTTCCCAATGCCATGAAGGGCCCGATCGTACTACAGCTGACGGCGGACCTGAAGGTCCGCACTACGACAGTCGCAGGGCCGGGTCGTCGCGCCTGCCGTTGCCACGCGAGTCGCTTCAGGCCTGCCGTCGCCGCGCGAGTCGTAGTGCAGGCCTTCAGGCCTGCCGTCGCCGCGCGAGTCGTAGTGCAGGCCTTCAGGCCTGCCGTCGCCGCTCGAAGACAGCGCCGAAGAACGCTTCGAGGCCGTGCAGGTGGGGCTGCGTGCGGAGGTGGCCGCGCTGGTCGATCAGCCCCTCGGCGAGCCGGGCCGTGGCCAGTCCCGCGCGCAGGGCGTCAAAGCCCGGCGTCGACGCCAGAAACGCGCCGGCGACCCCTTCGTTTTCTTCCGGCTCGCTCGAGCAGGTCGCGTAGACGAGGCGCCCGCCGGGCGCCACCTGTTCCGCCGCATGCTGGAGCATCGTCAACTCGGCGGCGGCGAGCGGCGCCAGATCGCGTTCGCGCCGCCGCCAGCGGATGTCCGGATCGCGGCGCAGCGTGCCAAGCCCCGAGCAGGGCGCATCCACCAGCACGCAATCGAACGCGGATCGGAAGGGCAGCGGCTTGAGCAGATCGGCCTGCACGATCCGCACGTTGCCGGCGCCGCTGGCCGCCACGGTCCGCCGGAGCAGATCGACGCGGCGGTCGCGGACGTCGCAGGCGATCAGCAGTCCGCGTCCCGCCATCAGGGCGGCAATCGCCGTCGTTTTGCCGCCGGGCGAGGCGCAGGTGTCGAGCACGCGCCGCAGCGGCCGATCGCCGGCCAGCAGTGTGACGAGCTGCGACGCTTCGTCCTGCACGACGAACCAGCCGTGTTCCTGGCCACTCCCGCGCAGCGGGTGCCCCTCGTCGACGATGACGCCGTCGGGCGCGTAGGCGGTCGGATGCACCCGGATCTCGTCGGCCGCCAGCCGCTCGATGAGCGCCTCGCGCGTGAGCTGCAGGCGGTTTGCGCGCAGCGTGACGGATCCCGGCGTGTTGTTGAACTGCATCCACGCCTCGGCGGCATCGAACCCGAGGCGCTCGTACCATCGGTCAGCCAGCCAGCGCGGGTGCGACAGCGTGATGCTGAAATAGTTCAGCGCGGCGGCGCGGTCGGCTGGATCGGATGGGCGCGGCGGCAGCGGGAGGGAGGCGCGTCGCCGCGAGACCGTACGCAGCACGGCGTTGACGAACCCGCTGGCGCTTCGCTTGCCGGCGCGCTTCGTCAGATCGACCGCATCGTCCACGACGGCGGCTGCGGGGACACGGGTCAGGTGCAGCAGCTGGTACGCGCTGAGGCGGAGGATTTCGACGATTTCCGGGTCGAGCCGATCGATCGCGCGCTTGGAGAACTCGACGATGAGGTGATCCAGTGCGGCGCGCCATCGCTGCACGCCGCTGGCGATCTCGGCGGCCAGCGCGCGATCGCGGTCATCGTGCAGGCCGCCGCGCGCGAACGCCATCGCCGTGGGCAGATCGGCCTTGCCGGCCGAGATGGCGCAGAGGATCTCGTACGCCGCGACTCGCGCGGGCGCGATCATGACCCGTCGGTCGTGTCCGGCTTCCATGACCCGTCAGTCGTGTCCGGCTTCAGCCGGACCGTGGGCCTGGGCGTGAAGCGGTCGCCGGCGGCGAGGCGATGGCCGGCGAGGAAGTCGCGGACGCTCATCGGCCGCTTGCCTTCGGCCTGGATCTCGGTGATGCGCAGGGCGCCGTCCCCGGTCGAGACGATCAGCCGGTCGCCGTGGGCTTCGACGATGGTTCCGGGCGACGCGCGCTCCGGACCCGGGGGCCCGACCACCGACCGCCGCAGGATGAACCGCTTGCCGTGCACGAAGCTGAACGCGTGCGGCCACGGATGCAGTCCGCGGACCAGGTTGTGCACGCGGGCCGCCGGCCAGCTCCAGTCGATCACGCCATCGTGTTTTGTCAGCCGACGCGCGTACGTCGCATGCGCCTCGTCCTGCGGGGTCTCCCGGGCGTTACCCCTGGCGATCTGGTCGACAACGGCCACGAGAAGCCGCGCACCGAGGCGCGCCAGATCGCGCTCGACCTCGTCACTCGTCTCGTTCGGACCGATCGCGCGATGCTCCTTCGCGATCATGCCCCCCGCATCGAGCGCCTTGACCACACGCATGATCGTGACGCCCGTCGCGAGCTCGCCATCGATGATTGCGCGATGGACCGGCGCGGCGCCGCGATAGCGCGGCAGCAGCGAGGCGTGGACATTGATCATGCCGAGGCGCGGCGTTGCCAGGACGGCATCCGTCAGGATCTTCCCGTACGCGGCGACGACGCCGAGATCCGCGTGCCAGGCGGCGAGGCTGTCGAGAAACGCCGGGTCCTTCATGCGCTCCGGTTGCAGCATCGGGAGGCCGGCGGCGAGGGCGCGCGCCTTCACCGGCGCGTCGGACACTTTCTGGCCGCGACCACGCGGCTTGTCCGGTTGCGTCACGACGCCGACCACGGTGTGCGGCGACGCGGCGAGCAGCGCGTCCAGCGTCGGCACGGCGAACGCCGGCGTGCCGAAGAACACGATTCGCAAGCCTTCTACCACTTGCCGCCGCGTGTGAGCTTGTGGATCTTCCGCACGATCATGTCGCGTTTGATGCCGCGCAGCCTGTCGACGAACAGTGTGCCGTCGAGGTGATCCATCTCGTGCTGAAACGCGCGGGCGAGCAGGCCGGTGCCCTCGTGCTGCTGCGGCTCGCCGTGCCGGTCGAGTCCTTTCACGACCGCGCGCGTCGGGCGCACGACCGTCGCGTTGAACCCCGGCACGCTCAGGCAGCCTTCCTCTTCCAGCTGCACGCCGTCGCGTTCGACGAACTCCGGGTTGATCATGACGATCAGCCCGTCCGGATCGCGTCCGACCGAAATGTCGACGACGAACATGCGGAGCGCCACGCCGACCTGCGGCGCCGCCAGCCCCACGCCCGGCGCGGCATACATCGTCTCGATCAGGTCGTCGACCAGACGATCAATCTCCGCGGTCATGGCGTCCACGAGCCGCGCTTTCTCGTGGAGCACGGAGTCGCCGTATTTGAGAATCGGTCGGATCATCTCAGGAGGTTGGAACGCAAAGCGCGCAAAGTCCGCAAAGAATACTTTACTCGGGAAAGTCGTTCACGATGCGTTTGATGCCATCTTGAAGCCATTTGACGTTGACGTTCATCAAGAGCCCAAGCTTCAGATTCGACTGTCGCAGATACGACAACAGCTGGGCGCCATGGACCCGCTCGAGGCGTTCAATCGATGTGACCTCGATGATGATCGCGCCTTCGACCAGCAAGTCGAGTCGGTATCCACAGCTCAGCGTGTGACCACGGTAGACAAGCGGCAGCGGCTTCTGGCGTTCGACGCGCAAGCCCAACTCGGTGAGCTCGAAGAACAGGCAAGCCTCATACGCCGACTCCAGCATGCCTGGCCCGAGTTCGCTGTGTACGCGCAGGGCCGCTCCGATGACGACATTCGAGAGACGATTGAGCCTGTCTCGCTCGCTGTCCTGTGTTGGCACCTGGCACGCGGATGCAAGAAACGCCCCGGGGGCGAGGCCCGTGTGGGCAGGCGGAACCCGCAGAGGTGTTGAGACTGCGCTTCGCGGGCTTCGCGAGCTTTGCGTTCCTTGATACGTTCTGCCACTAGCGCGCGAATCGGGCGGCGGTTCGGGTGCGGAAGGCCTGCCAGTTGGCGACGAGTTCCTCGATCGAGTCGCCGCCGAACTTTTCGAGGACGGCGTCCGCGAGCACGATCGCGACCATGGCTTCGCCGACGACGGCGGCGGCGGGGACAGCGCAGACGTCGCTGCGTTCGATCGCCGCGGGGCTGACGGTCATCGTCGTCAGGTCGACGGAGCGAAGCGGTTTCATCAGCGTCGAGATCGGCTTCATGTACGCCGTGACGCGGAGATCCTGGCCGTTGGTCACGCCGCCTTCGAGGCCGCCGGCGTTGTTGGTGGGCCGCGCCAG
>Ga0315281_10012379_pt1 | contig 11628 bp, 19 predicted proteins | sample YL17G07_0_MG_FD_204540 | JGI IMG/M metagenome (GOLD analysis project Ga0315281, IMG submission 204540) | Sediment microbial communities from Yellowstone Lake, YNP, Wyoming, USA - YL17G07_0 | ecosystem: Environmental > Aquatic > Freshwater > Lake > Sediment | place: USA: Wyoming | collected... | reverse complement strand
CGCGCTGGCGGATGTGGAAAGCGCGCTGGCCGCCGGCGGGCGCACGGCAGCGCAGGAACTGCTTCAGGAAAAAGTCGTGGAACAGGCGCGCGTGGCGCTCAGGCTCGCAGAAATCCGTTATCGCGAGGGCGCAGACGATCTGCTGACGACGCTCGATGCGCAGCGCACGCTGTCCCAGGCCGAGGATCAGCTGGCACAGATTCGGCTGTCGCGGCTGCAGGCGTCGGTCGGCCTGTTCAAGGCGCTCGGGGGGTCATGGAAGATGCCGGAAACCCAGCGATCGCCTTATGTGCGATAGCGCACGGAAATGCCTGGGCAAGAGTGGGTAGTATGTGAAAAGTTGGAGTGGGTGTCGCATTCCGTTGACAACCACGATTCCGACCTTGGGTATCGATCTGGAGGCCACAAAATGCTGAAAATTCGCCACGCAATCATTGCGCTGGGGATGATGTCCTGCTCAGTGGCTTCCGCTGAGGTCCAGGTGAGTATCGGTATCGGGCTTCCAAACGCAAGCATCGGGATCAACCTGCCGGCATACCCGCAACTCGTCCGCGTGCCAGGCTATCCGGTCTACTACGCGCCACGGCTGAACGCGAACTACTTTTTTTACGACGGCATGTACTGGGTTTACCAGGACGATAACTGGTACGCGAGTTCCTGGTACAACGGACCCTGGGGGCTTGTGGATCCAGAGGCTGTACCGGTGTTCGTCCTGCGTATCCCGGTGCGCTACTACCGCCAGCCACCTGCGTACTTCCACGGGTGGCGGCTTGATGCGCCGCCGCGTTGGAGTGATCACTGGGGCCATGATTGGGAACAGCGCAGAAGCGGTTGGGACAGATGGAACCGCAGCGCTGCCCCGGCGCCTGCCCCGCTGCCTGCCTACCAGCGGCAGTATTCAAGGGATCGCTATCCCGGGCAAATGGAGCAGCAGCAGAATCTTCAACAGCAGCATTACCGTTACCAGCCGCGTGACCCCGTGGTGCGGCAGCACTATCGGGAGCAGCCAGCGATGGAGCAACGCAAACAGCAGACGCCAGGATCGCAGGGCCGGGACGAAGGACAGCGGGGCAGGGACGCCACACGCGAGCCAAAACGGAAAGAAGGACAAGAGCGGGAGCGGGGTCGCAATGAGTAGGAAGAACCTGCTGAAATAGGCGGCGGTTACAGCTTGCGTTCGGACGCCTCAATGATCCCCAACACTCAGGAGAATCGAGTGCCATCTGCGGAAAACCGTCTGCTTGCCGCCCTTTCCCGCAAGGATCGCCAACATTTCCTGTCGGGCTGCGAGCAGGTCGAGCTGGTTTTCGGGAACATTCTCTGCGAGCCTGGGGAGACGATACGCCACGTCTATTTTCCCACCGACAGCATCATTTCATTGATGACGCCAATCGATGGTCACAGCAGCCTGGAGGTGGCCCTGGTCGGCAGTGAAGGCATGTACGGGTTCCCCTCATGCTTGGGGTGGATGTTTCACCGTTGCATGCCGTGGTGCAGGGCTCAGGCACTGCGTGGTGCATGGACGCCGAACGGTTCCACAGCGAACTCGAATACAGCTTTGTGCTGCAACAGGAGCTGAACCGCTACATCTATGTGTTGATGAGCCAACTGGCGCAAACAGCCGCTTGCACCCGCTTCCATGTAGTAGAAGAGCGCCTTGCCCGTTGGCTGCTGATGACCCGGGACCGGGCGCACTCGGAGGAGTTCCATATTACCCACGAATTTCTTGCGCACATGTTGGGCGTGCGTCGCGTTGGCGTGACCAAAGCCGCGGGTTCGCTGCAAAAGAAAAGATTAATCAGCTATAGCCGGGGGGATGTCAGGATTCACGACATCGGTGGCCTGGAAGCTGCATCCTGCAAGTGCTATCGGGCCGACAAGGAAATGTACGACCGTATCTTGCATTGCTAGTACGGTGCTTCATGCTGTTTGGAACTTATCGCCGAGTGGCATCGGGTGTTGTAGGTCGGTCTTCAGACCGACATGTCGGGCTAAAGCCCGACCTACATGACGGCTACCTGCCGCGCAGCTTATGCATCATCTGCCACGTGACCCAGCCGCGCCCCAGCCATTTCCCGGCGCGGCCAGGCCGCAGTGCCGCAAGCAAGACAATGCCGCCGATTATCCAGGCGGGATGGCTCTTGATGTAACGCAGCGCGGCCAGCCCCCGGTCGACCCGCGCCAAGGGTATGCGCCACGGCTCGATGCTTTGCGCCAGCGTCATCCGCTGTGCTGCAGCCTGCGCAACCAAGCGTTCACGTCGTTCAGCGAGCAGGATCGCTTTTTTGTTCATGGCCGGGAACCGAGCTGTTGCCAGTCTTTGAGCAATTCCAGCAGACTCGCTGCAAATACTCTCGGCTTTGTTCTGACCTTGTGCAAGGCGAACGCCCAGGCCGCCATACCAGCTGCCAAAAACACTCCGGCAAGCGCACCTAGCACCAGGAGACGTTGCGTGTCCCAGAATGCGACCACGAGCAGGATCGTTGCCAGCACCACGCCAACCCCGAGGCAAAACAGGGCGACCAGAGCCAACACCAGCAGCGACAATAAATGCTCCCGATCTTCCTCCAAGTCTGCGGACAACAGAGCGAGGCGCGTATGTGCGATGTCAACCAGCGTTGCTGCGAGCGTTGTCAGTGACGCTAGCAGCCCCTTGCTCCCGCCGGGTGGTTTCTCGGTCATGGCGAACGGCTAGCGGCGGCCGATGAGCAAGCCGATCACCAAGCCAACACCGGCGGCGGCGCCGATGACTCTCCATGGATTTTCGTGGACATAAGCGTCGGTAACCTTGGCGGCCGCTCTGGCTCTGACCAGCAGTGCCGCTTGCGCCTGCGCCATCCGGGCCTTTACAACCCTGAGGGATTCTTCCGCCTTGGCGCGCACCTCGGCTACCTTCTCACCGCCCTGGTAGGCAGTCGCCTTCAGCAGCGCTTCCGCATCTGCCACCACCACCTTGAAATCGGTGATCAACTGTTCTTTGGTAAGGTCATCAGATAACTTATCCATACTTTTCTCCGTTGTTGGTTCTGTCATGTTCATGATGAATAGTAATCAGGCGCCACGGGGACGCCCGGTAAAACAGCAACCGTGAACAACCGGATCGCTTTACCCCCTCGCTGCCTGGAAATGCTCCAGGGTCGCTATCGTGGCGGACTGTTTGGCTCAACTGCGCCGACGCAGACCAAACCCGAGCCCCAGGAGTCCGAGTCCCAGCAGCGGCAGTGTGGCTGGCTCGGGCACGGTCAGACCACCACCGCTGAAGCCGCCGCTACCGTAGTCGGTGCCGCCTGTGCCGCCTGTGCCGCCTGTGCCGCCTGTGCCGCCTGTGCCGCCTGTGCTACTGGAAACGAGGCAATCGTTGGAGATGATGTTGGTATCCATTGTCACCGCAGCATTTAGCGCGATGGCCCTGCCGCACAATATCTCTGCGGTTGTATTCAGGGTAATGCTCTGATCCGCTAGAATATTTCCTGCAAAAACCGTGCCGGTGCCCAGAGTCGCGGAGGTTCCGACCTGCCAAAACACGCCGTAATCTGCACTGAGAACGCCATTGACCACGTTGACACTCGATGCGCTTGCGGTCGTGAGCGCGCTCCCGATCTGGAACACCCAGAGTGCATCGGCATTGTTTTGGGCGTCCAGATAGAGACCTCCCGTCAATTGAGCCGACGAGTCAAATTTATAGACGCCAGGGGCCAACGGGGTTGAACTGGTGTAGAAGCCCAGATCCACGCCAGTCAAGTTGCCAGTGGACGGCAGGTTGAAAAGAACATTGTACGCAGCGAGGGCATTTATCTGAGCCTGCTGCGCAACCGCATCGGTTTGGTGTACCGCTCCTGTCTGGGTGATGCTCCCCACGCCAGTGATTGAGCTCCCCGGGTAGACACCCAGATCTCCCCAGAGTGTGGTCGGGCCGGTATTGGTCACCGTCGAGGCACCCAGTACCGCGAAGCTCTGCGCCGTACCCAGAAATGGCGTTGCCAATGCCGGGGAGGCGCCGTAGAGCGCTCCGATCACTGCCAATGACAGGATCGACAAGTATTTTGGTGTTTTCATCGCATGCACTCCCAAGTTGTTATTCGTTACTGCATCGTCATTGGCAACAGGCCAGCCTGGTAAAACAGAAACCGTGAACAACCGGATTGCTTTACCCGGCCCCCTCGCTGCCTATAAAAACTCCAGGGTCGCTACAGGCTTCGGCCTTGAATGACTCGGACCAGTATCACCACGACCGCGATGACCAGGAGAATGTGAATGAATCCGCCCATGGTGTACGCGGTAACCAAGCCAAGCAACCAGAGGATGATCAGGATAATCGCAATAGTTCCAAGCATTTTCGCTACTCCTGGTTAAGACAAGCAGATTTACTACCGACCCTTGACCCGCATGTCATTCTTGACGGATGTCACACCCTTGACGCCGCGTGCCACTTCGACCGCCTTGTTGATGTCGGCCTGGGAATTGACGAAGCCGCTCAACTGAACTTCACCCTTGAAGGTTTCGACGTTTATTTCAGAAGATTTCAACGAAGGTTCATTGAATACCGCCGCCTTTACCTTCGTCGTGATAACGCTGTCATCAATGTATTCCCCTGTGCCTTCCTGCTTGGACGTCGACGCGCAGCCCAGCAAGGTCGCGAACATGACGGCGAGGATAACGGTGGAAATGTATTTAAGTTGTTTCATAGCTGTACTCTCCATGTAAATTCAAATGGCCTGGGCACAAGCCCTGATCGTGAAATCCGGACCGCCCTGACGTTACAAACGACATTGCATGGTGCATTCAATCAACTGCATCGAGTTACACACAAGCCTCATCGCACGTTTAATGATAGTCCGCCATTTTTCAAAAACGCTCTGTGCGCTAGCGCACTTATCGAGCAGACTTTAGGCTCTTCCGGGTATTGCTTGAGAAAATCAGCCAGTTTTTGCACGTTATAGGCGATGGCACCCTCTCCGACAGCGGCGCAAAAGCACTGTCGATGGAAGGTGCTGCGATCGATTTCGTGCGAGATGCGTTCGCTCACCTCAAGGCAATCGCCATCGGCCAGGGCGGCCAGGCGCTTTTGAAAAAAGCGAATGTCAGACATGGCGCGGGCGTCGTGGATGTCAACGACAAGAACGCGTTTGTTGCCGCGGTCAAGACGCGACTATGGGATCGGGAAAAGCAGGTTCGAACATTGGCATAAGCGCCAGTTCCATAGTGCGCGTGCTGCTTGGCCAAGCGCACATCAATCTGCTTTCAGCTTGCACCCGGCCAGCACTCGCCACCAGGTCGAGCACAAACGATTTTCAGTATGGGATGTGACAAGTTTCGATTGAGTCTCGGCCATCACTTTTTACGAATGACCGCAATTCACAGGCATGGCTTTACCCAGCCTTGCCTTTTGCCTGTTCGGCTTTATTCTGACTGCTCCAGATTTCCATAAGTAATCTGGTGATTGTGAATATCACGGGGCCCAGGATCAGGCCGGACGGACCGAAAACAATCAGCCCGCCAACGAGGGAAATAAACGCGAGGACGGTGTGCATCTTCAACCGCCTTCCAACCAGCATCGGATACAGCAAGTTGTCGATTCCGCCGACCACGATCGTGCCCCATAGGGTGAGCAGCAGCGCTTTCCCTCCGCTGCCATCCAAAACCAGGAAGATGGCCGCAGGAATCCAAATGATAAAGGCACCTAGCACCGGCACCACGGCAAGCAGCCCCATTACAATCCCCCAGAGCAATGGCGCCGGCAAGTCCAGCCACCAAAACATCAGTCCGCCCAGGGTGCCCTGCACTGCGGCAACGGCAAACGTACCGTAGAGTGTCGCATGCACGGTATCTGTGACGCCGGCAAACATCCGGTTCATGTCCGCCTCCGAGAGAGGCGATAGTGACCGAAGCGACTCGAGTGCTGCGCCCCGGTCGCGCAGGAAATAGAAAAACAGGTAAAAGGTCAGAACAACACCAATCAACTGCAGCACGGATCCCTGGACGAAAGAAGCGGCGATGCCGGTCAGCCATGCGGTAGCGGTATTGACGATTTCCGGCAGATTAAACTGCCGCTCGATCCAATGGCCGACAGGCGCAATGCGCGGATGGGCCTCGAAGGCACGGCGCCATTCTCCAGACGTGAACAATATGTTGATGGTTTCCGCACTGCTGGCGGCTTCGGCAATTATCCGCTCCGCCACGAACATCGCCGGCACAACCACGATCAGCGCGGCCACCAGAACGCAGATCGTGGCGGCCAGGTTGGGGTGTTTTAGTTTCGACGCAAGCCATCGATGGAGTGGCGCGAACAAGACCGCTAGCGCCAGGGCCCAAGCGAACGCTGGCAAGAATGGTGCGGCCAGCCGGTAACACAAATAAATTCCGACGACGGTCACCGCCATCAGCAAGAGCGTATGAACGTGGCTGCGTGAACCCCAGTCATTCGCGATTTGCGCAGCAATTTTCCTGGTTTTGAGGTCGCTCATCGTCGGTTTTATTTTGACACGGATAACGGTCAGTGTTTATAGCTGGGAAGCGCCTGGAGAACAAGCACGGCACGTTACGCTGTACCCGTTCCTGACATGTCTTTGCATGCCGCCATCCATCCTGCCGCCCTTGTCATCCATTTTCAGAACTCCTTGTCCCGGTTCGAAACAGGATGCCAGTGCGTGACGCCTGGCACCGTGCGACAACACACATAGCGAAACCGGTGGCCTGCGTGCGTTAACGAACGGAATGGCTGCTCCGCGCGCGCTGGCGTACAGACGTTCGCCATTGCTTGAGACGAGGGGATTCAAAGTGTAGGCAAAGAGTATCCCCGGCAACAGGGTGATCAGAAACGGCCGCGCCCAGTCCAGCGCGAATATCAATGCAACCGTTGCCAGGATGCCGAGCGCAACGCCGCGCGCGTCTGCCGGCAAGTGAACCGCGAGCGGGATGGCGTCGGCAATCCGGGCGGGAGGGCGGATATTATCCGCCACAGGTTCCGATACCGGGTTCCCGATTGTTTCTGTTGGAATGAGAGTCGATGTCATGGGAAGCCACCGGCGCTGCGAAGCATGGAGCGCCCGCAGCGGAGAATGCGGCGATTAGCGCTTGGCGCCAAAAACCAGGAGCGCGCCGCCAATGACGATGGCCCCAATACCAGCCCAGACAGGGATGTTGACCGTTTCCTTTTCCGTGACCGACAGCTCGATCGGGCCCAGTTTGGCCTGCTGTGTTTCCCTGGTGTAGCTGAACCCGCCGTACACCAGGCCCAGTGCGCCGGCCAGAATCAGCGCGAATGCGATTACTCGAATACCGTTCATTTCCTTCTCCTTGCAGTTATCAGGCAAAGGGGGCAGTCAATACCTCACCCCCTTCCCCCAATGCGCCACCTTCTCTTCGCGCGGGAAAAGTCCGCCCGAAGAAAAAGTGGCTCGCCATTACTTCAGTCGCATGTCGTTCTTGACCGAGACCGTACCCTTCACGCTGCGCGCGAGGCTAACGGCTTTATCGATATCGGCTTGGGAATTCACAAAACCGCTTAGTTGCACTACGCCCTTGAAGGTTTCAACATTGATCTCGGCGGATTTCAGCGTCGGCTCATTGAAGATGGCAGCCTTCACTTTGGTGGTGATGACCGTATCGTCGACGTATTCGCCGGTACCCTCCTGCTTGGACGTGGATGCGCACCCCATGAAAGACACCAGCAGTACGCTCAAGAAAAGTGCCGAAAAATATTTATTAAATTGTTTCATGATTAAATCTCCTCAATGAATACAAAAACAAAATGGATTGCCGTTTTGGGGCGATCAGGAAGCTGTTTCTGCCACCCTTGATTCGCCTTGCCGCAACGGACCGAATCGACAAATACCGCCTGGAGTACCCGCTGCACCAAGCGTTGTCGCCTGAAAAACAGCTTAGCCGAAACATCCGGCTCAATCGGTGCGCTAGCGTACATAAGACGATGCCAAAGACTTCAGAGTTTCGGAATGTGCAGTGTCCGGCTGATCATCAATGAGCCGGAAACCGCGAACATCGACACGAGCGGGTGGAGTTGCCATGGACCAATGTGGATCATCCCAAACCAGAGCTGGTTGCCGATCGCACCGTACACGGCGGCGATGGCGATGACGATGACGAGCAACAGGGAGCTGGGGATCGGCGTGCCCTCGAAATACTTCACCTTGTCGCTGCCTTGCGCCAGGGTCTCGGCGGTGATGTTGTAGCGGGCAAGGCGGCTCACACCGCACACAACGAAGTAGATCAGAATCACGCGATCCCAGAGGCCGTCCATGCCGGCTCCATAGGCGATGGCCGCCGGCGCAACGCCGAAAGAGATCACATCGGCCAGGGAATCCAGCTCGCGCCCCAGCACCGAGGTTTGCTGGCGCCACCGCGCGACGCGGCCGTCGAGGACATCGAGTACAAACGCCAGCGGAATCATCGCGCAGGCAAACAACAAATGCATCACGTCCTGGCTCTGCAAATAGCTCATCACGGAGAACAGCGCAGCGACGCCGCAGGCTGCATTCCCCAACGTAAACCAGTCAGCGAGATGGAAGCTGCGAATCATCGAGAGATGCTTACCTTGTTTCATGGCGCGGGATCCTTGATTGGAAGCATCGGAACAGCCTCTCCAACCTGGAAAAACTCACGGGACGTCATGGACCTGCACCCGATATCCAGGATTGAGGTTGGAACAACGGTCGTGATGACGCTAAAGCGCGCCGGCGAGCGATGCGCCGAAGGCGGTTGACGCCTTCACCGGTATTGGGTTGTGCCAGCTCCCGTCTGCCGCAATGAGCGCATCAGCTTGTTTCGGCCCCCAGCTGCCAGGCTTGTAGGGGTGAGCCCGGTGGTGTGTGTCAAGGACTGGATCGAGCACCGCCCAGGCGGCCTCGACCGCGCCCTCGCGCGTGAAGAGCGCGCCGTTGCCGGCCATGGCGTCACTCAGGAGCCGCGCGTAGGGTGTTTGCTCGCCCGGCTGTTCATCCAGCAGGTAGAGCTCGCGCTGGTCGCCGACGAACTCCTTTCCTGCACGCTTGACGCGCGCGGCGAGGGCGACGGCGGAGTTGGGGGAGAGCCGGAAGCGCAGATAATTGGCGCGCCCGTCCAGCGGCGCTGAATCGTCGAACAGCCTTTGTGGTGGCGGCTTCAGCTCCACCAGGACCTCGGCCGCTGTTGCAGCCAGACATTTGCCGGAACGCAGATACCACGGCACCCCCTCCCAGCGCCACGAGTCGATGAACAGCCGCAGGGCGCAGAACGTCTCGACGTCCGACCCCTTCGCCACGCCCGCCTCTTTGCGGTAGCCGGCGTACTGGCCGCGCACCACGTCGTCCGGCCGCACGGGGCGCATGGCCTGGAACACCTTGGCTTTCTCGCAGTGCACGGCACCATAGCCCTGATAGACCGGCGGCTCCATGGCCAGCAGCGCGACGATCTGGAACAAATGGTTCTGGATGACGTCGCGCAGGCAACCGGCGCTTTCGTAAAACGCGCCGCGACCCTTCACGCCGAAATCCTCGGCCAGCGTGATCTGCACGCTGGCCACGTGGTTGCGGTTCCAGATCGGCTCGAGGAACGAATTGGCGAAACGGAAATAGAGGATGTTCATGATCGCCTCCTTCCCGAGATAGTGGTCGATGCGGAAGATCGCGTCTTCCGCGAACACCGACAGCGCGATGCTGTTGAGCTCCCGCGCGGAGGCCAAGTCGCGTCCGAACGGTTTTTCGACGATGACGCGCGCCTGATCGGCCAGGCCTGCAGCCCCGAGCCCTTTGATCACCGTGGCGAACAGCGCAGGCGGGATGGCGAGGTAATGCGCCGGACGCCGCGCAGCGCCCAGCGCCTGCTTGAGCGCCTTGAACGTACCCAGGTCGTTGTAGTCACCGCCCACATACTGGAGCAGGGAAAGAAGGTGGTCAAGGGCGTCGCGGTCATCGATCCTGCCGGCTTGCCTGATGCTGTCCGTCGCCTGTTTGCGCAGTTGCGCCAGGCTCCATTTCGAGGCGGCGACGCCAACCACCGGCACCTTGAGCACGCCGCGCCTGGCCATCGCGCAGAGCGCCGGAAAGATCATCTTGTGGGCGAGGTCGCCGGTCGCGCCGAAGATCACCAGCGCATCTGCCTGCATCATGCGGTTATGGGTATTGCCCATCCCGGCGCCCCTCCTTCTTCGCATCGTGCCCCCCAAACGGATTTATCGCCGTCCCGTTCCCGGTCGTAGACATGCTCGCGTTGGCAGCCCGTGGCCAGTCGGTCACATCTGGCCTACTTTAGCACCAACCGGTTTTCAACCTCTGTTACGCCAGCAACTGCACCCGCCAGTGCTTTGGCCCTATCGCTGCTTTGCTGCGAATCGACCGATCCGGTTAACGTCACCACGCCCTTTACGGTATCAACACCGATTTGCAGCGTCTTGAGACCGGGCTCGGCAAAAACGGCTGCTTTGACCTTGGCCGTGATCTCGGCATCATCGATGGCCACACCGGCTTTCTCGCCTTGCTCGCTCAGTTTTTTACCGGGTTTATCGGACGCTTCACCCATTTTCCTGCCGGCTTCCTCAGCCGTCTGATCCATCTTTTTGCCTGCGGTCTCTGCCGGCCCCGGCTTGTCGCAAGCGCCAAGCCCAACAGCGAGTAGCAGCGAAATACCGGCCAGTTTGAAACTCTCCATGACCTTCATTTTAGTTCTACTTTGTCAGATTCCCCCGCCGAATGATGTTGGCAGGTTAAGTTCCTGTTTTCGATACTGAGAGGCGGAGGCGATTTGCCTTCGCCGGTGCCGGTTAGCGATGGTCATGACGAGATCTTCATCGGACTGGATTTTGCAAGATTCGCTACTACCTGGAAAAACGGGATCCGGACTTTGACCGCAAGATGCAGGAAGTCCTGCTGGTTTATCGGGATGTTTCGATTTACGCGGAAGGTGTCGTTCATGACGGGCGACCAGAACCTATCTATACCGTCAGCGTCGATGAAAAACCCGGGGTTCAGGCCATCGGGCTGACAGCGCCCGATCTGCCGGCAGTGAAGGGAAAGTACGCAGCCGTTGGGCGCGACTACGAATATATCCGCCGTGGCACCGTGTCGATCCTGGCCGGAATAGACCTGCACTCGGGGCATATCTTTGCCAACGTGGAGGACCGTCATCGTAGCGTGGAGTTCATCGCGCTGCTCAAGCGGCTCGATGAACACTACCCGCCCGAAGCAATCATCCGCGTGGTGCTGGACAATCATTCGGCACACATTTCGAAAGAGACCATGACCTATCTTGCAACTCGACCGGGGCGCTTTGAATATGTTCACACGCCCAAGCATGGCTCATGGCTCAACCTGATCGAGTGAGCCTTCTCCAAGATGTCCAGAACCTTCCTGCGCCACATCCGCGTAGGCTCCGTTGATGAACTGAAGGCACGCATCCTGAAGGGCATTGACGAAATCAACGCTTCACCCGTTGTGTTCCGCTGGAACAAGTTCGACCTCGGGGTGGTTTAATGTGTAACTATATTAACGGAACGAACTACTAGCCTTACGAAAGATACGGTCAATCATCCATGCAAATTTGGATCTTCATTCCTTGCCTATCCGGTTTGTTGCCAAATTGGAAAACGTAGGTTGGGCTGAGCGGTTTTATCGCGAAGCCCAACAAACCAAAAACATC
>Ga0315281_10012378_pt1 | contig 11629 bp, 10 predicted proteins | sample YL17G07_0_MG_FD_204540 | JGI IMG/M metagenome (GOLD analysis project Ga0315281, IMG submission 204540) | Sediment microbial communities from Yellowstone Lake, YNP, Wyoming, USA - YL17G07_0 | ecosystem: Environmental > Aquatic > Freshwater > Lake > Sediment | place: USA: Wyoming | collected... | reverse complement strand
CGATATATCTTTGAACAGATACCATATGCGCAAACGGAATATGATTATAAAAAACTGCTGCCTCAATATCTTGACAGAGAGGCTATAATTGGGATTATATAGGGTGGGGTTAATTAGACGCTTACCTAATTTTTCCTAGTAACCCCCCTCATTCTACTAATATCTTTTCCCTATTATTGTCCAAAAAACTCTGATACAATCTAATTAACATTATTATTAGAGGACAATAATACAAAATGGATACTTTTAAAAATACTAAGACGCTATCTGTTAGACAGGTAATATTGCCGCTGATTTTGTCAGTGTCAATATTTCTTATCTTGCTATCTGGATATTTCAAAGAAAGACGGTTTAACCAAAACGACTATAACTCGCCAATATCATCAATAGTATTGGATACTAAAAACTCAATTGAAACATTAATTGATCAAAATAGATTGTCTCTTAGTCTTATTCTATCTGTATTTAAAGTACAAAGGTTAGATAATCTTAACCTTGATTCAACATATCAGAACCTGATAAAGATTGAACCTTATTTATATGGAATAGGGGTAATGGATGAAAATGGTAAAATTATCTCAGAGGCAGGTATATCTCTATCTGAATATAATAATTCTTCCAATAATCAGTGGGCTATCGAGTCTGATTGGCTCAAAAATAGCCGCTCATATGGTTATTCTGTAAGTAATATCTATTCAATCAAAGATCAACCCAAATATTTTATTATTGCGGTTAATAACGATAATGTTAAAACTGTTTATGCTGTAATAAGCATACAAGGGCTGACGCAATATCTAAAGACCAAGATTAGATATCAATTGATACCGTCCACTTCCGCCTATCTTTTAGAGCAAAGCGCAAGTGAGAAGCCGCAAACCCTAAATCAGATACAGATTTTATCAAGCGGCTCAAATTCATTTAAACCAATACAATCAATCCCTGATATACAGCCTGAGGGCATTTTAGTTGAGGTTAATAATCAAGATTCTCTTTCTACTGGTTTCGTAAAGATAGAAAACACGCCGTGGACACTTGCCATAACACTTAGTCCCCAAAAGCAGAAATTTCTTTTTTTAAACAGCAACCTGATCAAAGTAGTTTTAGGGATAATAATGCTGATTATTATGACGGTCTATATCTTTGTGTTAAAGCAAAAAAATATGTTGATTGCAAAAACTATCAAACAGACTCCAATAAAAAATATAGAATCATTCTCAAAGAAATCGTCAATAGGCCATCTCTCAGAAAGCATGGTGCATGAAATAAACAATCCGCTTGAGATTATCAATCAAAATGCCGGGCTTTTAAAGGACATCCTTGAGATGTCTGGTGATGTGAAGTCGATTGGGGAGATGAAATTAAGGGATAAATTTGTCCACTTGACTGACGGCATACTTGAAGGCGTTGATAGAAGCAGACATGTGATGAATCGCTTTTTGAAATTTGCCAAAAATATTAATAACGAGAAACTCCAGGCGGATGTCAATATCATGCTGCAAGATATTATTGATCTCTGTAATGAAGAGGCAATGTATCAAGATATATTAATTGAACTCCATAAAGGTCATTCTGTCCCGAACATCACTAAAGGGGCTAATTTAGCGCAGCATATTTTCTTCAATATACTAAGTTTCATAATAAATGATGTAAAAAAAGATACTTCCATAATAGTATCCTCTGAGCAAAAAGCCAATCTATTTATAAATGTAACCTTTAACTACTCTAAGACTATAAGCAATTCAAATAAACGGGCTGATGTACATGCCATAAATGCAAGAAGGCATGAAACATTGGAACAAAATGATATAAGGCTGACTGTGGCAAGAGAATTTCTTGAAAAGATTAATGGAAGCATGAAGGTTGTTGCTCTGGATGAATTTGGCGTATCTATAATAATTACGATACCTATATAAAACTAGTGAAAAGTGTAAAGTTAGAAACAATTTAAAGAAAATTTTTTATTTAAATGCTTTCCACTTTTAGTTTTTCACTTTTCACTTTACACTAGTTTTCAGGAGATATTTGATGTCAAAGATTAAGGTCATGTTGATTGATGATGAACTGGAGTTTACTTCAATATTTAGCGAGCGTCTTATACTTAGGAATCTTGATGTAGTCGCAGTAAACAAGGTTGAGGATGCCTTTACAAAATTGAGGGTATGGCTGCCTGATGTTATATTGCTTGACCTAAAGATGCCTGGAATGAATGGAATAGAGATGTTAAAGATACTGAGAAAGTTTGACCCGACAATAGAGATAATTATTATTACTGGTCATGCCTTAGGGCTTGATAAAGAAGAGGCGCTCAGGATGGGGGCATTTGACAGACTGCTCAAACCTATGGATATTAATGAAGTCATAAAAACAATAGAGCAGGCATATAATAAAAAAAATCTGGAACAGAGGTTTCTAAAGACTAATAAAATATGAATACTACAGAGAATAACTCAAAAAAATTGACTGGTTTAGAATATTACAGACTATTTATAAAAAAGATGGTGATACTATTGGTAATATTCTCACTTGTGCCGATATTTATGATAAATACAGTCTTGCGGCACTACTTTCTATCTTCATATTCTGCTAAGGTAATGGAGCATATGACTGAATTAATTCAGAAACATAAACAAAATATCGATAATTTTCTGCAAGAGAGATTGAACAATATCAGGGCGCTTGCTTCTTCATATACAATTGAACAGTTGACCAACGAAGATTTTTTGCTTAAACATCTTGGAATTTTACAAACAGAATATGATAACGCATTTGTAGATATTGGCGTAGTGGATAAAAGTGGCAAACAGATTGCATATGCTGGTAAATATAAACTGGTAAGCGCAGACTATAAAGACTCAACATGGTTTAATCAGGCATTAAAATCGAAATACTATATAAGTGATGTATTCCTTGGTTTAAGGGGACAGCCGCATTTTATTGTTGCTGTAAAAAAACAATGCAATAATAAAGAATATATTATCAGAGCAACTATTAATTTTGATACCTTTAATGCGATGGTTGAAAAAATCAGGATAGGCGCAACTGGATTTGCGTTTATAGTAAATAAGTCAGGTCAGCTTCAAACAAGAAACATGTATAATCTTCAAACCATTAATGGCAGTTCTGTCTTAGATTTCCTAAATAAGATAGACCTTGAAAAAGAGGAGGTACATGCAGTTCAACACCTGCAGTATAGAGGCAAGGAATTTATCTTTTTTATAATCTCTCTAAAAGGCGGGCAATGGAGACTTGTTTTTCAGCAAGAGCAAGGTGACGCATTTTCAGAACTATATAAGGCAAGACAGATGGGAATAATTATATTACTGTTGGGAAGCCTTGGGGTAATATTGATCTATTATCTGATGTCACGGAAGATGATAAGGTTTATTGAGCAGTCAGAACAGCAGCGTGAGAAGATGAATGAGCAGTTAATAGAATCTGGAAAACTCGCATCCATAGGAGAGCTGGCAGCAGGAATTGCGCATGAAATAAATAATCCTGTGGCTATAATGGTTGAAGAGGCTGGATGGATACAAGACCTTCTTAAAGAAGAAGACTTTAAGGAGAGTGAAAATCTGCAAGAGTTTACACGCTCTCTGCTTCAGATAAAGCTGCAAGGAATGCGCTGCAAAGACATCACCTTTAAACTTTTGAGTTTTGCAAGAAAGACAGACCCAAGGGCTGTAAAGACACAGATCAATGACCTCATTGAGGAGATAGTTAAACTTTCAAAACAAAGGGCAAAGTATAGTCACGTTGAGATAAAAACCGAGTTTGAGGAAGGACTGCCTGAAATGATGGCATCGCCTTCAGAACTTCAACAGGTATTTCTTAATCTCTTTAATAACGCCATAGACGCAATTGGCACTGCAAATGATGAGGGTCTGGTTACTATAGTTACTAAGAGGTCTGGGGATACAGTATTAATAAGCTTTAGCGACAATGGGCAAGGTATTCCAAAGGCAAATATTGCCAGAATATTTGATCCATTCTTTACGACAAAACCTATTGGCAAGGGTACTGGAATTGGGCTTTCTATATGTCACGGTATCATCAAGAAATTGGGCGGAGATATAAATGTATCGTCTGAAGTAGGTATTGGAACAACTTTTGAACTAAGCATACCATTGTTTTTAGAAAGTGACGGTGGAATACAGACGATTAAGGAATTTGAAGAGAGGTTATAAGATATGTCAACGTCAGGACAAATTACAATTTTGATAGTAGATGATGAAACTGCTATTACTGAATTGATGGCAGCAAGGTTTTTAACGCGTAATTTTATTGTCTTTAAGGCAAATAATGGTAAAGATGCGTTATCTCAACTTGATGCAAACAATACGATTGATGTGGTAATCCTAGATGTCAAGATGCCAGGGATGAATGGTTTAGAGACTCTTAAATTGATAAAGGAGAGACATCCTCTAATAGAGGTTATAATGCTCACTGGTTATCCAACTGTAGAGGATGCAGTTGACAGTTTGAAATTAGGGGCATTTGATTATCTCAAAAAAGTAGTAGATTTTGAACAATTAAACACTATGATTAAATTGGCATGTGAGAAAAAATTTAAAACCAAAAATATTATGTAGGGGCGTATGGCATACGCCCATCGTTGATGTATATGAATATTTAGGAGAATGTGAAGTGTCTGAAATATCACAGCCGTTAAAACTGCTCTTAGTAGATGATGAGACGGGTTATGTAGAGATATTAAGCAAGAGAATGTCTAAACGCGGGATAGAGGTAACTGCTGCTTACAGCGGGGCTGAGGCAATCAGGGCAATGCGCGGGAGATATTTTGACGCAGCGGTCTTAGATCTAAAGATGGAAGATATGGACGGTATAGAGATATTAAAGATTCTGCGAAAGATGGACTCATTTATGCCAGTGATAATGCTTACTGGGCATGGTTCTGAAAGGGCTGCAAGAGAAGGCGTTAAATATGGGGCATATGATTATCTGACAAAACCATGCAATTTTGATGAACTGGTCTCAAAGATCAAAGATAGTATCAAAAATGCCCCGCGAGGTGAGAATGATGGAAAATAGCATAGTATTGTTGATAGACGACGAAGAGGATTTTATTTCACCCATTGTAAAGAAACTCAAGAAACGTCATATAGTGGTAGAGACTGCATCAGATGCAGAGGCTGGGCTTAGAAAATTATCAGAGATAAATATTGATGTTGTGGTGCTTGATGTAAAGATGCCTGGTATGGATGGAATTTCATGCCTTGCGGAGATAAAAAAGAGATACCCATTGATAGAGGTAATAATGCTTACAGGACACGCCAATATGGAGGCAGCAGTAGATGGGATGAATCTTGGGGCATTTGATTATCTTATGAAACCTATGGAATTTGACGAGTTAGTTTTTAAGTTACAGGACGCTGTTAAGACTAGACGCTTGGCTTTAGAAAAATCAAAGAAATGTTCTCAGGAGGTAAAGGTATGAATATGGGCAGAAGATTATTTCAGATGTTTATGAGAGCCTCAGAGGCTCATGCGAAGTGGGAGTATGAGACATCCTTAAACATACTTAATGACAAGAAAAAGGTATGGATTTTGGCAGCAATGACAGTTCCAATTATTTTGGTATCTTTGGCTTTTGCAACTGAACTGCCAAATATTTTAGGCGGAGAAAAGGCGTATACTCCATCGTATTACAGTTTAGAAATATTTATTGTATCGATCTTTGTTGGGCTTTGCGCAGGATTGATAACAGGCTGTATTGGCGCTGGAGGCGGATTTATCATAACGCCTGCTCTAATGACCGTTGGTGTAAAAGGCATTTTGGCGGTTGGAACGGACTTGTTTCACATCTTTGCAAAGGCAATCATGGGTACGGTAGTGCATAAAAAACTTGGAAATATCTCCGTAGGTCTTGCGGTGTGGTTTTTGGTAGGTTCTGGTCTTGGCGTAACTGGAGGCGGAGTTATTAATCGAACTCTTTATGAGATAAATCCTGTATTAAGCGATACATTTATAAGCATTATATATGTTGTATTGCTTGGTTTTTTAGGTTTTTATTCTCTATTTGATTTTTTAAAACTTAGAAAACAAGACGGTGGCGGCGGCGCTCCGCACAGTGAAAGTTCTGGAGGCTCTGGTATAGGACTGCCAGCAAAGATGCAGGCGATAAAACTTCCTCCAATGATAGTGTTTGATCAAGACTTGACTCCAGGCGGAAAGAGCATATCCGGAATATTTGTGGCATTAAGCGGGGGATTGGTAGGGTTTCTGGCATCAATCATGGGAGTAGGAGGAGGGTTTATTACATTTCCTATGTTTGTATATGTGCTAGGAGTCTCATCATTTACAACCGTTGGAACGGATATTTTGCAGATAATATTTACTGCTGGATATGCGGCTATAGCGCAATATGCGATATATGGATTTATCTTTTATACATTAGCAATGGGAATGCTTATAGGATCTCTGATTGGAATACAGGTTGGCGCCCTGACAACAAAGGTTGTAAAAGGAATATACATAAGGGGCTTTTATGCAACAGCGATCTTAGCAGGATTTGTCAACAGATTATTCACCCTTCCAAAGCAGCTTGTGGAGATGGATGTGCTCAAGATTTCCAAAGGCGCTACACAGATATTTGATATGATTGGTTCAATAACTTTTTTTATAGCCATTGGGATATTTTCACTCTGGGTAATAAGCAAATTCTTTGGAAGTCTAAACCTATTAAGAAAGGAGGACAAATAAATGTTGATTAGAGACAGCAAACATTTTTATATAGGATTTTTTATGGCAGTAGTATTTGCTGGAGTGCTAACCTTAATGTTTTCACCTATAATAAATGGCGGAAATGCGTTAAAGGCATCCGATAATCTATTTAATACTATTTCAAAGGGCTCATCCTATTATCTAGTCAAATTGACAGATAAAAATGCAAAATATATTACATTAGATATTGAAGCGCCGATAGAGATAGAGAAAAAGGATTTGATTGAAAAGATGAAGGTAATCTTGACTAAAAATGACTTCACAGTTGGAGAGGGCGAGGGATTAGTAGTAAAGGGTTCTCTTGGCAAGTTACTTCAAGCAGCAATAAAAGATTCTGATGAGATGTACAATAATAGAGGCAGCGTAATAGTGGAAAAATATGGAATGCCTGAAAAAGAGGCGATGTATACATTCTGGAGTTTGTTAAAAGGATTAGAAAAGACACTAACTAAACAGAAGAGTTTCGCAGAGGCTGCATTTGTAAAGGAAGTGATGAAAAAGGCGGTTGAGATGAGTTATAACTATTATGGAATAACCCCAGAAAAGGCATCGACTAAGGCAGGAATACTAGGTTTTGCCCTTGTATTTTATATCACATATACATTGTGGTGGGGCTATTCAATATACTTTATGTTTGAGGGCATAGGACTGACTATGAGCAAAGGACATAAAAAAGAGGTATAAGCCTAACAGTAGGGGTAATTCATTAATTGCCCCTACTGTTAAATTAGTTGACAAAAGTCAGAAATATAAGATACTTTATAGAGTCTTAAAAAGAAAAGACCTTTAGAGGAGGCTTATAGTTGTTAAAACGAATATTTCCATTTCTGACTTGGTTTAAAGATTACAATATTCCGATGTTAAGAACAGACCTCTTGGCTGGAATAACGGTTGCAATAATAATTATTCCAAAATCTATGGCATATGCTCAATTAGCAGGCTTGCCTCCTTATTATGGTCTGTATGCAGCGTTTCTACCTCCAATGATAGGCGCATTGTTTGGTTCAAGCCGTCAACTTGCAACAGGGGCAGTAGCTATTGTTTCTCTGATGACAGCAGCTTTGCTTGAACCATTTTGCATAGTTGGCAGCGACACTTTTATTGCATATGCGATAACACTCGCCTTGCTTGTAGGTATATTTCAGTTAGCCTTAGGGATTTCACGTTTAGGCGTTATCGTCAACTTTCTTGCTCATCCAGTTATACTTGGATTTACAAATGCTGCTGCAATTATTATTGGAACTTCTCAACTATCTAAGGTATTTGGAGTTCATGTTGAAGAGGCAGCTCATCAATATGAAACTGTAATTAATATAATAAAGGCTGCTATTACTGATACCCACCTGCCGACATTAGGATTTTCTATTCTAGCGTTTCTTATAATAATTATATTGAAAAAGACGCTCCCCAAGTTTCCAAATATCTTGGCAGCAGTTGCTATAACTTCTTTGATAGCTTGGCAATTCGGATTTCAGAATAATATAAAGATAAATATAGAAGAGATTCAATCAGTAGAGACGCTTAAGATGATTGAAGACTTTAATTCAACTATAAATGGAATAGATGCATTAGCTCAAAACAGGGTTAAGCTCAACGATGAGTTAACTTCTGCAGAGGCAGAATTCGGGAAACATAGTATTGATGTCTATGATCTTAATCAACAGATTGGCAAGATTAATCTTCTTATCAATAATCAAAAGGAAAAGCTCGGGATTTATCGTCACAGCCTTCGTTCTCTTAAATTCAGGGCAATAGAAAAAGATGGAAAGCGATTATTTTATTTGATTGATAGTATCCCAATTATGAAATACGATGATGATAGAGAGTGGAGGATGAAGGTAGAAAATAAGGTGTTAAAACCTGATTCTACTCAACTTTCAGGAGGCGGCTCAGTTGTAGGAGATATTCCAAAGGGCCTGCCTAAAATGGGACTTCCCAATTTTAGCATTGATATTATATTGAAATTATTTACTGCGGCGATTATTATCTCTTTCATAGGATTTACTGAGGCTATATCTGTAGCTAAGGCATTGGCAAGCAAAACAGGACAGCAGCTTGACCCTAATCAAGAGTTAATTGGTCAGGGACTTGCAAATATAATCGGTTCATTTGGTCAATGTTATCCAGTTACAGGCTCGTTTTCTGCTACTGCAGTAAATCTTCAAGCAGGCGCTCTTACAGGTATGTCTCAAGTATTTACAGGCTGCGTAGTGGGATTTACTTTATTATTTTTAACACCACTATTATACTATCTTCCACAAGCAGTCCTTGCTGTAATCGTTATTATGGCAGTAATAGGACTTATTAATTTTAATAAGATGATTCACACATGGCATGCTAACAGATATGACGGCGTCATTGTTTTCATAACGTTTATCTGCACATTAGCATTCGCCCCTCATCTTGATAAAGGTATAATGGTTGGATTCTTATTATCAATCATATTCCATTTATATCAGACGATGAAACCCCGCGTGGCGGAATTGTCAACAGACACTGCAATCCCGTCAGACCTTATTGATAATACCCTTCAAGATGCAGAGGTTTATAGCCTTAATAGCTGTGAATTCATCACAATAATTCGATTTGACGGCTCTCTGATATTTGCCAATACATCTTACCTTGAGGAAGAGGTGTTGAACTGTCTTAGCGTCAAGCCAAAATTAAATAATATAATATTTGTTGCTGACGGGATAAATACCCTTGACGCAACAGGCGAGGAGATGTTATCTGGGCTGATAATACGGCTGCGTGAGAGAAAGATAACTGTGTCATTTTGCGGTCTAAAAGAGCAGGTATCTAATATGATGAAGCGTACTGGCCTTCATGCCAAGATTGCTGAAGAAAACATCTATAATACAGTGTCACATGCGCTTTTATCTATTTATTCAAAGGCTCATCTCCACCAAGATGGCAGTGATGAGGAAAAGGACTGTCCTCTAAAGAAATTAGTTTATTATAAGAGCTTTGATTTTGCAAAACGCTCCAGAGTCTTACTGGTTGATGATGAGAAAGATTTCACAAGGATATTGTCCAAACGTATGCAGGTCAGAGAGTTTGAAACAACGACTGCGTATGACGGTAAGGGCGCATTAGCCTTAGTTGAATCAGAAAGGCCTGATGTAGTAGTGCTTGACCTTAATATGCCCGGTTTAGATGGTATGGAGATATTACGAAGGATAAAGACTGAACATCCTCACATTGAGGTTATCATTCTAACAGGACATGGCTCAGAGGAAAAGGAACAATTGGCATCTAAACTTGGGGCATTTGCATTTCTTAAAAAACCTATTGATATAAATATACTGGTAAAAACTGTTGAGGATGCCTATAGGAAGATTGATGTAAGACCAAATTAGTATAAGCGAAAAGTGAAAAACTAAAAGTGAAAAGTAGAAAGCGTTTAAATAAATTATTATAAACTGTTTTTCGCTTTTCACTTTTTTTGATTAGATCATTACAGAATGAAAGACTGATTTTAATCAATCACTGATTTTCATATAGAAAAAAACACCCTAAATTTTTAGTTTGTTGCCAATAAATTAAAATAAGCCTGAACAAGGTCTTCGGTTTTTTCATAACCCTCAGAGCCTCTTGCAAAAGTAATAAAAAAGCATATTAAAAAGAAAAGGAATTCAGCGCAGAGGCACAGAGTCGTAGGGGCAGGTCTTGTGCCTGCCCTGTTGTTGTGGTAACCGTGTTGATTGCTCTGCAACGAAATTAAAAAAAGGGCAGGCACAAGACCTGCCCCTACGTCTCTGCGGTGAATTCTTTTTCGTCTCTTCTGAGAATAACCTTACTGCAAAAGCCTACCCCCCATCCAATCAGCAATCAATTTTTCAATCCCCTTGACCTTGCCAAACATATATGTCCCATGAATATCTCTTTCATCAAACAATCTAATCTCAGCCCCTTGTCCTTTAAGCCAGTTATGGATTAAATTCGCCCCTGTCTCAGCCTCTTCCTTGCTTGACAGAATAAGTATTGGGGTCTTAGACCATGTTTGAATATGAACTATTGTCGGAACTCCGAGATAATCCTTTCCTGGGGTCATGACAGTAACTGCGCTGATTTTTACAGATTTTTCTACTACAGTTTGGATAGCGACACTACACCCAACGCTTGCGCCAATTAAACCAATATGTTTCGGATCAATCCCTGCCTTTTGGATTAAATATTTTACTGCTCCTTCAGCGTCCATGCGCATCTGGTTAAATAGGACTTTGTCACGGTTTATAACTTTGTCGGTTATGTCTTTGCCGTTTGGAGCAATATTGCTTTCTCCATGCCCACGCATGTCAATGGCTAAGGTTGTTATGCCTAATTCAGTCAGGTAAGGGATAAGGGGTTTCCAATCTTCTTTTTTATGGGTATACATATGAAGCAAAACTACGCCTGCAACGCTTTTTTTGTCTGGTTTTGTTAGAGTCCCTGTTATCTTGTAACCATCTGAAGTGGTAAAGATTACCTTTTCAGCCCACGCCTGTGTTGTGATAAAAAGGATGAGGGCGGTAATGAGAAGGTATTTTGTCAGTGTCTTCATGTTTAGCCTCCGATTTTTGATAACAATAGAAGGAATGCCTGCGCTTATATTGTCATATGCTATTTTCTCACTTCCAAACCCATGTCTTTGGTTAGTCCTGATCTCATTCCACGTTAAATGGCAAAATAAATTATGATCTTCCCCCGTTTTATAGGACACTTCTCTAAGATACCCTAAGATTCCTTTCAAAGTCAAGTTTACTTTCAAAGTCCACAGGACTCATATAGTTAATAGTTGAATGTCTGAGCTGTCTATTATAAAACATCTCAATATATTCAAATATATCAATCTTTGCCTCAGCCTTACTACTATAAACTTCTGGATATACGCATTCTGTCTTAAAGG
>Ga0315281_10012377_pt1 | contig 11630 bp, 9 predicted proteins | sample YL17G07_0_MG_FD_204540 | JGI IMG/M metagenome (GOLD analysis project Ga0315281, IMG submission 204540) | Sediment microbial communities from Yellowstone Lake, YNP, Wyoming, USA - YL17G07_0 | ecosystem: Environmental > Aquatic > Freshwater > Lake > Sediment | place: USA: Wyoming | collected... | reverse complement strand
TTACCTGATCCTCAAAACCTTTTTTTACGACGAGAAGCATCCTCTCCTGCGACTCGGATAACATAATTTCATATGCGGACATTCCTGATTCTCGAACCGGGACCTTGTCAAGGTCTATTCTCATTCCGGATTTCCCCTTTGCGCTCATTTCCATAGTTGAACAAGTAATTCCTGCGGCGCCCATATCTTGTATTCCGATAAGATAGCCTGCGCGAACTACCTCAAGTGTAGCTTCAAGCAATAATTTTTCAGTAAAAGGATCCCCCACTTGGACGGACGGGCGCTTGCTTTCTGACTTTTCAGAAATTTCTTCTGAAGCGAACGTGGCGCCGTGAATTCCATCCCGTCCCGTCGCGGAACCTACAATCATGACCGAATTACCAACTCCATGCGCGGTGGCAGACGCAACCTCAGAATGTTTCACTATTCCCACAGCCATCGCATTAACCAGAGGGTTTCCTTGATAGCATTTGTCGAAGTACACTTCGCCGGCAACTGTCGGGACACCGAAACTGTTGCCGTAATCTCCGATCCCCTTTACCACGCCTCTGAACAATTGACGGGCACGTGAATCGCTAAGCTCACCGAAACGCAATGAATTGAGGGCCGCGATTGGTCTTGCCCCCATGGTGAAGATGTCGCGCATGATTCCTCCCACACCAGTCGCGGCCCCTTGATATGGCTCCACAGCCGACGGATGATTGTGACTTTCAATCTTGAACGCAACTGCCAGTCCGTCACCGATATCAACAAGCCCGGCATTCTCCTCTCCTGCACTGACCAGCAATCGTCCGCCTGAACGAGGAAGTGTCTTGAGCAGTGCAATTGAGTTTTTGTAGCTGCAATGCTCGCTCCACATGACGCTATAAATCCCCAGTTCGGTGTACGTTGGACTGCGCCCGAGGGTGCTCAGGACCTTGTCGTATTCTTCGTCAGTGAGCCCGTGGTGAAGAGCAAGCACTCGTGTGACTTCAGGTTCGGCTCTATTCGAACTTATCATATTCTTCAATTTCCGCTTTTTAGATTATTGGCTTTGACTCACAAGGGCAATAGAACACATGGTCATAAGGATGACGAAGATATCACGTTAGTTGGTGCTCCAGTGACCAAGTGAAGATTTTCATACGGGTTGCGTCGAACGATTCATGCAATCGTGAGGAGGAGTTCTCCCTTTTCAACAACTTGTCTCTCTTTCACGAGCATCCTCTTAACCACACCCGTTGTGCCGGCGCGAATCTCGTTCTCCATTTTCATCGCTTCAAGTATGAGCAACCCGTCACCCGGTTTGACCTTGGTTCCTTCCTCAACCTCACATCGAACAACCAGGCCGGGCATCGGCGACCGGACTTCAGTGTCAGAGGCCGTCCGCTTTGTTCCGCCGAGAACCTTTGAAGCCAATTGTTTTGTTGAATCTTCAGTGCCTACTCTAATTAAATTCCCATTGATTATGACATCATACTTCAAGTCATTTTTAGTGACCATTACGAAATAGGATTTTCCTTTGAAGAGTATTGTAACTCCGTTGGGGGAAATTCTTGTCACTTCTACTGGGATCTTTTCTCCGGCAAGAGACACTGTCCCGTCGTCGTCAAAACGCCAGTGGAACTGTCTGGTTCCTATAGTCGAAATTATCGCAGCCACGCTCAATCGTCAAACCGCCTGTTCTTCCAATTTCCGGAAGGAATAGTGTGCTCCCTCATATCTTTCCCTTTGCCGCTATCCCAACTGTGCATCGACGCAGCGGCCAGAGAGGCTATGAGTTCTACTTCTTCGTTCCGGATTAATTTGTCGGGACCGTAATATTTCTCCACGAAATGAATATCGTATTCGCCTTCTATGAACTTCGGATGGGAGATGACGAATACACAGAACGGAATAGTTGTCGATACGCCTGAGATTTTGAATTCCTCCAAGGCACGTTTCATCTTTCGAATGGACTCCGGCCGATCGGCACCCCATACCACAAGTTTCGAAAGCAGAGGATCATAAAAATGAGCAATCTCAGAACCGCGCATGATTCCGGAGTCGTGACGGATTCCGTGGCCCTCGCTCGGCATGTAATCTTCCACTCTTCCGGTTGATGGAATAAATCCTTCCATGGGATCCTCTGCATATATCCTGCATTCGATCGCATGTCCCCGAGGGACGACCTCCGCTTGCGTGAGAGATAACTCTTCGCCTTGCGCAATCCGAATCTGCGCTTTCACGAGATCGAGGCCGAACACCATTTCAGTAACCGGATGTTCGACTTGAAGTCTTGTATTCATCTCGAGAAAATAGAATGACTTGTCCGAGTCCAACAAGAATTCGACAGTTCCGGCGTTTTCGTAGCCACATTTTCGGGTCGCGTTGACGGCTGCCTCTCCCATCCTCTTCCGCAGATCCGGAGACAAGACAGAGCTCGGACATTCCTCTACGACCTTCTGATGTCGACGCTGAACGGAGCACTCCCTTTCCCCCAAATAAATAACATTTCCATGACTGTCTGCCAGTATTTGTATCTCAATGTGCCTGGGATTTTGGAGGTACTTTTCAATGAACACGCTCTCGCTTCCGAACGAACTCATTGATTCAGACTTTGCTTGTTTGAATGATTGCTCAAGTTCCCCTTCTTTGTCGACTCTTCGCATTCCTTTTCCCCCACCTCCGTGAACAGCTTTAATCAGAATGGGATATCCGATACTCTTAGCAACTTTAGATGCTTCGGTAATATCATTTAAGGGATATGTAGTTCCCGGAACTATTGGAACATTTGCTTTAGCCATCAATTCTCGAGCACCAGTCTTGCCTCCCATGGACCTCATCGCCGCACTAGGAGGGCCAATGAAAATCAAACCCGCTGTTGTCGTTGCATCGACGAAATCAGCGTTCTCCGAGAGGAATCCATATCCGGGATGAATGGCGTCACAATGGCTTGCCTGCGCTATAGCTATTATTTTTTTGATGTCAAGATATGTATCTTTTGACAGATTTCCGTTGAGAGGATAAGCTTCGTTCGCATGAAGAACATGCGGAGCACGCCTGTCCACATCTGAGAATACAGCCACCGTTTGAATACCCATCTCAGAGGCAGAGCGGTGAATTCGAAGCGCAATCTCTCCCCTATTTGCAATCAAGATCTTTTTTATTTTCGGTTTCATTAGTCCTTCAACTCAACCACAGTGACTCCCGCTCCGCCTTCGTTCCATTCTCCAAGACGATGGGATTTGATCCTTTTGTCTGATTGGAGATATGAATTTATTCTCTTTCGCAAGACCCCAGTCCCCTTTCCATGAATGATATCGATTCGATGCAATCCACTGACAGTAGCGCTGTCAATGAACTTGTCGACCGCGTCAATGGCATCGTCTCCATAGAATCCCCTAACGTCAAGTTCACGCTGCGGCTTCCCTTCCAGATAAATTGGTGTCGACGTTCGGGGAGCTGGGGACTCGCCCGTCAACGGAACTATATCGTTGATGTGGAGCTTCATTTTGAGGCTGTCAAATGCGACTTGAAGCAGACCGTTGGAATCGGGACTCTGCACCACTTGGCCTACTTGTGAATTCGATTTGAGCCGAACAAAACTCCCCTTTCCGATAGTCGCGCCGCTATCAATCGAATGTGCCTCAAGTTGGCTCAAAGAACTCTCAATATGGTGAATCTCCTCCTCCAGATCACGCACTTCAGATTTTGATCCCCGAATGACCGACCTGTCAGCCTGACTCTGCCGTATCTCCTTTACAGAACGCTCAATTACTGAGTTCGCCTTGCTTATGATCGCCTTTGCTTCTTCTATTGCTTTCGATTTTATGAATTTCAATTCTTGTTGGAGTGACTTTAATTTTGTTTCATACTCGGCCACTAATTCATTTAACTGTATCTTTTCCCGGTCTATTGCCTCTAACTGTTTCGAGAGCGCTTGCGAACGATTTTCCAAATCAAGTATCAGTTTTTCGAGATGGGATTTCTGCTCTCCCGCCATAGCTTCGGCTTCGGAAATCAGTGAGCTTGAAATCCCAAGACGCTTCGCAATCTCCAGAGCGTAGCTGCTGCCTGGCACGCCTAGTCGGAAATTGTAAGTCGGTAAGAGAGATTTCTGGTCGAATTCCATGGCCCCGTTTTCCATCCCTTCAGTCTCATGTGCAAACGCTTTTAGTGCGACCTGATGTGTCGTAGCAATAGTGAATGCTCCCGCCTTCGTAAGCTGTCGGAGAATTGCCGCAGCAAGTGCCCCACCTTCTACGGGATCTGTCCCCGCTCCTATCTCGTCCACCAAAACCAGGCTTCGACCATCGGCTGTTGAGAGAATTTCTTTCAGTCGGGAGATATGGGAAGTGAAAGTGCTGAGATCATTTTCAATTGATTGATCATCTCCGATATCGACATGCAATTGAGCAAACATAGGAAATTCCGAGTCAGGAGAGGATGGAACATGAATACCTGACTGAACCATCAAGACCAAAATCCCAACAGTCTTCATGGCAACGCTCTTGCCGCCGGCATTCGGCCCTGTGATCAACAATGTCGAAAAGCCGTTCCCAATCTCAATCGTGAGAGGAATAACTTTCTCGCGGGGATGATGAAGCAGGAGAATCGGATGACGAGCTTGGCAAATCTTAAGGGAGCCAGATTCTTTTAGGAATGGTTTATTTCCTTTAATTTCAATGGAATATCTTGCTTTGGCATAAATCAAATCTAGGTGAGCTAGTACCTCATGGCTCCGCAACAGATCGAGATGCATTTCGCGAACCTGAGATGTCAATGCTCGGAGGATTTTTTCAATTTCTCGCAATTCCTTAAAATGGAGCTCGAGAATCTCGTTATTGAGAGCCAAAGTCTCGGCTGGCTCGACAAATACAGTCGACCCTGTTGCGGACGAGCTGTGGATAAAGCCAGGTACCTGGTGTTTCTCCTCGACTTTGACGGGGATTACCATCCTTCCTTCCCTCGTGGTAATGATCTCATCTTGCGCAAAGCCTTTTTCAGAAACACTTCTCAGGATTCGCTCCAGCTGTTTGCGAAGCGACTCGTACATTAAGACGATATCGTTCCTAATCGTCTTCAATTCTTTGCTTGCGCTGTCTCGTACTAATCCATTTTCATCAATAGCTTGAGTGATATTATATTCAAGTACTTTATTGGTAGCTATGTCTTCACAGAAAGAGGCTAATTCAAGATACCCGTCTCTTCTTTTTTGGATGAAGCCCTTGATGTTTCTTGAAGCTTGGAGTGTCTGACCAATCGCGAGGAGGTCCAACGGCTTGAGGATGCTGTTTTCTATTCCTGACCGTTGCAGCGCTTCTCGATTATCATGGAGGCCATCTATCGGAAATGGGCCGTCGCTTTCCAAAATCCTCTTCAGCTCATCGACGAGAGTCAATTCCCTGGCTACTTCGTCCAAAACAGAGATCGGTGAGAGATGCTCCGCCGCTCGTTTTCCCAGGTCGGATGTGGCATATGATTGCAGTCGGTTGAGTATTTTATTAAACTCAAGTTTTTCGGCTGCAGATTGGAATTGGATCATTGAGGGAATGACTACTCCTAGGGATTGGCCTTTTTCTTTACCGAGTTCATTATTTCCTGATAAAAGTCCTCCGACTCGGGGAAGAAAGTGTTGATGCTGTCAAATAGACGGGGCGCAAAATTCTTAAGAGGCTTATAGAGAAGGGACTCAGAACGCGTTTCATCGGATGGATAATGAAAATAGATGCTAAGGAAAATGACTGTTACGCTTACCAACAATCCCCCTTCAAGCAATCCCATCAGAAGTCCTCCGATCTTATTCCAAAGTCCTTCTCCTAGTTTCTTGATGACGAGCCTGTAAAAGATTGCCTGTGAGATCATGATTACACACACGATGAGGATGAACGAAACCGTTGTCCCCGCGCCGGAGGAGAGTCCAAGCGGTCCAGAGATCTCGTCGCCGACCGTCGAAGCGAACTTTGTTGCGAGCACAAGGGAGAGTGCAAGGCAAATGAGAGCAATAAGTTTCCGCAGTAATCCTTTGCGCCAGCCGGCGAGCATGAAAATGGCGAGGACGAGCACCAGAATAATATCGAAGCTACCCATTCTGTCTTTCGAGATTTTGTTTTACAATTACCGAGATCACTTTTGAATCGATCTTGCCCTTTAGTTCTTTCATCGCCAGCGGCATGACTTTGCCCATATCCTTCAAAGAAGATGCTCCCGACTCTCGTATGACCTTTACGATGATCGTCTCCGCCTCCTCTTGCGACAATTGTTTTGGCAAGTACTCGGAGATGATTTTGAGTTCCTTTGTCTCCTGCTCGACCAGTTCTGTCCTTCCGGCGGCCTTGAATTGCTCGATCGATTCATTCCTTTTTTTTACTGCAGACACCAGGATTGACATTTCATCGTCTTCATTCATCGGCCGTTCAAGCCCCCTTTTTTCGAATTCTATGATTTGTGCGCGCACCATGCGGAGCGTTTCGAGCCGGGTTTTATCCCCGGACTTCATTGCCGCCTTCAAGTCATCGTTTATTCTTTGTGCGAGTGCCATAAATATCGTCTTTCCTCTTACCTTTCTCTTTAGACGCCTCCGTATATTCGTATAGTCTGACCGTTAATCGCTGATGCTTCGTCGGAAGCGAGAAAGAGGATTACGTTTGCCGCTTCATCGAGTGTCACCCATGCCCCACTCTCCGCGCTGGATGAAGACTGTTTGTTCGCCGCCGTCAAGAGTACGCTGGGTGCAATTGCATTAACGGTGATATCTGAGTCGAGATACGATTTTGCCTCTTCGCCGGCGATGTGCGTTAGAGTAGCAACTCCAGCCTTCGCGATTCCGTATGCCCCTCTTCCAGCTCCGGGATCAAATCCAGCCATCGCGGAGACGTTGATAATTCTGCCGTATTTATTTTTGCGCATTATTCGGAGAGCGTTTTGCGAACAAAGAAAGCACGTTTTCAAGTTCAGGGCAAACATGAATTCCCATTCCCGCTCTTCCAAATCAGCGATGTCTTTCTTCGGCATATAACCCCCAACGAGATTGCACACTATGTGCACAGTCTTTTTCTTCTCCAAAAGAGTTGTGAAGAGGTCCTGCACATCTTTCTCTTTTGACAAATCCCCTTTCAGCATCACTACATTGGGAAATTCTCTCGCGAACTGAGGAACGTCGGAATCGCTGCGATACGTAACAACGACGTCACCGCCCGCGGCAATAAATCTCCTCGTCACCACTCTTCCCAATTCACCTGTACCTCCGGTGAGTAGGGCTATTTTCCCATTAAGATTCATCCCGTAGGCCTTCCAACAACAATATATTACAAGCGCGGGCGAAAATCAATCCGATAAATTGGTTAGTGTCCTAATTTCAATTAATGCGAATCTATCAGCGTAACGTCATGCTGTCCCGACATGTCGGGACAGCATCTAATGCTTTTAGACCCCGATCCCGACTTGTCGGGACGGGGTGACATGTACTCGAAATTAGGACACCCCCTAAATTGATTCTTACGCCAATAGCATGTATATTTATCAAAATTTCATTCACCAACTAAGTATTGTAATGGATTGGATCGATTTCAAACAAATACAAAACTTCGAGCTTGGGATTACCCCCCTGTTTGTCGATTACCTTCATGACTTCGAAAAAGTGAAACAATATTACGCCGTCGATTTTCGAGATAGAAAAGGTTGGAAGAAGCTTCTTGAAAGCGTGCTTTCAAAGAAAAAGGACCGATCGACGCTGGTGCGTGTCCTAACCGAGCAGAATAAGGAGCACCATTGCGGGATCAAGACGCTGGCAAATATTGACCTCCTCGGGAATGACAACACAGTCGCGATCGTTACCGGTCAACAAGTTGGGATATGTAGCGGGCCGTTGTATACGATCTATAAGACAGTCACTGCGATAAAATTGGCGGAGCAACTCGCTGCCCAATTCCCCGACTACAATTTCGTCCCCGTTTTTTGGGTTGAGGGTGAGGATCATGATTTTGACGAAATCAACAAGTTCAATCTTATTAACCCGGAAGGCCAATTTGAGAAAATAGAATATCTGTGGGGAGGGAAACCGCTGGAAAAGAACCCCGGCCCTGTAGGCGACCTCCTGATCGATGGATTTATTGATAAGTTTTTCGACGACGTGCAGTCGCGGTTACAGGAGACTGAGTTCAAGGCGCAAATATTTGCTTCCCTGCGTGGGCATTATCGCGCTGGATCGAGGCTTGGAAAAGCCTTTCTGGGATTGATGAATCAATTGTTTGAAGAGACTGGCTTGATTTTTCTCAATCCGGACAACAAAGAATTTAAGCAAATCCTTAAACCCCTCTTCCAAAAAGAAATTGCGACGATAACGAAGACGTCACAGATGGTGATCGAGAGAAGCGCGGAACTTGAAGAGCATTACCATGCGCAAATCAAAGCCAAAGCGCTGAATCTTTTTATGCTCCATAAAGGTGGACGGTACCTTATCGAAGCAAGAGAAAATGATTACAGCCTGAAAGGGACGCGGCAATTCTTCTCAAAGGAAGAATTGAATGCAATGGTGGAAAATACTCCGGAGATGATTTCTTCCAATGTCGTCCTGCGGCCTATTTGCCAGGATACGATCCTGCCGACGCTCGCGTATGTCGGTGGACCGTCGGAAATCGCGTACTTCGCACAACTAAAGCCAGTGTATGAATTCTTCGGCGTCCCAATGCCGGTTGTCTATCCGCGCGCAAGTGTGACGATCGTGGAAGAAAAGGTAAAGAATATCCTCGAAAAATTTCAGGTGGACTTCACCGAAGTGATATCCAACCTCGACCCCGTTCTTATCAGGATCGCAGAACAGGTTTCAGAAGTGAAGGTTGAGGCGTTGTTTGAGAGCTTGAACCGTCGTGTGAAAGAGGCAGTCGTTGAATCTCGGTTCGGTATTCAACAGATAGATCCCACTCTTTCGGGTGCAGTCGAATCGACGCTGGCAAGAATTGAAGGACAAATCAACGTGCTGAAGGAAAAGACCCAGCAGGCTCAGGGGCGGCGGCAGGATGTGACCGTGAAGCAGGTGCAAAAAGTGGCGTTGAACATTTTCCCTAACTCAAATTTCCAGGAGAGAGAATTCAACGTCGTCTATTACATGAATAAATACGGGCCGGATTTTGTGAAGTGGCTGATGGGGGAAATCGTTATCGACCGGTTCCAGCATCAACTGATAGAACTCTAAGTACGCGGATTGCTTATATCACCTTCTCGGTTATCTTATCGAAGAAGTGAGCTTTCGACATATCGAAGGCCACGTCCATCTCCTTCCCTGCCGCCGGTTCCACAGTTGTGACGATACGCGCGACGTACTGCGTCGAGCCGCCGGACGTAAAGTAAACAAAAATCTCATTTCCCATCGGCTCCACAATGTCTACCTTTACTTTGCAGCGGGCATGTTCCTTGCTTGATGCATTCTTTGCGTCCGCGATATGTTCTGGTCGGATACCAAGCCACACATCTTTCTCGTGATACTTCTTTAGAGAGGCGTGGAGTTCCTTTGGCAGTCTCAAGGAAAGCCCCGTCCCCTTTTCCTTAAACAGCAAACCTTTGCTTTCAGTGATCATCCCGTCCATAAAATTCATCGCCGGGCTGCCGATAAATCCGGCAACAAATTTGTTCACGGGTTTATGGTAGAGATTCAGCGGCGTGTTCGTTTGGTGAACGAGCCCATCTTTCATTACAACGATCCTGTCTCCCATGGTCATCGCTTCGGTTTGATCGTGGGTTACGTAGATCATGGTGGCTTCGAGGCGCAGGTGGAGCTTGGATATTTCCGTTCGCATTTGCACACGCAGCTTCGCGTCGAGATTACTCAAGGGTTCATCGAAAAGGAAAACCTTCGGCTTGCGGACGATAGCTCTTCCGACTGCAACACGCTGGCGCTGTCCTCCGGACAATGCTTTCGGTTTTCGATCAAGATAATCCTCGATACCGAGGATGTCTGCGGCTTCGCGCACACGATTATCGATTTCCGCTTTCGGATATTTGCGGAGTCTCAGTCCGAATGACATGTTTTCATACACTGTCATGTGTGGATAGAGAGCGTAATTTTGAAATACCATCGCAATATCGCGGTCTTTTGGAGCGACATCATTTACGATTTTCCCGTCGATAGAAACGGAGCCGCTGCTGATGTCCTCCAGCCCTGCGATCATACGGAGTGTCGTCGATTTTCCGCAGCCCGATGGTCCAACGAGGACAACAAATTCTTTGTCGGCAACATCGATGTTAACATCTTTGACGGCAACCACGCCGCCGTCATATTCTTTTCGGACATTTTCTAGCTTGACACTTGCCACAGAATGCCTCGTCAGTTTGTCAACGTGTGAAGAATATCCCAGAATCTTGGGAAGGAAATATCAACACACTCTGATTCACGAAGTGTTGATTCGCCAGAAAGGCCAATCGCTGCAACGCCGAATGCCATCGCGATGCGGTGATCACCGAAACTATCAAAGTGCGAAGAAATTAAATTATTATTTGACTCAAATGCAAATCCGTCGTCGAACTCCTCAACGTTAATCCCCATAAGCGAGAGATTTTCGCACACAGCACCGATTCTGTCGCATTCCTTGTTCCGCAACTCAAAAGCGTCTCGCACCTCAAATCTTCCGGACGCAAATGCTGCCGCGACGGCAAGGATCGGAATTTCGTCGATAATGTTCGGGATGACTATACCCTTTAATATGATATCTGAATGGAGCACTGACGTAGTCACGAGAATATCTCCTACGGGTTCGCCGCCGATGAATCGCTCATTTTCGGTGCGAATATTCCCGCCCATGGCGCGCAAGGTCTCCAGAAATCCGGTTCTCGTCGGATTCAGGCCTACATTTCTTATCAAGATTTCGGAATTCGGCACAATCAGCCCGGCGACGATAAAGAATGCCGCCGATGACGGATCACCGGGGATGAAAAAACGAGACGCGTCAACGCGCTTTCCCCCCTCTACCGCAACAATGTTCTTTCCATTCGATGAAGTCGATGAGAGCCCGAGCATTCGCTCCGTATGATCGCGAGACGGTTGGGATTCCTCTACTCGCGTCACCCCCTCCGCGTAAAGCCCTGCGAAAAGGATCGCGGATTTCACCTGCGCGCTGGGTACCGGAAGTTCATAGGTTATTGCATGAAGTCTGTCTGAGGGAAATATTTTTAGGGGGGCGGTGAACTTGTCCGATCCGACGATCTGTGCACCCATTTCCGTCAATGGGTCGATAATGCGTTTCATCGGGCGGCGCAACAGGTATTGGTCACCGGTGATCTGTGAGGGAAATCTTTGGCCAGACAAGATTCCTGAAAGAAGACGCATTGTGGTTCCTGAGTTGCCCGCGTCAAGCATTGCGGCAGGCTTATTATAACCGTGAAGTCCTCTTCCGGTGATCCGAAGTGTCTGCGAAGTCAACGTAGTTTCGATGCCCAAGGCCTTGATGCACTCCAGCGTGCTGCGTGGGTCAGCGGCGTTGAGGAAACCGTCGATCTCCGAGGTTCCTTCACCGATCGAACCGATCAAAACTGCCCGGTGAGAAATGGATTTATCTCCTGGAACGTCTATTTCGCCTTTGAGATGGCTTGCCGTGACGAGTGTTTTATCCATATAAAAATCCCCGCCTATACCTACGGCGGGGATGATGGTTCATCCGAGTTTCTTAGTGGTGTTG
>Ga0315281_10012376_pt1 | contig 11630 bp, 24 predicted proteins | sample YL17G07_0_MG_FD_204540 | JGI IMG/M metagenome (GOLD analysis project Ga0315281, IMG submission 204540) | Sediment microbial communities from Yellowstone Lake, YNP, Wyoming, USA - YL17G07_0 | ecosystem: Environmental > Aquatic > Freshwater > Lake > Sediment | place: USA: Wyoming | collected... | reverse complement strand
CCATTTGATGTGCCGTATCCTTCGCCCGTCTTCACTAAACCAAAGATTTCGGGACCTTCCTTGGCTTGAGGCACATCTAGACTGAGCCAGCTGTCGACATGCAGACCTACGAATGTGCTGATTGCACCTTCCCAACCAACTATGATTCTTGCATCTTGTGGTAGCGTTTTGGCTACCGACCCTTGTCTAGCGTCGCCAGGCATTATTGGTCCGCAGTAGAAATCCAGCGCATAGCTCTTCCATAGAGCAACTGAGGCTAATGTTGAGGTTCCTCCGCTCCTGCACGATACGCAGGTTACTTGAACCTGAGTGTATTCTGAACAAGCGGGACGTTGAACGAATAGGCATGGTGCCCACATCATGAGCCATATGTGGAATACGAGTATTCCGACAGCAGCAATAGCTATGAGGACATTTCTACGGCTCAGATGATTCCCACCCGTTTAGCACACTTTAGACATCGAGAGATCGACCGATTTCGGTGCCCACTATGGGTAAGGACATATTGCTTGAAAGTTGGCCAAGCCATGACTACACCGCATGTCTTGCATTTGCGAACCTCCCATGGACGTAGGTTACTGATTCGAGCCGATCCGCTCATTCGGGGACTGCCCCCATTTCATACAGCAATTTCTTGTGCCGCTGGCAATTATGCACAACAACATTATTGGCAAGGTATGTGCCATTCTGAGTCTCCAGATTGTAGACGGTACCATTGAATTGCCCAGCATCTACTTGCTTGACACGCACCAGAATTGAATCTTGAGTCACAAAGAATCCCAGCTTCACAAGTTGTTTCATCGTACAAGAAACATTATAGGCAGTTCCTCCCCTAAGGAAACGACCTTCAAGCATTTTTGGGGCTATCTTGACGATTGAGATTCGACCATACAAGCCCAACCGAGCTAGCAACAATTGAGTCTCAAAAGCAAGTCGTCTCGATACTGTAGTACTTTCAAACATATTGCGGTGCTCAACCCAATGACCATCTCCTGCCCAATAACCGTCCATGAATCCTCGACAAATCGATAGATTCTGATGCTTAAGGATGAAGCTTGGGATTCGTTTGAGTTTTGCACCGCTTCCACACCACTCTGGAAAGACACGCCCAAGAACAACTGAAGGTATTAGAATCATTTGGGCAGTCCTTGTGTCACGAACAGTAGGTCGAAAACGCAAATCTCGGATAATCTTGCACAGTCGCTGCCTAAGTCTAGTCTCATGCCGCCCGATAATGAACGCTGGGTGACCACTGATCTTGCCTCCTTTGTCTTGGAGGCACCCTTCTGCGACATACATTCCTAGGAGCCAAGCAGTATCTGTAGTGAGTGGAAATGAGGTTATCCCCCGCTGTTTTGTAGTAATCAGTGATCTTCCTCGCGTACTCATATATGCTGTCAAGTCAATTGCACGACTATTCACATTGCCAGTTGTACGTGGCATAACTAGACAATCTCCACGAATAGTATTCACCCGTGGAGAATGATTATGAAATGGTATGATTTCCTTGGCTGGCTTCCAGTATGGATCGCTGAATTTCAAGCTCGGCCAGCTACTGATGGGTTGCCTTGATTCACCCCACGATGCGGTCACAACCAAAAAGGGGTGTTCAGGAGTCACCTGAATTGGAAAGATTCCACATGCATTGATTCTTACAGTTGGCCCATCGTATTGCCTCTGGAAGGTTCTAATTATGGGTGAACTCTGTGGAACCCCTGCCACACAGTCTCCAACATTGCACTCTTGGATAGGCTGGCAACTACCAGCCACCATCACATCAGGAGGAAAACAATAGTATTTGGTGCGTCTTTGCTTACCAGTCGTGTGAGCCCAAAACCGTTCTCCGACTTGAATCTCATGAGGCGGTTCACCCCTCGGGAAGTTGCCCTCACATTGAGGCCGCGCACCTTGGAAGGCGAAGTATCGTTTGAGGCTGTTACGATCTAATCGGTACATGCGCCAAGCACTAGAACCCAAAGCTTATCCTCCACAATGTGGACACTTTTCGTTTGGACCGAAACCATGTGCGCATGGTTTGTCCCGATTCCTCTTCTGAGCTATACGCCGAGTCATGATGCGGCTCCTAATAGGGGAGCTACTTTGCGGTCTCCACAATATAGGGCGACCTCTGCTGCTAGAATCGTCAGCTCCATTGTTTGATTTACTGATCGTTTTCTCATGGGCAACTCAACCAGTGACTATTCCAATAGGCTTTCTTCAACATCTCGGAGACTGAGAGATCTCTACGTAGATTGAGATAGAACTCAACTTTGTCTAGAAATCTGGTCATGTTCATCTAGATTAACTCCTCAGAAGCATCCACGCCCAAAAAGCAGAAAAAGCCGAAATGAAAGCAACGACCCCGAATGTATCCGTCCTCAGATTCAAGGGAAAGATTGCAATGTGCGTCAGTGGCCAAGATAACCACTCGGGATGAGCGAAATTGATAACCATCACATACAACCAAGCGAGAATGCTGAACACAAACACTGTCTGCGCCAAACACCTCAACACTTTCTTCATGGGCGATTCATCTGGTCTTGTATCGCATCTATGATTTCCAAGTACTATATGCACAGAGACTGCCGTATACCGTGATAGCGATGATTCCGAATGCCACTGCGCCTTGAGCGGGTATTGTGTTCAAGAACCATCCTGCTAGGTAGGAGGTGAAGCCAATCATGAAGGTTACGGGCAGAAAGATCATCAAAAACGCCTTAATGCGCATATTCATAAATGAGTCACCTTATCTTGCCGAAAGGAACCGTCTGCTATCTCAGTCCAGCCCTTGGCCGCAAATGGGTAGTCACCAGATCGCACATGAGCAATGACCTCATCGCGTAGTTTGACAGCAACCGTCCAAGCGTCTATCCCTGATTCTGCGCCCTCAGTTTTGCTTTCATATATCATGTGGTCATGATCGAAAACTTGGGCATATGCAATCCACATACTCGATGCTTTCGCATCCTCGTAGATCTCTCTCGCTCGAATGTAGAAGCCTTGGACATCGAATGATTTGCCATTCGGGGATATTACGACGATACGCTCTACCGAGTGCGGAATAGGCATACTAGTCATGGACAATTCTCACTTCCATCTGAGTCCGCAATCGCATTCGTGCCATTCATGCGGTAGAGACACGAGAATTGTATCTTCCACATTGCACTTGTGATTCCAAGGGCCCTCTTCTGCTCGATCTGAGTAAGCCGTGATTAGTGTCGCATCGCACATCTCAGTTAGACTCCCAAACGTATGTCACGAGCGATTCATCCTATCTTGTATCGCCGCTAGCAATCGCTTATGGGAACCTTCCTGGATGCTGGGATTTGTCATGTGCCGCTTTGCAGAATCCTCTGTTTCGAATGTATCTCCACAGAGTGAACATTGATACTTCTTCTGAGCCATTGGATTGTACACGATTCTAGCTTCAGACATGAACCTCATCCACTGTATTGTGATAGAAAATTTGAACCAAATAGGGGTTATGTGGCAACGGCCCTATGTCGACATGAACCACGAATGGACACACGCAACGGCAGATTTCATCATTTTGGGGTTGGCTTAGGGATATTTGGATGATTGACCCGCTGACTGCCAAAGTGGCTGGAAAATGCTTGGCACAACAGCTGTCGATCAGCAAGACATTGACGATGATATGGTCACCTATCCATTCAGTTCCAGTTATTCCCTCTTTGGTTTCTGCAAAGGATTCGAATCTAAGGCATTCAGTCTGGGTCAGCAACAATCTAGGCGTACTTCCCTGGGATGATGAATAGATTACAGCAACTAGACTTGCACATAAGACGAGCACAATCAATGTGATCGCAACGAGGCGATGCTCATGAAGGGGTGGAGCCGCCGAAGCTTCTGACATTGGTTGCGTGTCTCGAGTTGACTCCCTCGTGAAATCTACCAACATCCTTGTGCTCCCTGCGCTCCACCGAGAGCTAGACATGATTTCGACGCTTAAATAGCGTTATGGCGATTGCCGACCTATCTGAGGGTCAGCGAGCTTTCCTAAGAGCAACGCCGCCATTTGTGGCGAAGGAACACCAACAACCTTCTTGACTAGTGCCCCTTTGGGAATCACAAGTTCTAAGAATCTGTATCGAAGTAAAAGATCCATCACACGCCAAACCTGCTCTACGCTCACCCCAAGAACATTCGCGAGATCCCGAGGTGTGTAATACTCGTAGGGCACCATGGCCTCCCAAACCTCAGAAATCAAATCACGCATTTCTGTCTACTCCTTGTATTCTCCATGCAGAACTTCGTTGACAGCATTGATCTTAGTCTTGGGCACGAAAGACAACCAATCTTCTCGTGGCATAGTGATGATGTTCTCCACATTTCCCCGTTTTCGTAGCAATCGTCTGCTGGTCCTCGGTCCTACGGAAGGTATCTGTTGAACCAAGATGTCCTTGGCCTTCTGAAGATCGTCTCTCTGTTTCCACTGCTTAAGAGAGGGCATGTGGTGTCTGTCAGTCTGTTCACCGAACACTAGAGACTTGATGAAGAGAGCACAAGAGTACCTGTTGGGGCGATTGATTATGCGTATCTCAGGGATCGTTCGGCAAAGGTACCCGAGAACTCCCTCTATGCTTGGCGCTTCCATATGCGAGCGAATAGGATCTGTACCTTCAATCAAGAGTAGGGGAATCTCATAGCTACTGATCAATTCGTCCATCTCACTGAAGAGCCGACCCGACTGAATCGATGAAGCAAGATCATCAATGGTCTTACGCTGAATGGCTATTCTACTTGAAACAACTAAATCAGCGCCTGTACCGATGAGCGATGAAATGGCAACATCTATGTTGAATCCTCTCACATCAGCTACAAGTTCGGGGCTCTGACTTGCTTCATTCGAGTCAAAGATACAGATACATCGATCAGCCGTAAGCAGAGAATCCACTTTTGGAGTGCAGATTGCTAGCCATTCTGCGCTGTATTGTCCAGGTCTGTACTCGTATGCTTCGCCTCGAACCTCGGCACCATAGATATCTGGAGGCAGTTCTCGATTAGCTTTGTGGCTCAGGCGAAGCTGAATTGTTGTTCCATCGTCTCGCATGACCCAAATGCTTCTCATTTTGATGAGATGATACTCAACATCGACGACTGTACCCCTGATTTCAGTCATGCTATATCAGATCCTGCGCTTTCAGCTCCTCCATAAGCTTTGAAGTTGGCTTGAATATGCGTCTATCTTCACTATTGTCTAGGTACCCTGTCTCTCGCAGTTCAGCGATTCTAGTCTGGGCAAACTTGTGTGGTGCCCCTGCATCGACTCGGTCGCGCAGGTTGGATGATCGGTAGAACCCATCTGCTTGAGCCCTAGTGAATCCGCCTATGATCTTATCAGGGAACTCACGTAAGAAGAGCCCAATGATGGTCTTAGCGTTCTGGTAAGCCTTCTCTGAGTGAACAATATCAGCAGGTGGAAGACGCATCTTGGCTTGGCGGGTGAACTCAAGAGCATTGCCTAAGGCTGAGTCTATGAGCTTGATCATTTCCTCTGAGAGCACTACTTGACCCTCCTGTGAACCAGCGACTTCTATCGGAATCTTCTCTGGCGCGTCGACCTTGTCCTTCAAGACAAGTAGGGCGTTCTTGATGAGAGAGACTTCTCTGCCCGAAGGATCGAGAACTGTCGCACTCAAGAGTGGCTATCCTTCTTCTTACATGCACAGAGTTTATCGTGGTCTTCCTTGTTCCAGAAAATTGGAGGCTGACGCATTCGTCTGCTCCAGAAAGCGATGTTTGGGCAACGATACACATCTCTGCTAGTGACCAAATCAGTCATCTCCAAAGGCGGTATATTCGAAAATGTATCGCCTACGCAATTACCTTGACCTCTCTCTTGCCCAAAAAAGCTGGCACCTTCTCTGGATTGCATTGTGGGCATAGAAAAACCCATACGATGGCTTGCCCCGTCAGTGCCCTAACCTGCTCAGCCAATGGTTCGGCTGCTCTCTTCTTCAAGCACTTGGTTCCACAACGACGACAAAACTGAACAGTCAATCGGGGTTCGCCTTTTTGTTGTATTCTTCTCTTGCGCGTAAAGCCTCTAGCGGCACTAGAGGTATGGTGGATTCTTCGTGATACCACTTCATCAGTCGCTTGAACTCGTCAATCTGACCCTTAGTTGGTTCACTCATTTGAGAACCTTCAACAGAACTAGCACAGTGCCAATCAACCCGTACGCTGCTAGAGTTTCAGCAACTCCACTTATTGTTAGAAGTATGAAGCTCACAATCATGGCCCCAAACATCAAAGCAGCACATAGATCCCTCTTCCTTCCCTCAACTAATATTCCGTTCATCTTTCATTTCTCCGTGAAGTACACTCGTTCGCTAGTAACCATCACGATCTTGAGGTCCTCGTCTCTGCTGATTGCTCGCCTGATCTTCTCCATTTCTTGTTGCCCTGAGTGAGACACGTAGAGTAATCCCCAGTCTGGTAATGCCAAAGTCATTACTTGCTTACCGCAGATTGACTCTAGTATCCAATTCTCGTTTCTCTTAACTTCGCTCATCTCATGTTCACTTCTTGAAGATCCTTTTTGCGTAGGGTGTCGGGTATCCCATGCATGTTTTTCCGTGTACTATTCTTAGGTGCCAACGGATGTCTGTGAAGACTTCCCCACATAGCTCACATCTGAATTGATACGGCATTTCATTTCCCCTTGGCTAATGGTTAGTGGCTCGTGGCTAATAGGCACTATGTCGAAAGGCGATACATCTGAGATTGAATCGCTTCAAGATATGATTCCAAGCAGTTTCTTGGCTTCGTCTATCTGTACGGGAGGCGTAACACCTGTGAGAATCAGAGACCCCAAATCCGACTCTGGCCTTATCTGGCATACCTCCATGAACTCAAGGTAACACGGTTGCTCCTTCGTTAGATGGAAATAGATGTTAAAGTACCCCATACCCTCTGAAAAGCCAGAATTGTTGAGACATCTAGTCCCCTTGGCAATTTGGGCTGAACAAAACTCACATTGGTGTTCCACCCGAGCCGAAACGATACGGATCTTAGCCTTTCCTTTCAAGTCACAATCTCTTCCTTGTGACCACAGACTTCATCGAAGAAGACAACTGGCTTGCCTAGCTTCTTAGCATATTCCATCTCCATCGCAGTATGTTCTCCTACGGCATTACGGTCAACGCACACGACGACATCGGATGACTTGATCTTGAGAAAATGCACTTTTTCCATAAGATCACGACGCGCCTCGAAATCTCCTTGGAAATCGCCTCTGAACCAGACCACCGTGAACACCGCATTGCCCATCAAAGTGAGCTTTTCCAATACTTCTCGGTATTTTGAACGCCACTCTGGTTTAGTGGACCCCACTAGACAAACAACCTTGCCGTTTATCTCCATCCCACACACATCATGGTAATCGCGTTTTTCCCAATCTCCATCAGTCATTGTCTCATTCTCCAGAGGCGATACAAGGACTAATGAATCGCACTCACTTTCTCCTCTTTCGACCACCGAATAGGATTTCCTCTATGACGAGCTGCGATGCCTCACGGCCATTTTTGACGGCCTCTTTGATTGTCTTGCCTTGCGTGATTACACCAGATAGCTCTTTGCAGGAGACGACATACCATCCATCTTCTCCCTTCCGTAGTTTCAAGTGAAGTTTGACTGGAATCGCTATCTTTGACCTACGAGCGGTATATTTACCGTTCAACCGCCTTTGCATTTTGCTCAGATTCCACACGCTCCGCTCCATTCAAGATTCAGGTATATCGTGTCGGTCTCGTATGGGAGACCGTAATACTGGTCTGGGACTTGAACCGTCGTTTCAAGAGTAGCATCTTGGTAGCATAGGCCGTGAAATTGCACACTAACTGTAGTACCTACTAAGACCGCTTTACTGAAAGCGAACCAAGGACCGCCATAGGCATCTATCTGTTCTAGGAGGGTTCCATTTGCGTACAGTTCCAGTATGCCATGACTAGGATATGCTTGCGGGTCTGACCAACATACATCTCCCCCACAGTGTTCGAACTTTTGCGCAGACAAGTAAACTGCGACTCGAAGCGAGAGATTGCTCTGCATGAGAAGATAGTTTGTCCGGTCAAACATTGCTCTTCTGAAGTTCAAGTTGTGCCAAGCCTCTTGCCGTACCGTCTCATTCAATTGAGCTAGTTGTCTTTTGAGGGCAAGAAGTTCTGCCTCCAATTTGTCAGCATTGTCAAGGGAGATTCCGTAGTCCATATCCTTTTTCTTCATTTGTGCTTCAACGCTCATGGCCCACATAAGAGCGGAAACGGATAATAACATGTTGACCAGAACAATCACTGCAAAAACAAGATGTGATTTTTTCATTAGCATTTCACCGTTGCCTAGAGGCGATACAATCGGACTTGAATCGCTCACGCATTAGATGCCTCTCCTGAATATCCGCAATCTAGGCAGACTGGGTGAGGGTTGTGGTGACGTTGTTCAACAGTTTCGTTCGGCGTATCTGTAAAGGTAGTTTCTGCATCACACATGACGATCTTAGATGAGCCGCATCGTGGGCAGGGCGGTGCTTGTAGTGGCGAGGCTGACGCTATGATTTTCATGACTTGATGAGCCGCATCATTCATTCCTTTTCCAGTAATTCTCACTTGGTCTATCGTGCCGCCAAGGTATCGGTTTTGAACTCTGGGGCGATCATGATTATGGGCGATACATTTGGGCTTGAATCGCCTTTGGTTCATGCCCCTTTCCCCTCGGAACTTGCCACTATCCGTTCACAATTCGGGCACAATGCGTGACGAACAGCGATGATTCTGCCTCTCTGGATGTCACAATCTACCCAGTCGCCCTCATGAAAATCGTGTGGTTTGGCAATCTTGAAAGTTCCGATCTGTTTATAGTGCCAGAACAAGATCAACGTGAGAAACCCAACATCAATACCCCTACCATTGCAGATGTCAAGTTGATCTGGCGATGCGTGCCAGATGATTCCGAATGGTAGTCTGTACTCTCTATGACCTAACCTAATCTGTTCAATGCGCCCTCTTACTTTGAAGGCAATACAAGCGTGATTGAATTGCCTTTGAATCAATTGTTTTTCCCTCCATGTAGCACACATCGCTTGAGATATCTTCGCTTACTGGGCGCAGGAATCACATATTCGCAACCACACGGTGCCCAATAGATTGTTTGCCCATAGATTCTCTTGCGTTTCTTGTATTGTGTTCTCAGTGGTTGGTCTAACCGTTGCATGACCGCTCTCCAAGTGTCGTCGTGACCGTGCTTTGGAGTCAAGATGTGAGCGTATTCATGCAATATCAACTGGGAGGGGGCTGTGATTTCGCCATCAAAGTTGGCAGACTGATTCATCACAAATTTGCCAACACGCCTCTTAGAACGAACGCAAATCCATCCGAACCATGGATCTCTTCGCATGTCCATGTTATGAGCATGTGCTTTTGCTCTAAAACTTGAGCCTTCCCCACGTTCGATACATCCACCGACGAACACACCCTTGACTTCTGGAAACGAAACGCTGAGTTTCATTTCTTCACCAGCTGGAGCAAGAACTCTTCCCAAGTCTTCCCTGAGGCTTCCTTCGCATCCTTGAGTTTCTGGAACTTCTCATCATCCATTGGAACATGAACTGCCTTCATTGCTCATTCACGGCCACTATGGTCATTTGAAGCCTTGATCGGTGCTTAGGCGATTTCCCGACTTGAAGAGCTGGCAATATTGCTTGTTCACTTCCGTAGCGGTCATCTCAGGGACTATAACTACACAGTTAGGGGTTTCAGCCGCATTCGTTGCGCCACAGCCCTTGCAGACGACTAAGCCTGAGGCAAAGACTCTGGCTTTATCTCCACACCTAAGACATTGGGCATATTCAAAATCGCTCATTCGCTCATTCACTCCAATTCGTTTGTGCCCCAACGAAGCAGTTGTCGCCGTGGCATCTACATTCGCAAACTTGGAACTGATCGCATTTGCAATTATCGCAGGCATCCATTCATTCGCACCTTGACCTTACTAGGTAAGTAAGTTACTTATAGGCAATATGTCCAAAGGCGATACATTGGTCAATGAATCGCCTTAGCCTTTCGGATTCCATTTATCGAGACGCTTGAGCAAGTAAAGATAGCCTGCGACTCCTAGCACTATTGGCAGAGCGGCCACTAGGAGCGCGACTCCGAGACCGTAGTTGATCAACCACGGAAACGCAGCGTCGAAGAAACCTAAGTAAATCATGCCGAAGACGATGATGGGAACGAATGAGTAGGGCCATGCAATAATGAATATCAATGCCACTGCAACGGTAAGGCCAGCGTAGAGGATCTTGCTTTTCATCCTTTTCACCGTGAGCTATTCATTGCTTAATGAATCGCCTTTAGTTGCCCTCTCATGGCTGCCGTGACCAAAGAATTAACGAATGGTTTCATTCTCTTATCCCAAGGAACTTGAAACATGAGGTTACATTTGGGGCAGTCGTATTGGTCTCCCGCGTAAGGTCCGTTAGCACACATTCCATCAGCTTTACGTATCTTTCGCCCACAGTTTGGACAACGGACGAAGTACCCCCGACCGTCGAAGTGCTCTTTTTTCCATCGTTCGCTCATTTTATGCACCATTCATTACTCATTGTATCGGCCCACTTTTTAGCAGTCTTGCTCGCCGTTCAGGTGAGGCTCGGCATTCTCGGCAAAGCATCGCGTGGTATGGGAGTCCGTTGGATTCAGGTTGTGCTTCGCTCGTGCAAGCGGGGATGGCACACTTCTTCATCTCAAAGAACCTCTTCTTTTCCCAGTCTTCCAATTTCGAATGCAACGGCAGATATTGAACCGACAACCTTGCGTTTTACATGAACTGTGAATCCTTTGTCACATGCACTCGTCCAATCGAATTTCCCATCGGAACGCTCTGAGAACTTGAAATAGAATCGCGCATCTATCCCATGCAACTTGATACTTCCATGCCCATGATTCGGTTCCTTACTCATCTCAAGCACCATTCAATTTCTATTTAACCGCAACTGCCTCGACACGCCATTTGCAGTTGTCTATTTTCGTGCCCATTAGTTGGAGGGAGCAATTCCCGTCACGAATGCACCCAGGGCATTTGGTCATGGGATAGGCCTTCCTTGATGTACCGCTTGGTAGATTTGAAGTTCATGCCATTGAGACAGGCAGGGGTGCTTTAGATTAGCGATTCTAATGCATTTCTCATGGTCTCCATCTCGGCAGCATACGGACACACATGATTCGGGATCTACTGGGTTCATTTATTGCTCATCTCATAGGACATGGATGCGTGTGAGTTCTGGTCTGGTTCCCAGCGCATTCGCATACTTTTCAGCCAGTGACTTGAGTTGTTCTCCTAGCTTTCCGTTAACATCGAATCCCTGCGGGGGCTCTATGGAGAATACCACGAAGCGCTTACGTTCCCCTGCTTCTTCAAACAGCTTCCGACCGATGTCGTTAACAGGTTGCCGCAGATTGAGCAGCGCACTCAACACAAGTTTGGGCATCTTCCTAGCATCCCTCCGCTAAGAAGCGACGATATGCACCGCAGTATCCGTTTTGGGCATCATTTGATTGACAGGTCACAGCGCCCGTTTGGTAGTATGGGCAAGTGTAGGCGAAACGACACTTTTC
>Ga0315281_10012375_pt1 | contig 11630 bp, 20 predicted proteins | sample YL17G07_0_MG_FD_204540 | JGI IMG/M metagenome (GOLD analysis project Ga0315281, IMG submission 204540) | Sediment microbial communities from Yellowstone Lake, YNP, Wyoming, USA - YL17G07_0 | ecosystem: Environmental > Aquatic > Freshwater > Lake > Sediment | place: USA: Wyoming | collected... | reverse complement strand
GAAGGTTTTCCAGATCACACGCAAGTATCGTCAGCGCCTCCGCGTGAACCGTCTTCTCGTCGTAAAACGTCGCCTTATACATCAGTGCCTTGGATAGCATGACGACAACTGCACGGATCCCGTGAACATCAATCATGCCTTTCAGGGTATTGATAATCGACTGCTCCGTCTCGGGATTCACTCTCATTGTGCTGTTGGATATTTGTCAGGTATTTCAGCGCCACCCTGGTGAACGCGAATCCGATAAGTGCCATCCGCGTTACCTACAATTCCAACCGATTCAGCTCTTGTTCTAGTTCCTTTCCTCGCACGAGCTGGTCCTGGTCGCGCCCTATCTCGACGAGGCGCGTTCGCGCAACGCTAACATCATCCGCCTCTTCTGCGTTCGACAAAGCTAGGCGTTTTATTTGCTCGGCGTTTTCTATCGACAATCGCACCCGGCCCAGTAGTGCAGCGTTGGTTGGAAGTCGGAAGCGAGCGATACGGGAGGGGGTCACCTTCCGGCCGTAATTGAACCGCCAGCGCTCCATACGAGCTATGGCCGCTGCCACGTAGAGCAACGCCGGATCTGCTCCCTTCTTAGAGACCAGGATGAGCGCATCGTCGGCCACGCCGCATGGCCATTCTTGAACATGGGCTTCCCCGATGCTCCCGGTGCTGGGGACAGTAACAAACGGGGGCACTAGCAAAGCTTCAAAGTCGAAGAAGCCGTAACAACCATTGTCCGTACCGCTGGACGAAACGACCGGCACAAGTCCTGGGGCGAGCATACTCTTGTCATGCAGGGCTTTCGTTCCGTAACCGATATGGAAATAAGCCCCAATAGTGTCCGAAGCGTCGTCAAGCGCGCGGCTCCTCTTGGGGGCTGTTGGGATCAGTTCTTTGCGGGCGACAGCTCTTTCTAAGCGGCACAACTCGTGGGCATGTAAGGCGGCGAACGCTCCCTGACTCCGAGCTAGCCCTGCAACTTCTTCCTCGATCTGTGCCTCGGTGAAAATCTCTGCTGGGATGTATGCGCCCGGTTCCCAGCCATCGTCATGCACAACAGTAGCCCACCCACAGTACCCCGGGATGACATCGTGATTGCGGTACGCTGCGAGTGTTTGCGTTAGTTGCTCCCCTGTCCTTGGCACACGCATGTTCTTCTTTCGCTTGAGTCCGTCGTTCTCGATTCGCGCGAAGAACACCTTCTTACCTGCCGGATGCGGCGTACCCTTCGTAAGAACTAGGATCGCCGGATACACCGATGCGTATGGTTGAAATAATTGGTCGGGCAGCTTGATTACGGCGGTGAGCGTATGGTGTTTGAGGATGCCCTCGCGCCATGCCTGCTTCTGCTTCTTCACGGCGAGAGACCTAGGCACGATCATCGCGAGCGTGCCGCCGTGTTTGAGGCCCTCAAGAGCGCGCTCGACGAACCTCTCGGGCGGCGCGTCCGTTTTCTTATGAGGGAATGGCGGGTTCATCAGAACGACGTTGGCCTTGCCGACCGGGTAGTCCCCGGCCGTGAAGCAGTCGTCCTTGCGAATGCCCGTCGAACCGTCACCGCGCAAGATCATATTCGCGACGCACAGCGCGGCGGTCACCGGCTCTTGGTCGAACCCGATGAGGTTCTTCTTCACCATCGCGACCATCTGCACGCGCGAGAGTTTGTGCTCACGCACGACGCGATTCATGGAAGCGATGAGGAACCCTCCAGTGCCGCACGCAGGATCGAGAACTACGTCGTTCAGGCTGATATTCGTCAGGTCGGTCATAAACGCGGCGATGTGACGCGGCGTGAAATACTGACCGATGGTGTTCCCTCCTGTGTAATGGAAGAACGTCTCGTAGAGCTGGCCGAGGTAGTCGTGCTCGGCGGTGAGCACGGTTACGTTGAGGCGCTCCAAGATCGTCGTGATCCGACGCGCCTTGACGGCGAGCACGTCGTTCGCCTCGTCTACCCGTAGGCTCGCGGCGAGATCAGGCTTCTTCGCCTTCCAGAACGCCTTGCGGCACGCCTCGTTTATGTCGCCGAGGATGTTCTCGGCGTCTCTGCGAATCGCGCCCTTCGACTGCCATAACGCCAACATTGTAGCGCCCACCACAGCGGGCCGCGCGGCGTCCGTAATCCCGGCTTCGCGAAGCAGACGGTTGATCTCGTCCGCCCGATCCGCGAGCACCTCGACGGGTGGGATCGACGGGCGCATTTCGGCGGTCGTGTTGGGCGCAAGAAGACGCTCCACGTCTTCGCGGTTTGGCATCCACGTAATCGGATTGCCGTCGTAGGTGACCGGAACCCACTTCTTGCCGTTCCACTTGAATGCACGAACGGCGAAGTCGTCCTCAGACGTGCCCGCAACAGCGATGGCAATAGGAGTAGCGCCCGCATCGACCATCGCCATCCCGTAATCGCGGGTGACTTCCTTCTCGGCCAGCGCGAGACCAGCAAGCGTACCTTTGGCCTCGATCACCACAAGCGGTTGCAACGCGCGGTCAACGAGGATGGCTTCCGGTAGCCCTGCGCCCCCACCGCCAGACTTGCTCCGACCCTTGAAAATGTCGAGTAGGTGCGTGTGATCCTTGTACTCGTGTTGACGGAGCATCGCGCCGTTCGGCGGGCGGCGTGTGTCCCAACCTTGCGCTGCGAGTAGCTCCGTCAGGAGTACCTCATCCTTTTCGTGGGCCATCTAGTTCGCCCCTCTCCGGGCAATCGCGTTCTTGAGCGCGAAAAACTCGCGCACCGTCTCCTCGATTACCTCATCGCTCGACTCCGTGATCTCCTTGAGCCTCGCTGTCATCTCGGTCGGCGTCTTGCTCTGCGTGAGGGCGTCGGACACGGCCTCCATGTACGGCTCCTTCTCCGACCACGGATGGTCGTGCGGCACCGCGCCGTGCTTGCACCTCCGGTCGTGGACGCCGAGCACGGGAGGCGAGTGGGCGTTCACGAACCGGCCGCAGTTGACGCAGTAGTCGCCGTGGACCTCACCGCAGTTGCACTCAAAGTGCTTGGCCGCGTAGCAGCCGCACTTGGCGCACGGCGTGTCGCGCACCAGAACAGACTCTCCATGCTTCACGACTGCACCGGGGTCTTTCCTGGGTCGGTGCCGTGGAGCGCCGCACGAGCGCGAAGGAAATCGTCCGACCATGGCGGGTCGTGCTCCGAGAGGATTTGCAAGGTCGCGCGGAGGCTCTCTACCCTAGCCGCCATAGCCTTCGCCCGCGCCATCCACTGCCAGGTACGCCAGAACCAGCCATGCGAGTGTCGGTGGGCTGACTGCTTCACGGTTGCACCGCTGTCTGCGTTCGTCGTTTCCGTAGCTCTGTTTCTATCTCGTCCATTCTCTCCACCATCCACTCGCCGAGAGAGCCAGCCATGCCGCCGCTCTCCTCTAGGCCCATGTGCAACTCAACGAACTCGTGAATGAGCGCGGCTAGATCATCGGCGAGTGCGGCTTCGGTGATCTGGGCTACCGGCCTACGCTGCTTCGAGGCGCGGGATTCGTCTTTCATGGCGCGCTCCTATGGACAGCCTCGAATCCCGCCAGAGCGCCACAAACCCAGATCAGGAATGGACTTCTCATCTCGCTTTCGTCTCCATCCAAATACGGACCGCTTGCACCAGGGCGGGAGCCTCATCATCCGTAAAGCCGCCTAGGGCATGATAGCCAGCCAGCAACGCCAGGACGCTCGGCTCTAGCCGAAGGAGCGCCCGCTGTTCCTCCAGCGAACGAGTCTCGTACTTGTCGTCGAGCCACCCGAGCGCCAACGCCGAGCGTTCCGAGGTCATAGGCTTCGTACCCTCCAATCTTCATCGGCCCCGGCTGCCTCTAGCTCGTCAAGCAACTCCCGAAGTTGCGCGAAGTCCTTACCAAGTGCGACCGGGATCTGCCCATCCCCCACTTTTTCCCAGATAACGAAACTGTCGGCTGTACCCTCAGCCCGTGCCGCGTAGTACGGCCCGCATCGCCAAAGCGGCTTATCGAAATGATCGCGTTCCTCGTATCTCATGGCTTCATCCTCACTGGGTCGCTCAGGCGGTACTGAGCTTCGGTGGATGACAGACGCTCGCGGACAGCGAGCACACGTCGCTTCACGGTTGCACCGGAATCTTTTCTTCCCGAACTAGTTGCTTCACGGTTGCACCGGAGTCTTTTCTGGGCCGGAGATACCTAAAATGTCCGCTCCGAGGCAAACACTCGGCGCACTTCGACCATATCGAAATCGTCACAGGCCGAACGCTCGAACTGGTCGAGGGAAATGCCGCTCTCTCGAATGATTTGAGCCGCCATCCCTGGCTCATCGAACGTCCCCGCCAGCATCGCTACCGCGTATGCCACGCCGCGGTTGTACCCGTTCGGGGATCCCTGATGCACGACGAGTTGTCTAGGTTTAAGAACAGGGTCGGGCTTCGCGCGGGCTGCCGGCGGCTGGCTTGCGCTCTCTCCCTCCTTGTCCCTTTTCCCCTCGCGGATCCGCGCGAGCGCGGCGCGGATCCGGTTCTCGTCTCGCGAGAGGTACGGAGGCTCGTCTCCTAATGAGATTGAATGATCGGCTAACGAATTAGCGAACTGCACAGCGTGCTGCCGCCAACATTCTGGATTGTCTTCTTTGTTCGGGACGACGCCTGGCGTGAAAAACCACTCACGGAGAGCGTCTGCGAGCCGGCCGCACAGATCGGGGCCGGCTGATGTTTTCTTGGTCAACGAATCACCTCTCTCTGGCTCCGCTCCTCGCGGATAGCCGTTACCTGCTGCTTCATCATGTGCTCCGTGTCCGCGGAGCCATCGGCACGGTCCAACCGTGCTCCGTGTCGGGCCATGCTTCGAGCCGTCGAATCTGCGCCGCCGCGCGCTCCGCGTCGCTCATCCGATCCATGTCATCCGTCTCGACATCGAGTAGAAAAAACGAGCTTCCAGGATGGCCGCCCACGGCTCGGGACTCGATTCGCGCAAGGTTCACCGTGGCCAGCGTTTGCAAAAACGCGCACAGCGCTCCGGGTCGATTGTCCAGTTCTACGAGAACGATCATAGGTGAGTACCTCCGCGGAAGACTGCCGTGCATCCGTGCTTCATCCCCGAGCGGGAATCCGTCGAGCGTGTCCTGCTCACCATCCCCGCGACCCGACCATTCGAGCCAGCGATTCGCCGTACTGCTCGCGATAGTTCGTGTGAACGTAACGGGAGAGGGCTTGTGGTGTGCGAAACCGCGGGGTCTGTCCAGTACCCGCATCCTGCTGCCAAGTGCCATCGCTCCGGCGGTGGAAAATGCCCTCGCCCTCACGGTTACACGCCCACTCCGATCCGTCCGCCAACTCAATGATTTTGTACGATGCCATGTTTTGCTTTCTGCGCCGTAGGTGGCGCGGACCTTCAGAAGATTGTCGTTGTCGAGATTGCCGTGCAACCGTGCTTCATCTGCGAGTCTCCGATCCGGTCTTGATTCCGGCCACCTGAAGACCGTGCTCAGGACAATCATGCTCCGGGTTGTACGGCGTGCATGTGCATCGGCTGGCCGCACGCTGAAACACGTGAGCGACACCGCCCCCTGCGACGCACGCTAGCACTTCTATCTTGTCACCACGTGCCGCGTTGCCCTCTTCGGCAAAACGCTTTGCTTCTTCCGCGGTGATTCCGCTCAGGTAGCAAACGAACGTGTCTCGGTTGTACTTGCCCCGTTCGTACAGCCCAACAACGGTCCACAGCGACTTTGGCTCGTCAGAATCGACCGGCCCCGCGGCTCCGGAAACCACCGACTCCGTACCCATCTCGTTTGGATCTGCCATCACATGCTCCGTTCCGCGTGGTCTGCCGTGCATCCGTGCTTCATTCTGACCACCTTCCACGCGCCTTGAGAATCTCGATCGCAATCTGTTCGGCCTGCTCGCTCCCGATCACAGACCACAGCTTGCCGCCCTCGAAGTGGAGCGCGAGCGCGCCTCCTTGCTGGACGTGCAGCTCGTCACCATCCGGAAGACCGCGCGGCGACACGAACTCGAAAGCGATACGCCCCTTCGTCGGTTTCGGATCGCGCATCATTCCGAACTCCCAGCCTGCCCGCCCGCCCGTTCCCGACCCAAGGCTCCCACCGCGGCCCAAATTTGCTCATCGGTGATCCGATGTTTCGGGCCTGTAGCGGATCCGTTGTCCTGCATCGTGTAGTGAATTCGCCTGGCGCGCTCGTACACCTCCGGAGATTCGAGAGCTTCTATGGCCGTGTAGCCGAGCCTTCGGCCGAGCTTGAGCTGCTTCATTCCGAACTCCCATCCCGATCTTCGCTGGGCGTGTCGGCAAGGATCTGAATCTTCCCGTACCCCACTCCCCGATCCACTCGGAGCGCGAGCTGCCGAGGGTCGGCGAGGTTCCGGGTATGCCACACAAACCAGGCGTACTCAGTCGCGTCCGTCGTCGAGCACTGTACCTTCCCATCGCACCGCGGGCAGCGCTTCGGCCGCTCGTCCTCGATAGGCTGCGTCACGCGCCAGGGGCACGTCGAGCCCGCGTGCTCGGCCGTGTGGATCATGAGCTTCGAGACGCATCGGATCGACGCTGCAAAGCTCGGCCGGTTCGGCAGGACGTACACGTCGGGAGGGTTCTGCCGGAGCCAGGGCGTGCGCCCGCTCTTCGTCCCCGAGCCGAGGAAATTGAGTCGAAGAAGCAGCGCGACGTGATTGGCCTCACGCACGGCCTTCTGCGCGAACTCGAACGCGAGCGAGAAGGGAGGGTTGGTGACGATCACGCTCACCGGGTAGGTGATGGGCGTCGCCAGATAATCGGCGATGAGCGGCGCGGGCCTCCTCCCCATGCGAGCCCCCGCGGGTCTGAGCGCTTCGGAGAGTGGCTTGTGGAAAGCCTCGTCGATCTCGATCGCCCGAACCTCGTCAGCGTAGTCGGCGATCTCGCTCACGATTACCCCCCTGCCGGCACACGGTTCGAGCCACGTCCCTCGCGGCAGCTCCACGGCTTCGAGGAAGCGCTGCACGCTCCACCTGGGCGTCGGGTAGGAGTCTTGCGGCACGCGCTCGGCTCCGCGGTTGGTGGCGCTCATGACACCCTCGCGATGTTCGCTAGCTGAAAAGCAGCTTCCTCGATGAGCGCCCGACACTCGGGCACGCTCGCGTCGTGGTAGCGGTTCGGATCGTCTGCGAAGGCGTGCTTCGGCGTGACGCCCTCCCTGGCAAGGAGGCGCGCAGGCGCGGGTGAGGATGACTGGTTCCGCTTCGTGCAGAGCGTGACGGTGAGCCCCTCCACGTCTGAGCGATGGAACTTCCTCCGCTTGCAAGTGTAGGAAGCGCCCATCGAGTAGACGTGAGAGACGCGCTCGGCTCTGAAGACGGCTTCGCTTTCGAGCTTCACCCACCCCTCGCCAGTTTCTTCCTTCGCCCGAGCGTTCTGGATCTTCCAGACGAGGAGCCTCTCCTCGCCCTCGCAGGGTCGGAGAAGGAACGACTGAGAAAGATGGATCTCCGTGTCGTGCATCGCCCCGAGGAGCACGCGCGATTCGAGATCGAATCGATGATCGTGCATGAGGCCGGAGTCGTCCATTCCGACCAGGCGGAGCGACGGGTGCCAGACGTGGATGCGCGTCTCCGTGTCGGGGAGCCCAAGCGCCAGCTCCGCGCCAGGGCGCCCTTCCACGAGGTACGCCTGGAGAAGCCCGATGCCATGGTGTCGCCAGCGCAGCTCGGGCGAAGTGATGAGCTTCGCCGTGAGAGCGGCGAGCATGGGATCAGGAAGTCGAGGTGTCGTGTGCATGTTCAAGCCCCTTCACATCAGTCGCGTCAGCTAGTAAGCGTTTTTGCTTCTCCGATTCGATCCCTAGCACTCTCGGCCGACGCCTTCAAGCACCTTTCAGCCCGTAGCGCCGCAGTAGTGCGCGCGAGTAGTAAAACGCTCTCCCCGAGCTGGGCGAGAACGGCAGAATCACGATGGCCCCGGCGGGGGAGACGAGCTTGTAGTGGCCCGAGCCGCACCTGGCGCACGTCCAGCCTTCGCTCTTCGCGATCACGATGAGCTTCTCCACGTCCTTGCGAGCCCCGGCCATTTGCTCATGCTCCTTCCCGCGAACCGTTCATGTCGCCCGCGTTGCCCTTCTCCCACTCCTCGCCCAGCTCACCGATATCCCACGGCCTCGAAGTGCCGTCCGCGTTGAAGAAGCGCTTCGGCCGGGCCGTGCCGCGCATCCCCTTCGCGAAGACCTTTTCGAGCGGCGCCGAGCGCCCCGAGCGGAGGTTCTCTCGGATCCGAACCATGCGCTCGATCTCCACGTCCTCGCCCTCCGATAGTTTCAGAAAATCCTCGTAGGTGATGCGCGAGAAGCCCTTGCCCTTCACGAGACGCTTCCCCTTGTCGGTGTGCATCGTGTAGTGCTTCGGTGCGAGGAAGACCGCCCCCGGCTGAAGCTCGTAGGCGCACACGGGGCACACGCCCCTCGTCCCCGCTGTTTGAGTGACCGGCACGTTCGGATGGCGGAAGCAGCGATCCTCCGGCCGCAGGATCTTTTCGAGCTTGAGCGCTCCGAGCGCGTCCCCCGTCGTGAAGGTACTCCCAAGATCGCACGCGAACCCGTCCGTGTCGCAGTAGTACGTCTCTTTGCACTGATCCATGTACCGGAAGAGGTTCCGCCGGGCGATAGCCGTGATGTGGGCTGCGAACGGGACGTGCGCGTGCTCAACCTCGCTCTCGCTCCACGCGAGCCAGATCCCCGGTGAGAGCATTTCCCGTTCGATGATCTTCGGATCCCTGAAGAAGCTGGCGGGAGGATTCGAGTGGAGCGATTGTTTCTCGCTCTGCTCGGCAAATTTTCCGTAGAGTCTTTGCTGGAGGCTGCCCCACCGGCCGAAGCCAGTGGGGCGCCCCCAAGGGAATTGAGCAGAAGCTTGAGGATCGTCCTCATCGGGTCGGAGTCATCGAGCGTCCGACGCATTTCGTAGAGCGTCGTCGCATAGTCGGCGAGATCCAGGCACGGCTCGAAAGTCAGCACCTCCTCGATGCTCTCGATCTTCCCGCCGACCTCTTCGAGTAGTTCCAGATCAACGTTCGTGAAGTTTCCCTCCCACGTCCCGGTCGGAAAGTAGATCCGGTGATCGGGCGTGCGGAACGGAAGCGGCGGCAGGAAGCGCTCCGGCGAGCTGATTACGCATTTGGCGATGTAAAGCTGGTGCTCACCCTTGGGCACGGTGCGACGCATCGAGAGGAGCTTCCCGGGCGCGGGCTGAGTCATCGCGTAGGGAAAGGAGCTATTGATATCGTAGTAGTTCGCGCTCTCACAAGTCTTCGAGAGCACCTCCACTCGGCTCGCGATGTACGCCCCTCGCGCCGTCCGGTTCACGCCGTCCCGCGTCTTGATCTCCCTCTTGAGAAACCGTCTTCGGAAGAGCGCCATCGCCGACGACGCCAAGGTCATCTGAAGCTGCCCTCCGAGATCGAGAAGGTTCTGCTGGAAGAGCGCGATGGCTTTCCACAGGATCTCGCAGTCGGTGCGGTTGTACTCGATCAGCTCCGGCAGCGGAGTGTCGCGGTAGTACGCCTCGATTTGTTCGCGCGTGGCTCCTTCGTTTGGGTCCAGCCCGCCCTTCTTGATCCCCACCATCTTCTCGCCGATCTCCCGGAGTGGCGCACGAAGGAGCCAGTAGGAGTCGAGAAAGTACCAGCAATTCTTCCCCTTCTTGATCTTCACGATGATCGCCGACGAGCCCGAGAACTTAGCATCGATCTCGTACTCTTCCCGGCGATGCTGAAAGATGTAGTCGAAGACAAACTGGATATCGTAGAGCCCGCCCGCGTGCGCGTAGTACCACTTCCCTCGTCGGTCGGACGAGAGCGCGTAGTCGAGAAACGCGCCCATGTCGGTGAAGGCCCGATAGCTCTCCCCGTCGTAAGTGCCGATGCACCGGATCTCTAGCGCGTGAGGGATCCATTCGAGATCGTAGGTGGCGAAGTCGCGTATCGTTGGCGCTCTGTCGATCGGCGTGAGACTCACTTGATCTTCCCCTTCTCGTTCTCGTTCTCGTTCTCGTTCTTCTCGCTCTTCTGCTTCGCCGCAAACGCTTCCAGCTCAATCGCAGCCGCCCGCTCGACGCTCTCTACGTCGGAGAGATCCGCACCTGTCCGCATCGAGTGGAGCCAAGCCCACACGTCCCGAACGCATGAGGGCTGGACAATGACGCTGCCTCCGGGCGTCCCCGGAGAAGAGTCGCCCGTGGGCACGACGAGCAGGATCGGAGAGAGCCCGTCGAGATCGCTGCCTCCTACGATCACGAGCCTCCGCCTCCCTCGCGCCCGTCGTCGCCGTCTCCTCCGTCGTACCCCTCGGCGTAGACGCCGCTGGCGTCCCGGCTCAGAGCCTCCGCGAGCTTCTTCAGATCGAAGGTGGTGGGGGTCGCAGCTCGCACCCTCTCTTCGAGCCGATCCAGCTTCGCTTCTTCGGCGTTCGCGACGAGATCCTTGCCGATGATGAGCGCGAGCTGATCGAGCATGATTCGCACGTCGGCAATTTCCCCTGCCACGTCGAGATCGGTCGCCCGCCCTCGGATCCGGTGAGAGAGGACCACGATCAGCTCGCCGCACTCTTCGATCGCCATGTTCGCCTGAGAGCGCGTGCCCCAGGCGTTCACGGCTCCGGCCAGGATCTCGTCTCGCGTCATGGTTCGCGTCATGGCGTGATACCCGGCAGCCAGGCGTTCTCTTCGATGCGGTACTTCGGATCCGGCTCGCACCGATCCCAGCGGTTGTCGAATCTCCGACACTCGCGGATCCCGACGATGCCGGGAGCGAACGCGCAAGGCTTCACCTCTCCGCAATCGCACTCACGAGCTTCGCGGGCTTCCCTCGTGGCCTCACTCACCCCGGTGCCATACCCCGCCGTGAAGATCGCCCAGACGAGGAAGACGACGAGGCCGATCGCTAGAATGACGGCTGTGATCTTCTCTGTCGGTGAAAAGAGATCCTTCATGGCTTCCCCTTCTGAGCGCTGCCCGTAGCCGCCTTCACAGCTTTCGAGAGAGAGCCTCCCTTCGCCAGCACTTCGGCAGCGGCGATGAGTCCTCCGCCTTCCGTCATGTTCGCAGCCGACTTCGGAGGAGGCGTGTACTTCGGACATGCCGGATGATGACCGTGAAGGTGCGGCGTGCCAGTGTCGATACCGCACTCGCCGTTGCACTCTGACCAGTAGGCAGCGCGGGGCTCTCCCACCATCGTCCAGTCCGTGCAGTCGCACTTGCAGATCGGATACATGCCCTCCGGATAAGGAGGCATCGAGTCATCGCTCTTCACCTTCGGCGCGGACTTCGCGCTCGGAGCAGGCTTCACGCTCCCTCCAGCCTCGAACTCGGCGAGCATCTTCGAGCGCGTCCAGAAGTAGACGATGCGCAGCTCTCCGAGAGTTTCAAGTCCGGCGAGGCTCCACCCTTCGCCCGGTGGACGGGGTACGAGCCCTCCCGGGGCTGCCGCCGTCGCGAAGAGATCCGTGCCTGGTGCGACGATGAGGTTCATGAGCCGATCCCCCAGCGGGCGTGAGCGCGGCTCAGAGCGGGTTGCTCGTCTTCCATTTTCTCCACCTTCTCCGCTTTCTCCGTCTTCTCCGCCCTGGCCTGCGCCCGCGCGATTTTTTCTTCCTGCCTCTGATCGAGAGAACGCCTGACCTCGCCCTCG
>Ga0315281_10012374_pt1 | contig 11630 bp, 12 predicted proteins | sample YL17G07_0_MG_FD_204540 | JGI IMG/M metagenome (GOLD analysis project Ga0315281, IMG submission 204540) | Sediment microbial communities from Yellowstone Lake, YNP, Wyoming, USA - YL17G07_0 | ecosystem: Environmental > Aquatic > Freshwater > Lake > Sediment | place: USA: Wyoming | collected... | reverse complement strand
ATCTCCTGATTAGCGTTAGAGAAAATGTGCCAGGATTCCATCGCCACCCCCTTCAAGCAAATACGGCATTTTCGCTAGTGTTGCAATTCTGTCATGGGCTGCTACACTTGTCAACAGGACTGAGGTGCGGTAGCTTTATCCATGTCATTGCGAGGAGTACGCCTCTGGCAGGCTCGCAATGACATGAATGGTGGAAGCGGAGCGAACCCGGAGGAAGAAATGCCTATCGCAATCCTGTACCGAGATGAATTGAGGGAATACGATTTCGGGCCAGGCCACCCTTTCCGAGGGGAGCGCTATCTTGAGTTTTATCAATTCCTGCGAGAACACCTGCCCGAGGACGATAACTACCGCATAATCAAAGCAGACTGGGCGAGCGATGAGGATTTACTCTTGATTTGCCAGAAGGAGTATATCGAAGTCACCAGGGAGTATTACAGGGCGGCCCACCTGGGCTTGGACTACCCCGGCTCAATCTACAGATTCCAGAGTGGAGACAATATTCCCAGCGGTAAGCCCGGGAAGCTGGAGGAGGCAGCCAGGCTGGTCATCGGGCAAGCTAAGAAAGCCTGCGACCTGGTTCAGGAAGGCAAGTTCCACAAGGCGGTCTGTCTCGGCGGTGGGCTGCATCATGCTAAACCGGACTACGGGGAGGGGTTCTGCCTTTATAACGATGTCGCCTTTTGCGCCAGGTATTTATTACAGAGATACGAGCTGCAAAGGATACTGATCCTGGATACCGATGCCCATGCCGGCAACGGGACCTCCGAATATTTCTATGATGAGCGCAGGGTCTTGCTCATAGATTTGCACCAGGACCCGAGGACGCTATATCCCGGCACCGGTTTCGTCTATGATATTGGCTCCGGCGAGGGAAAGGGATTTACCGTCAATATCCCTATGCCTCCCTATGCAGGCTACGACTCCTACAAACTGGCCTTCGAGGAGCTAGTACAGCCCTTAGTGGGGGAATTCAAGCCGCAGATAATCATCAGGAACGGCGGCTCAGACCCCCACTTCAGCGATGGGCTAACCAGCCTGGGGTTGTCTGTGGAAGGCTTCAGGATGATAACATCAAAGGTCAGAGAGATGGCTGAGGTCTGCCAGGGCAGAGCCATCGATTTGATTGCATCCGGGTACAATAAAACAGTGCTGCCGTACTCCTGGCTGGCCCTGATTTGCGGCCTGGCAGGAATAGAAATGAAGATAGCCGAGCCTGAAGGAGCCAGCCCGAGATACCAAGGAGACCCTTCGCTAGCTGAGACCAAACATGTCATAGCAGAAGTCAAAAGGTATCTTAAGGATTACTGGAAATGCCTGAGATAAAGCGTTTGGGAAGGGAATCATCTACTTACCGTTAAAAGAGAGGTGCAGGATACTTCCTGCCAGGGGCTTGGGGGTGTCCCCCAGCCTTAAAAGTCCCCCAAGATTGGGGGATTAGGGGGTTGATTAAAGATATCGCCGCAGGCATATTGCATTTCCCCAAGAAAGTGAGTGCCGCTAATTATGAGCAAGAATCTCATTTTAATAGGATTGATTTTCGCAGTAGCTCTGATGGCTGGCTGCACCCAGACCACAGTATCAGGCAACGAATCCAGCGCGAATAATATTGGGAATGAAAGTCTCAGCAAGGTCTGTTTTGGAGCTAAATGCTTTTATGTTGAGTTGGCTGTAACCCCCGAGGAGAGGTCCCGTGGTTTAATATTCAGAGAGCATTTGGACCCGGACAAAGGGATGCTTTTCATCTATCAAGATGAAGGAGTGCATTATTTCTGGATGAAAAACACATTGATACCCCTGGATATGCTCTGGATTAACGGTAACAGAGAGATAATCGTTATCAGCAAGGATGTCCAGCCCTGCCAGACATCTCAGTGCCCGCCGATAGGCCCCGAGCAAAATGTGCAATACGTCCTGGAACTAAATGGAGGCACCTCGGATAAAATCGGACTGGCTGTAGGAGATAAAATAACATTCGACAAATCTATAGAAGATGTCCTCGAATGACGTTCCACTTAATGGCACTGCTCTCCTCCGCTATCTGCAAGTAACGCAAAGCTGACTCACCTGAGCGCACATACAAATCACGACTTCTCCTCCCATTAGTACTATCTTATCATCTGTACTACTCAAAAATGACCATAAGAACTATGGTGTAAAGGCAGACCTTGTGCTAATGTTTTATTGAAGGCACTGGGAAAGGGAAAACGAATGGTCAGGCATAGTTAGAGGAGCCGCAAATGGATTTACAAGTCGATATTTATGAGTGCGGAAGCAATCACATCCATCTGATATTACAAGGCCAGGCTGAAGGCATGGCTGCCTTTGGCAATTTCGAGATATTTGCCAAGTTCACTCAGGCCTGCCAGGAGTTCATTAGCGGACAAACTCAGGTACCCCAGGCTTTCTTGGACGCCTTCAACCAGGAGGGCACTAGGTAGGAGATTCCCCCAAAGACAAGTATAGGGGCACAGCACGCTGTGCCCCTACTTTATATCTGCCGCAATTGGAATCTACGAGATGTAGCCACCATCGATCAGAAGCTCGGCCACCAGCACAGCACCCCGGGCTGCGCCCATTTTGGTGTTGTGCGATACCAGCAGGTACTTTATCCCGTTCTCCAGAGCGGGGTCTTTCCGTATCCTGCCCACCACTGTAGCCATGCCATTGTCGGTGTCGCGGTCCAGCCGCGGCTGCGGTCTGAAGGGGTCGGGGTGTACCACTATCATCTGCTGCGGCGCAGAAGGCAGCGACATCCCCTTGAAGGGAGCGTACTCCCTCATCACGCGGGCCACGTCCTCAGGCTCGCACTTCTTCTCCGTGGAGACGAACACCGACTCCGTATGGCCTTCCCTGACATTGACCCTGGTGCAGGTGCAGCTAACGGCAAAGCTGGCAGGCTGAATGGCGTTGCCGGAGAAAGCGCCCAGTATCTTCTGGGTCTCTTTCTGCACCTTCTCCTCCTCGCCCACAATGTAGGGTATCACGTTATCCAGGATGTCCAGCCCGATGACGCCGGGGCTGCGCCCTGCCCCCGACAATGACTGCAGCGAGGTCATAAGCACCATGCGGATGCCGAAGGCATCGTATATCGGCTTAAGCGTTATCGCCATGCCGATGGTGGTGCAGTTGGGATTGGGCGTGATGAAGCCCTTCCAGCCCCTCGCCTTCTGCTGCTGCTTGAGCAGCGCTGCATGTCCTGAGTTTATGCCCGGGATCAGTATGGGCACATCCTTCTCATAGCGGAAGGCCGATGCCGTGCTGATCACAGGCTTAGTGGCAGCGAACTTGGGCTCCAGAATCTGCGCCTGGTCGGACTCTATGGCAGAGAATACGACATCCACGCCCGAGACGTCCATCTCGCTCGCATTCTGCACAGGTATGTTCATCACCGCGGGGTCCGGCGGCTCGTCGCAATACCACCTGAAAGCGCCGGTCTTGGGGTCGGTGAGCGCCTCTTTATAGCTACGCCCTGCCGACCTCTCCGAGGCAGCTAGGGTAGTTGCTTTTATCCAGGGATGATCATGCAGGGCAACGATGAACTGCTGCCCCACTATGCCCGTTGCGCCAACTATGGCAGCTTTTAACATTTCCTTCTTAGCTCTGGCCACCTTAGTATCCTTTCTGGGTCTCCAAAATATAGTGCGGTCTATTATACAACAGAGAGGGTCAGGGCGCTAGACCATTGAAAATTGGGTAGTGGGTCAATTTGAAAGTAAACTGATAAAAATTATGTGCTATTCTCAATAAGATAGAGAAATCGAGGTATAATACAGAAATGAAATTTATTCTATACCTCTCAATATTTATTTTTTGTTGCATCGGGATAGTGGTTGGATTAAATCTATGGGCAAGGCACCAGTATAGAAAACGCATGAGATTTTTTGCTATTGAGAAATCGATTCGTAGGCATAAACAGAAGGAATATAAGAGAAATAGGTACTTAAAAAGGAATCGATATAATCACTATTTAGTATCGCGCATAATGTTGAAGTTATGGCCACTGGTAAATCAGACAATCCTGTGCTACAATGCAAGACCTAGCCACTGGAAGAAGGTACAATGATAAAACGACTGCGCGTACGGAACTTCATGTCGCTTAAAGATGTAACGATTGACCTCAGCCCTTTGACGATTTTCATAGGACCGAACGCTTCTGGGAAATCTGCTATTTTTAAGGCTCTTGTAACTGTGTCTAAGCTACTTGGCACATCTCCGGTTTCAGGCCCTTTTGGCGAATTTAACCTGGAACCAGCGGTGACGCTTGACCACTTGGTATGGCAAGGTAATTCAGGATTACCTATCATTTTCCAGCTGTGGTGGCCTGATGACTCAGAAGATGAGCCTGGGTACACATTAAAGATAGAAAAGCAAGCTAGAGGATGGAGCGTGACGCAGGAGAAACTGAAGCTGGCGGGAAAATGGTTTGATTCTGCAGAAGACACTTTTGAGCATGATACAGAGAAGATAGGCAAGAGAACGTGGAAGGCTCCATATCGCGCAACCCTTTGTCATCTTGTTGCTCCATTCATCCATGACAAGTCGGCTGCGCCAGCTATTACGCCTCTATTAGAATTCAAGCAAAGTTTTGGAGAAGCATGGCGATATAGAATAAGCGCGAATGATATAGCAAGTTTTGTAAAAATAAAGGAGCCAAGAGGATCAGAACAAGTCTATATGCGAGAGAATGGTCGGGGGTTATCTTTGGAACTTCAACGACTTCAGGGACTTAATAGACCACTCTTTAGCCTTATTGAGCAGGAACTAAACCTCATCTTCCCTCATATCAGATTTATTAACTTCCAAAGCGAGCGTTTTGGTGTCGGCCTTGCCTTCACGACGGATAGGAGCGAAGATTTGGTACCAGGTTCAGAGGAATCAGACGGTGTTCTACTTACCACGTTTCTTCTTTGGCGCTTATTTACAGCGCCAAAGAATCTAAAGGTCTGCTTGGAGGAGCCTGAGAACGGTTTACATCCTTATCTACTGAGCAAGCGAATAGCACTTCTCAAGAAGTTCGCATATGAAAAGATCCCTCTACAATTGCTAGTGGCGACTCACTCCCCAGATTTTCTCAGTGCTTTGGAAGATCGAAGGGATATGCTGGAAATGATTCGCGTTGTTGAGTTCAGTCACAGCGAAGGGACGAAAGTATACAAACTGGGTGACATGGAACAAATAGACAAGCTTCTTAGTGTATTCAACGACGACATTGGTGAATTATGGTGGTCAGGCGCTATTGGTGCTGTGCCAACTGGTCAACAAAAAGGGTATAAAAATTGAATGTTGTGATTTTTGGTCCCCTAATGGAAAACCGCAGGTTGCCCGACTGGGCACTGCAGCCGATTGAAAGCGGTAGCTTGACTGCAGTAGAGCTGTTGGTTCGACGAACAAGCATAGAAATATATGGCAGGAGTGAGATCACAATTGTGGGACCGCCTTGGGTTAACCCTAGAGGGAGAGGGAAAGCAACTGTTTGCGTAGGCGATTATCTGAATGACCCCTTATCATTGTATCGATCATTAGAGGTTGCATTCAAAGCGCCACGCTCAAACTATTGTGCAGACGTTGCCATGGTAGTAGCTGACGCTGTTCTGAAAGATCAATTAGAATCTGCTAGAAAGTGGGTAACACTTCGTTTGAGTGGTTCCATCCCCGATGAAAGGGTATTTTGGTGGGTATTCGAGCCGAGTCTTAATACTCTGTTCGCGGAAGGTACCATAGGAGAGGCTGGAGATGACCCACTTCCCTTAGTGGGAAGCCATCCCCTCCCCAGTGGAATACTTGGCATTGCAGGTTTTTGCACGGCACTCGGTAGCATTCTCCAGTAATAAAAAAGGCCGCCCGAAGGCGACCAATTCACATTAAAACATGAAAACAAATCTAGGAGGCTTTCTCCTTCTTTCTTCTACCTCCGCTGTTTAGTGTATCATAACAACTGATCCTTGTCAAGACTCTAATAAGTTGGGTAACGTTCTTGTAACAGGAGTACTTTAGTCCTGCTCATCATAATTTAACATAACATTATGCACAATGCTATATTGTCTAAGATATTAACTTAACAATCTCTTCAATAGTCCAAATATGGTCAGTCAACCCTGCTGCCATCGCTGGAGTCCCCGGATAGGGATTAGCCAATGACTTGTGAGGTCTGACAATTCTGTAGAACTTGCCTAATAAATTGGGCAACTACTGTTTGGAGGGGGAAAGGGCGCATGCTATGCGCCCCTTTTATGGCTTTACCTCTGTTGTACTAATGAGATAATAAAAATAGCCTATTACTAAACTCAGTAAAAAGTAGATGTGCCAATCGGTAAATAACCAACCCCAAAAATCTTTGTATTTCTTGTTTGGGTCATTATTATCAATTCTCATGGTTGAAACTCCTACGGATGATGTTGTAGTGCATTTGGTGAACAGCCTATGACTATTCTTTCTGTACCCGCCGTTTGCCAGTCTTGGAACCCAGTCCTCTTGATGCCAGCAAGCCCACAAAGCTGATACCGGAAGAGGCAAACATCAGCGTGGGGAAGCCCCATACCTCCGAGATAGCGCCCCCCAGGAAAGGCCCGATGCCGCCAGCCAGGGAGGCTGTGGAGTAGAGCAAGCCCACGGCTGTCCCCCGTTCCACATTCTTGGCCAGCAGGTAGTTCAGAGCACCCACGAAGAGCCCCGACCAGGCTACAGCCAGGACTATCTGCACCGGAATCAACTGCAGGTAATGAGTAGCTATGCCGTAGATGGCAAAGACCAGGACAGAGCAGACCAGGCCAAGTGTGAAAATTCGAATTGCGTTGAACCGCTGCAGGAACTGCATGGCCAGGAACTGTCCGCCCATATTGAGGACATCCATGAGAGCTATCCAGAGCGTGCTGGCACCGATACCTGACAGGTACAAGGCAAACATAGACCAGACGGCGGTAGCCCCGATATGCCTGAGCAGGAACGGCAGATATATTTTGCGGTTTGACCAGACTACACCCAGGGGGAAAACAGTCACTTTGATGCGGCTCACCGCCTCTTCTCGAAGCGTCAACGATATGAGGAAAGCTATGGCTGCAGCTACGGCGCTGGTGATAAATAACCACTCGATGTTCCTGGTCGCCGCTGCTATCAATGCTCCGAAAAACCAGCCCAGGGAGCCGTAAGAGGCAAAGCTGCCAACAGCCCCTCCGGCTTCGTAGACATAGGCCATGAGGGCTGCCGAAGATACACCGAGGCTGAAGCCGATAACGCCCCGGGATGCCAGCAATGTCAAGGGCGTCGGCGCGAAAATCTGAATGATATACGCCAATGCCGAGAGAGCCAGCCCGTAGCGTATGAATGCCATCCTGCCGCGCATATCAGACTGCCTGCCGAATAGAAAAGAGGACACGAAATAGGCCATGCCGTACGATGCGGCAATAAGGCCTACTTCCAAATCCGATGCCCCCAGGCTTCTGGCGCGGAGCGGCAGGAAGATGCTGGAGGTCTCAATGGAGATGTTGAAGAAAAAACTCACCAGGGCGAGGCGGAATCCCAGTGAGGTGTAGGGTATGCGGCGAAAATATTGCATAAAGAACTGACTTTCTTCAGTCTCGCGGATCGAGTATCGCCATTACTTGACCAAAATGAAGCCACTTCCCCGAGAGCGCTTAGCAACCCTCTTCAACCCCCTGAGTCCCCCAGCCTTGGGGGAAAGGGCGTACAGCCGTACGCCCCTATGGGACACCCCCAGGCCCCCCAGTCCTTCACAAGGGAAGGACCCCTCTGCACTCCCCAGTTGCTAAACGACCTCTTGCGGAACAATATACCATACTTTGGAACATATTTTTAGTAACCGCAGAAAGCACAAGGAGCGCAGGGGCAGAGATATTCCCATGTCATTGCGAGTCCTTCAGTAGAAGGACGAAGCAATCTCATCGCCTTCGTGATATTTATGACCTCGAGGGGATTGCTTCGTCGTCCGCAAGAGACGGACTCCTCGCAATGACATTGTAGGGGCACGGCATGCCGTGCCCCTACAAATTTGCATCTAACGCTTGGAACAGTCGAACAAAACTCCTACTCCCAGCGGAACAGGCGAAGAGAGAGCAGCGATGCCACTGCCATAATTCCCATAACAATCAAGAAGACGGTCCAATTCCAGCCGAAGCCAAGCCAGGGATCTTGAAGCAGCACAATTACATATCGAAGAGGTGTCGCGTCTCCGACACCACGCATAACCGCAGTCATCACCTCCCGCGGCGGACCAGCGCCTGCCAGCATCATCATCACAATGATAAGTATCAAACCCAGACCCTGTGCTGCTCGCGTCGTAGGCAACACGGAACCAAGCAGAATACCCACAGAGACAAAGCTAATAACACTGGCTACGAATGCGCCTATGACAAGGGCCGGCGACTGGGGCAGCTTGGCGTGATAAGTCAGCACAGCCGCGACTATGACCAAGATGCTGCCCACCACTGCGACAAGAAGGCTGACGAGCACCTGGGAGCCGAAGATGGTCCAAAGAGGAATCGGCGAAGCCCGCAGTCTGCGGAGCACACCTCGCTCACGGTAGCCGGTGAGATGTACCGGCAGCCCGACGACAGCAATAGAGGCGATGACAAGGCCGATATACGCAGGAGTGTAATAGTTCATGGCTCCCACACCGCGATATACGTCCACGTCAGGCGTATTTTTGAAGACTCCGCCCAGTACGAAAAGAAATATGAGAGGAAGAGCGAAAGTGAAGACCATGGTGATGGGCTCACGCACGAAGAGCTTAAGCTCTACCAGGGTCAGTTTCAACAGCATACGCATAATCTAATCTCAGTTCCTATCCTTGTGGCCGGTAATGGCCAGAAATACGTCCTCCAGCGTGGGCTGCTCCATGCGGAGGTCTGAAGGAGTAATACCGTGGGCAACAAGTGAAGCTGCCACCAGAGCCAGCACAGGGCCGCTACCTTCCACCTCGACACGAGGCCCGTGCCTGGTCACGCTACGCACCTGAGGTATCTGCTCAAGCCAGGATATGTCCACATGGTCGGTGGTAAAGATAACCCGAATCTGGTTTGCATGTGTGGTTATAAGACCCTGGGGCGTATCGAGAGCAACCAGCTTGCCCTGGTCGACGATAGCCAGACGGTCACAGAGGTGCTCTGCTTCGTCCATGAAGTGGGTCACCAGCACGACAGTTGCGCCCCGCTCCCGAATGGCTCGAATCAAGTCCCAGGCCACGTGACGAGCCGCGGGGTCGAGCCCGGCAGTCATCTCATCGAGGAATACGACTTTGGGGTTATTCACTAGGGCGAGGGCGACAAAGAGGCGCTGCCGTTGACCGCCGGACAGGCTGGAGAACGAGGCATTACGCTTTTCAACCAGGCCCCACTGCTGCATGAGCTCACGCCAGTCCAGGCTGCGCGGGAGGAAAGAAGAGAACAGATCAAGCGCCTCCCAGACCTTGATGCGGTCGGGAAGGGCTGACTCCTGGAGCTGGGAACCTATGAGCTGCCTCAGGGCTCGTCCTTCCGACTGGGGATCAAGCCCGAGCACCCGGATGAGGCCTGAATCGGAGCGACGCAGGCCCTGCACGCACTCCACGGTCGTGGTCTTCCCTGCGCCATTGGGGCCGAGAAGGCCGAAAATTTCGCCCTCTGACACCGAGAAGGAGACGTCATTTACAGCGACAAGAGAGCCGTAGGTTTTTTTGAGATGTTCGACATCAATGACTGACTTCATTAGACATCCGATGTAACACGTATCATTCAGTATATCATCCTCCCTTACCACCTCACAAGTTGGATAGCGCGAGGTCATTTACAGACATCTTTTGAACCCCCTAAATCCCCCAGTCTTGGGGGACTTTAGGAAATCGGGGGACACCCCCGAACCCCCAGCAGAGGGGTAAATCCCTCTGCACTCCCAGTGTCAAACAACCACAGCTTCAAAAGTTGTATCGGAGCCTGTTTATTGCTACAATCACTTAATCATGGTATTCCTGATATTATGTAAATAAGCAGGAGATAATCAAGATGGCTGACGTGGAAGAGATGCGCAAGAGGTTCGATACTTCGCCGTATGCGCTGAACATGGGCATGAAGCTCGTGGAGCTATCCAAGGGATACGCCAAGGTAAAGATGGAGTTGAAAAAGGATTTCCTGAACTGGGAGAACATGATTCACGGTGGGGTGATCGCATCGCTACTGGACCAGGCCTTCGGCTGTTCTCTCAATACGCTGGATAATATCTATGTAGCCGTGCAGTTGAACATCAACTATCTCACCGCTGCGCCTGTGGGAGAGACCCTTTATGCCGAATCAAAGGTTATCTATGCGGGCAAGAAGCTGGGCGTGTCGGAGATGACAGTCACCGACTCTAAAGGGAAAACAATCGCCCGGGCCACAGGCACAACGGTGTCGCTGGGGGAAAGAAAGTAACATCCGGTTCTGAGGAGACATAACATGATTGTGGAAATGAGTAAAGGTGCCTCAAGGCAACAGGTAGATCACGTAGTAGACAGGGCTCACGCCCTGGGCTTTGAGGTGCAACTGAACCTGGGCACCGAGAAGACGGTGGTGGCTATTCTGGGCAGCGATACTGGCAAGACATCTACCGATGTGTTCGGAGTTCTGCCCGGTGTGGAGAGCGTCTCCCGCGTAATGAAGCCGTACAAGCTGGCCTCGCGGGAGTTCCATCCGCAGAGCAGTATAGTGAATGTGAACGGAGTGGAGATAGGTGGACAGAGAGTAGTAATCATGGCCGGTCCCTGCGCTGTGGAGACCGAGCAGCAGCTCATGGAAACCGCTAAAGCTGTGAAGAGCTTCGGGGCTTCCATAGTCAGAGGTGGCGCCTTCAAGCCTCGCACCTCGCCTTTCAGCTTCCAGGGCCTGGAGAAAAAGGCTCTGAAGATGCTGGCCAAGGTGAAATCCGACCTCGGCATCCCTGTCATCACTGAGGTCCTCGATATCCAGAATATAGAGATCATAGCCAAACATGCTGACATATTGCAGGTGGGCGCGCGCAATATGCAGAACTTCGCGCTGCTGAAAGAGCTGGCCAAGATGAGACATCCCATCCTGCTGAAACGTGGCTTTTCCGCCACCGTGACGGAATGGCTGACGGCGGCAGACTACCTTCTGGCCGAGGGCAATCAGCAGGTGATACTGTGTGAGCGCGGCATAAGGACATTCGAAGACAGCACCCGGTTCTCTATGGACATCGGTTCCATCTCAGTGATCAAACGCTTCAGCCACCTTCCGGTGATAGTAGACCCCAGCCATGCTGCGGGGCATTTCGCCTATGTGCCCAGCATCGCCAAGGCTGCCATAGCGGCGGGGGCGGACGGGCTTCTCATAGAGGTTCATCTCAATCCAGAAGAGGCGTTGGTCGATGGCCTGCAGTCGTTGAATGTCCCTAGTTTCAAGCGTTTGATGGCCGAACTGAGGCCGCTGGCAAAGGCTGTAGGAAGGTCTATTTAAGTGTAGGGGGCACGACGATGGCTGTTTCAAAAAAGATAAAGAAGTACATGACCGAGGGCGGGTGGATCAGGAAGATGTTCGAGGAAGGGATCGTTCTTAAGCAGAAATTCGGCGAAAAGAATGTCTTCGACCTGTCATTGGGTAACCCCATAGTAGAGCCCCCTGAGCAGTTTCGCCATGAGCTTCGCG
>Ga0315281_10012373_pt1 | contig 11630 bp, 12 predicted proteins | sample YL17G07_0_MG_FD_204540 | JGI IMG/M metagenome (GOLD analysis project Ga0315281, IMG submission 204540) | Sediment microbial communities from Yellowstone Lake, YNP, Wyoming, USA - YL17G07_0 | ecosystem: Environmental > Aquatic > Freshwater > Lake > Sediment | place: USA: Wyoming | collected... | reverse complement strand
GGCTTTTCTCATCATAAATAATTCTCCTTTTAATATTTTCTACTTTATACAAAATAACTAAGATGTTTGAAACTGTCAAGTATTAATTATCTGGAGTTTCCTGAGTTTTTTATTGGTCAAACATCCAACCTATTGAAATAATTAAAGAAATCTAAAAACAGAAGTAGAAAAGAACTTTTTATTAAATTAAGGATAAAGATTCCTAAGTTCAATATCCTCTATCATAATAAAATCTTTATCTATCAAGGATATGGAGGGGTTATGAGCGTAGAATCAAAGATGGTAGCCAATCTTAAGGGACAGCTTTCAAAATTCTCGGGAATCATTTCAAAGAAGTTTAAGAAGCCAAAGCATAGACTTATCAAAGAGATGCTTTATGGGATACAGGCATCGAAGGATGTGAAACTGAGCAATATAGCAAGGACACTGAAAGAGAATCAGTTACTGATAAAAACAGAAGACAGGTTATCGAGGAACCTCGATGATGAAGATTTCACAGACAGGATAAATGATGAGATATGCAGGCTTGCAGCCCCCAAGATAACAGATGACATGGTGATTGCAATAGATCCTGGTGACATAAGGAAAAAATATGCAAAGAAGATGGAATTTTCGGGAAATGAAACTCCAGTTACACTTAAAATTGACTTTTAAGACTCTACTATCTAAGTTTGACTTTATAATATTCACTTTGATATCTTCCTCATAAACCACCATATGGAAAAGCCGAATAGTAATGTCCCCAACACTATTATTCCTGCTATGTCGTGCCATACATAAGCAATTCCGTTGCCTTTAAACAATACACTATAGCCGAAGTCAATGAAGTATCTCATTGGTGATATGAGGCTTGCCCATTGCATCCATGGGGCCATGGCTTCGGGTGGTGTCCATGCGCCTGATAGAAAGAGCATCGGCGCAAGGATAAGCAGCAAAATCATTCCGGCCTGTGGAAGGTTTCTGGATATTGTTGCAACGGCAATACCGAGGCTTGACATGGTAAAGACATAAATGGCAGCAACACTGTAGAAAAATAATAAGTTGCCCCTGATCGGGACGCCATAAATAGATTTCAGGATAAAAAATATGCTCAAAAGGGAAAGTGACAGGACTATGACAGTTGTGGGGATTATCTTTGCCAGAAATATTTCCCCCGGCCTTAAAGGGCTTACAAGGAGTTGCTCTATAGTCCCATATTCCTTTTCCCTCACCATTGCTGCTGCTGGGAGGAGAAGGGATACCATAGTGATCATATAGAAAAGATCCAGCATACTGACAAACCATGAATGTAAGGTGTTGGGATTGAACTCAACCCTCAGGCGCTCATCAATGATGGGCAGGTTCTGAAAGGCTGCCCTCGTAAATTTTCCCTGCTTCTCTAAAATCTCTATTGAATATTCACTTGAAATCTGGGCTACATAGGCAATGGCGACGGTAGCGGAAAGGGAAATGGTACCATCGGTAATGGCCTGGATATTTGCTATCTTACCACCTGTTATCCTACGCTGAAAATCAGCAGGAATAATTATTGCCATGGATGCCTTGCCACTGTCAAGCCATTCGGTGATCTCCTTTTCATTTGTTATATGCGACAGTATCTTGAAATAAGGCATCCTGAAACGACCAATAAGTTCACGGCTAACAGGACTTTTATCCAGGTCATAGATGACAATTGGGGAATTCCTTACCTCCAAGGATATGGCATGTCCTGCAATATAGATTTCTCCTATGAATGCCCATGCAAGGATGAAGAGAAGGGCCTTATCCCTTAGAATCTGCAAAAACTCTTTGCGGGCAAGGGATAATATCCGGCTGAACATCAGCCTATCCTCTTTTTAAAGGAAGCTATGGCGATTGTGTAAACAATGGCTGCATACAGCATAAGCGTGGCCACATCCCATACATAATAGTTAAACCCCAGTCCCTTGAGATAAACACCCCTTACCATACCCATAAAATAAGTGGCCGGAATGAAACGGCTCACAATCTGTCCTGTCATATCCTGACTTGTGAGGGGAGACAAAAAACCTGAATAAAGAAAGGCTGGAATAACTGTTATTAAAAAGGTGATGATCATTGCCGCAACCTGCGTGCGCGAGATGATTGATACAAAGAGCCCTATCCCGATAGTGCAGGAGATGTAAAGGATTGCTCCAAGTGTGAGAACGAAAAAATTGCCGGTAAATCTCACCTTAAATAACATCACGCTCATCAGAAAGATTATGATATAGCTTATGAAGGCGACTGTTATGTAGGGGACAGCCTTGCCCGCAACGACTTCCCACGGTCTTGCCGGTGAGCAGTAGAGATTGAATATTGTCCCGCTTTCCTTTTCACGCACAACCACCAGTGCAGCGAGGAGGGCAGGGAAGAACATGAGGGTTGTGACGAGGAGTCCAGGGATGATGAAGTTCTTACTCTCAAGGGCTGGATTGTACCATGCTCTGCCTTCAACTGATATGGGAAATGCGACCACCTCAGCCTGCCCTTTCTTGGAGAGATATTCAGTGACCATCTTTTGATTGAAGAGGAAATTTATGACAGAAACATAACCTTTAACTACTTCTGCCCTCCAGGGAAATGAGCCATCTACTAAAAATTGAACCTGTGCAGGTCTGCCTTCATTCAGTCTTCTTGAGAAATCAGGCGGGATTACAACCACGACACGGACATCGCCCGAGCGAATTACATGATCCACTTCCTTATAATTCTTTGCCAGACCGACAAATCGAAAGTACTCAGAATTTGTAAAGGAGTGCATATATTCCCGGCTGAGGGCAGAACGATCCAGGTCGTAAAAGAGCATAGGTATATTCTTTACATCTATTATAAGTCCATATCCAAAAAGGAGGTTGAGGGCTATAGGTACAATGAATATAAGACTTAAATAAACAGGGTCTCTCAGCAGTTCCCTCATTTCTTTCCGTATAATCGCATATACACGGCTATGCATGGACGGCCTCTGAAGCCCTTATGTGATCCAAAAACGTCTCTTCCATTGTGAGGGGTTGACAACTGACCTCTACATCAGTTATCCCTGCATCTTTCAGAAATGTAATGACCTTTGTTTTATCAGTTTCAGGGGCGAATGTCCTTGAATGAATACGGCTTCCGTAAAGTGTAGCTTTTGGGAACAGGCTGATTATCAAATCAAATGCCCTGCGGAAGTCAGAAGTTCTGACAGCTATAAGACTCCCTGAACGTCTCTCCGAAGCACTTTTGAGGTTAGCAGGCGTATCACAAGCAATGAGATGTCCCTGATGCATTAATCCGAGGCGATCGCAGCGTTCTGCCTCAACCATATAATGGGTTGATACGATCAGGGTTACACCTGATTCCCTGGAAAGGCTGTAAATAATATCCCAGAAGGCATGCCTTGCCACAGGGTCAACCCCTGAGGTAGGTTCATCAAGAAATAATACAGGTGGGTTATGAAGCAGTGCGCAGGCGAGGGCCAGTCTCTGCTTCATTCCCAGGGGGAGGTCACGGGTAAGACGGCCTTCAAGGCCAGAGAGGCCAAGTGGCCTGATAACATCTTTAAAATCATTCCTTCGAACTCCATACAATCCAGCATAAAGTCTCAGATTCTCTAAAACCGTAAGGTCTCTATAAAGGGAAAACCGCTGGGACATGTAGCCAACATTTGCCCAGACCTTTTTACGTTCTTTCACCACATCAAAACCTGCCACAATGATAGAATCCTCTGTAGGCTCAAGGAGTCCGCACATCATCTTTATGAGGGTTGTCTTACCTGCACCATTAGGGCCAAGGAGGCCAAAGACCTCTCCTTTATTTACTGATAGATCAACTTTATCCACCGCGACGAAGTTATTAAAATGACGAGTAACTGAGCTGCATTGAATGACAATATCGCAGTTAAAGAGGTTTGAGTTAGGAGTTGAGAGTTGAATTGACGGATCGGATGAGTTAGCTTTGATTTTTGACTCTTGACCTGAAATAAGCTGCACAAAGACCTCCTCCAATCCTGCTTCATAAGGGGTGATGTCTTCCACTTCGACACCCTTTCCTGAAAGGTAAGAAAGCAGATCTTTCTCTTGCGCTTTAAGACGCAGGCGAATTTCCCTTCCGAACATCTCCGAGGATTCCACACCATTGTATGACCTTAAGAGATTCAGTACATTGTGTTGCGGTCTTGCAATCAGCCTGAAAAAATTCCCTTTAATTTTTGATTTGAGGGAATCAGGCTCTCCATGTTCTATTATTTTCCCTCCATGCAGGAGTGCAACCCTGTGGCAGCGTTCTGCCTCATCCATGTATGAAGTGGTAAGAAGGACTGTTACCTGCCTTTCCTTGACAAGACGATGGATGATCATCCAGAAGTCCTGTCTCGAAATCGGGTCCACCCCTGTTGTCGGTTCATCAAGCAATAAGATATCGGGCAAATGAATCAAGGTGCAAATGAGGGCAAGCTTCTGCCTCATTCCGCCTGAAAGATGCCGTGCCTGCCTGCCGAGAAATGGCGAAAGGCGGGTCATATCAAGAAGCTCTCTTCTATTTCTCTCATATACCTCTGCAGGCACCTGTCTCAGGTCTCTAAAGAATGCTATATTTTCAGCGACTGAAAGGTTGTCATAAAGGTTCAGACCGAGTCCCTGAGGCATATATCCAACAATCTCTTTGACCTTTTCAGGATTGGATATGACATCTATGCCTCCCACCGATGCCTTCCCCGAACTTGCTGAAAGTACACCCGCAAGTATCTGTATTATGCTGGTCTTTCCTGCCCCATCAGGGCCGATGAGCCCGAAGATTTCCCCGCGATTAACATTAAATGAAACACCGCATACAGCCTCAACTTTTTTTCTGCGTCCGTAGTATTTACAGAGATTATCAACCTGTATGACAGCCTTATCACCATTCATCACCTTGGCCTTATCCATGGCGTGCCTTCCTTCCATCGGATAACTGCATCAGCAGGCATGCCTGGTTTAAGGATGCCCTCGGGATTATCCACCGAGAGTTCCACGCCAAATACAAGTTTCACACGTTCTTCTTTTGTCTCAACATTCTTGGGGGTAAACTCTGCCTGCTCATATATCTTTGTAATACGGGCATTGAACGCCTTTTCAGGAAAGGCATCCACAAATACCTTTGCTTCGTTGCCGAGTTTAATCTTGCCTATGTCAGGCTCAGGGATATATACCTTCAGATAGAGCTTGTTTATATCCACCATAACATATAGTGGTGTGCCAGGATTAACCACTTCACCATCTTCCACAGGTCTTGACATAACTGTCCCGTCTGATGGGGCATAAATCTTTGTTTCCCGAAGGTCAGCCTCTGCCTCTGACAATCTGGCCAGTGCTGCTTTGTAGTTTGCCTCTGCACTTTCGAGCTGCTTTCTCTTTATGTTTACCACATCCTTTGACGCCAGAGCTGCATCTAAGTTTGCCTTTGCCTTTTTAAGTTCCTTTTCCGCTGCATTTACATCGGCAAGGCTTGTCTCATATTGCATCTTCACCCTGTCAAAATAACTTGCAGAAACCACTTTTTCTTTGAAAAGTGAAGAGTAGCGTTCAAAATCCCTTTTTGCGTTATCGAATACAGACCTTGCCTTTTCAAGCTGTGCACTTGCAGCATCAAGAGCAGCCTCTGCTGCATTTATAGATGCTGTGGTGTTTTTTTCCGTAAATGTGATGTCTAAAGCTGCCTGTTCCACCTGAGCCCTTAAAAGTGAAACGTTTTCCTTTGCATTTAAATAGCGGGCTTCAAGCTGGTCTGAGACTATTTCGGCTAAGAGCTGGCCTTTCTTTACAGAGTCGCTTTCATGCACAAAGAGGGATTTTAATCTCCCCTGTATCTTTGGCGATATGGTTACTTCCCTGCCCTCAATCCTTCCGCTTGCAACTAATAAACCTTCAGGGACTTTTTTGATTAATTGTGCCCGTATGAACCAGAATAGAGACAGTGCTATGATCAGCACTCCTGAAATAATCACAACATGTTTGAGCCTTGGTGTTTTCATGGTTAGCCTCCTTCACAACCTTCCCGAACGCAGGATGCCGATCAGCAACCACAGGCCAAGGATGCTGGCCAATAGGAAACCTGCCAGGCCGAGGAGAGGATAGCCAAACAGTTTTGGGCCCGCTCCTGTCTGGAACACTATGGATGAGCCAATAATGAGGGCAGCAATTACCACCGCAAAACTCAGACGGTTGCTGGATCTATCAAGTTCGCTGATAAGGCGTTCAAGTCCCCGATGTTCAAACCTTATCCCCAGTTCATCCTTCCTGACTTTTGAAAGTATCTCACGCACATCAGATGGCAATTTTTTAAAGAGCATAAATGTCTCTTCAACCACTCTGGAGAATTCCTTTAACTGCCTGGTGGGATCTAACTTCCGAATCATAAGTTTCCGGGCATAAGGCCTTGCATGTTCAATAATATTAAATTCAGGATAGAGCATCGTGCCCACACCTTCATTAATCACGAGTGCCTTGGTCATCATGACCAGGTCCGGAGGAAACCGCAGACTGTAACGGCGGATGATGCCCATCAATTCGTTGATAATTATCCCGATATCCAATTGCTGTAAAGGGACTTCATAGTAGCGTTCAAGAAAATCCGCTAGTTCCAGTCTGAAGGCGCTTCGATCTATTGGTTCCGGTGCCAGGCCAATGCTCAGGAAAACATTTACCAGAGAATCCGCATCCTTTTCCACGATAGCCGTAAACATAATGCCCAACTGGTGAGCGATTTCCTCATCGAGCATCCCTATCATGCCGAAGTCCACAGGCGCAATCACATCATTTTTAAGGACAAAGATATTTCCAGGATGGGGGTCGGCATGGAAGAAATGGAACTCGAATATCTCCTTGAGGATAAGGTTAGCTCCGTTAATGGCAATCATCCTTCGATCCATACCGGCAGCCTCCAATTGCTCAAGATCGGAAACCTTGATACCACATATGTATTCCATGGTCAATACTTTAGGCGCTGTTAAATCCCAATAAACCTTGGGGATATAAACGGTCTCATCACCGGCAAAGTATTTCCTGAAACGGTCTATGTTTCGGCCTTCCCTGACAAAATCCAGCTCGCGACGGATGGTTCTTGCAAACTCATCTACAATCCTGACAGGCTCATAATATTTGCTTTCCGGCAGGTGCCGTTCAGCAAGAGTAGCCAAATCATGAAGGATGCGGATGTCTGTCTCAATAATATCTTCAATCCCCGGCCGCTGCACCTTGACCGCCACCTCATCCCCTGCCTTTGTTCTTGCCCGGTGAACCTGGGCAAGAGAGGCAGCAGCTAACGGCTTCTCCTCGAAGGATTCAAACAGTTTGGTAAGGGGTTGTCCAAGTTGGGTTTCGATGAGGGTTTTAGCATCCTCGAAGGGGAACGGAGGTACCCTATCCTGTAGTTTACTAAATTCCCTGATAAAGTCCGGAGGAAGCAGGTCCGGCCGGCTGCTTAATACCTGCCCGAACTTAATAAAGGTCGGACCAAGTTCCTCAAATGCCAGGCGCACACGCTCAGGAGTGGAGAGGCTTTCAATACCCTTTACCTCTTTTTTGAACACCTTTCTCTGCCATGGCACATAATACCTGGCCTTTAATCGATACAGAAGATCTCCGAATCCGTATCGGAGAAGAACGGTGACAATGCGGCCATATCTCTTCAGATCCTGATAGGTTTCATGAACCTTAAAGATAGGCACGATTTTAGGATATCCTCTTTTCTATCGCCTCCAGCCTTTTCGAAATTTCATCCAGATCTTTTTTAGTAGGCAGCCCCAGGTCGGTTATTACTTTCTGCACAGTTTCGCTTATCTTCCCAAACAGTTCCTCTTCCTGCTTTTCAGCCTCCTTTAGCAGCTTGCCCACTATTTTGAATCTTTCTTCCTTGGTCACCTCTCCACGTTTGATGAGGTCATCAACCAATTCCTCTGCCTTTTCTTTGGTTAGACTGAATAGGCCTAATCCCAATAGCATTGCCTTCCTGATTACATCCATCATTCTCCTCCTTTCCCTTTTATCTTTTGAATGACTTCTCTAATCTCAGCCTTGACCTTTTCTGTTGCTTCCTTAGTACTTTCCTTAGCCACCTCCAGTGCATGCTCCAGTCCTTTTACAGTTCCATCTTTAGCATCCTTGAGAAAGGCCTTTGTCTTATCTCCTGCATCTCTTATGGCCTCCATCGCCCCTGTTGCAGCACTGTGAGCCACATCAGCCAACTTCTCACCAGTCTCTTTTGCTGCCTCAACGGCACCTTTGACTGCACCTTCGGTAATCTTTCTGATATTCTCTCCAGTTGCCTCTGTTTTTCCCAAGGCTGTGGCAACGGTTTCCTTCACCTTTTCCCGCACCTCTTTTGAGACTTCCTTTCCCTTCTTAATAATTTCCAATACATCTTCCTTGATCTTTTCGGCAATCTTCTGTGGCATTTTCATTACCTCCTCTTGTTTTTATATTTGATAGGCATCATTCCAAATATCATCTCCTTAAGGCAATCTTTCCGCCAGAGACAATCATGTTGATTACATTCTCCCGACGATGCAGTCCCAAAACAGTCATTATTGCCTTCGGCCCGTTGAATGGCTTTAATGAGTTCATCCTTTTTCATACGTGCGGGATTAACTCCTTTCCCTTTTGCAATGGTTTTAATTTCTTGCAGTTTCATTGTTTTCCTCCACTTTGGTATCCACTTTTTTCAAACTACCTCTGTATGGCCCCCTGTCCGGTCTTCTTTTATCCACCTGCCATAATCTTTCTCGCAGTCTCTTCAGCCATTTCCAACACGTCCCTTCTGCCACTGATGTCGTCCGGCTTTGAGAGGCCGCAGGCGCGGATGAGAAGGCCGTCCTGAAAGCCATACCATCTGAAGAAGTTATTATAGGTAGGGAATACAACGGCGAAGTATGATTCATCAGGATGCCCTTGAGTGATGATAAAAACAAGCTGTTTGTTGGGCGCAAGCCTGGACGGAGCAAGATTGGAGAGGTATTCGGATTTCAGCCGGGAATAGGTGCGATCGATGAAAGCCTTCAACTGGCTCGACACATTGCCGTAATAGGTGGGTGTGTCCATCACCGCTCCCTGTGGATGGAATAGTCTGCGATGGCGAAGAGCGCCTCCTTTGCCGGACCGGCCGGGAAGTCGTCAATCTCGGCCTTTGCCCCCTCGATCAGCGTCTTTGCCCTGACAAACGAAGCATCGATGGAACGGTACTTCTTCAGGAGCGACATGACCGACGGGATATCGTTCTGCGAGAAATTCTTGATGATCTTCCTTGCCTCTGCGTTGTCCTTTTCGTCAGCCGCGGTAAGGAGCAGAAGGAGCGGAAGGGTTATCTTTCCATCCGCCAGGTCCTTGCAGAGCTTCTTGCCAAGCTCTTCCTCCTCGGCCATGTAATCGAGGATGTCGTCAGCCATCTGGAATACCATCCCGGTCTTGAGCCCAAAACTGCCGAGAGCGTCCTGCTTCTTCCCCGGAAGTCCGCCCAGGATCGCCCCAATCCTGCATGCTGCGGAGATCAGCCCGCCAGTCTTGGCGGAGATGATATCAAGATACTCCGGCTCGGTGATTTCGGGATCGCCGATTCTTATCAACTGAAGGATCTCCCCCTCGGCCATCCTGGTCGTTGCAGCTGAGAGCGCCTCCATGATACCCTGGTTCTGCTGCATTACAGCAGTCCGCATGGCGTTGGAATACAGAAAATCGCCGACGAGCACGGCCGCCTTGTTGCCCCAGACAGAGTTCGCCGAAGGCTTGCCTCTCCGCATCTCCGCCACGTCCACCACATCATCGTGCAGAAGCGATGCCATATGGATCGACTCGATGATGCTCGCGATCTCGATGCTCGCGTCGCTGTCATATCCGCACAGGTGAGCACTGATGAGATGGAAAAGCGGTCTAAGGCGTTTCCCACCGCTCGATATGACATAGTCCCCAATGAGGGGAATGAAGGGAACTTTGTTCCGGAAAAGCTCTTTTATGCGGATATCCACCTGCCTGAGCTTCTCCCCGTAAGCTTCAAACACCGTCTGCAGGTTCCTGGTCTGATGGCATGACAGCATATCTTTTGGTGTCAAGGCAATCTTCCCTCCCTGTCAGGTTCTGATGCGCATGTCAGTATTTTTTAGCCGTTCTTTCCTGTGCTCTTTTTTTATCGAAAGCAATATCCCACCCCTTGCCACATTGTCATCAAGATTTTCATCAGAACCCTCCTTAAAGTCCGAGATTTTGTTTTAAGTCTTCAACTACCCTTACAATCGTCTCCTCTGCTATTTCAAAGCTGACCATTCCTGTATTAATACAGAGGTGATAATTCCTCGCATCTGTCCATTCAACCCCTGTCATGGTGCGTATAAACTTCTCCCTTCTTCTATCAGATTCCTCTATCTCAGAGCGTGCCCTGTCTCTATCAGGGATGGAATAAACCTCCATCATCCTTTTTATGCGAAAGCTCATCGGAGCATGAAAGAAAATATTTATAAGACCGGGATGGTTTCTGAGGATATGGAAACCACCTCTACCCACAATTACAGCATTACATTTGCCGGCAATGTCAGTAATAATTTTTGCCTCTACTTCAAATAAATCCCTGTCGTATACAGGTGGTCTTGATGGCGGTACATATTCTCGCGAGCCAAAGGCAAATGCCTTCATAATATTTTCCCAGAAACCCAAAGCCTTTTCTTCATACAACAAAAGTTCCTTCTCTTCAACACCAAAATATTTTGCTGCTTCTCCCAGGACGTCCCTGTCCACATACCTGAAACCAAGCCTTTTTGCCACAGTTTGTCCTAAATATCTACCTCCACTCGCCATCTGCCTTGATATGGTTATCACTATGGCTTGATGCCCTTCCATTTATCCTCCAATCTTCTTTTGTCCACCAATATCTTTTTAAGCAATGAGAACCATCTCCCCTCCGCCTACTTAGTGAACGACTGCCGCTCTCTTTACCTTTACCTTGGGCTCATGGATAAAAAGAACCAGTATAGCACCTAAAAGAGCGAATAGACTTAAATAGATGAAGCAGCTCTGGAAGGCGTAGCTGGTAGCTGTTTGCTGTATGGTCATCTCAGCCATGGCCAATGCCTGTTTGTTCACCACAGAACCTCCTTTACCCAGAAGATATGAAGAAAATTTTGGGAAAAGCTGCTTAAAGGCAATATTGGCATAAGTGAGTTTCGCACTCAATGCCTCAAAGTGGTAAGCAGACTTTCTGGCAAGAATAGTAACCGCTACAGAGGTGCCTATGCTACCGGCTACCAAACGCAGGCTATTTTGAATGCTGCTACCCATATTGACCCTTTCTGCAGGGAGCCTGCTTAAAGCCAGAGTTAAAGCCGGGGCAAAAAAGAGACCCATCATTCCACCCCAGAGGATAAAATCAAACAGGAATATTTCCTTGGGAGTATACAGGTTTAGGGTAGAGAGATGGAAACTTGTCCAGGCAAGGCCTATGGTACTTATCAAAAGAACCGGTTTGGACCTCCATCTGTCACTAAGGATACCGCCTATCATCACGCCAACCCCTGTAGCAAGAGAGCCTGGCAGCATCAGGAGGCCGGCCATCGTGGTTGGGTAAAGTCGGAGCCCCACCAGGTAAAGAGGGAGGAGAAAGAATACCCCATAAATAGCCATACTTCCTAATACGAG
>Ga0315281_10012372_pt1 | contig 11631 bp, 8 predicted proteins | sample YL17G07_0_MG_FD_204540 | JGI IMG/M metagenome (GOLD analysis project Ga0315281, IMG submission 204540) | Sediment microbial communities from Yellowstone Lake, YNP, Wyoming, USA - YL17G07_0 | ecosystem: Environmental > Aquatic > Freshwater > Lake > Sediment | place: USA: Wyoming | collected... | reverse complement strand
GCCCGGCCTGCTGGAGTTCGTCGCGGCGGAGCAACTGGATTCCGGCGAGCTTCCCTACATCGTGGGTAGTCCGCTCGAGCGAGGCCGCCCGCACTATCTCTGCTTTCAGTACAACGCTTACCAGTTTCTCCACTTGGCGTGGTCACACGCGCTAAAACCCGGCTGCGTTCCCGAAAGTGTTCTGCGCAAGCTGGCGCGATTCCTCGAGCGAGGAGTTCAGCCTTCGGGCGCCTGCGCTCTGAATTGCAGCAAGGCTGGCCGGGGAGGACCGGAGGTGCATTACTACACGGCAGCACTGGGCGCGGCCCTGCACGAAGCATCCCGCATGGGTTTAGGGCCGGACCCCGAGTTAAGCGAGCGTTGCTTCCGCCGAGTGCTTGCCGCGCAAAATCCCGACGGCAGCTTTGAACATTCTGTGGGTGATTACGGATTCCTGCGCGACCGCCGCTCCTACCCGCGCTATCAGGCCATGACGGTCTTCCACCTGCTCCACCCGATTTGCGGCGACGGATTCCCGCCAGCGTTCACTTACTGAACTCGCCGGCAAGAGTCACCTCGGAACAAGCGGCCGTTCGGTGGTCGCCCCCGCGAAAGTGGGGGTCCACGGATGGATTCCCGCTCCCCGTTTTCAAAGGGACAAGCTTCGCGGGAATGACGACTACCGAAGGTTGCCTATTTCGAGCATGCCGAGGTGAGCGCTGCGGGGATGTCGGAGCCTGCGTCTGCCGGAACGAAGTTGAAGTTCTCGCTCGCCGTGCGGATGTGGAACCCGCCTTGATGGGAGGCGACGCGCGAGTTCTTCTTGATCTCCCGAATGTCCGCGCAGGCAAAATCGAAAGAGTGGCTTTGAGCGTCCGTGGCTGATTCCGCGACATACTTCAAGTGCTGGCTGACGGCCTTCAGAGTGCCGGAGCAGTAGGGGCCCTTATCCGCCGGCGCTTTCTCTGTGTGCATGTGGAGGATGCGGAAACTCAATCCCGCCGGCGCGGGCGGGGGGCGATGCGCCGCTGCTTCCGTGCGTTCGGCGCTGGCAATATCCTCATGGAGACCTGCGACGTCGTTGCGCCCGGGCAGTTGTTGCGTCATCACGCCCGCGATCCGGTGCGCCGTGGCAAAGTCTTTCGCGGCGATGGCTTGTTGCACCCGGTACGTTCCACCGTGCACGGCGTCGTCCATGAGTCTCTTGGCATAGTCGTCGTTGGGGCTGATTTCCAGAGCCTGCTTGGCATAGGCGATGGCACTCGTCCCGGCGGGCTCGGCATAGTTCCCCTTGGCATACGCGTCGCGGGCGAGGTTCTCCAGATTTGCGATCTTTATCTTCTGCGGATCGACCGTCGGGGGCGGAGGAGCTGGAGGAGGCGCAGGCTTTTGAGCGTGCGCCGTCTTGGGACGGGGCGCAGCCGTTGAACCGGGAGCACTCGCCTCAAGAGCAGGCACTGCTGGCGCCGGGATCGTTTCGGCCGTCGGTGGCGACACTGGAGCGGGAGCTACGGCCGCGGGAACTGTCGGTGCCTGTGGCGCAGGCTTGGACCGCAGGAAATACCATGCCGCTCCCGCTCCAGCCAGGAGTAACACGACAACCCCGACTAGGATGGCGACGATGGGCGATGCCTTGCTCTTCGCCGGAGGGACGGGCTCTGGTGGCGGAACGGTAGCGGGTTTGGGCGTGGCCGCAACCGTCGGCGTTTTGGGCGCGGCCGCGGGTGGCTCAGTCACCTTCGGCGGGACTGGTTTCGCAGGCGGCACGGCGGGCGCGCCGGGAGCAGCAGTCGGGCCAGCGGCAGGAGATTGCTTCGCCGAGGTTAGCGGCGCACCGGCCTTGATGGCCGCTGGGGCTGGCGGCGCATTCGGAGGAGCAGTTATAGAAGGCTTCGCCGGAATCGCGGGGGGCGGTGAAGCGACTTGAGCTGGTGTAGGTGGCGCGGGAGGTACGGCGCTCGCCACTGCCGGAGGTGCTGATACGGCGGGCACGGTAGCGGGAGGTTCTGGCGGAGCCGGCGCCGGCTTGGGCTTGATCAGGCCAGGCGGAGCGGCCTCTTCCACCGGTGCGCCGCAGTATTCGCAGAATCCCGCTTCTAAGTTAAGAGCCCCCTTGCAGAACCGGCAGATCGCTCCGCCCGCGGCTCCAGAGGGTCTGCGCTCCTTTCCCTCTGCTTCCAGCGACGAGAGTTCCGAAGCAGGAAGGTCCAGTTCGAGCCCCTCAAACGTTCGTCGCAATGAGACTTGCGTTTGCCCGCCCGGCTTGCCAGTGGGCTTTGCTTGCTCCCGCAGCTCCATCAGCTCTTCAATGGAGATCGGGTCTTCCGGCGCGCGTCCCTGCGCTGGCTTGGCAGGTGCGGGCTCTTCAGGACGAGCGGCAGCAGGCTTCTCAAGAGGTGCTCCGCACTGAGTGCAGAAGGGCATCCCCTCGGCGATACACGCTTGGCAATTTGGGCAAGAAGACATCACGGTTGGTTCAGCGGCAAGCTGCCGCTCAGTTCTCTGATCGCAGCCGACCCAGAGAACCAGTGACCGCGCATCATAACCCCTGACCGCCATTCACCTCAAGAGATTCGCGCGAAAGGTCTCAGACCCGCGCTCCCGGAGTAAGCCACCTTCGCCCCTTCGCCTGACAACCGCTGGGCGCGACTGCGTGCGCATCCTCTCTGCGCACGCGAGGCCTCGTCTCCTAAACAGGGAGTCGAAACCCGCGTGACATAAGTCATACACGCTGCCCCGAGAAAGGGGTAGAATCGGCTCCTGCTGTGACCCGCGGAGGCCCCTCGCTGCTGTTGAATGTCTTCGCCCCGGAGGACAATGCATGGGTACATCAAGGTTCAATAAGCACGTCATTTGGATCGGCATCATCTTAATCTGTCTCGCAGTCCCGCCCAGCGCGCTCGGGACAGCGCTGCCCCGCGTCGCGCGCGGGCCGGTGCCGCCCGACCAGATTCAATGGGACAACGTCCCGGAAGACAGCCGCGCCTGCCTGAAGTGTCACATCTCCAAAGCCATCACGGGCAGCGCGATTCGTGACTGGCAATTGAGCAAGCACTCTGCGGCGGGCATTGCCTGCGCCAACTGCCATCTTCCTGTGAAAGAAGCGGTGGCGGCCATCCAGAACGCTCCGACTTCGTGCGAGGACAAACGAGTAAGGCGGGGCGTTTCTCCGCGCAACTGCGCCCAGTGTCATCCGGGGCAGATGGAACAATTCTCCAGCGGCAAGCACGCCGTCGCTTGGCTTGCCATGACCGCCATGCCCACCACCGCCGCGCAGCCCAGCGCTATCATCGACGGCGAGAAAGGGTGCGGCGGCTGCCACCGCATCGGGCGCGACGAAGGCAAGTGCGACTCCTGCCACACGCGCCACTTGTTTGCGGCGTCGGAGGCACGACGGCCCGAGGCCTGCATGACCTGCCACATGGGCTTCGACCATCCCCAGTGGGAAATGTATTCCACCTCCAAGCATGGCTCGATCTACCTGACCCAGGGCTCCAAGTGGGATTGGAACCTGAAGCTCGGTGAATGGTTCAACAATCCTGACAAGGCTTCGTTCACGCGCCCGCGCGCGCCGGTCTGCGCGACGTGCCACATGCCCAAGGGCGATCATGCCGTGCGGACCGCGTGGGGATTCATGGCGCTGCGGCTGCCCGAGAAAGATGAGGAATGGCTGAAGTATCGTCAGAAGATCCTCATCGGTCTCGGCATACTCACGCCGGAGGGACAGCCCACGGCGCGGCTCGACGTGGTGAAGGTCGGCAAAGTGGCGCGCCTCTCGGCCGAAGAGTGGCAGGCGGAGCGTGATCGCATGGTCAACGTGTGCGCCAATTGCCACGCGCGCAGCTTTGCGGTCCAGAATCTGGAAGCCGCGGACTCCATCATCAAAGAATCCGACAAGCTGATGGCGGAGGCGATCGACGTCGTCGAAGCCCTCTACCACGACGGCGTCATCGAGCGGCCCAAGGATCGCCCGCCCCACCCCGACCTGTTGCGCTTCTACGAGGTCAAGTATCCCATCGAGCAGAAGCTCTACACGATGTTCCTCGAACACCGCCAGCGCAGCTTCCAGGGCGCGTTCCACATGAACCCCGACTACCAGCACTGGTACGGCTGGGCGGAAATGAAACGCGACCTCTACGAAATCCGCCACGACGCGGAGGAGCTCCGCGCCTCACGCGGCAAGGCTGCCGGCGACAAGTAACCCCCGAGGGGGCGGGCTCTCACCGGTCGCCCCTTCGCAATTCCCGCTCCCGCCAACGCCGCTTTCGATTAAACTCACACTGTCCGTAAGACAGTCCACTGTCGAGAGCCGAGAGTTAAGAAACACCATCTGCGCTTGCTGTTGACTGTTGGCTGTGAACTGTCGGCTGCTCTTCTCATGTGCGGCATTAGTGGCGTCTACAACTTCGGTACGGGCGAACCCGTGGATCGAGCGGCCCTCCAGCGCTCGACCGACGCCATGGTGCATCGCGGCCCCGATGACGAGGGCTTCTACGTATCCGCGAACATCGGGCTCGGCAACCGCCGCCTGAGCATCATCGATCTGCCGGGCGGACATCAACCCATCTCGAATGAAGACGGCACCATCTGGATCACCTTCAACGGTGAAATCTACAACTACCGCGACCTGCGTCCCGAGCTTGAATCGCGCGGCCACCAATTGAAGACATCGAGCGACACCGAAACCATCCTCCACCTTTACGAGGAGCGCGGCCCCGCCTGCCTCGAGCTCCTGCGCGGCATGTTCGCCTTCGCCCTCTGGGACGCGCGCCAGCAGCGGCTCTTCATCGCCCGCGACCGCATCGGCGTGAAGCCGCTCTTTTATCACGCGGAGCCGGGGAGGCTGGCGTTCGCGTCGGAGTTGCGTTCGCTCAAAGAGCTCATCGGCAAGTCGCCCGAAATCGATCCGCAGGCGATTTACGACTTCTTCGGTTTCCGCTACGTCCCCGCGCCCAGGACGTTCTATCGCGGCATTGAAAAGCTGCTGCCCGGCCATTACCTGCTGGCCGATGCCGGGGGCGTTCAGGTGACGCAGTACTGGGATGTCCCGGCGGAGGAAGACACGATGCGTTCGCCCGAAGACTTCGCCGAAGAAGTCATCGGGCACTTGCGTGAAGCCGTCCGGCTGCGCCTGATTGCGGACGTTCCTCTCGGCGTCTTCCTGAGCGGCGGCACGGATTCGAGCGCCGTGGTGGCTTTCATGTCGGAGCTGGGCGCGCGGCCACTGCGCACCTTTTCGGTGGGCTTCGAGGAACCTGGCTTCAGCGAGTTGCCTTATGCGCGCCGCGTCGCTGAGCGCTTTTCGACGGAGCATCACGAACTCCTGGTGCGGTCGAGCGACCTCGCCGACGAACTCAGCCGCTTGATTGCCTTCCGCGATGAGCCGGTCGCCGAGCCCACCGACATCGCGCTCTACCGCATCTCGCGCCTGGCATCGGAGAGCGTCAAGGTTGTCTTGGCGGGGGAAGGGGGTGACGAGCTCTTCGCGGGTTATCCCAAGTACGCCGCCGACCGGCTGGCGGGTCTCGTCTCCGCCTTCCCGCAAGAGGTCACGCGCGCTCTCGCCCGCTGGCTTCCCTATCGTCAGCGACGCGCCAAGCTGGCGCTCGAGACGCTCTCGATCCGCGATGAAGCGGAACGCTCTGCCACGTGGTTCGCCTCCTTCTCGCGCGAGGAGCGCGAGGACCTGTTCTCTCCTGATTTTCTCAGCCACATCGACGTTGCGCATCCGGCGCGTGTCTTTGAGCAATATCTGGAGAAGGTCCGCGACCGCTCGCCCCTCAAGCGCATGCTCTACGCCGACCTGAAGATCTGGCTGCCCGATAATCTCCTGCTGCGCGGCGACCATATGACCATGGCGGCCTCGATCGAAGAGCGCGTGCCCTTCCTCGATCACAAGCTGGTGGAACTCGCGGCGCGCATCCCCAGCAAGATGCTGGCGCGCGGCTTTCGCACCAAGGTGCTGCTGCGCCAGGCGCTGCGCCCGCATCTTCCGCCCGAAGTGCTGCACCGCCGCAAAGTGGGATTCGCCGTGCCCATCGGGCCTTGGTTTCGCAAGCCGCTCAAGTCGTTTGTCGCCGACCTCGTGCTCTCCCCCGAGGCGCAGTCGCGCGGATACTTCAACCGCCGCGCCATGGAGCAGTTCGTGCGCGAGCACTTCGACGGCGTCCGCGACCGCTGGAAGCAGCTCTGGGCGCTGGTGAACTTCGAGTTGTGGGTAAGGCAGAAGACCGGGAGTAGGAAGTAAGGAGCCGCGAGTCGGGAGTCGGAAAGACCTAACGAGGCAAGATCTGCTCCCAGTAATTTTGGGTACGCGCATGGAAGATTCGGCAGCTCGGTCATATCGGGGGTTAAGAGTCTGGAACGAGGCCATGACACTCGCCGAGGAGTGCTATCGACTAACAAGAGCCTTTCCCAAGGACGAACTCTACGCCATGACTTCGCAGATCCGCCGGGCAGCAGCTTCCGTCCCGGCAAATATCGCTGAGGCCTACGGCCGCGAAACTCGGGGTGAATACATCCAATTCCTGAGAGTCGCACAAGGATCGCTCAAAGAATTGGAGACGCATCTTTTGCTTTCGCAGCGAGTGCAACTTGCCCCCGAACCCCTTTTAAGCCCGTCTTGGACCAGTGTGAAACCGTAGGCAAGATGTTGCGTGCGCTCATTCGTTCCCTGCAGAAGGGCAGGGGTTGATAGGACACAACGTTGCCGACTCCCGACTCCCGACTCCCGACTCCCCCCGTCCTCATCATCGTTGAGAACCTCCCCGTCCCCTTCGACCGCCGGGTATGGCAGGAGGCGCGCACGCTGACGGCGGCGGGATATCGGGTCTCGATCATCTGCCCCAAGAGCCGCGGCTTTAGGAAGAGCCGCGAAACGGTCGAAGGCATCGAGATCTACCGCCACAGTCTTTGGGAAGCCGCCGGGCCGCTCGGTTACGTGGTGGAGTACGCCTGGGCGCTGACGGCGGAGTTTCTGCTGGCGCTCCGGGTTTACGCCAGGACTCGATTCCGCATTCTGCACGCCTGCAATCCCCCCGACACCATCTTCCTGATCGCACTCTTCTTCAAGCTCTTGGGCGTGCGCTTCATCTTCGACCATCACGATCTGAGCCCCGAACTCTTTGAAGCCAAGTTCGGCCGGCGGCATCGCTTCTTCCACTGGCTGCTCCCGCTTGCGGAGCGATGGACGTTCCGCTCGGCGAACGTCTCCATCGCCACGAACGAGTCCTACCGCGAGATTGCCCTCACTCGCGGCGGGAAGAAGCCCGAGCGCGTGTTCATTGTGCGCAGCAGCCCGGACCTCACGAGGATTCAGCCTGTGCCGCCGCGCCTCGAGCTCAAGCAGGGCCGGGCGTTCCTCGTCGTCTATCTGGGCACGATGGGTCCGCAGGAAGGCGTGGACCTGCTCATCGAGTCGGCGGCGCACATCGTCCAGCAACAGAATCGTCACGACGTCACCTTCGTCATGATCGGCGGAGGCTCGGAGATCCCGCGGCTGAAGGCGCAGGCCGCGGAGCGCGGCATCGCTCCCTTCGTGACTTTCACCGGGCGCATCTCCGATGAGGAACTCGCCGCGTATCTCTCGACCGCCGACGTCTGCGCCGCGCCCGACCCGAAGAATCCGATGAACGAGAAGTCCACCATGAACAAGATCCTCGAATACATGGCCCACGCGCGGCCGGTCGTGCTGTTCGATCTCACCGAGGGTCGCCGCTCCGCCGAAGACGCTGCACTCTACGCGCGTCCCAACGACCCCATTGACTTTGCCGCGCAAATCCTCAAACTACTAGAATCCGAAGTGCTGCGGCGCGAACTCGGTGAGCGGGGCAGAAAGCGCATCGAAGAGAAACTGAACTGGGAGGTGGAGCGGCGCGCGCTCGTCGCCGCATACCAGGCTGTACTGGAGTAACTCCATCGAAGGAGACCGTGAACCCCATGCGACGACGCGAGTTTGTGAAGACCCTGATGGCCTCCGGCGCCTCGGGAATGTTGCTGGCGAACCACGCATCAACTCGAACCGCCGCGAGTATAGCAGACGTTCCCATCCCCCCTCGCCCCAAGCCCGGCCTCGACTGGATGGAGCGCGCCGAACTCACCCGTCATCATCTCGTGCACGGCGTCGATAGCAACGGCGTGCCTTACTTCGACGTCCTGCTGCGGCGACCTTACGCGGAAGCGTCGCACAGTTTCCCGGACCTCGTGGACCTGACGGGCCGCTATTGGGAAGGCACCATGCTGGTCCGCGAAATGACCGGCCGCCCCGTCGAGACCGAGCCGCTCTTGCGCCAGCGCGCGCTCGGGCTCTTCTCCGAGCCCGACGGCCTGACCTACAATCCCGCCACTCGCTTCTCCTATCACCGTTCGGACATCACCGGATTCACGCGCGTCCTGTTTGGGCTCGTCCGTCGCGCCGAGCTTGAGCCCACGGAAGAGAACCGGCGCGCGGTTCTCACCTCCATCCGCGCCATTCGAAAGATCGTCCCCAGCGAAGGTGACATGGCCTGGTTTCCCTCCATGGTTTACAAGGGCGGCGAGTGGGAGAACCCGCTGCCCGGGCCCGGCGGCGACGCCTTCGCCACGCTGCTCATCATCCGCCCGCTGACGGAAGCGAGCGTGGTGCTGAACGACCAGGAGCCGCTCGACTTCGCCCGTCGCCTCGCCAACGGCCTGCGCTTGAGCGGTGAGATCGCCGAGGACGGACGCTGGAGCGGCCACGTGCACGCCCACCTTGATGGCATCGCCGGCATCGTCGAGTGCGGCATGTTGACCGGCGACCGCTCCATGATCGACTGGGGCGGGCGAGCCTTCGATTTCCTCCGCCGCTTCTGCACCGAGTTCGGATGGATCCCCGAGCTCGTGGACCGCTACGACGATTGCGTGGGCTGCGAGTCCTGCGCGGTGATGGATTACGTGGACTCGGCCATCCTGCTGGCGCGCGCCGGACGCGACGATCTCTGGGACCTGGTCGAGCGCGTGACGCGCAACCATCTCGCCGAAAGTCAGATCATCGATCCCTCCTGGCTGCCCGAGCCGCCCGACGCGCGCGACAACGAAGTGATGATCCAGCGCCAGGTGGGCCGCCGCATGGTGGGCGCCTTCGCCGGTTGGAGCTCGCCCATCGGCATCCTGGCCTATGACGAAACCTACTGGCCGGGCTCCTGGAGCCGCTACGGCCCCGGCCCCTGGGACAACATCGAAGGCGGCAAGATCCGCGCCATCCAGAACTGCTGCGCGCCCTCCGGCTTCAAGGGCCTCTACCGCGTGTGGCGCGCGACGGCGCGCATGGAAGCGAAGACGCTGGTCGTCGAGATGCCCTTCGACCGCTCGCTTTCAGAGGCAACCATACTAGCCCAGCAGCCTTTCGGCGAAGGCGTGAGCATCACTGTTAAGTCGCCGCTCAGGGTCAAGTTCCGCCTGCCGCAGGAGGGCAAGCCCGCCTTGAACGAAGACGAAATCCCGGGCGCCATCGCTCCGCCCCCCAAGGATGCCCTGAGCCTGCTTCACTCGCTCACCGCGAAGAAGAACGGGCAGGAAATCAAACTCCCCGTCTCGAAGGGATACGTCACTTGCGAAGAACTGAAGCCGGGCGAGAAACTCGAAATCAACTTCCAGCGTTCCCCCAAGGTTGAGCGCGTCTCCATCGGCAATCCGGGATACCAGTTCTACAGCTACAAGGTTCACTGGCACGGCGCGACAGTGACCGAGATCGAACCCTCCGACCAGAACCCCACCGAGGGTTGGAACAAGATCATGAAGCGCCCGACCAAGCTCTACATGAAAGGCCAGGTCGCCCACCCGCTCTACCAGCGCCAAGACTGGACGTAGCGCCCTCTGGGAGCGCGGGGGTCCTTGTCGCCGATGTAGGGGAGGGCTCTGCCCTCCCGCTTTGCGTAGGGGGGCTTGCCCCGCCCAGAATGGGCGATGCTAGCATCACCCCTCCGTCGCTCTTGCTGTAGCGCGGGTCTGCGACCCGCGACGTCGCGGCTCATAGAGCCACGCTACAGTAGTAGCGGGAGCGCTTTGCGCTCCCGGCGGAGTCTCCCCAGCGGGCGGGTCGTAGGGGAGTCGAATCAGATTTTCAAAAAGAGTTTGCGCCGGTACATCCAGAAGAGCATCGACCAATAGACAAGCAGGATCGCCGCGCCCTGCAGGAACGGCTCGAGTCCGGCGCCGAGAAACTGGAAAAAGTGCGGACCGAGATGGACGCGGAATGATTCAACGAGGAAATCATCCACGAAGTGCGCGATCAAATAGGCGGCGATGGAATTCATGCCGACGACCACGAGCGGGTAGGCCCACTTCCGAAAGCCCTTCACGTCGATGATCCAGCCAAAAACCGCCAAGATGAGAAAAGACGCTCCACCACTGAAGAGCGTCCAGCTTGGTGTCCAGATGCGCTTGACGACCGGGCAGATATGAGTGAAGTGCAGGAATAGACTGGCTGCAATCCCGATCGCCGCCGCGAGCAGCAGGCGCTTCATGGGGATGCGGGGCGAGGCGGCGCGCAGCCATCGGCCTGCCGCGAGGCCCAGGATCATCGTCCCCAGCGTGGGAATGAAGCTGAGCGTCAGGTATCCTCCCTCATTGGCGACGAAGGGACTCTCTCGCGGGAACAGGTTCAGGAACCACTGATCGAAAGCGTTGCCGAGGTTGACGTTCTTGTTCCAGTGCGCGGCAAAACCAACGTAGTTGTGTTGCCGGAACCAATCAGATGGGACACCGACGGACTGGTAGTCGAACCCGGCGGGCACCAGCGGATAAAGCGCCCAGGCGAGCCAGTAGCCCGTGAGAATCGCCGCGAAAGCGCCCCACTGCCAGCGCGGTGATCGGAAGCCGAGCAAGAAGAGCAAAGGGTAACCGAGCCCGATCTGCGTGAGCGTGTCTTCGAAGGTGAAGTAAGTTTGCGGCCGATGCATGGATCGCAGGAAGATGCCGAGCGCGACCAAAATTACGGAGCGCCAGAGGGCGTGCGCGAACAATTTCCCGAACGTGGCCCCCTTCGCCAGGCGGCTGGCTATCGAATAGGGCAAGGCCACACCCACCAGGAACGAAAACCCCGGCTGAATCAGGTCATGCAGTGAACAACCAGCCCATTCCACGTGGGTCTGGTTGTAAGCAAGGATTTTCCAAAACCAGCTCGTGGGGAAAGCCGCGGACACCTGCGAGAGCCGCAGTACTTCGCCCATCATGAGCATCATGACGAATCCGCGGTAGGCGTCCACCGCAACGTTGCGCGGAACGGGTTGCGGTTTAGCAGCGCTTTTCTGGGTAGCGGGCGCCGGTTCGAGGACTGTGGCCAAAACCGACCTCCTGGGTGGGGACGAGCATACACGGAAATCCGTTGCCAGGAAACTGGCGATCCCGAACAATTTCGGGCTCAACTGCGACCGTGGCCCGGCTCGAGGAGAGGCGCATCTGCAGAAAATGCGGTTCCGCAGGGGCAGGATGGGGGCGATCTTTGTTTGCAGTGGCCAGTGAGGTTCCATCGCTTGGTCGATGCCGGACAATTAAAAACGACAAGCCGCTTGAGCGTCTGGCCGAGAGCCCATCTATCCCTGGGTTAATTGCTGGCCGTGGCCAGTCGGGTTCTTGAGACGCTCGGGTTCGAGGGAGAGTATCGACCAAGCTCTTAGGCTCTGTGTGCCTCGG
>Ga0315281_10012371_pt1 | contig 11632 bp, 11 predicted proteins | sample YL17G07_0_MG_FD_204540 | JGI IMG/M metagenome (GOLD analysis project Ga0315281, IMG submission 204540) | Sediment microbial communities from Yellowstone Lake, YNP, Wyoming, USA - YL17G07_0 | ecosystem: Environmental > Aquatic > Freshwater > Lake > Sediment | place: USA: Wyoming | collected... | reverse complement strand
GCGGGGTCTTGTTGTTGATACAGTTTTTCAATCACCTTATTACACCGTTCACTCTCCTGTTCTTAATAATCGCTTATTGGATGTATAAAAAAGAAAAAAAGTCCAAGATAGCAACTATGGTTTTAATCGCGGTTCCCGGTATCATCTTCCAGCTTATGGCGTTGCCCGTCTACAACGATGTGTTGAATGCGACGTATTCCTATAAAGAAGGTCAATACCACCTCCTAGAGAGTTCGTATGCGTCTTCGGCGTTATCTATTATAATCATTCTACTGTTGGGCGCCCTTGAGCTATGGCATAATAGAAGAAACATCAATCTTTTGCACTTTTGGGTGTTGATACTGATACCGACTTTTATTTACGCCCCCGCACGATTCATTACTTATGCTGCTGTTCCGCTGTCTCTGCTAACCGCAGCATACGTAAGGAGAAAATCAAATGCATGCTGCAAGACCAACTTGGACAAGGTTGTAAATGCAGCAATCGTATTAACGGTGCTCATTCTCGTGCATGGAATGCTTTTATCAATTAACTTCTATGTCCACAGTTATGATTTAGTGACTGCTGATACACGGTCAAACGAAGCTGAAACACAGGTTATGGAATGGCTGGTGAAAAACACAAACGCCGATGACGTGATTATAACGTGGGACACCTACGACGCGTATTCGATACTTTACTACACGGAAAGACGGGTGTCAAACTATAAAAGCAATTACAATCAATCGAAATACCTGTACGAAGTGGTCGGGTTAAACAATTCTACGTCATACTGTTTGTACAACCGGAGTGGACCACCGGACAATAAATGGATACTGATAAGGGAATGGACATTCAACTTGTCAAAATATGATTCACACAACAAGTTGGATGACGGAGATGTCAGAGTGGGGTAAATTACTGGCAATCATCTTTTGTGGAGAACCAACCGTAATTCATTATGGGCAAAATGCCTCGATAGAGTAGGCCAGTTGAAAGGAAAGTGTTTAATTTTGATAACGCGGTAATTTTTGTCGTTTAGGAATCCATGCCTCCTAAAGTAGTTTATGTCTATAAAAGTTTTGTGTGTGTTGTCATTGCAGAACCCCTTTCTGCCCGGAACTGTAATCACTATCCTTTGAATCCCAAGCCTACGACAACTTCCAAATAACTTTTTTAAAACTACTGTTGGATTCCTTAGATGCTCCAGTACATGGTTTATTGTGAGCGTCTCGTCAAAGCAATATCCACTTCAGCGGGAGGGCTCTCTTTTTGATTACTCCACTGGTTTGGGGGTTATATTAATACAGATAAATGGAAAATATATAAGGAAGATACGAGAATTTTGCTTGCTTAATTGTTTAAGGACGTCCAAGAGTTTTACACGTTAGCTGCTGTGAGCATAGCTACATATAGATAAAGATGAATAAAGAAAATCCTTTTGTTTCGATAATTGTAGTCGGCCATAATGACAGAGTACATTTGCATGACTGTTTTTCTTCGATTTCAGCCCAGGCATACAAGAATTTTGAGACAATATTTGTCGATAACGATTCCTCCGATAACTCAGTAAGGTACGTGCGTAAGTTCTTTCCTTCGGTAAAGATCGTGAAAAACAGGAGTATCGGGTATGCTGGAGGGTGTAATCGAGGGCTTGAGGTCGCGCGGGGGAAGTACGTAATCTTCCAGACTCCGGATACGCTCGTAGCTGGGGACTGGCTGCAGGAATTGGTGGACTGCGCGCAAGACGGTGAAATCGGCGTATGTACGCCAAAGATTGTCCTCTTTGATGAAAGAGATAGGATAAATGCTGCCGGTGTTGCCGTAAATTTCCTTGGTTTTGCATGGTGCGGTGAATACCGAAAGCCTGCTGCGAGTGTTTCAGGAAAAAAAGAGCTGGCTTCTGCAAGCGGCACCTCCCTGCTGGTAAAAAAGTCGGTTTTGAGTGAGGTGGGCGCCTTTGACAAAGACTATTTTCTTTACCATGAGGAGGTTGATTTAAGCTGGAGAACAAGGCTGGCCGGCTACAAAATTATGCTTGTGCCTTCGTCAGTTGCCTACCACAAGTATTCATTCTCAAGAAATCCTAAAAAAATTTTTTTCTCCGAGAGGAATAGGATTATAAGTCTGCTGAAGAATTATAGCTTGAAAACTCTGCTATTAATCTTCCCTGCCTTTTTGGCCGGAGAAACTGGAGCTTTTGCCTATGCCCTGCTGCATGGTAATATCACTGGTAAGCTACAAGGATACGCTTATATTATAAGGAATCGTAAAACTATCTTGGCTAAGAGGAGCAGTATCCAAAAGGCAAGAAAGGTGTCCGACGGTGACATTGCGCGTCTGTTTACTGGGAGGATAGAGTTTGAGGAAGTGTCGAGCCCTGCCCTGACGCATGTCCTGAATCCTCTTCTGGGTGCATACTGGAAGCTTGCGAGACACCTCATTTGAATCATTGAATCCAGTTATAGGCGTTATACAGTTTCGTAAGAGATAGTTTAAACTGCATCGGGAGTTATACATTTGATGGGTTTATGAGTTGGTTTTTTATTGCGTATATTGTGATATTGAGTTTTTGCTGTGTCCAGCCTATGGCATATTTTATGCGTCTTATCCCCAATTTTTAGTTTTTTAGGCGGAGACTTGGTGATTGAAAGCTTTTTTCTACTTTCGCAACTAGCGTCTAGAGATGGTTGAGGAAGAGATGTCATTGACGTGTAAAAATATTGTGTGTGCGCGCGCTATTAAACACTCATCCTATCAGGCTGATTCTTAAAGTTTCTGTCACTGTATCTTATATGCCATCCATGAAGCCGAAAATCATTTCCCGTGGCTCTATCCTACTGCTGGTTCTTGTCATCGCGAACATGGGTTTTTTCTCTGGCTATCTATTCCAGAAGAGTTTTTATGTGGGCCTCCTGTTACTTTATCTGCTATTGGACGTTCTTGCGAACACCTCCTCTACTAAGAAGCTTCCTTTCGGCATCCCGCTTGCAGAATTCTGCCGGCGGCAGAAGCATGTCCTCCTTTTGGTGTTCGTCTTTTTTCTGGTGGTGTGGCCTACGTTGTCCCAGATGTCTGCCCGGCTTGAATACGGTCCAGGGTACTTTGTGCATGACAGCGTTGTCCAGACTGAGGAGGCGGTTAAATTCCTCCTCGCCGGGAAAAATCCCTACAGCGAGGATTACGTGAACACGTCTCTTGCAGACTGGAAGTATTGGAATCCTGGGTTTGGCGAAAACCCGGCGCTCTACCACTTCACGTACCTGCCGTTCCTGCCGTTGTTCATTCTGCCGTTTCAGATTCTCTCAAATGCCGTCTTCGGCTGGTTTGACGTACGCATCGTCTTCATCCTTCTCTTTGCTGTTGTCGTTGCCGTCTTTGAGCTGGTCTTCAAGAATGGGGAAAGAAAGATTGAGCTGATTGCGCTGTTCTCCCTCAACCCGTGGTTCACGCAGTTCTTCTATCAAGGGAGAAATGATATTGTACCGCTCGCGTGGATTGTCCTCTCCCTTGCAGCACTGCGCGCCAAGCATGTTAAGCTGTCATCGCTCTTCCTCGCGTTTGCGTGTGCAAGCAAGCAGACGGCGTGGGTGCTCGTGCCGTTCTACCTGGCTTATCTCATGAAAGGAACGTTCACGTCCGCTTCCCTGCGAAAGGCGTTAGCGAAAACGTGGGTGCTTTTTATCGTGCTGTTCCTTGTTGTCCTGCCCTTCATCCTGTGGGACTACCGCTCTTTTGTTGACGACGTCTTCTCGTATCATTCTGGCATGAGTGCGGCAAGCTATCCAGCCGGAGGCTACGGCTTTGCAACCTTCCTCGTCGGACTCGGCTTCATGACGCATGACGCTTACTTCCCATTCTGGACGCTGGAGGTGTTGTTTGGTCTACCTCTCGTGTACTTCCTTCTGAAAAAACAGAGGGCAAACAACACGCTTGGGGCAATGGTCACAAACTACAGCCTGCTTACATTCGTCATTTTCTTCTTCTCGCGGTCGCTTCAGGACAACTACATCGGCTATCTGGTGTCACTGCTGGCGCTTGGATACTACCTTGACGACGAACAGTAACCCTGTTCGCAAGCCTGTTTTTTACCTCCAGCATCCATATCTACTATGAAGTGAAGAAGCCTGATTTACAGCCGAGGATGATGGAGCTTGACGTTGGATACGCGAACAAGCTGCTGGGGCTTTCGCTTACCTCCTCAGAAGTCAGATTCCTGCTTGAGAAGATGCGCTACGGCGTTTCCGAAGGAAAAAAACTTGTCGTCGCCATACCTTCCTACCGGACGGACGTGCTGCACCCAATTGACGTGGTTGAAGACATTGCCATCGCCTACGGCTACGACAAGTTCCTGCCTGAAGACTTCAAGGGCTACCGGGTTGGCGAGCGCGACCGTCTTGAGGTCTTTTCGTCAAAATTGCGCGACCTTCTCGTTGGAGCCGGCTTTCAGGAAGTGATGACGCTTGTTTTGACGAGCAAAGCAAATCTTTTTTCCATGATGAACGTTCCCGAAGAGGAGGTCGTTGAAACCAGCAATCCAGTGACGATGGAGCATTCCGTTGGAAGAAACTGGCTGCTGCCGTCGCTCTTCACAGTCCTGGAAAAGAACAAGACGCAGGAATATCCTCAACGAATTTTTGAAATCGGCGACTGTCTAACTCCTGCAGGGGAAACCGTGCGTATTCTGTCAGGCGTCATCGCCCATTCCACGGCAAACTTTTCTGAAGTCAAAGCCGTCGTTGATGGTCTGGTTGAGAGTGTGGGGTTGAAGTATACCCCCAAGAGCGCTGCTCACGGAAGCTTCATTTCCGGCCGTTGCATTAACACCGGCTTCGGATTCTACGGCGAAATATCTCCAATCGTTTTGGAAAACTTCAAACTTGAAGTTCCAGTCGCCGCCTTCGAATTGGATGCGGATTTAATAGCGAAAACCCTCTATAAGTGATCTCGCTACCATGGATTCTGCAGCCGAGTACAAGCTCAAGCGGGTTTTAGGGGAATTGAAAGGCAAGAAAGGACGCCACACCGAGATGATTTCAGTGTACGTTCCGCAAGGCTACAACCTCAACAACATCATGACGCAGCTTGAAGACGAGCGCGGCACGGCAACCAACATAAAATCAACGACCACGCGCAAAAACGTGGTTGACGCTCTTGAACGCTTGATTCAATTTCTCAAACTGTACAAGACAACGCCGCCGAACGGTCTTGCGCTCTTCTGCGGCAACGTTGCCGAACGCGAAGGCGTGGTCTGTGGAGCCGCCGGAGCCAATCACCGTCCGGCTGTACCGCTGCGACAAGGAATTCATCACGGCGCCGCTGGAAGACCTTGTGACGCCGAAAGACGTCTACGGTCTTATCGTGATTGACAACAAGACTGCAACGATTGCGACGCTGAAGGGCAACAACTACGTCATCGTGAAGAAACTCACGTCCGGCTATCACGGCAAACACCGCGCCGGCGGTCAAAGCCACCGCCGTTTCGAACGCATCATAGAAGAACAGTCTCACGAGTTTAAGAAACGCGTCGCCGGAGTCGTATTGGAAACGTTCATGCCAATCAGCAAGGACTTCAGGGGTTTCATCGTCGGCGGGCCGGCTGCGACTAAGGAAGACTTTCTTGAAGGCGACTACCTGCACCATGAACTGAAAAAGAAAATACTTGCAGTCAAAGACATCACGTACACTGACGAGTCCGGCATACGCGAGCTGATTGACGCTGCCAAAGACGACCTTGGGGAACTGGAAATGGTACAGCACAAAAAACTCATACAAAGATTTATGAAAGCACTGGTTGAAGGCGGACCCGTGGCTTATGGCGTTGAGCTTGAAGGCGCGTTGGGCGCCGGCGCAGTTGACGTTTTACTGCTGTCTGACCAGCTTTCCCCCGAAGAAATAGACCGACTGTACGAGAAGGCAAAGCTGTCCAACACGAAAGTAGAAATCGTCTCCACCGAATTTGAAGAAGGATACCAGCTGTGGAACACCTTCAAAGGAAAAGCGGCGCTATTGAGGTATAAAATCAACTGACAAATCGGTTTAAACGAAGTCGCTGAAGCACAGTGTAGGTACTTTGGGAAAAAGTCGCGCCGAAACCCTTTCAGTTAAATCGCTGTTCATCCTCTCCAAATACTTGGAGGGTTGGATTTTAATGCAATGTTCCGTGGCGAGCGGAGGAAAAATTCAAAGTTGCGAGTCCACCGGCTTATCCCCTTACATAAGTGCATTTATTAGAAACACATTTAGCTTCAGGAGCTGGAGCACATTCATTGATAATATTAGTGCACTTTCGGTCAAATACGTATGTTCTCATTTTTTGATAAAATTGCTCCTTATCAACCTCTTTATTAATGAAATGATAACATCCAAATGTAATATAATCGTCTCCAAGAACTAATACATCGCAATCAGAATCCGTTTGGCAGTAATTAGTTTCATTCATATCATTTTCAATTTCATTATATAATTGCTCACAAGTAAGGTTTCCAGAGGGTTGATTTATAATTGGTGGTTTCAGTGGTGTAGTATTGGATGGTTCACTAGGTATTGTTTTTGATAGTTGATTTATCAACAAGAATCCTACTCCAGCGACAGCAATTACAATGGTAATTATTAATATTTTTTTGTTCATTATAATCTATTAAATTTTGTACTTTATTAAGGTTTCCCTCCAGAGACAGAGTGAAACAGGAGGGGCGGCGCGTAAAATCATATGAGTTTGGATGAGCGTTCAAGAAATTGATTTGAATTCCTTCCTTGTTTTCTCTATGTCTGTCGTACCCATCTTTCTAGTATGGAGCTTTATCCCTGTTATAAATCTCTCGGCATCTTTCAGTATCTTTTCAGCTGATTCCCTAGTCTCTTCTTCAGCTTTTTTGGCAGTTACATAGTATTGCTTGTCTATCCGCTCCTCCTTTGCCTTGGAAATCAACTTATACAGTCCCTCCTGTCCAAAGAGGTTTCTTAGGAGAATGATGGCCGCTGAATGGTTCTCGCATTTTATGCCTGTTTTATAGAGGAGGGCGGTGAGCGCGTTGTACATGGCATAATACGATGATGATACCGAGTTTTCATAGAGTTTATACGGGAGCAGCACTTCCGCGGACTTCCTACAACTTTCAGCTTTCTCCAAATATGATGTGCATATCTCATCTGAAGGCTCAACCAGTTCCAGTCTACCCTCTGCCCTGAGACTATCCAAAAAACTCGGTTTTTTCATAGAACTCTTCAGTTCCTCTAAGGATTACATGGTTTTTTATTATCTCCTTAATCAATAAGGATTCAGAATTGAAAACCCCTGTCTTTACCTTGACCCTGCTGTTAACGGATTCAATTGCCTCCTTTACTGTTTTACGATTTGTCTCTACGTATATGTCTATATCGCTGTCTTCCTTTGCTGTAAATTTGGCATAGCTTCCAAAAAGAATTATAAGCTTTTCATCAGTCCTCCTTAGAATATCCTCTATTACAACGGCGCATTCCGAATACTTTTTCACCAGCTTGTTCAGCTTATACCGTTCGGCGTTGTAGACGTAATTCCTGGCCTCAAGATTCTTTTTCAAGGAAAAAACCCTATTCTTTCCCTCGGTCCTGTAGTCTAGAACGTTCTCTTCTACCAGAGTGTTAAGTCTCCTTAAAACAGTTGAATGCGAAGCGTCAAGGGCTTTGCCGATATCCCGGACATGTCTTTCGCCCCGCAAAAGCAGGAGGATGATTTCATAATCAAGATTGTCCCAAATTTGAACCATATGTACCATATATGAACCAAAATATAAATAACGAGTAAAAGTCCATAAACGCCTCTTTATTAGAATACAAAATCAACTAGCAAATCAGGCTAGACGAAGTTTTCCCAAACCATCTTGACTGAACAAAGAAAGAGGGAAAGTTGGGCGAGGCAGCAGCCGAGCCGTTCAGCTCGTATGCTATGCGAGGCGAACGAAGTGAGCCTGACCGAAGGGTGCGTAGCCGCCGAGCTAAAAGTATTGGTGTGTCCAGATTAGTTTTTAGTCTGAAATATTGCAGTTAATTTTATTGGCTTCATATACCATCTTATGGTGATACGGCCAAAAACGAATGTTGGCGCTCCTGAATTACATATATTTGAGGAAATTGAACCTCTTGAACTGAAGACAGGAGAGCGCCCCTTTAAGTTTAAAAGAGGAATTAGGGCGGGTTCAATTACGGGAGAAATTTATTATGATCAACAAGACAACCCTGCTAGGGTAATAGCAAAATTCGAAACTTGTACGCTTGTTATCGACCGGTTTAATGGGGGGAAGGATTCTACATTCTTCCAGATAACAGATACTGGCCTAAGTATTGAGGCTACTCCCGCCCCCGATGGATTCGAGTACTATATTAGAGGTATGAATAGAAGGTCTATCATGCGAGCAGCCCGCTTATTCGATACAGTAGCTAAACCACTACTGGCTGAGTTTGGAGTCGAAACTGTCATGGGTTGGACTCCAAATCATGCCTTGGCAAAGCTTCTTAAAAAATATTTTGGCGCAAAACTTGAGGGCAAGGAGATGTCGCTTAGGAACATGGTTCACTATGAGCAGGCAGCAGAAAAAGGATTAGCTGACGAGAGATTCGTCGGTAGTAACGTAGAGTATAAAGTCACTATACCCATCAAAAGATAGAATATGTACGGCACCATTGCCTAATCCGAAGCTCATCAATCACGGAGATACCCGAAGGCTATATCGTATAACAACTATCTAGCGCACATTCTGTTCGCTTTAACTCCCGTTTTTGGGTGTTTTACAGAATTTTTTTCTGTATTAATCTGGATGTCTAACTCGGAGGAAAGGACAAGTTTTTACCTTACTTCGCCTTCGGCTTTTTTCTTAAGTCAAGAACTGACTCGTCAGCCCATACGTCGGACGCGTCTTCTTCCTTTTCTTCGGCTTTCTTCAACCACGCCTCGTTGAAGGCCTCATTTGTTTTCCTGTCGTCCCGTCGCTGTTCGCGCACTTGCGAGCGCTCTTTTGCCTTGATGCAAAAGTCGCATATAGCCTGTGGGTTTTTGGTGGGGCGTCCGCACATGCCGCAGTTGTACATTGTGAATAAGTAATCTGCTTAAGAAATATTAAATACGTGCTGTGGCACGCCGCCTCTACTGCCGTTAAATGCTGTAGCCGCGCAGTTTTGCCATATCCACATCTGCTTCAACCAGCTCTTTCTGGTAGCCTGACATGATTGAACGGAAGTTTTTCTCGCTCATCAAGCCGTCTTTATAGCGGTCTTCGGCGAGTTCAATCAGTTTGACCAGGCGTTTGCGGTTGTTGGCCGTCTCTTCCGCCTGCAGTTCTTTTTCCCTCTTTTCTTCTATGGCGTCTGTAATCTTCCGCTCTTCCTTCACGACGTCGGTGATGTGTTTGCGTTCTACCAGTTTTCCTTTTTCCTCAAGCTCCATCAGTTTGTGACGCTTGAGTTTTTCCTCACGCTCGCGGAGTTTGCCTTCCCGCAGGCGGAGTTCATCCAGTGTCAAGTCTTTTTCCGTCTTGGGCATAGAGAACGGTTTTTCCTCGACCGGTTTTTCGGCGACTGTCACCATCCCCGCCCCAGTGGGCTTTCCAGGAGTTTGCCTTGCCTCGGCTCGTTCAGCTCTTTCCTGCGCCGCCTGGAACGCCTCCCAGTCTTGAAGCTTCATGCGCTCCTCCCTGGCTTCAAGGACTTTCATGATGATAAAAGCCGCTATGCCGACGGCTATGGGCGCTAGGAGGATGGCCGGCATTAAAAGGGGATTCTGGCGGAAAAACTCCGCCAGGCTGTCAAAAACCATGGTATTAAGATATGCTCCACGAGGTTAATATCCTTTTTCGGCGACTGTCATGATTTAAAAAACCCTAATATAATAGTATAGACATATTTTACAGAGGTGGAATAAATGAACGTTGTGAAATGGGGTTGTATTGGTCTTTTAGTGTTTATGCTGACGTTAAGCGCGAGTGCTGAGTTCATCAGCCTGTCCACGAACGTTGACGTGGACCGGCTTGTGAATACGACATCAACGTGGGTGAACATTACAATCACCAATCGTGGCGATGAGCCGGCCTACGACGTCATTGTCGAACCTGCGTTTGATTCGGGCTTCTCAGCCGAACAGATAGTGCTCGGAAACATCAATCCAAACCAGACTGTATCTGGAGCAACCCAACTGAGCATCGCTTCCGGTGCCGCGCCCGGACGGTATTCCATGGCGTTTCTGATACGCTACGCCGACGTCAACAACTATCCCTTCACGTTTGTATCTCCGCTTCATTTTTTCTACATGACGACCGTGCAGTCGAACGTCGTCGGCCTCTTGAACGTAGATAGCGTGGAGCTTGCGGGAGAGAAAAAGGCGGTCATGACGCTGAAGATTCAGAACCGCGACGACAAGCAGCATGACGTCACGATAAAACTTTACACGCCAAACCAAATCGCGGTTGAAGGCGGAGAAAAAACGGTAACGCTCGCGCCCAAGAGTGAAAGCCAGGTTGACTTTACCGTTTCCTCGCTGGGGGCGCTGCCGGGAGGCGACTTCTTTGTCTTCGCAGTCTTGAACTACGATGAAGACGGCAGGCATTACGCGGTGACGTCCAGCAACGGCAGAATTGTAACCTCTAAGGAGCGTTCAACCATGGGCATTCTTGCACCCGTCATCCTTGTCATCGTGGTTGTCCTCGTTATCGCGCTGGTTTACCTGCAGCTTCGCAAAGACAAGCCAGTAAGAAGCCCCGGGAAGAAAACTGCTGCTTCAAAGAAGACCGGCTCTGGGGAAGAATAGGATGTGATGTTTCCGCGGTTTCTTCCAAGAGAGCCGTCCCCGTAGGGGACTGTTTGAAAGGCAAAAATGGTGTCATCCACTGTAAAAAAGCCGCAAGGGAAGCTGCGGAGGTTGTGGAACTTTTTCCTCAAGCGTTGGGCAACCGTCACCACTATCCTAACCTTTGTCTTAATCTACGGCTTCATCCTCCAGTACTTCGGGTCTTACATGCTGACCAAGACGACCACTACTGGAGGCGATTTGGGCTCGCACTGGATTCTCGCGCAATACCTGCGTGATTATCTCGTGCCGACCGGACGGCTTATAGGCTGGTACCCGCACTGGATGGGCGGTCTCCCACTCTTTCAGTACTACTTTGTGCCGCCGTACTTTTTGATGGTACTCCTAAGCCCGCTGCTCACGCTTGAAATTTCCTTCAAACTGGTCAGCGCGGCATGGATTTTCTTCACTCCAATTGCGTTTTACTACGCGGCGAAGGCGCTCGGCTTTGAAAAACCTGGTCCTGAGATTGCCGCAACACTGTCGCTCGCGCTCACATGGCTTGAAACAGTCACCGGCGGAAACTACGCGCAGTGGGGCGGCAACGTAAAGAGCGCGATGGCCGGCCAGTTTCCCTACGGCATCAGTCTCGCCTTTGCTATCCTCTGTTTCGGGATGCTGTGGGAAGGCTATCACTCTAAAAAACGGGTTATTCTCAACGCAGTCGTTTTTTCAATGGTCGTGCTCCACCATTTATATACGGCGATTGCCATCGGCCTCGCCTCAACGTACTTCATCTTGCACGCGGTCAGGAGTAAAAAGTTTGACGGCGTCATCTATCTCGCAAAGGTCTTCACGCTAGGCTTCATGATAGCCGGCTTCTGGCTCATTCCCTCC
>Ga0315281_10012370_pt1 | contig 11632 bp, 10 predicted proteins | sample YL17G07_0_MG_FD_204540 | JGI IMG/M metagenome (GOLD analysis project Ga0315281, IMG submission 204540) | Sediment microbial communities from Yellowstone Lake, YNP, Wyoming, USA - YL17G07_0 | ecosystem: Environmental > Aquatic > Freshwater > Lake > Sediment | place: USA: Wyoming | collected... | reverse complement strand
GGGGGAAATCCGCGGGTTCGGCTACTACACCGGCGTGATGATGGAGCTTTTTTCCCTTTCGGGGCTGGCGTTGGGAGCCGGTGGAAGGTACGATAGCCTTGTCGGGAGGTTCGGGAAAGACCTTCCCGCCGTCGGTTTTGCGTTTGATATCGACCGGATGATTGAAGCGGTGATGAGGGAATACACCGGCGCGGCGCTGGAAACCCTTCTGGCGAAACTCGGGAAATAAGGGGAATTCAATATGGCCGTTAATGTGCTCGTCGGCATGCAGTGGGGCGACGAGGGAAAAGGGAAAATCGTCGACATCCTCAGCGAAAACCACCAGATTATCGCGCGCTACCAGGGGGGCGCGAACGCCGGCCACACGGTGGTGATAAACGGCAAAAAGTTCGTCCTGCACCTCGTTCCCAGCGGCATACTGCGCGAGGGGAAGATGTGCATCATCGGTTCGGGCGTGGTGGTGGATCCGGAATCGCTTTTTTCCGAAATCGAGCATCTGCGCCAGGGTGGCGTGGCGGTGGACGGGCGGCTGGTGATTTCGCCGCGCGCGCACTGCATCCTTCCGGTGCAAAAGGCGATGGACAAGGCCAACGAAAGCAAAAAAGGGCAAAAAAAAATCGGCACCACCGGCAAGGGGATAGGACCAACGTACAGCGACAAGACCGGGCGGGTCGGCATACCGATGTTTTACCTCAATGACGAGGCGAAACTGAAATCCGCCATCTATTCCCTTTTGGAGATTAAAAATTCCCTGCTGGAGAATTTCTATTCCAGCCCGCGGCTCGACCCCCAACAAGTATATGAAGAGGTACGGGCGCTTGCGCCGAAGCTGGCTCCGTACATCGGCGATACGCGCCAAATCCTGAATGCCGGGATGAAGGAAGGAAAAAACATTTTGTGCGAAGGGGCGCAGGGGACGATGCTGGACCTCGACCACGGAACCTACCCCTACGTCACCTCCTCGTACACCATCTCCGGCGGGACTTGCGTGGGGCTGGGCATTCCCCCAAACCGGATAGACAAAGTCATTGGCGTGGAGAAGGCCTACACCACCAGAGTGGGCGAAGGGCCGTTTCCCACGGAACTTTCGGACAGCATCGGCCAGCATATCCAGGAAGAGGGAAACGAGTTTGGCGCCACCACCGGAAGGGCGCGCCGTTGCGGCTGGTTCGACGGCCCGGTGGCCCGCTATGCGGTGGAGATCAACGGCATAAACGAAATCGCCCTCACCAAGCTCGACGTCCTGGACGGGTTGAAAACGCTGAACGTCTGCGTGGCCTACAAGGTGGACGGAAAAACGGTGGAACGGATTACGGACGACCTCTCGATACTCGAACGGGCACAGCCGGTGTACCGCGAGTTCGAGGGCTGGAACTGCCGCACGGCGGGCACGACCGAATATTCCCTGTTTCCCGACAAGGCCAAGCGCTATATCGACTTTCTCCAGGAACAGTCGGAGGCTAAAATAAGCATCATATCCACCGGACAGGGCAGGGAAGCGACTGTCGTCCTTGGCAACTGATTAACGCCCCGCCGCTTCCGGCGGATGGCGCATTGAGGACCTGACGGCTGAAAATGGAAAAAGACCGAACCCCGCGCTTCGCCGATTCCCACGCGCACCTGAACAACCCGGATTTTTCCGCCGACCTGGAAACCGTGGCCGCTGACTTGGGGGAGATGCTGGTGCTGAACGTGGCGTACGACCTGGATTCCGCGGACAAGGCGATTGAGTTGGCGCAACGGTATCCGAATATGTACGCCGCCGCCGGGGTGCATCCCAACGATGTGGAGAAACTCACGGAAGCTGGTTTTGCGCGCATCGCGGAACTGGCCACGCACGAAAAGGTCGTCGCCATCGGCGAAACCGGCCTTGATTACTTCCGCAACCGCTCGCCGGTGGAGGCGCAGAAAAACGCGCTCCGCCGCCACCTGCGCATCGCGGCGCAAGCGGACAAACCGGTCATCATCCATTGCCGCGACGCCTTCGCCGATATCCTTCCGATTTTGCGGGAGGAGGCGAAAACCGGCGGGGTGCTCCACTGTTTTTCCGAAGGGCCCGCCGAGGCGCGCGAGGGGGTGCGGCTGGGGTTTTACATATCCTTCGCCGGGAACGTAACCTACCCGAAGGCGGAAAAACTGCGCGAGGCCGCAAAGGCGGTTCCGCCGGAACGCCTGCTGGTGGAAACGGATTGTCCCTATCTCGCCCCGCAGTCGATGCGGGGAAAACGGAGCGACCCGCGCTGTCTGTCCGAAACGGCTAAAACGCTGGCGCAAGTACGCGGCGTGACGCTGGAGGATATCGCGCGGGTGACGTACCGGAATTTCGAGACGCTTTTTCTTCGCCGGGAACCGCGCGAGGCGGAAATCGTATATGAAATCCGCGATTCGCTGTACGTCAATATCACGAGAGACTGTTCGAACACCTGCGATTTCTGCCCCCGGCTGGAAAACCCCACCGTGCAGGGACATTATCTGGGAGTGGAGCGCGATCCCTCCGCCGGGGAAATAATCGCGGCCATTGGGGAGCGCTCCCCCGCCGAGGTGGTTTTGTGCGGGTTCGGCGAGCCGACCATGCGGCTGGATGTGGTGAAGGAGGTCGCCGCCGGGATGAAACGGCGCGGGCTGAAAGTGCGGCTGAATACGAACGGGCAGGGGAGCCTGATAAACGGGCGCGACATCGTGCCGGAACTGGCGGGACTTATCGATATCGCTTCCGTATCGCTCAACGCCGCCGACCGGGAAACGTACAACCGGATTTGCCGGCCGACCGACCCCGCAAACGCGTTCGACGCCGTATGTAGCTTTATCGCGCGCGCGCGCGAACTGTTGCCCGAAACGGTGGCAACCGCGGTGGATCTGCCGGACGGGGTGGATGTGGGAACCGTGCGGAAGTTCGCCGAAGAACGGCTGAAAGTCAAATTCCGCCTGCGGGCGTTCGATATGGTCGGCTGATGAGGTTTTTAATAATCGCGGGGGAGGTGTCCGGCGAAGTCTACGGCGCGCGCCTGATGCGCGAAATAAAACGCCTCATCCCGCGCGCCGTGTTCACCGGCATCGGCGGCGACCGGATGCGGGGGGAAGGGTTGGAAATGCTCTACCATTGCCGCGACATGGCGGCCATCGGCGTGATGCAGATGCTGGAGAAATCGGGCTTTTTTATCGGCGCGTTGAAATGCGTGCGGGGGATGGTTCGGGAGAAGCGGTTCGACGCGATAATCCTTGTGGACTATCCCGGGTTCAACATACGGATAGCCCGCGCCGGGCGTGAAAGCGGCATCCCGGTTTTTTACTACGTCCTGCCCCAGATTTGGGCTTGGCGCGAGTACCGCATCCATGCCCTGAAAAAAAATGTGGACACCCTGATGGCCGCGTTGCCGTTCGAGAAGGAGTTTTACGCATCTCACGGGGTGAACGTGCATTTCGTCGGACATCCGATGCTGGATGAAATGCCGCCGCCGCCGGACCGGGAGGCGTTGCGCGCCGAGTTGCTACCGCCGGGGTGTGAAACGCTAATCGGCCTTTTGCCGGGGAGCAGGAGTTCCGAGGTGCGCGACATGACGAAGCCGCTGGTGGAAACCGCCGATCGCATCCGCCAAAAGATTCCATCCGCCGGGTTTGTCATCCCCGCCGCGCCGCACATCCCGACCGATTTCATAAAATCGGTAGTCGCCGGACGCGATTACATCAAAACGGTCGCCGGCCGTTCGCGGGAGGTGATGGCCGCGTCGGACCTGGTTATCACAAAGTCCGGCACCGCCACGCTGGAAGCGGCGCTTTTCGGCACGCCCATGGTGATAGTATATTGCTCGTCGCACGTGTCCTTCTGGCTGGCGAAATTGCTGGCAAAGGTGAAGTATGCGGGGTTGCCGAACATCATTGCGGGCAGGGAGGTTGCCAGGGAAATGTTCCAGTACGACTTCACCCCGGAAAAGGTGGCGGAACATGCGGTGGGTCTGCTCACCGACCCGGCGGTGCTGGAAACCGCGCGCAATGGAATGGAATCGGTTCGCGCCAAAATCGGCCAAAAGGGAGCCGCGGGCAGGGCCGCCGCCATCATTTACGGGCGGCTGAAGGAATTAAATCCCGGTTTGGAAAAAGGAGGCGAAATTGAACCCGGATATTTTTAAGGCGGGAATTTTAGGGGTGGTGCAGGGGATAACGGAATTTTTCCCCGTCAGCAGTACGGCGCACCTGATTTTATTTCCGTGGTTTCTCGGGTGGGGCGGCGAGGTGGATACGCTTTCCTTCGACGTCGGCCTGCACGGGGGGACGCTTTTGGCGCTGGTGGCCTTTTTTTTCAGGGATTGGCTGAACCTGTTCCTGCATGACCGGCGCACGCTGTTTCTGGTGATGCTGGGGACTATCCCCGCCGGGGTTGCCGGGTTTTTCCTGCAAAAGGCGGTGGAGCATACCTTGCGAAGCCCCATCATCATCGTCTTCTCGCTTGTCATCGTGGGAGGGATAATGCTGGCCGCCGAAAAATACGGCAAGGGGAACAAGTCCGCCGACGGGAGCATTTCCACCGCGGACGCGGTTATCATCGGGTTTGCGCAGGCCGTTGCCCTGGTGCCGGGCGTTTCCCGCTCCGGCATCACCATTACCGCCGGGTTGTTCCGGAACCTCACCAGGGAGTCGGCCACCCGTTTTTCTTTCCTCCTTTCCACTCCGATAATCGGGGGCGCCACCGTTCTGCATATGGTCAAAATGGCCAAGGCCCACGAGGCGTACAGCGGGGACGTTTTTGCCGCCGGGTTCGCCGCCTCCGCGATCTCCGGATTTTTCGCCATCGGGTTTTTGCTGGATTACCTGCGAAAGCATCCGCTTCACACCTTCGTCTATTACCGGTTTGGACTGGCGGCGGTGGTTCTCGCCTTTTGGTTGTACGGCGGAGGTTGAAACGTCTTTTCGCCGGGATCGGGGTATAATCTTCCCTGAAATTATGGGTATTGCATAGATGGGCCGTCTGGCGGAAGCGATTGGCGCGAAGGTGTTGCTGGTGGAGGGGGACGAAAACCTCGCCGAAAGCATCATCCGCCATTTGGAAAGCTACTTTGGAAAACGGAGCCTTTCCATATCGTGCGACTGGGTGCCGTCGATAGAGCGGTCATTGCTCCAGTTGAAATACTACGAATACGACATCGCGGTGGTCGGGATGCATCCCGCGCCGGACGAATACGGCACCGATTTTCTGGAACTCATACGCCAGCGGAAATACGATTTTCCCGTCATCCTCGTGGGTGGGGAGGAAGACCGGCTGGCCGCCGAAGAGGTTCACAACCAAGGGATGATAGGGTTCATCCCGCGCCGCGACGGGTTCCTATCGGCGCTCCCGCAGGCGGTGGATAACGGGATTTTGCGATACCGCGCCTCGCGCGAACAGGCCCGCCTCAACCGCGACCTGGTGGATAAAAACATCGAGATGAAAACGGTGAACGAACTGCTGGCCCGCCAGTCCGTCCGCCTTGTGAAATTGCGGAAGGAGCAGGAATCGCAACGGCGGAGGATGGAGTCGCTACTCAACGCGATGTCCGATGGCGTGGTGTTCATCAACAGCCAGAATGAAATAGAGATGCTCAATCCCGCGGCGCGGCGGATATTCCGCCTGTCCGTCGGCATGGCGTTCACGTTCGACGACCTGATTGCGTTTACCGGCGTAAATCCGTTTGAGGCCGCGCTCGACGGGGAAACGCCCGCCACGGTCTTTTCCCGCGAGTACCGGGTTAACACCCGCGTGGTGGAATACGAGGGCGCCCAGATGGGAAGGATGGTCATATTCCGGGACGTTACCAGGGATATGGAAGTCGAGCGGATGAAGGCGGAGTTCCAGTCCATGGTTTCGCACGAATTGCGCACGCCGCTGACGGCCATACGGGGAGCGGCTGAGAACTTCATGCGCGGTACGCTCGGCGAGGTGACGGAGTCGCAAAAAGTGTTCTTGCAAATGATATTGCGCAATGTGGAGCGGCAAACGTTATTGGTAAACGACATGCTGGATCTGGCCAAGCTGGAGGCCAAAATGATGTCGCTCAGTCCGTCGCAGGTGGATCCCGCGTATCTTGTGCGGATGACGCATGAATCCTTCCGGTACGCCTGCAAGGAGAAGGGGGTGGAAATTTCCATGGAGTTCGGCTCGGATCTCCCGCATATCCACGCGGATGAACGGATGTTGGCGCAGATACTGGACAACCTGGTCTCCAACGCGCTGAAATTCACTCCCTCCGGGGGGCACATCACGATTGCCGCGCACGCGGGTGATTCCCCCGGCGATCGCGCGGTGCGGTTCCGCGTGGCCGATACCGGCATCGGCGTTCCCGAACAACTGAAGGAAAAGATATTCGACTGGTATTTCCAGGCGGATTCCAGCGTTCATCGGCAGTACAAGGGAACCGGCCTCGGCCTTGCCATCTGCAGGAAAATGGCGGCGTTGCACGATGGGGCGATAGTCTGTTCCAACGCCCCCGGCGGCGGCTCTGTTTTCACCCTCACCGTTCCGGTGGAGATGGCGCTTCGCGGTAAAATCGTGCTGGTTTCCGCCGATGGCGACGCCAGCGCGGTTGATGAAGAGATACTCAGCCGTGAGTTCCGCCTGATACGTCTGGAGGGGGTGGAAACCGCCGAAATGAAAATCGCGGAAACGCTTCCCCAACTTGTTTTAATGGATTACCATGTACCGGCGATGGATGTGATGGAGATATTTTCCGGCCTGCGGCGGGTTCCGGCCACGGCCCGGATACCGGTGATATTTCTGGGAACGGATATGACCGAACAGGAAAAGGTGCAGGCGCTTAATATGGGAGCCGCGGATATTATCGTCCGCCCATACCACCCCGGAGAGTTTCTTGCCCGGGTGAAACGGGCGATTGGGCAGTCGGCATGAAAGCCATAAAAATCCTTTTGGTGGACGACGAACCGGATTTGCGGATAAACCTGGAATCCGCCGTGAAAGCGGAAGGGTACGAGGTGGCAACCGCATCCAGCGGCGAGATGGCGCTGGAACTGGCGCGCCAATTCCAGCCGGATTTGATGCTCCTTGACGTCATGATGCCCGGAATGGACGGCTACGAGGTGTGCCGCAGGATGAAACGGGACCCGCAAACCGAGCAGACCGCCGTGATATTCCTCTCCGCGAAGGACATTACAAAATCAAAGATAGAGGGGCTGGATAGCGGCGCGTACGACTACATAACGAAACCGTTCAACTACGCCGAGCTTTTCGCGCGGCTACGCTCGTTCCGGCGCGAGTACGAATACCGCCGGAAAATAACCGCCATGATGGAGTTCTCCCGTAGCATCAACATCCTCGAATTCGACAACCTGATAGCGAGGATTGAGGAAAACATAGGGACCATTTTCCAGTCGGATTTCTTTTCCATTTTTCTGTGGGATCCGGAAAACCGGAAGGTGCGGCTGGTGGCGAAAAACCGGCACGACTTCACCGAATCGCAAGGGCTGGAGATTCCCCTGGAAGCGACCCCGCTGATGGAAGAGGTGGTGACCACCGGCAAGATAGTCTATGTATGCGATTTTTGCGGTTCGAAATATGTGACGCAAAAAAAACACACGTACCGCGACGATTATGCGCTGGGCATTCCACTTTTGATGGGCGACAAGCTTATCGGCGTGCTGAACCTCAACGGCAACAGTTCCGGATTTTTCAACAATCCGGATTTCACCTACATGATGCTGGGATCCGAACATATCACCAGTTCCATCTCCAACTCCCTTCAGTATAAGTGGATACAGGAGATGGCGATAACCGACCCGCTGACCGGGCTTTACAACCGCCGGTATTTTTTCGAGCGGTTGCATATGGAGTGGGACAGATCCCAGCGGTACAAAACCAAAATGTCGGTGGTAATGGGCGATGTGGATTTTTTCAAAAAGGTGAACGACACCTACGGCCACTCCTGCGGCGACATGATACTGGCGAATACCGCCCTGATGTTTAGAAAGCACCTGCGCAAGATAGACGTGATAGCCCGCTACGGCGGCGAGGAGTTCATCCTCCTTTTGCCGGAAACGCCCAAAAAGGACGCGTGGCTGGTGGCGGACCGCATACGGGCCGACATGGAAAACACCGTCCACGAATGGGAGGGGAAAAAACTTTCCATCACGCTGTCGATGGGGGTGGAAGACACCACCGGCGATGGCGTGGCCCAGATGGACGACCTGGTTCGCAAGGTGGACGAAAAACTCTACAAGGCGAAGGAATCGGGCCGCAACAAGGTAATCGTCTGAAAGCGGGATGTCGCACATTCTTTTCCCGATTATTCTCAGCTACCTGCTCGGCGCAATTCCCACCGCCCTCATGGCGGGCTATCTTCTGGCGCGGATGGATATCCGCACTATGGGGAGCGGCAATGCGGGGGCAACCAACCTTTACCGGATTTTAGGCCTGAAGCCGTATCTGGCCGTGTTGGCGCTGGATATCGGCAAGGGATACCTTGCCGCCGCGCTGGTTTCCGGCATTGTCACAGGCCCGCTCGACCGGCTTCAGATGTCCATCGTGTGCGGGCTTGCCGCCGTTCTCGGGCATATTTTCACGGTGTTCGCCCGGTTCAGGGGGGGCAAGGGGGTTGCCACCGCCACCGGGATGATGCTTGCCATCGTTCCGGCGCCGGTGCTGACGGCGGTGGGGGTGTACCTTGCCGTCGTTGCGCTTACGAATTTCGTATCGCTCGGTTCCATCGCCGCCGCCGTTTCAGTGCCTTTTTCGCTCGCCGTCGGCCAACTGGTTTTCGGCGCGGAGGCGCGCGCGGAGGTATGGTGCATATCGGTCATCCTCGCGGTTTTGATTTTGGCGACGCATCGGTCTAATATAAAGCGGTTGATGAATGGGGAGGAATCCAAGACCTATTTCTTTAAAGGGAAGGGGAAATAAGGCGCATGATATCTTTTTTGGTTTCTGTATGACGGATTCCGATGGCCGCTAACACCAGGATTTTAATCGTCGACGACGAGGATGTGTTGCGCCAGATGGTGCTTCGGGTAATGAAATTCATGGGCATCCAAAGCGATATCGCCGACGATGGGTTCATGGCGCTTGAAAAGCTCTCGGCGAACACCTACGACATCGTGATAGCGGATATCCGCATGCCGAACATGGACGGCATCGAACTGCTGAAACAGGTGAAGAGCGACTACCCCGGGACGGACGTCCTTATAATGACCGCCCACTCGTCAAAATATTCATATGTGGACGTGGTGGAATCGGGCGCGTCGGATTTCGTCTCAAAGCCGTTCAGCGTGGAAGAACTGAAAGCGAAAATCGAGAGGATGTTGCGCGAGCGCGGCGTCATGGCCGAACTGGCGAACAAGAACGCGCAGATAGAGAGCGTCTGCCGCGAAATCAATTCCGAAAAGGTGCTCCTCCAGCGGGAGATCGAACGCCTCCGCGATGAGAACAGGAGCCTTGCCGAAGCGCTTCAGGGGAAAAAGAATTAACCCCCCTCCCATAGTGAAAACGAAAAAAATAACCGTCATCCGCGCGGTGTCCGCCATGCAACGGTGGGGGGGGAAGAACGGGGCGGCCTGCGGTCTCGTGCCCACACTTGGCGCGCTCCACGAGGGGCATGTATCCCTCATAAAAAAGGCGCGCGCCGAAAACAAAACGGTCGCCGTTTCCGTATTCGTCAATCCCCTCCAGTTCCGCGAAAAGCAGTATCTGCTCTACCCGCGCACCCTGGCCGCGGATGTGGAAATCGCCAAAAACGCCGGGGCCGACGTGGTGTTCGCCCCGTCGGCGGAACAGATGTATCCGGCTGAGTTCGACGGGGAGATAGTCGTTCCCTCGCTGTTCGGGAGGCTGAAGCCGCAAAAGCTGGAATGGCATTACAAAGGGGTGTTGGCGGTGGTTATGAAGCTTTTCAATCTGGCGCGTCCCCGCAATGCGTATTTCGGGCTGAAGGACCCGCACCAGCTCGCGTTGATAGAAAAGATGGTTGCGGATTTCAACATCCCCGTCCGGATTCGCAAATGCCCCACCGTGCGGGAGGGGGACGGCCTTGCCCGTTCGTCCCGCAACGCGCTGTTGACGCCGGAGGAACGCCGCGCCGCGCCGGTGATTTATCGCGCGCTGGTGGCGGGAAAGCGGGAGCTGAAACAGGGCGCGGCTCCCGCGAAGGCGCTGGCGGGAATGCGGAAAATAATCGCGGCGGAAAAACTGGCGCGCCCGGAGCATATCGAAATAGTGGATCCGCTGACTTTCGCGCCGGTTGGCGGAAAATCGCATGAGGCGCTGATTTACGCCGCCGTGTGGATTGGGGAAAAAAGGCTCGCCGATAACGTGCGTTTCCGGATGAAATAGGCGTGGCGCGAATACTGTATTTCGTCAGCGGCCACGGCTTCGGCCACGCGGTGCGTTCGGCGCAGGTGGTTCGCGCGCTTTCCGTCCTGGGGCATTCCTGCGAAATCGTTTCCTCCGCCCCCCGTTGGATTTTCGAGGCGAACCTGAAAGGGGTTGCGTTCGGCCACCGCGATTTCCGGGGGGATGTCGGCGTGGCGCAGGTGGACAGCATCCGCAACGACCTTCCGGCCACGCTTGCCGGATGGCGGGAACTGCTGGCCGCTTCGGAACGCTGGCTGGAGCGGGGGCTGAAAATTTGCCGCGCGGAAAAGCCCGCCGTGATAGTTTCCGATGTCGTGCCGCTGGCGTTCCCGCTTGCCCGCCGGGCGGGGATTGCGTCGGCGCTGGTTGCCACCTTCACCTGGGACTGGATACTGGAGCATTACGCCGACGACAATCCGGCGTTCCGGGAAATAGCGGGCCTGCTTCGGGAATTGTACCTGCAAGCGGATCGGATGATATACACCCCGTTTGCCTACGGGCTTCCCGCCCTCCACCCCGCCCATGAAGTGTCGCTTATCGGAAAACGCGCCGCCGCATCCAAGGCCGAAATCCGCAAACGGCTGGCACTGGACAGCCGCCCCGCATTTCTGGTTTCCTTCGGCGGATGCGGCATAAACGACGTGGAGAAGATGGAGCTTGGAAAACTGAAAGATTTCCAGTTTCTTTTCCATGGCGGAAAACGGCCGGCCAACGGCAACATCATCACGGTGCCGGAAGGGTCCGCGGCGCACGAAGAACTGGTGGCGGCAAGCGACGCGGTGATTACAAAGCCGGGGTACGGAATCTGTACCGAGTGTACCCTCAACCGAACCGCGATGGTGTACACGTCGCGGGGAAAATTCGCCGAGTACGGGCCGCTGTCGCGGGAAATGCAACAGTACTTCCCGGCCGTTTTCATACCGCCGGAGGAATTGCTCGGCGGCGCGATTGGCGCGTATCTGGAAAAAATCCCGCCGTTCACTCCGGCGCACCGCATGGATGCCGGCACGGGCGCGACCGAAGCGGCGCGGATAATCGCGGCGATGGCCTGGCGGCCGCACCCGGCATCGGGTTCGGGCGGGAGTAATGACAAGTTGGTTTGACTATTTTCACCCCGCCACATAGAATCGCGCGTAGGGGAACGGCGAGGATAATAACCCACAGATTGCGCGGATGGGTTTTCTTGGTGGGTACGCGGCCTCTGCCGTGTACTTCATGCCGAAGGCATGATTGCCTTAGATTGCCCCTCCGGGGCAAAGTACATGGTTGAGACCATGTACCCACCGGAGAAAGGGGATGGGTTTG
>Ga0315281_10012369_pt1 | contig 11632 bp, 14 predicted proteins | sample YL17G07_0_MG_FD_204540 | JGI IMG/M metagenome (GOLD analysis project Ga0315281, IMG submission 204540) | Sediment microbial communities from Yellowstone Lake, YNP, Wyoming, USA - YL17G07_0 | ecosystem: Environmental > Aquatic > Freshwater > Lake > Sediment | place: USA: Wyoming | collected... | reverse complement strand
AGTCGGAATGTAGACCACTTTCTTGTGCATACCTTTTAACAAGGCAATATTTTTCTCAACAAGCGCAGGATCGGTCTGCTTCGTGGGAACAACTTCAACCAGGGGAATAAAGTGGGGGGGCTGAAAATAGTGATTGGCAAGCACATGCTCTGGATGCTTGGTTGCTGAGGCAATCGTAGAGAGAGGCAATGTAGATGTATTGGTCGCAATTATGACTGACGGTGGACATATCTTGTCCAATTTTGAAAAAATTTCCTGCTTGAGTGTCAGCAATTCTGATACGGATTCATGAACAAAATCAGCGTCTTTTACAGCTTCCTCAAGGTCAATAGTAGGGTGAAGCCGTTTATACGCATCGTCAGCATTTTTCCTGTCTATCAGACCTGTTTCCACCATCAAGTCCAGGGCTTCCTTAGCCCATAACATCGACCGTTCACTGGTCTCTTTCCTGGTGTTATACATCGCTACGTCGTAGCCAAAACGCGCGAATTCAGTCGCGACTCCAAAACCCATCTGCCCCGCCCCAATGACTGCTACACGCTTGATATCTTTTCCTGCCATATAATTATCCTCGACTTTCCAGAATCACCAAAAACTACGTTTACTATATCCAGATGGAAAATGCATGTCAATTAGATGGTTCATCGGTTATTTGACACTGTGTGTCATTGCGAGAATCCCGAGTTGATCGGGATGAGTGGCAATCTCAAGGTGGGGATAATATTGTTCAGGCCAATGCTTTCCATCCACAACGACCCATACACATACCCTCGCCCTTAGAGGGAGGGCGAGGGATTGTTTTTACAGAGGGCTGCGCCCTCTTACACTCCTGCCTAGTTACCTCACCCCCTTGATCACCTCCTCGGAGATCGCTTCGTTGTACTCGCGATGACAAGTAGTAACTTATATGTAATTGTTGTCCTTATCATTGTAAAGGGAATCGCTATTCTACGAACCTAGTAAATAACAAGTTGATTGCAGGGATGCTATTGTGTTAATTTTATAGTCAGCATATAAAAAGGAGAAGAACATGGGAATGGTTGATATTTCGTTAAAAGGAAAAGTGGCACTTATCACCGGCGGAAGCCGCGGCATCGGGCGGGCGATTGCCCTGGCATATGCCGAGCAGGGTGCTGACGTTGCGATTTCAGCGAGAAAACTCCCCGACCTGGAAGCAGTTGCCAAGGAAATTGAAGCACTGGGCAGGAAAGCTCTCCCCGTTGCTTCACACATCGGCAAATCAGAAGAGATAAAGAGCCTGGTAGAACAGGTAAAAGCTAAGTTCGGAAGAATCGATATACTGGTTAATAATGCAGGCACCAATCCCTACAATGGTCCATTAATTGACGCCGAGGAATGGGCTTGGGACGTGACTAACAACGTCAACGTCAAGGGTCCTTTCCTGCTAAGCCTGGCTGTCGCCAAATTGATGAAAGAGCAGGGCGGCGGCGTCATGGTGAATATCGCTTCGTCAGCCGGTCTCACTCCAAGCAACCTGCATATCTACAGCATCACCAAGGCGGCTGTCATCATGATGACGCGTGTAATGGCTCGCGAATTTGCGCCATATCACATTAGAGTAAACGCCATCGCTCCGGGTGTCGTCAGGACCAGGCTGGCAGAAATCCTGTGGAAAAACGCCCCTGAGTCAGCGCATATACCCGTGCCCGAGGATATCGCCGGCACAGCAGTTTACCTGGCATCGAACGCCTCAAGACTGGTGAATGGCGATACCATTACAGTTGCTACCGGCCGCTCAGAATAATTCTTGCTTCCCAATGCGTTTTCTCGCCCGTTGGGGGAGAGGATTAAGTGCCCGTCCTGAGTGGAACGAATGGATGAGGGGTAGTCTCAGGTTCACCCTCATCCTAACCTTCTCCCCTCAAGGGAGAAGAAATCTGATAGTAAATCCATAGCAGAGAATCATTTCCGAGTACAAAAAGGAATCTCCATGCCTTCTAAACAGGTAGTGGAGATTCCTTATTTTTTTTCTTTTGTCATTCTCATCCCATTTTTCTTTTGTCATTCTCATCCCATTTTTCTTTTGTCATTCTCAGCGCAGGCGGAGAATCCATAATAACCAGAGACGATACTTTTCTGGATTCCCGATCGGAGTCGGATCGCCATCCTTCGAATTCCTCAGGATAAACTATTCCTCGCGATGAAGAGCTTAAGTCAAAGGTCAAAAGTCAAAGGTCAAAACCAAAAGTAAAAAGTCAAAGCTGAGGATTCAACCCCACCCAACGCGCTTTCACGATGACAGATTGTTATGCTGGCGGTGGGTTTTGATACGCTGCACCCACCCTACGGATTTTAGAATCGATTCGTTTTATCAAAAGGGGGTGTACATTCGACTCGCTTAATGCTCGCTAAGTATGATGCTGCGGCATCAAAATATCAGAAACGGAAGGTTGTTAACGTGCGTAGCCCCTCTCGCTTTTGGAGATGCGTGAGTTGTTCGGTGTCCCGGAACCGATAGCAGGCGATGACTCTGCCTGAATATCGAAATCCGAATACCGAAATTCGAAATAATATCGAATTTCAAATATTCAAGACGAGATGCGCTTGAAGTAATATTCCTATGCCTCGAACAGGCACCCGCGTGTTTTAGCGCGAGGGGATGGATTCTGACGACATATCTTACTGCTCCGTCACGGGACCTTACACCCCAAGGCCCTCCATGAGTTCTGCAGCCAGAATCGACGGCGTCTTTCACAATCCGGAGACCGCCACGTTGTAAGGATATGATAAGGGATGTGGAAGATGATAGTAAAGGGGATTTTGACGCGACAAAGCTATCAATAAAAATTCCAAGCTCCAAAAACCAAATTCCAAGGAAAGTTACAAGAGACAAATTACAAATAATAATCAAGAGTCCTAAAGTCATTGCGAGTCGCGATTACTTCGGGACGCGGCAATCTCAGGGAGGCGGGGCTTCCTCCCCACCCTGAGATCGCCACGTGACCTCGCGATGACAGATTATAAAATAGGGGCTGGGATTCGAGGAGAACTCACCCTCTCCCCAAACCCTCTCCCATCGAGGGAGAGGGTGCTATATTTGATATTTTTCCTCTCGCCCCTTGTGGTTTACCCCTGAGGTATTCAAATGGAGGAGAGAGACGGAGAGTGGGGGAGCCACTGTTGTTTATCACGTTGTCTCTCGTTATAATTGGGGTAGAAAATCCGGAGATGAACCGCAGTGTTTTTCGAACCTATCGAACAGGGTCCCATCCGTCCCCCGAGTGAAGCATATTCCCTGCTAATTCGCGCGACGCGTAACTGTCCGTGGAACCGCTGTCGATTCTGCAACACCTACAAAAGCAACAAGTTCGAGCTGCGTCCCGTCGAGGATATCAAACAGGACATCCTGAAAGTCAAGCAAATCCAGGATGAAATTAAGACGCTCGCATTCAGGCAAGGCCATGGAATAAACATACGTCCGGTGCTGCTGGCAGTGCTCCGAAGCCCACCCAGCCATGCTCATTACCAGGTCGCTCTCTGGATGGAAGGCGGCGGCCAGAACGTTTTCCTGCAGGACGCCAACACTCTTATTATGCGCACTCCCGACCTGATCGAGGTCCTGAAATTTCTAAAGTCGACTCTGCCTACAGTCAACCGGATCACCAGCTACGGGCGCTCTCATACCGCGGCACATAAAACACTTGATGAATTGAAAGCAATCCACGAAGCAGGCTTAACACGGCTGCACATCGGGTTGGAATCAGGCAGCGACACTGTATTGAAAATCATGAACAAAGGGGTCACGGGTGCGCAGCATATCGAGGGCGGCAAGAAAGTAGTAGCATCCGGGATTTCTCTGTCAGAGTACGTTTTGCTGGGACTGGGCGGACAGGGATTGTCCCGTGAACATGCCCTCGAAACCGCCAGGGTGTTGAGCGCTATCAATCCCGATTACATCCGTATCCGCACCCTCGGTATTTATCCCGGGCTGGAAATGTACGCCGATGTTGAGAGCGGCGCATTCGTCAGGCAGACTGACGAGGGGATGGTCGAAGAACTGCGGTTAATAGTAGAGAACCTCGACTGCACCAGCAACCTGGTCTCCGATCACATGGGTAATTTGCTCGAAGAGGTGACAGGCACTTTTCCAAATGACAAGGCAAAACTGTTGGGTATTATTACGCGTTTTCAATCGATGCCGCCAAAATCTCGGCTCCACTTCCGCGTGGGTAGGCGAGCTGGGGTTTATACGAGTCTCGATGATATGAATGACCTTCGCAAGCGTAATACTGTCCTCGGAATAATCGACCGCCTGAGCAGCGGTACCGGTGAAATCGATGACGACCTCGTCCACCAGATGAGACTTGCGTATACGTAAAATAATCAATAATCAATAGTCAATAATCAAGAAGCAAGTAAAAGTATAAAAAAAGTCATTGCGAGGAAGTCCCGATTACATCGGGACGACGTGGCAATCTCAGGGAGGGGAATTCACTCAGTGAATTCGCAATGTCAATTTAAGAAAATATGGAAAAAATAGCACAAGAAATAGTTAAACTTCTCTGCATGAAAGGAATCACCCTGGGAACAGTCGAGTCCGCCACCGGCGGCTTGATTGCCAATCTCATTACCGATGTCCCCGGCAGCTCTGATGCCTTCATTGGCTCGATTGTGTCTTACAGCAATGACATCAAAATAAAGGTAGTTGGTGTAAAAACGGAAACTATCAAAAAATACGGCGCGGTCAGTCACCAGGTTGCGCGGCAGATGGCAGCCGGCGGCAGAAAAGTATTGGGTGTGGACATCTGCGTGGCGGATACCGGGATTGCTGGACCTGCTGGCGCTACCCCAACCAAGCCTGTAGGACTGTTCTACATAGGTTTATCACACGCCAGCGGAACCTTCAGCCACAAGCATCTGTTTAACGGCAATCGCATCGAAAACAAGTTAAGCGCCGCGCTGGCAGCACTTGAGTGGGTGAGGGATTACCTCACCAATACGGGATAACATTTTGAGAGTTTTCCCATCACAATTTTTAGACGGTTGAGAAAATAGAAAATTCGTTTTAGAATTAATAACTCGACTATAAATAATAAATAGGTAGGTAAAAGATGGGAAGCCATATTTTCCTTGTTGGTCAGGAAAATTATAAAAAATGTCTTGAAATGGGAGTTTATGGAGGTGCTTCTCAACCGCTCGAACGAATCAACTCTGAAATTATCGCTGGTTTTGAAAGTATAAAACCTGGTGATTTCATATTTTTTTACGTTAGAAACGTTGGGGTCTTTGGATTATGGAAAGCCACGAGTTATTCATTTTATGATGGAACAAATATTTATGGTGATAAAGAACAAATGTATCCGTACCGCGTTTGTTTTGAACCATCTATTCGACATTTTCCCAGACCGATTGCTCTCAGTGATATCCTAGATTTGCAGGATAGAGGCAGGATTTGGACATTTGAATTAGGTGCAATGCGCACGAAAAATCATAACCCTATCACGACTGAAGAAAGTAAAGAACTCATTCGTCTTTTATTAAGAAACAACCCGATATTCCGTACTATACAAAAAATACCTAATCCGTATAAGAGTAATGACATCGAATTGCCACTGACTTTAGCAACAGATAATAAAGGGCATATAAGGTATGAGGGCTATTTAAATGCATGGTTTATGAAAAACTTGGCTCTTGGCAAAATGAAGGAAATCATCGGAGATTATGCCGATTTTTTAAACTTCGTTCCAACATCTTTCAACAAAGTGATGGATATTTTTATTACTCACGTGACACCCGTTGATGGCGTTGATATCCTTCACAACTTCACATGTATGGAATTAAAAACTGACATTTGTGTAGAGGAAAACTTAAATCAGATTATTAAATACGAAAATTGGCTTGTCCGAAAACTGGCAAGTGGTGATAGCGAAATGGTACAGAGCATTCTAATAGGTTACGATTTTCACGATAAGGTATTAGAATATGTTCGAAAAAGAAAACTCATTGAAGAGAAAGTAGTCAGACTTTTAAAATATAGAGTTGATCAGGTAAAAAATGATATTACTCTCCAAGAAGTCACGTTTGATTAACCGAATTTGATATAGTCCCAATTAGCTTTATATCGGCACTAAACTACTTCTATTTATTCACTTTTATTTCTCCGATTGACAAACACGTTTCCGGATATTATCATTATCCGGTTTTACATGTCATTAGGAGGTACTTATGCTTGACCGACAAGTGGTTGAAGAGTTCATTGCTGACGAATTTAAAGATTCCGATTTAGAAGTGCCAGGGGATATTCCAATGAGTACTCTTGTTGAAACATTCTGCTTATACGTGGAAGATGATTATTATGAATGGTTACAAGACAACTTCAAATCATTTTTTGATCATGGCGATCCAGATTGGGACTGGATTAGGGAAAGAATTACGCACTATACTAAATCATGACCACCATACCCAGCCCCGTCGTAACCTGCTTCCTGCAATCGGAGGGGAAGATTTTGTTGTTGAAGCGCAGCGAGCAGTTAAGCTGCTACCAGGGAAAATGGGCAGGTGTCAGCGGCTATCTTGAAAGTGAACCTGATAAACAAGCCTTTATCGAAATCCAGGAAGAAACAGGCTTAAGCCAAACCGATGTTACCCTGGTAAAAAAGGGTAAAACAGCGCTTATCGTCGATCCTGAAACAGGCGCGCAATGGCTGGTGCACCCCTATTTGTTTTATGTTAATGTTAAGAGTAAAATTAAAATCGACTGGGAACACAAATCAGCCAGGTGGGTGAAGCTAGAGGAAATTGCAGACTATGCCACGGTGCCCGGTCTTGATAAGGCGCTTGCCGCGGTGATTGACAACACTACCGATTGAAGGGAGATTAGGATGTACAATCATATCATGGTACCCCTGGACGGTTCTGATCTGGCAGAGTGCGTGCTGCCGCAGGTTGTCTCGATTGCTAAGGGATGCGGTGTCCCCAAGGTTTCGCTCGTTCGGGTCGTGCCGCCGCTTAAAATCTACAGCACTGAGTTCGAGGGCACCATTGCCATCGCCGAAATGCAGAAGATAGAAGAACAAAGCATCGTTAACGCCCGCGAATACCTCGAGAAAAAATCAGCAGAACTTAAAAAACAGGGCATCAGTCCAAATATCTCCGTCATGTTCGGTAATGTAATCGATGCATTGACGGATTTCGCTGAAAAAAATAAGGTAGACCTTATCGTTATCGCCACCCACGGGCGTTCAGGCATCAGCCGCTTTGTCTGGGGAAGCGTCGCTGACCGCATACTGCGCACTGCTAAAGTACCCGTGCTGATGGTGCGCCCGGAAGCCTGCCAGTTGCCCCAGGCGGTCTAGAAATACTCTAAATCGAGTCTCCGCTTTTTCTAACGGCTTGAAACATCAACTTTGATATTGTGTAATAAATTGTGTAAAATAATGTGTAATGATAATACGTAATATATTGTGGAGTGCAAGATGACTACTAAAATTATACAGGTGCCGATGAATGAGGAATTACTTAAAAAACTCAATAAATATTCCAAAAAACAAAAGATCAAGCGGGCGGCTCTCGTGCGTCAAGCTTGTGAACGTTTACTCAAGCAGCTTCAGGAAGAAGAAATGGACCGACAGTATGTCGAAGGTTACAGACGGATTCCTGAAACAACAGAATTTGCCGAATCTCTTGAAAAGATCGCTAAAGAAGTGTTTACTGAGGAGAATTGGTAAATGGAAAGAGGCGAAATCTGGTGGGCAAACTTTCCACAACCTACTGGACGAAGGCCAGTATTATTGCTCTCAAGGAACCGGGCATATGAAGTCAGGCCTGAAATCACGGTGGCTAAGGTTACGGCTACGATCCGCTATATCCCCGTTGAAGTTGAGTTAGGAACTGAAGATGGAATGCCCGAAAGATGTGTTGTTAATTGCGATACGATAACAACGGTTTCAAAAGCAAGGTTGAGCCAGAGAATTACATGCCTTTCTCAGGAAAAAATGAATGCTGTCAAACGAGCAATCATCTATGCGCTAGACCTCGACTAGAATCACTTAATTTCATGGAGCGCTGAGATCTCGACGCCGCTGCTCTCCAGCACCCCAACAACCAAATCTTTCCCCACCACAGTGAATCGCAACGCGATACCGCAGTCGCTGGAATACTCCCTCGGCGTAGGAACAAGCCTCACAGGGTAACCAGCTCGCGTCAACGCCTTCTCTGCTTTCATTGCCATTGCCGTCGTGTGGAAGAGAATCACACCGTTGCTCATGACTGCACCACTTTTTCGATTGCTTTCAAAGCTTGCTTTATCTCATCCATTGTAGTGAAAATTCCGGGTGCCAGCCGAACCGTGCCCTGGGGAAATGTGCCGATTGTCTGGTGTGCCGCCGGTGCACAGTGCAGCCCTACTCTCGTCATTATGTCGTATTCTTCGTCCAGCCGCTGCCCGATCTCCGAGACAGTCTTGCCTTGCGCGGTAAACGAGACAATCCCTACCGATTCAAACGGCGTTGCTGGACAACATAGTTTCACGCCTTTAATCACCGACAGCCCCTCTCTCAATACCCGCACTAAGTTTTTTTCATGCTCCCAGATTGATTTGACTCCTTTTTCCCTCACGAAGCGTATTCCTACCCCCAGCCCGGCAATTCCAACCGCGTTCGATGTGCCGCTCTCGAATTTATCCGGAAGGAACTCCGGCTGTTCCTGTTTCTCGGACTGGCTTCCTGTGCCGCCGCGCACGAGCGGTACTATCTGATTGGTATCAACATTTTTACCGATAATCAGCGCCCCGGTGCCAGTCGGTCCGAGCGGTCCTTTATGCCCCGTGAAACCGAACAGGTCGATATCCATCGCCTGTATGTCGATTGGCAGCACTCCAGCCGACTGCGCCGCATCGACAAGGATCATAGCGCCAGCGCGGTGGGCGATTTTCGCGACCTCGGCAACCGGCATAATCACGCCGGTAACATTGCTCGCATGGATCAGCACTACCAGCCGTGTACCTGTCGTAATCGCCTTCGCAAATTCCGCCGGATTAACAGTACCATCGCCTTTTGATTGAACAACCGTCAGCTTAACGCCTCTCTTTTCGAGGTCACGGAGAGGACGCATCACGGAATTGTGCTCCATTGAGCTGGTAACTACGTGGTCGCCGGATTTGAGGATCCCGTAAATGCCAAGGTTCAAGGCATAGGTGACGTTCTCGGTAAAGATCACTCGTTCCGGCTCACTGTTAAAAAGCTGAGCGATGTCTTCCCGCGCGTCATATATAACCCGCGCCGCTGCGATAGATAAGCGATGACCGGAGCGACCGGGGTTACCCCCGGCCTGCTCCAGGACATAAGCAATCGCTTTCAAAACTTCGGGCGGTTTAGGCCATGTAGTCGCTGCGTTATCTAAATAAATCATTTTTTTAACACCAGTCGGTAATTCTCCTGGGCTCGACTTTCAACGTCAACCTTCCACCCTGAGTTCTTTGCAACCCGCGAGACATTTTCCATGGCAGTTGTCATATCAACCAGCACTTCGAACGTTCCTTTCCCTGCTTTCTTAAGAGCTTGCCGGGCGAGGAGTGCCGGCTGCGGACAGGAAAGCCCACGAGCATCAATTACATTTTTTTCGCTCATATATTTAACCTATGCCTTCACTTCACGCATTGTCAATCCGATAGCTCCGCAAATAACCAACCCGATAATCACCGCCAGCGGTCCGTAAGCTCCTGTACCCGCCGATGAACTCGCAATCGAGAAATTGTGGGCAAATCCAGCACCGACGACCATGCCGGTTACGAACAATGCAGCATCGCCGTCGCCTTCCCCGGCAAGAAATAGCTGCCGACCGGGACAGCCCCCAGCCAGAGTAAAAGCCATCCCCGCAAGCACCATCCCACCGAAGTTCCACAATCCATCTGTATGTGCGATTGGCTGCCCTGTGAAACCAGGGTGGAACTGACCGAGGGCAAGATTGGTAACGAAAGCCATGACGACAAAGGCGATAATGCCATTGAGCAAATGATTGTCACGCAGCAGGATGGCATCACGCACCGCGCCTACCGTACAAAAGCGGCTTCGCTGCGCCAGGAAACCGATAACCAGTCCGGCCACCAGTGAAATGATAAGCAGGGCATGCTGACTGCCGGGTCCGGTCTTGGAGAAGAAGATGGGTCCGGTCGGATTACCCTCGGCATCACGCCCGAACTCTGGCGCTGCAATGACCAGGACTAACAGCGTGATCATAACCACTGGCATTACCCAGCCGAGTGCTTTCGGAGCGTTGTGATTACGCCCCAGGCTGAATCCATTCCTGAGGAAGAGGATGCCGGCTACAATACCGACCACCAGCCCGATGATACCCAATATAGCGTTCCAATCGCCGCCCGCCAGCCTCAAATAAGCACGCCACGGGCATCCGAGAAATACCAGCGCACCGAATGCCGCTAACATACCGAGTATAAAACGTACGAACGGCGCTGAACCCGTGCGGGGTTTGAATTCTCGGAAAGCCATTGCCGCAATAAATGCACCAAGCAGTCCACCGATGATTTCAGGACGGATATACTGGACGGCGCTTGCGCGCTGCAGTCCCAGCGCTCCAGCGATATCCCTGTTGAAGCAGACCATGCAGATACCCATGTTGCCGGGATTACCCCACATGACAAGCAAAGGAGCAATAATACCAATGACGCCGCCAGTGAGAATTGGACCCCAGCGAGAAGTAAGAAAACGTGAAATCGCCGACAAAATCAGACTCCTTTCATTACGAATTGTTGTTCTCTTCCCGGCGGGTAAATCCGTAATGCTGGAGCCTGCAGATATTAGATAGAAGTCAGGTCAACGTCGATGATTTCCCGCGGAGATGAGTTAGTGTGATGATGCAGCACGCGCACCGACCGGGCGCCACTTCACGTCCGACTATCGAAGATAACCATCGCGTCGACCTCCTTTCCTGATAGATGCCAATGCTCATTATACTTAAATGGAATGTTGAGATCAAGGAGAGTGTATGCGAGGTGTCCAGGACGTACTCTACAGTTCCCGGGTTATGGTAAATAGATTCAGAAGATATTGGAGTCCTGGGTATTAATGGCCCATAGAGGATGGGGGAAGCAGGCGGGTGCCAGCGAATTGATGTCGTTTGCCAGACTAAGCAACAATAATGGAAAAAATCTAGCGAAAGTTCGAAATAAGATATAATGAGTGCAGGAGATAATTTTTATGCCAATGTATAACTGCGTATGCCAGGAATGTGGACAGGAGTTTGAATTTTATAGTCGATCGATTCAGATCAATTTTGAATTACGATGCCCCAAATGCGGAGGAAATAAACTTTCTCAGCAGCAGATCACTCAATGGCAAGATTCAGAATTAGAAGAAGACTGCGAAGAGTGCCCGACCCGCGAATCATCCTGAGGAGTCCCTCTCTGGTAGGCAGTTTGCCTGCGTGAGAATATCAAGTTGGGAAAGACAAACAAGATGATTTTATGGATTGCAGTCGGCGGTGTCGGTGGAGCCGTTTTAGGTGGCCTGTTCGGCTATTTGATGAAGTGTACGGATGGCGGCTGAAAAATTACCTCGAATCCCTGGTCAGGGGCAATTTTCGGAGCTTTTATAGGAATTTTCATAGCCATATTTATGCACAAATAGTGGGTGACATGAGCCAAAGCAACATGGCT
>Ga0315281_10012367_pt1 | contig 11633 bp, 10 predicted proteins | sample YL17G07_0_MG_FD_204540 | JGI IMG/M metagenome (GOLD analysis project Ga0315281, IMG submission 204540) | Sediment microbial communities from Yellowstone Lake, YNP, Wyoming, USA - YL17G07_0 | ecosystem: Environmental > Aquatic > Freshwater > Lake > Sediment | place: USA: Wyoming | collected... | reverse complement strand
GTACGGCGGCCGCGGATGGCCCCTCCGGCGCCGGCGCGATCCACATCATGCGCATCAGCAACCCGACCGCCCAGGCTGCGGCCGCCGGCGCGATCGGGCTTGCCTCGACGAATCCCATCCTCTACTGGGGCGGGCCGGTCGTGCCCGCGGCGAAGGTCGTCTCGATCTACTGGGCCGGGGCGCGGATCTACAACGGCGGGCCGACACCGGGCACGACCGGTATCGGGACGTCTGACGGGTCGTTGATCGGCTACTTCCTGCGGAACCTCGCCGGCTCGTCCTACTACAACATCAACACCACCTACTACGACACCGTGGGTGGTGGGCACACCGTCAGCAACGGCGTCACCTACACGGGCTACTGGGCCGACAACACGAATGTCCCCGGCACGAACAAGTCCGTCAGGGATTCGGCGATCCAGCAGGAGATCGTCAAGGGCTTCACCAACGGCAAGATCGCCTACGATCCGTCGACCATCTACACCGTCTTCAGCGCCAAGGGTGTCAACCTCGGCGGCGGCGCGTTCACCCAGTACTGCGCCTACCACGGCTACTTCAGCTGGAACGGCAACACGGTTCTGTACGCGGTGATGCCGTACGACTACACCCGGCCGACCGCCTGCTCCGCGCTCAGCGGTTCGCCGAACGGCGACGCCGCCGCGGACACCGAGGTGAACACCCTGGCCCACGAGATCGAGGAAGCCAACACGGACCCGCAGCTCAACGCCTGGTACGACAACAGCGGCTACGAGAACGCGGACAAGTGCGCCTGGACCTTCGGAACCACCTTCACCACGTCGAACGGCGCAAAGGCCAACATGACGCTCGGAACGAAGAGCTTCCTGGTCCAGCAGAACTGGGTCGCCGCCGCCGTCCAGGCCTGCGCGCTGGCCTACTGACGGCCGGTCCGGGCCCTCGGGTCCGGGGGGAGTTCGGCCAGGCGGCCCGGCAGCCCGGCCATGATCGCCTCGAGCTGATCAGCCGTATTTCGGCGGCGTCACCGCGTCGTCGGTGAAGGTGATCTGCGTGGCCGGAACGAGCCTCCCCCGACCGTCGTGATCGACGATCACGAAACGGAGTCGCTCGACTTCGCCGGTCCCCTCGTCGATCGCCACGGCGATCACCTGGACCGAGCGCTTCCCGCTGCTGTCCGGATGGTCGAGGTCGGCGTCCAGGGCTGAGCGGAACGTGGCGATCGCGGTCATGAAACCTCCTGGTCAGCGGGTGCGCCGGGCGCGCAGATAGACGGACGGGCCGATGGCCAGCGGACCAAGCAGGCCCTGGAGCGGGCGCTCCAGGGACGCCAGGAGCGTCGCCGGCACCCGACGGGTGAGCGGGCCGAGCCGGAAGAGCGAGACCGCACGTCGCTGGCCGATCCGGAACCCGGCCGCTTCGAGCAGGCGCGTGGTCGCCCGCGGACTGCGATCGAAGTGGAGCGGCAGGTACTCGTGGGGCTCGTCGCTGAACGGCGACCAGTCCTGGCGGCGCAGAAGCCAGCGGGCGATCGCCTTGAGGTGCCGCTTGTTGGCAAACTCGACCACGAGCGTGCCGTCCGGCCGCAGCAGCCGGGCGAACTCCGCGAAGACGGCCGCCGGGTCGGTGAAGTTGTGGATCGCCCGGACGCACACGATCGTGTCAAAGGCGCCGTCCGCGAACGGCAGGTGGTGCGCGTCGCCGAGGATGAACTCGAAGCGCGAATCGGACGCGAGGCGCTGGCGCGCGGCCCCCAGGAGCTCGGCCGAGGCGTCGAACAGGACGACCGATTCGTAGCCCGCGTACTCGTCGGCGAGGCGGCCGAACCCCGCCCCCACCTCGAGCAGCCGCCCACCGGCACGCGGCAGCAGGGCCCGCAGCGCGATCCGGTCGCAGCGGTCCTCGTAGCCGCGCGTCGTCCAGAACACGTCCCGGTAGCGGAGGTCGTACCGCGCGATGTCGCTCATGGACCAAGCCTAGCCGAACGCGGGCCGGAACCGCTGCGCGCCCCCTCTGGGTGCCCGTCCTTCGCGCACAATGACCGCGACCCGCCCGGGGCTGGCGGCTTGAGCGATGGAGCAACGATGAGCGAGGGAATCCTGGTCCGCGGCGCATCCGTGATCGACGGCACCGGCGCGCCGCGAAGGCAGGTGGACGTCTCGGTCGTCGGCGACCGGCTGGCCGCCGTGGGTTCCGGTCTTCGCGCCGAGCCCGGCCAGCGGGTGATCGAGGCCGGCGGCCTGGTCCTCGCCCCCGGATTCATCGACCTCCATTCGCACGCGGACTTCACGTTCCCGTCCTTTCCCGGCGCCATCAACTCCCTCAGCCAGGGCGTCACCAGCGAGGTCATCGGCAACTGCGGGTACTCGCCGGCACCGCTCTCGACGAACGCCGAGTTCGCCCGGACCTGGCCCGAGGTATCGCGCGGCATCGGCCCGAACCTCGACTGGGCCTGGGGCACGTTCGCCGAGTACCTGGCGCGGCTGGACACGGAGCGGCCAGCGGTCAACTGCCTGCCGCTGGTGGGGTACGGAGCCCTGCGCGTGGCGGCGATGGGCATGTCGGACCGGGCGGCCACGCCTGCGCAGGTCGAGACGATGCGAGCCGGCCTCCACGAGGCGCTGGGGGCCGGTGCCTGGGGCCTCAGCACCGGCCTGGTCTATCCGCCCGGGGCCTACACCGGAACCGACGAGATCGTGGCCGTGGCCGGCGAACTGAAGGCGATCAACGGCCTGTACGCCTCGCACATCCGGGACGAGTCGGATCACCTGCTGGCGGCCATCGACGAGGCCATCGAGATCGGCCGCCGGCTCGGTGTGCGGGTGGAGGTCTCCCACCTCAAGGCCGCCGGGCGGCGGCACCACGGCACGCTCGGGCGAGCCACGGAGGCGATCGCGGCGGCTCGGCGGTCCGGCATCGACGTTCACGCCGACGCCTACCCGTACGAGGCCGGCAGCACGTTCCTGAGCCAGATCCTGCCGCCGTGGGTGCACGAAGGCGGGCTCGGCGAGATGCTCGACCGGTTGCGCTCGGTCGACGTGCGCCTGCGGATTCGCCGCGACATCGAGCGCGGCCTGCCCGGCTGGCCGAACCTGCTGGAGCAGGCCGGCGGCTGGGACCGGGTGATGATCGCGAGCGTCGGCCGCCCCGACCTCGCCTCGGCCGAAGGTTCGCTCGTCTCGCGCCTTGCCGCGGACGCCGGCGTCGACCCGCTCGACTGGACCTTCGATTTCCTGGTCGCCGACCGCGGCGCCCCGGTCATGATCATCACGATGATGGACTGGGCCGACGTGGAGACGGCCCTGGCGTTCGAATGGACGGGCATCGGCTCGGACCAGCTTGCCGTGACGAGCGACTCGGCCCGCGTCCACCCGCGCTGCTACGGGACCTTCGCGAGGGTCCTGGGCCGCTACGTCCGGGAGCGCAACGTGGTGACCCTGGAGGCGGCGATCCACAAGATGACGGGCATGCCCGCCGAGATCCTCGGGCTGAGCGGCCGGGGTCGGATCACGCCGGGCGCCGTCGCGGACCTCGTGCTGTTCGACCCGGCGACGATCCAGGACGAATCCACGTACGAGGCGCCGACCCGGCTCGCCACCGGCGTGGAGACGGTCATGCTGGGAGGCAGGGTCGCCATGGATCGCGGGCGGGTCGTCGCGCGCGACCTCGGGCGGGTGGTCCGGCGCGGCGCGCGCTGAGGGCTGGCGCGTAGCCTAGTGAACGCCGCCCGCGGCGTCGATCGTGATCACCTCTGCCACCACGCCGTCCCGCAGCCCGACGAAGAAGCGGCCCAGGTTGCCCACGGAACAGGCGTGGTTGGGGACGACGCGCACCCGATCGCCGGGGGCGAGCGGCGAGTCCGCCGGGATCCGCAGCATGCCGTGCTCCTCGGAGATCCGCTCGAGGACTCCGTCGCCCTCGGCCAGCCGCCCGTGGCCCACGATGAGCTCGCTCGAGTGGACGCCCTTGTCCAGGCCGAGCGTCTTGGCTCCGGCGTCGATGACCGCCCGCTCCGGGGCCGGCCGGCTGACCACGGTGGCGGCCACGGTCAGGGCAACGGCGTCGGCGTGGGCCGAGCCGAGCGCGACCTGCATCGCGTCGTAGAAGACGTAGGTACCGGGCCGCAGTTCGGTGATGCCGGGCCGGCCCGCCACGAGTTCCGCGGTGGGCGTGGAACCCACGCTCACGGTTCGAACGGGAATGCCCAGCCCCCGAAGGGCGCTCGCCGCCTCGACGACGGCGCCTGCCTCACCGACCGCGAACTGCGCCAGCTGCTCTCGGTCGCGCGCCCCGTAGGCGTGTCCGGCGTGCGTGAACACGCCCTCGAGCGCGATGCCGGGAAGATCCGCGATCGCCCTCGCCAGGCCCACCGCGTCGCCCGGCAGGACGCCGCATCGGCGGAGCCCGCTGTCGATCTCGATCGCGACGGGGATCCGCAGCCCGACGGCCGTGGCCGCCCCTGAGAGCGCCGCCGCTCCCTCGCGACTGTCGACCGCAAGGGTCAGGCGAGCCCGGGCGGCAAGCGCCATCGCCCGGCCCAGCTTGGGCTCGGCCACGATCTGGTTGGCGAGCAGGATGTCGCCGACGCCGGCATCCACCAGGACCTCGGCCTCGTCGAGCTTGGCCACCGTCATGCCGATCGCTCCGGCCACGATCTGGCGGCGGGCGATCGCCACGGACTTGTGCGTCTTGAAGTGGGGACGCAGCGCCAGGCCGTTGTCCCGGGCCACCGCGGCCATCTGGCGGATGTTCGCCTCCAGCCGATCCAGGTCGACCAGCAGGGCCGGGGTGTCTAGCTCCTGCCAGGGGCGGCCGACGAGCGCCCGGGCGGACTCGATCGCGCGTGACACGAGACGGCCTGGAGCGTCCGTCAGAACGTGGGCGGGCTGATGATGATCATCACTTCCGCTTCGATGGTCCCCCGGTTGATGAAGCGATGGGGCAGCTCCCGGTGGACCTTGATGCTGTCGCCGGCCTCAAGCTCATAGAGGCGACCGGCCACCTCGGTGGTGACGGTGCCGCGCAGCACGACCGAGCATTCCTCGCTGGCGTGACCGATCGCCACCGGCCCGGACGAACCGCCGGGCGCGAGGGTCAGGCTCAGAACCTCGAACTCGCCGATCGTATCGGCCGAGACGAGCTCGTACTCGAGCTCGCGATCCGGGAAGGAGAGCCGGATCCGCTGATCGTGGCGCACGACGACCTCGCGCCGGTCGGACCCGACCAGGAACTGGAACATGGGGATCCCGAACGCCGACGCGATCCGGCGCAGGGAGCTGATCGAGGGATCGCTGGCGCCCCGCTCGATCTGGCTCAGCGCGCTGACGGTCAGGTTCACCTGCGAGGCCAGCTGGGCGAGCGTGAGTCCCCGCCGGAGGCGCTCGCGGCGGATTCCGTCGCCGATCGTCGGAGCGTCGGGAACGGAGCCCCCGAGGTCGGCGGCGTCGCCGCCAGCCTCGCGCGCAGCCTGGGCAGGTGGGTCAGAGGGCCGCTTCACGCGCGGTCCCCCCGATCGAACCGTGACGCTCGGGTCATGTTCGATCCACCTCGCTTCACGCCTCGGCGACGACCGGGTTGCGCAGCGTCCCGAGCCGCTCGACGATCCCCTCGACCACGTCGCCGGCCTTGAGGAAGACCTCGTCACCAAGGCCATGGGGCATGCCCGTGGTGATGATGTCGCCGGTCCGCAGCGTGAACAGGGACGAGGCAAACGCGACGAGCTCGCCGAACGGGATGTTGATGTTGCGCGTCGTGCCGTCGACGCGGACCTGCCCCGAGATCCGGCTCATGACCTTGAGGTTGCCGAGGTCACCGACCTCGTCCGCGGTGACGATGGACGGGCCGAGGATGGCGTACCCGTCGAGCCACTTGCCGTTGATCCAGTCGATGAAGTTGTCGAAGTTCTCGTCCCGCCGACCGGCCGGCGGCAGGGCCAGCCTTCGTCCGGAGACGTCGTTGCAGATGGTGTAGCCGAGGACATGGTCCATCGCCTGGGCGGCGGGGATGTTCTTCCCGCCTGTGCCGATGACGATGGCGATCTCGATCTCGTCGACGACGTCCGGACCCATCTTCCAGATGGTGATCGGATCGCCAGGCCCGCGAATGTCGTCGGTCATCTTGCAGAACAGGTACGGCTTGGCATCCGGACCGAGACGCTCGGCGCCCTCGTGCGTGTAGTACCCGCCGGCCACGGCGAAGAGCTTGCCCGGGTTCGCGATGGGGGCCAGCAGGCGGACGTCGGCCACGGCGACGCCGGCGGTGCGGCGGGCGGCGTCGGCGATCCGGTCGATGGCCGGGCGGCCCAGGGCCATCAGGGCCTTCATGTCGCCCCCGGAGGCGCGCCCGCCTGACGCGGCTTCGAGGTCGTGGACAAGCCCGTTCTCCAGGAGCCCGACGCGGGCCCCGCCCTGCTGCGTGGAGTAGCGAACCAGTTGCATCAGTTCTCCCCTTTCGGTTCCCGCGGGCGACGCCTCGCGGTGGATCGGATCGGTCAGGCCGGTTTGGCCGCGGCGAGGCGGCCTGCCCCCTCGAGCATGCGGAGGATCTGTTCGGCTGCCTCGACGTGGAGGCCGGCCACGGACTCCATCGAGGACGCCGCGATGTGCTGGGTGAGGACGACATCGCCGCGGCCGGTGAGCCGGTCGGACGCGGGAACTGGGGGTTCGGGGGAGCGGACGTCCAGCCCGGCATAGGCGACGTGGCCGCTGTCGAGCGCCTCCACGAGGGCCGCCTCGACGACGACCGGCCCGCGCGAGACGTTGACGATGAGGACGCCGCGCTTCATCTTCGCGATGACCTCGCGGTTCACGAGGCCCCTCGACGTGTCGGTCAGCGAGGCGCAGGAGACCACGATGTCGGCCCGGGCGCACAGCTCGTCGAGCTCGACCAGCGTGACCTCCGGGTCGCGGGTCCCCGCGATATACGGGTCGTACGCGATGACCGTGGAGCGGAAGCCGTGGAGCTTCTGGGCCACGAGGTGGCCGATCCGCCCAAGCCCGATGATGCCGACCGTGCGGTTGCGCATCCGGTGGATCTGGCCGAGCTCGGGCCAGCCGTACACGTCCCACTCCCCACGGGCGGCCGCTGGCGCAAAGGTCATGAGGCGGCGCTGGGCAGCGAGGATCAGCAGGATGGCGTGGTCGGAGACCTCCTCGTTGTTGGAGGTCGGGCAGTTCCAGATGGGGATGCCGGCGGCCGCGGCCGCCTTCGCGTCCACGTAGTCCATCCCCACGCTGTAGCAGAGGATGCCGGCGCAGTTGCGGAACGTCGCGATGTCGGCGGCCGTGATCGGGCTGGAGGTGAACACGACGTCGGCGTCGGGCAGGGCCGCCTTCGCCTCGGCGTCACTGGCGGGGACGACCAGGGTCACGCCTCGCGGCTCGAGGATGCTGCGCTCCACGTCGTAGGTCCAGGGCAGCGCCGTGATCGGCTCGGGGATGACGACCACCGGGCCGGAGGTGCGGTGCCCCGTGCCCGTCGGGCCGCCTGCCGTTGCGCCCATCGAATCCCTCCCCCAAACCCACGGCGCCACGACCGGGACGCCTCCGGTCCTTCCGACTCAACTTGAGAGGGACCGGGAACCTGAAGTGTAGATGAAGTGCGGGCCGGAGCGCGACGAATCAGGGCCTCGCGAGCGCGTCGGCGGGCGGCACGACCGACCGATGCGACGGTCCCCCCGGCCGGCTTGGGACGGCTCCGAGCCGGGCGACTGCGATTCCGTCAGATACCAGCCCAGGGAGTGGTAGACGCCCGCACCCTCCTTGTCGAGGCCCTGCGCGCCCTGCACGCGCCGATTCGTGCGGGGCTGGCTGACGCTGGGGGCACCGTCCGCGGAGCGGCCGATTTCCGCCTCGTCTACCAGTGCCTCCATCACTACCCGACAGAGCGACGACACGGTCCACGGTCGACCGTCCACCGTCCACCGCTGGCGCAACCGCTCCTCTCGCCAGGGCCGGCGGCCGTGGCCGCGGGCCCGCGTGCCTTCGTCCGGCACCTCCGTTGCGGCCGGCGCGCCCGACAGGGATCGCAGCGGGTAGCCCCGCGGGCCGTTCGGGCCTTGCTGCCGCCGGCCACGCCCGGTAGTGTCCGCAGCACCCCTCAGGAGGACTCCATGTACGCCCGCCTCTCCGCCCTGACCGTCGCACTCTTCATCGCCCTGGTCGCGGCGGGGGGTGCGTCTGCAGCGGCGCCGGCCCTGGGTTCGGAGCGCGTCCTGCGCGACGCCATCGCCCCGGGCGTGGTGCGCGGAATCGACGGTTTCGGGACGGCGACGGTGCTCGTGCCCGCCAACGGCTACGTGACCTACCTCGTACAGGCCGACCCGGCGCTGGCCGGAAGGCGCCTGGAGATCTGGGCCAACAACGGGGAAGGATGGCGGTACGTCACCGCTCGCCAGGTGGCCGGCGATGGGACGGTCCACTACTTCGCCCGCGTCTCGGCCGCGATCGGCCTCTGGGCGAAACTTCCCGGCGACGCGACGACGCCCGACGCCGTCAGCCACGGTCGCCGCGCGGCAACCTCGGACGAGGCGACCACGCTCATCAGGGTCTGGTGCGATGACTTCGCCCCCGGTCGGCCTGACGCCGGCGGGCTGGTCCAGCGCGCGGTCGGCGCCCGGCCCGGATCGCTGGTGACCGTCGTCCTCTGCTCGAACGGATCGACGGGCTTCAGCTGGGCCGCTGCGGCCATCGACAGCGCGCATCTCCGGCTCGTCAGCCATGCCTACCACGCGGGACCGATGGCGATCGGTGCCGCGGGAGCCGAGACCTGGACGTTCCGGGTCCTGGCCGGTGGCGTCGGCCACGCCGTCCTGACCTACGATCGGCCATGGGAGGGCGGAGAGAAGGCGACCTGGCTCTTCGTGCTGACGACGCGCTCGTAGTCGCCGGTCAGGCCGGGGCGCCGCGCCGGATCACGCGCCCCAGGCGGAGGTCCACCGGGCGACCGCCCTCGATGGCGAAGCGACCGCCAAGCAGGACGTGCTCGACGCCCACGGCCAGTTCGGCCGGGCTCTCCCACGTCGCCCGGTCAGCGACGGTCGAGGGATCGAAGACGGCGAGGTCCGCCACCAGGCCCGCCCGGATCCGCCCGCGGTCGCGGAGACCGATCGTGTCGGCAGCCAGCGAGGTCATCTTGCGGACCGCCTCCTCCAGCGGCACCAGGCCCTCGCGCGACCAGCGGAGCATGCGAGCGAAGCTGCCATAGCAGCGCGGGTGGTTCGCGTCGCCGGGCTTCGTCACGGCGTAGAGATCGGAGCCGACCCCTGACAGCGGGGAGGCGAGGACGCCGCGGACGTCGTCGAGCGACATCATGAAGATGGCCATCGTGGTGCCGCCCCGATCGGCCAGCAGCAGGTCGCAGGTCGTGTCGAGGCCGTCGCGCCCGGTCGACTCGAGCAGCTGCGATACGAACTTCCCGCGCGCCCACTCCGCACCCGGCTCGTTGACGCCGTTCACCAGGATCCGATCCCAGCCTCCGGCCGCGTTGAGCAGGTTGCCCCAGTTCGGGATCCCCTCGGCGATGTCGCGCCGGATGGCGAAGCGGACCGCCTCCGACCGAATCCGCTCGAGCATCCGCTCCACGCCGCCCTCGAAGACCCACGGCGGCAACAGCTGGCTCAGGTAGGTGCTGCCGGCCTCGTACGGGTACATGTCGCAGGTTGCCCGGACGCCCCGGGCGCGGGCCGCTTCGATGGCCGCGAGGGCGTCGGCGGTTCGCCCCACGTTGCGCGCCCCGGCCGCCTTGAGGTGCGAGACCTCGACCGTCACCCCCAGCGCCTCGCCGATCCCCAGCGCCTCCTCCACGGCCGGCAGCAGCTCGTCCGATTCGTTGCGGATGTGCGATGCGTAGAGCGCGCCGAACTCGGCCAGCGGCCGACCCACCTCGATGATCTCGGCGGTCCGCGCCCACTGGCCGGGGGCATAGGAAAGCCCGGTGCTCATCCCCCAGGCGCCAGCGGCCAGCGCCTCACGCAACGCGGCCTGCATCGCTGCCAGCTCCGCGGGGCGTGGTTCGCGCTCGGTCATGCCCATGGCGGCGACGCGGAGGGCCGTGTGGCCGACGAGCGCCAGACAGTTGACGGCCGGGCGGGCCGCGTCCAGGCGGCCCAGGTAGTCGGCGAAGGAGCGCCAGTTCCAGGCGAGGTCCGGCCCGGCGCCCAGCTCGTAGTCGATGAGCAGCTGGCGTCGCTCGGGATCGTCGGAGAGCGGCGCGGGCGTGTCACCGCAGTGCCCGAGCAGCTCGCTCGTGACGCCCTGGGTGACCTGGTTGGGAGAGTCCGGGTAGGACGGGAGGGTGAAGTCCGAGTGGGAGTGCAGGTCGATGAAGCCCGGCGCGACGGTCAGCCCGCCGACGTCCAGGACACGCGTCGGGGCTCGCGCGGGCAGGTCCGGTCCCACCTCGGCGATGCGGCCGGCCGTGATCGCCACGTCCGCCCGGCGGGCCGGCGCGCCCGTGCCGTCGACGACGAGGCCGCCGCGGAGCAGCAGGTCCCAGCCCATCAGGGTCGCAGCACCGACTCGAGCGTCGGGAGCCCGTCGAGGAACCCCCGCAGCTGCTCCATCTCCGCGTCGGAGAGGCTGTGGTACGGACCGCGCCGCCAGCGGCCGGCGATCCCGAAGATCTCCTGGGCGCCGTGGTACATGGCGTCGAAGCCGCCCGGCAGCGATTCGGCGAAGGAGAACCAGGGGTGGTCGTAGGCGGTGATGATGCGCGTCGCGGTCGCCGTGTCGGCGGCCTGGACGGCCGCCCAGTAGGCCCGGGGGATCTCGGGCCGGAAGTGCATCCAGGTCGACATGTAGCCGTCGCAGCCGTACGGATGCATGTCGAGGTGATTCTGCTTCTGCCCCCCGGAGATGACCGCCCAGCGTTCGTGGACCATGGCGGTCATCCGGCGGGCGAAGTCGCCGCACACGTCATCCTTGGCCGCCACGATGCCGGGGACCTCGTCGACCAGCGTCGCCAGCACCCGCAGGCCGAGCGCCGGGTTGGCGATGAATGGCCCGCTGACGACCATCACCCCGATCTCGGCCGAGACGGCTCGGTAGTGATCGACCAGGCTGTCGTGGGTCACCGAGCCGCCCCAGTAGGGCGGCAGCACCATCAGGAGATCTGCCCCCGCCTCCCGGGCCTCGGCGGCAAAGGCGACTTCCGCCCCCGTCCACCAGGCCCGGTCGGCGGCCACGACGAGGGCGCGCCCGGCGGTCTGGGCGACCACCGCCCGCAGGAACAGCCCCACCTCGGCGTCGGTGAGCAACGAGTGGAGGCTGTCCCCGTACGTCAGCAGCATCACACCGCTGCCGGCGGCCAGGTTGTGCTCGATCTCGGTCCGCAGGCCGGCCAGGTCGATCTCGCCGTCACGCGTGAACGGCGGGTGGACGGCCGTGATCGGGCCGCTGAACGCCGCCCGGACCCGGTCGGGGTCGGGGCGGGCGCTCATCCAACGCCCCAGGGCGGCGGAACCACGTCCACCCGGACATTGCCCCCGGCCTGCGACCGCAGGATCGCGTCGGTGATGGCCACCGTGCGGCGGGCGGTCTCGCCGGGGCTCGTGACGGTCCCACCGTCCTCGACCGCGCGGAGCAGCTCGCGGATCGCGGCCGACATGCCGTCGACGGAGTACTTCGGCGACACGACGGTCGTGTATGGCCGGCCGAGGTCCG
>Ga0315281_10012366_pt1 | contig 11633 bp, 9 predicted proteins | sample YL17G07_0_MG_FD_204540 | JGI IMG/M metagenome (GOLD analysis project Ga0315281, IMG submission 204540) | Sediment microbial communities from Yellowstone Lake, YNP, Wyoming, USA - YL17G07_0 | ecosystem: Environmental > Aquatic > Freshwater > Lake > Sediment | place: USA: Wyoming | collected... | reverse complement strand
AATCTGTTGTTACCCCTGAGGCATCCGAAGCCTCAGAGTCTACCTCATAGGGTGTGCCAACGAATATTTTACCATAGTCCTCGACCTTCCCCTGGAAATGGTCTTTGGCGCTGATGAATTTCTGGCGGCCATCTATTATACCCAGGTCGAATGGTAAGGTAAAGTACAAGTCAGCGATAGTATTGTCGATACCCAGGAGTTGCTCCACCCCGCGGAAGCCTTTTACCTCCTGCTGATACTTAGAGGCGGGGAGCAGACTCAGCAGGTTCCTGATGCTGAAACTGCCCTGGCCTGCCACCACTTTGAAAGGGGCAATGGTTATCAGAAAATCGCAGGACAATATGACGTTGGGTATCCAGAAAGTAGTCAGGACGAAGGGTTTGGCAAGGGGATTCTCCACTGCCACAGGGACACATTGGTCAACATCCAGCATCATTGTATGGGGGAAATCGTAGCCCAACTCTTTATATATAGAATGCACTATTTCATCACCAGCACTTCCCTCGAGGAGCAGGATGTCAGCAGCGCTGACTCTCCTTATGCCGGCGATCACTGCCGCCAGTGTCTCCCGGCTTGTAGTTATGGGGTAAGGCTTGGAGCGACCGGCGCTTGGCTTTATCAAAATTCGCCGTGCGAATGCCACCTCCACCGGTGGTTCAAAGATAAAATTGGCTGCCTCGAAAATCATTCCCCGTCTTTCCTTCTGATTGAGATGTCAATGCTGGTAGCCTGCGAAACATTTTTGAGCGCGGAGACCATGCCGGCTATTGTCCTGGAGATAATGCTTCGGACAAAGGGGTTAAGCGGTATCAGTTCCTCATTGACAAAGAGCGCGACCGTGTCCTCCTTCTCTTTGGCGAAGAATCTCTTTTCAATGAGGTCGACCAGCCCCGGCGCATCTTCCAGACTATACTGGGGCGCATCTATTTTCAGTTTCTCATCCGTGGCAATTGCCAGCAGTTCCTCCTTCGTAGACAGCAAATCCGGACCAAATTCTTTGCGGTGCACCTCGATTTTAGGTGCTTTGTCCTGCTTGAATCCCTCGGCCAGGATGATATCGAAGTCAGGCCCTATGAATCGCTGTAGCTCAGCTAGAGTGTGGTCGTGGTCAACCTTCCTGATTATGGCGACCTTCTGGGGAGAGCTTATGGCCACGGTATCGCTCCCTGCCCGGGCATGTCTCCAGGTGTCTTTCCCTTCCTGGTCTATGTCAAAGCCGCTGGCGCTGTGCTTGATGGTAGCCACCCGATAGCTCCGGCTCTTAAGCTCAGTCACCAGCTTCTCCATGACATAGGTCTTTCCTACCCCGCTTTTACCGACAACGCATACTGTGGGGACCATCTACATCTCCTCGTTCCAGTCAAGCATCTGCACCTGGACTTCTTCACCTACCTCGATTGCCGGCTTGTCTTCGGGGACAATCATTAGCCCGTTGGCCTGTGCCATGGAGGTCAATATGCCCGAGCCCTGCGGACCCACTAGGCGGGCGAAGTACTGGCCATCGCGCTTGCTTACCCTGACCCTGGCGAAGATACGTCGTCTATCCCTGTTATTAATGCGGTCTTCGCTTCTGGCTTTGACGGTGGGTTTGGCAAAGTCCTTCTTCCCCAGCATCTTCAGGATGGCAGGACGGGCAAACTCCTCGAACGCTATCATAGAGCTTACCGGATTTCCGGGGAGACCCAGGTGCGGTATCTTCCTCTTGCCCAGAAGCAGCACTCCAAAAGCGAGTGGCTTCCCCGGCTTCATGCGCACTGTCCAGAAGGCTACCTCTCCCAGCCGTGCCAGGACGTCCTTGACTACATCGTATTCTCCCACGGATACCCCCGCGGAGGTTATGAGCATATCGGCATCACGCGCCTGTTTTATCTTATCCTCCAGAGCCTTGATGTTATCCTGGGCAATCCCCAGTATCTTGGGAACGCCGCCGTAGCGACTTACCTGCGCAGCAAGGCTGTAGGTGTTGCTGTTGTATATCTTGCCCGGCGGCAGTGGCTCTTTGATGTCTACAAGCTCATCGCCTGTTGCCAGTACAGCTACCACAGGAGGACGGATAACGGAGACAACTTCCTTCCCCAAAGAGGCGAGAACACCTATCTCCTGAGGGCGGAGCACTGTCCCGGCCTTCAAGACCAGGCTGCCTCTGGAGATATCTTCCCCAGCCTGCCTGATGTTCAATCCCTTCGCTGCCTGGCGCAGTATGCTTATCTCACTTAAGGGTTTCTTGGCTGCCTTGCGCTTTTCCTCATCGGTATCTTCGAACTGGACTACGGCGTCGGCGCCTTTGGGTACGGGCGCACCTGTCATAATACGGATGGTGGTGCCGGGCGTTACCTCCTCCCTGGCTATATAGCCTGCGGCTACCTCACCGATGATGCGAAGGATATGTGGAGAGGAAGGGCTGGCCCCCTTCGTGCTCTCAGCCCGCACTGCATAGCCGTCCATAGCGGAATTATCCAGCGGTGGTATGTCTATATCGGAGTAGACGTCCTCTGCCAGGACACGTCCCAGGCTGTCCAGGATGGGCTCATCTTCCGGTTCGAGAACGTTAACATAGCTCAGGATTTTCTCCAGTGCTTCCTCAACGGATATCATATCTCTGCATTCCTCGGTATCATCTCATGCTCGGTTTCTTTGGGTTGTCTCTCGTGCTGCCAGAATTCTGGCTCTCTTCAGATCAGCCTCGGTATTGATATTGAAAAAGCTCAAGCGCTCCGGGTCGAATCTGTCCAGCTCCTTTTTTTCTACATACCGCACCTTCAGTGAATCGAAGAAACCTGTGATTTTGAGATTGCCTTGCTTGATCTGCTTCTCCATTGGCCCTATGCAATTCCTGGAGTACACGGCGTGAAGCGGCTCCATCTGGTCGCCTATCCTCGGGATAACGACATCGAAACCGGGCGAGACATTGACCATATAGCGCAGCAAATCCAGGTTCAAAAAGGGCATATCGCAGGCAACAACCAGATTGAGAAAATTGGTAGAATGCACCAGCCCTGTATAGATGCCGATAAGGGAGCCTTTCCCCGGGTAAAGGTCAACCACTGTTTTCGCTTCTGGATATGTATATAGGGATAGGGATGACCTTGCCTGCTTCTGCGAAATCACTATAAATATCTCTTGGCTCAGCGAACTCAAACTGCTTATGGCTCGCTCTATCAGGCTTTTTCCAGCAATCACCTCCGCGAGTTTTTCTCTTCCCAGGCGGGAACTGCGGCCACCGGCGAGGACGATAGATGATATAGTCAAATCGAAGCTGCTCGCTCCTCAAGGCGAAAAATCTTCCAATTTATTGTATCACCTCAGTCAACCTTAAGTAAGACTCCGTAGATACAAAAAAAGAAGGTGCAGGATACTTCCTGCCGGTCCTTCCGCGGAAGGATGGGGGTGTCCCCCAATTGTTTAAAATCCCCCAGTCTTGGGGGATTTAGGGGGCTTATCAGCCCTCGTCCCAGGCGCCTTCTCCGATGAGGGAGACGAAGCGGCAGGCGCCCAGGTTTGTGCTCGCCGTTCCCTCTTTGTGCTTTATCACCTGTATCAAATCCTGTTCAAAGCGCGACCCGACCGGTATCACCAGCCGTCCTTCTACTGCCAGTTGGTCCAGGAGTATCTGGGGCACCTTGGGCGCGCCGGCGGTAACTATTATGGCATCGTAGGGCGCTCCTTTGGGCCAGCCCAGGGTCTTTTCTGTGGGGTGGAACTCCACATTATTGTAGCCCAGCATGGTCAAAACATCTTTCGCTCTGTCGAGCAGCCTCTGATGCCGTTCCACGGTGACCACCCAGCCTGCTAGCTCACAGAGGATGGCGGTCTGGTAGCCGCTGCCGGTGCCGACCTCCAGCACCTTGTCCTTGTCTGTAATCTCCATAGCTTCGGTCATCAGGGCTACGATAAATGGCTGTGAGATCGTCTGCCCCATCTCGATGGGCAAAGGGATATTCTCATAGGCTGCATGCTGGCTGCTGGGAGGCACGAAAAGCTCGCGGGGTACACGGCTCATCGCGTCGAGCACCTTCTTGTCCCGTATCTCCTGGGACAGTTGGTGCATCAGTCTGAGCCGTGCGGTCTCCATGTCCATGGTCACAGCCTTGTCTTCCTTCAGGAATATACCACAAACCGCCGCCTCGGTCTATAGAAAACGGTCTAAAGATTGTTTACTAACGAGGGAGTGCAGAGGGGACTCACCCCTCTGCCAGGGGTTTGGGGGTGTCCCCCAAACCTAAAATCCCCCAAGATTGGGGGATAAAGGGGGTTGAAAAGTGTTGCTAAACGACCTCGTTGTAATAGGCGCTGTAAGTAATAGAGTTTCAGCTGCTGCAGTGCCTGTTTGACATTATCTGATAATATGTAACCATAGTGAGTAGCCGTATCCTTTGTCATGCTGCATAATTCTAGGTGATAGGAGGTTTGAGGTATGAGAAGCGACCTGGTGAGATGCAGATACATGTTCTTTCAGGCCATGGGCCGGACCATGGAGGAAATGGAAAAGCCCATGGTGGCCATAGTCAATTCCCAGAACGAGCTGGTGCCCGGGCACATCCATCTCAACGAGATTGCAGCCTCGGCGAGGGAGGGAGTCATCTCGGCAGGAGGCACGCCCTTCGAGTTCCCCGCCATCGCCATCTGCGATGGGCTGACTATGGGACACGCCGGCATGTGTTATCCTCTGCCCAGCCGTGAGCTTATCGCTGACTCTATTGAGGCTATGGTGGAAGCGCATACCCTGGATGCCATGGTGCTGGTCACCGGCTGCGACAAGATTACCCCGGGCATGATGATGGCGGCGGCAAGGCTTGATGTCCCTTCAATCATAATCAACGGCGGGCCTATGATTGGTCGCAAGTTCGGTGGGGAGGAAAGGATGGGCGCTCTCGATTTCGAGCTTACGGGCTGTGGTGCCTGCCCCGGTCTTTACACTGCCAACAGTATGGCCTGCATGGCCGAGGCCCTGGGTATAGCCCTGGCCTGGAATAGCTGCATCCCCGCTGCCTACGGGCGACGCCGAGTATTAGCCAAGGAGTCCGGGGTAGCGCTGATGAAGCTCTGGGATAAGCAGATAACGCCCTCGCAGATTCTCACCAGGAAAGCCTTCGAGAACGCCATCAGGGTGGATATGGCTATAGGCGGCAGTTCCAACACCATCCTGCACCTCATGGCTCTGGCTTACGAGGCTAAAGTCGATATCGACCTCGACCTCTTCGACAAGATGAGCCGCACCACGCCCCGTCTCTGCAACTTAAGCCCTGCCGGCCCTTATTTCATGGATGACCTCTTTCAGGCTGGGGGACTGGTTGCGGTGATGAAGGAGCTTTCCAGGAAAGGAATGCTTCATCTCGATGCCCTCACTGCAAGCGGACAGACCCTGGGCGAGGTTATCGCCGATGCCCAGATTACCAGGCCGGAGGTCATCCGCAGTATCGACAACCCCTTCGATTCCCAGGGGGGATTAGCCATACTTTACGGAAACCTTGCTCCCGAGGGAGCGGTGGTGAAGCAAGCAGCGGTGCGGCCCGAGATGCTGAGGCACTCGGGTCCAGCCCGTGTCTTCGATATCGAGGAAGAAGCGGTGGATGCTATTCAGAATGGCCGGATAAACAAAGGCGACGTGGTCGTTATCAGGTACGAAGGCCCTAAGGGCGGCCCCGGCTTCAGGGAGATGCTCATGGCCACGGCCAGCATAGTGGGCATGAGATTGGAGAGCGACGTAGCCCTGATTACCGACGGCAGGTTCTCGGGAGCCACCAGCGGAGCTGCCATAGGTCACATCTCGCCCGAGGCTATGGAGGGCGGGCCCCTGGCAATAGTGGAAGAAGGCGACATCATCGAGTTCGATATCCCTAAGAAGACGCTGAACGTCAAATTGCCGCAGAAGGAAATAAAGAGAAGGCTCGCCCAGTGGTCGCCGCCGCCTCTGAAGCGGGAGGTCAAGAGCTATCTGAGGAGGTACTCAGCTCAGGTGACCTCCGCCAGCACCGGGGCTATTCTCAAGACGCCCTAGCAGGCAAAAATCAGTAAGGCTTTCTCTCAAAAGTGGTTCATTTTTGGTTTTCGGCCATCTAGGTCACCATTAAACGAACATTGGGATGTTTACCCTTCCATGCGTACGTCCAATACGCACCAGCGTCTTTTTAAGCAGAAGGTTTGAGTCCAGCACGCTTCCACCTCATCAACTTGATTTACTCAAAGCAACTGGTTTATACTTTTCTAAATTTAGATGACCACCTCAGTTTATAAGAAGGGGAAATATGCCCACATCCGAAAGAGAACCACTTTCACCATACGAAAGGAATGCGGTACTTAAACGGTCGCACAATAGATGTGAGAATGAGCTTTGCCACTTTCAAGGCAAACCTCAGATACACCATATTGATATGAATAACCAGAATAACGACCTTGGTAATCTGATAGCTCTTTGTACCAACTGCCACAATAAAGCTCATGCCGGCATATTCACCCAGAGCCAATTATTCAATTGGGCTAGAAGAGACTATAAGATGCTTCAGGCAACAAGACCTCAAGATAATTGGCAGAGAGCCGCGATACCAAATCCAATTATCACCGGCTACTGTATTAGATGTAAAACCGAAATCGCACTTGACCCGATGACACCATATTGTAGCAAGTGCTATGCTTCCTGGAAGAAATACGCAAACGATGAGTATGAAGACAAATTCTGCCACGTCTGCGGCAAGCCGAATAGCTCTAGCCGAGTCAAGCCAGGCTGCTACGATTGCTATAAGGCGAACAAGGACGTGCTCGAGTTCCCGTTGCAGTAGCCCTTGGCAACAATATCTACCATGTAATTGTAACCTTCGGAATGTCTGATTTGCTTATAATATGACTACAGTTCCCCGCAAGAGTGTGCGCTCCCCGCCTGTTGACCTTCCCAAGATTCGTATTTCTTTGCAGAGCCATATAGAGATGGCGTATACTTGGTGCATCTCAAGCAATGGGAGGGTGGCTATGGCTCCTTTGGACGGTATAAGAGTTCTCGATCTTTCACGGCACGCGCCGGGCAGGTATACATCTATGATTCTCGCTGACCTCGGCGCTGACGTCATTACGATTGAAACGCCGCGCGGTACAGATACTTCACTTTCCTTCCAGTTCACCGATGACACCTGGTACCGCTATCTCGGGATGAATTGCAATAAAAGGAGTATAGCTATCAACCTCAAATCGCCAAGAGGAAAGGATTTAGCGTACCTTCTGCTGGACAAGGCCGATGTATTGATCGAAGCGTTCCGTCCTGGCGTGGCAGAGCGGCTGGGTATGGGCTACGGGACCCTCAGCAAACGCAACCCGCGTCTTGTTTACTGCTCAATCACAGGCTATGGACAGGACAGCCCGTATGCAAACCGTGCCTCACACGATATAAATGTCATGGCGATGACCGGGATATTGGGGGCTACCGGGCCAAGAACCGGTTCCCCCGTATTCATGATGTTTCCTTGCGTATCAGATATCTCTACCTTCTGCCAAGCCATCGCCAGCATTGTGCCTGCACTCTACGCAAGAGAGAAAACGGGCAAAGGTCAATATCTGGATGTGTCGATTACCGATGGCACCATGTTTTTCAACTGGGTCATGAACATGCGCTATCTGGCGTCGGGGGAGGTATCGGGCAGGGGCATGTTTCCTACGGGTAGTGACATGGCGTGGCTGAACGTTTACAAGACCAAAGATAACAAGTACATTGCTCTCTCGTGTCAAGAACTGCAGATCTGGTCCAGACTATGCCGTCTGATGAAGCGCGAGGAATTCATTCCTCATCATTTCAACCTGGGCGATAAGCAGAGGGAGATGTATGAAGCCCTATCTGAGGCGTTCGCGACAAAAACCAGAGATGAGTGGATGAAGGCCCTGGATGAAGCAGATGTTGCTGCGGCGCCAGTGTATACTATCGCAGAGGCCTACTCTGATGCTCACTTCAAACACCGCCAACCCGCGGTAGAAGTAGGACATCCCAAGCTGGGCACTGTCCGAGTTCTCCAAAGCCCCTTGAGGTTTTCGGACACCCCTGTGCAGCCCAGAACCCGCCCACCCCTCTATGCCGAGAATACCGCAGAGGTACTACGCGACCTCGCCGGCATAAGCGAGCAGGAGATCGACCGCCTCCGTGACGAAGGGGTTGTTGAATAGCGTCAGCTCTAAGCTGCCGCAAAAGAAGCCACAACCTAGAACACCTTAGCGCCCCACCTGGCTACAGCTTGTAAGAGTGCATGCCCAAACATTTTCTGCAAGCTCTATGCTTCCCTGACATACCTGATTATCTCGCGCAAGGCAAGCTTCTTGCCATACATGAGGAGGAACACCCGGAATAGCTTGGCAGTAACCCACAAGGTCAGAACAATCGAGACTATTAAGATGATGAGGCTCAGCGCGATCTCCCAGGCAGAGATAGCATGTAAAGCAAGTCTCATCATGGAAGCTACGGGGCTGGTCAGCGGGAAAAAGGTGAAAGCCCTCGATACGGCGCCCTCGGGGTAGCCGATTATAAAGTAGCCGAACCAGAGAGGGCATATCGCAGGAAGCGTAAATATGGTCGTCCAGCCTTGCCCTTCCCTGGCAGTAGCACCAATGGAGCCGACGCCAGCAGCTAAGGCAGCGAGTAGAAGATAACCCAGAATGAAGTACAAGATGCCCCAGCCAATAAGGCTGGCCGGAACGGAGAGAGCGCTCAAGGCCGGTATGATACCATGCGCCACCTGGGCAAAGATTGCAAAAGTGATAAACCATACAGCGCCCTGAACGAGTCCCCCAGCCCCCAATCCCAGCACTTTCCCCACCAGCAATTGCCCTGAGGATACAGAGGAGAGCAGTATCTCCATCACCCTGTTCTCTTTCTCCTCAGTGACGCTCTGGAACAGGCGGGCGGATGAGACAATGATAGAAATAATGAACAATGTGCCGAAGACTAAGGGCACGACGTTGGTGCTGACTACATCCTGGTTCGGGGCTATCTCCCCGGTCTCATTCAATCGAACCGAGGTGAGCTGCAACGGCGTATTGACCCGCTGCAATACCTGGGGGCTGACCTCTCCGGCAAGCAGGTTGGAGCGCAAGAAGTCAGTAATTTGGCCGGTGGTCTTACTGGAAGGAATCACCTCCCGGGACAGGGTATATCTTGTAACAACGCCGGTGGAAAGATAGTCGGCGGGTATCACAAAGTATTCCTTTACGTCTTTGGCCAGAAGAGCGTCTTTGGCCGTTTGTTCATCGGTGTACAGGATGAACTGAACGCCAGGCTCGGTTGTAAAGTTACCGAACATCCCGGTATGGTCTACATAGCCGATTTTCTCCTCTTGCGGCGCACTGGGGTGGTACCAGTAATGCACCCCCTGGTAGATTCCAACTCCTAGAATCGCCAACACGGGCAAGGCCAGGGTCAAGATGATGAAAGACGTGCTTCTCAGAGTCTTCCAGAACTCGTGCTTCAGGATAATGAAGGTCTTGTTCATCGTCCCTCTTTCACCACCTGGATGAAAATCTCATTAAGCGAAGGCGTTGACACCTCGAAGCGGTCAACTTTGACGCCTTTGTCTATCAACGGCCTGCCCCCGGAGATGGTACCACTTGCAGAGATAGAGTTACGAGCATTTTAGCTTCAGGAGCCGGTGGCTTGCAACGCAACGAGCTATGCGGCCGGAACTGATTATATTCCTTCCTCCAATCAGCAATCAATACCTTAGCCTCGCTCAGTGTGGTGAAGATTTCGCAGTTGAGCAGTGTTCGCCGGCATCGAAAATGGGACACTTTGGGGCTTGCGGGGTGAGCAGCGACCTCCGTCAAAAGCTATAGCGGATTTCAGGTGGTCCAGAAGCTCTGCAAAACAGTTTGTATCCCCTACTTTTCATCGATTCGCTTGAGTATATCTATCACCATTTGTAGCGATACTGCCAGGGATTGCGGTCGGATGTGCTCATATGTATCATTCCGTGTGTGGTAGTTTGGCACGACTTGGGAAATATCTTGGCAAAGCAGGCATATGGAGGGAATTCCCTTCACTGAAAAAGCAGCGGCATCGGTGCCTCCTGCTCCCAGCGGAATCGACCTAACAGCTATAGGCCAGTTGTGGTGCGCAGCCACGTCCTGAGCCATTTTAATCAGTTCAGGGTCGCTTTTGGCCACAGGCCAAATCTCCCTATCGGTCACAGTTAGATACTTTTCGTCGTAGATGTTATCTAGGAACAGCCCATACGTTGTTGTCGCTTTCAGCTCCTTCAGGTGCTTACTCACGTATCTCTTAGCGCCGCGCAACCCAGCCTCCTCCGAAGATGTGGCGAGCATCACCACTTCAGTTTTCTCAGGGTACCAATCTCCATTAGTTTTCGCCTCATCTAGGTATTTGCCTAGACCTGTGACTATCGCTATACCTGCCATGTCGTCCATGGCGCCGGGTACAGGCTTATAGGAATGAAAAAACAGAAAAATTCCGACGACAGGAGTGAGTGCAATCATGGTAAAGCCAATTCCCATGAAAGCAGTGGCATTCGCGAAGCCACTGAAGTAGGCGATAGTTTTGGCCAGGCTACCGCCAAGAGCTATAAAGACCCCAACTAAAGCAATTCTTACTACCGGTTTGGCAAAATCCCTCAGATAATAGAAGACATTGAACTCATATGCTGAATCCATGTGGCCGCTGACAATAACTCGACGTGAGGCATTGCCCTTAGGTCGAATCGCCCCGATGATGTTTTCGCCTTGCTTGCGTGGGAACAGCAAATCGACGAACTCTCGGTAGAGAAGGAACTCGAAAAACACCATGATGAAGCTAATAGCCGCCATGGCAAAAGAGAGTGGCGGTAAGAACCAGTAGGCAATGACGGCAGCAAAATAGAACAACACCGTGATAGGCATGAAGCCCAGAAATGCATTCGGACTGCATGTGAATGTTTCCGCTTCGACTCGGTCACAGATAGGCTTCCATTCCTCAACTAAGAGACGGCCCAGCCTCTTTTCCTCTTCGCTGCAAGAAGCACGTGGACCAATATCGTCGATAACCTTTTTGACGAAGTTATACATGTAGTCTGTGTATCTATCCGCAAGTATATTTTTCAACATCGGGCGTTGCACGGTATATTGAGATAGGGCTTGTCTTTTTCTTACAGAATCAACTCCGAATATTATCAGGTCACCTGCCGTCGCGTAACGCTGTAGTAAGTGTATACTGCATTATATCGTCAGTTGTCCCTAAAACCAAGTGGCTGTGGAGCACAGTTCATCCAACATTGAGGACACTGCTCCAGATGGTTCTTGAACCTACCACAGCTTCAGAGGGCTACCATTGGACGAACATAGGCATTACTGTTAACTCATAAGTATAGCTGTAACCTGGTTTCTGGACACACTGAGCATTGCATGGAGTGTTTGCCTAACCTTTGATAGGGCTTGACTATTTTACAAACCCGATAACCTTACGCAAGGTGCTCCGAAAACACTAGCATGGGGAACTCAGGGTATAATTACCTTGTTCTGGTATCTACCAAACGTGTATATGATTATCTCTAAGCCGCGGCCTTACAGTCCATAAATTCACCCAAACGTAATGGCGTCTAAAAGTCGATGCCCCAGGTTTGGTGCCAACAGAGATTATCTTAGGCCGTGCTTTCCCTCAATAGTGCAGGATAGTG